>Ga0315293_10007599_pt1 | contig 10053 bp, 7 predicted proteins | sample YL17G13_20_MG_FD_203071 | JGI IMG/M metagenome (GOLD analysis project Ga0315293, IMG submission 203071) | Sediment microbial communities from Yellowstone Lake, YNP, Wyoming, USA - YL17G13_20 | ecosystem: Environmental > Aquatic > Freshwater > Lake > Sediment | place: USA: Wyoming | collected... | reverse complement strand
TGGGTCAGGTAGTGGTGGAAAGGGGCGGCCTGGGCCAGGAGCCCAGGGGCGCCACCGGTGTGGACGAATAGGACGTTCCCGGTGGTCCCCAGGATTCCCTCGCGGATGAGCCCGATGAGCCCGGAGAGGGCCTTCCCCGTGTAGACCGGGTCAAGAACGAGCCCTTCGGTGCGGCCGGCCAGGAGGATGGCCTCCCAGCCGTCCCTGGTCGGGACGGCGTACCCCTCCCCCACGTAACCGTCGTGGACGACGGCGGGCGGCGCCGGATTGCCCGGGAGGCCGAGCAGGGCGGCCGTCTCCGCGGCCAGAGCGTCGACCCGAGCCATCTGCGCCCCGGCCCCGCGGCTGATGGTCACCCCGTGGACCTGGGCCCCGGGAAGGTGGAGGGCCGCGCCGAGATGAAGGCCGGCCTGGGTCCCGCACGACCCGGTCGTGACGAAGAGGTGGTCGAAGGCGACCCCCTCGGTCTGGGCCTGCCCCGCGATCTCCAGGGCGGCCCCGACGTAGCCCAAGACCCCGATCGGGTTCGAACCGCCGACCGGGATGAGGTAGGGACGGCGGCCCCGGCGGATCAGGTCGGAAGCGACCTCGTCCATGGCCGCGACGATAGCCGGGTCGGAGTCGTCGTCGATGACCACGACCCGCGCTCCGTAGAGACGGTCCAGGAGCAGGTTGCCCCGGGCGGGCTCGGACGCGGCGGCCGCGACGGCCCCGGCCTTGTCCGCAAGGACCAGGACCACTTCGAGACCCAATCGCCGGCAGGCGGCGGCGGTAAGGCGGGCGTGGTTGGACTGGAGAGCCCCGGCCGTCACGACGGTGTCGGCGCCCTGGCCGATCGCCTCGCCAAAGAGGTACTCGAGCTTCCGCACCTTGTTCCCGCCCAGACCGAGGTCGGTCAGGTCGTCGCGCTTCACCCAGATGTGGGGCCCGCCGAGAGCGGCGGAAAGCCGCGGGCACTCCTCCAGAGGAGTCGGCCAGGAAGATAGGCGGGCGCGAGGCCGTCCGAAAAGGCTCACGTGGGGCCACCTCCGGGGAGAGCGGCGCCGCCGAGAGGGGCGGTACCGAGGATGGAGCGTATGGCCACCGGCCGCCCGCCGCGGATAAAAACGCGGGGCACCCGGCGGCCGACGCTGGAGACGATTTCGTAGTTGATGGTTTGACAGGTCGCGGCCAGCTCCTCCGCCGGCAGGGAGACGCCAGGGCCGCCGCCGAGCAGGATGGCCTCCTCGCCGACAAGGGAGTCGAGGACGGAATCCGCGCCGAGGCCCGCGGCCGAGGCCCCCAGGCCCACGACGGCGTCCAGGCCGACCATGATGTGGTCCATACAGACGCGCCCCAAGACCGGGCAGCCGGCGCCCCGGACAAGGACCCGGCCGCGTGTGTTCGCCCGGCGGTAGCCGTCGGCGTAGCCGACGGCCAGAGTTCCGACGACGGTCGGCCGCTCGGTGATGAACTCCCGGTTGTAGGAGACGGGTATCCCGGCCGCGACCCGTTTCACGAAGAGAAGCCGGGACTTCCAGGTCATGGCCGGCACGAGGGCGACCCTCGACGGGTCCACCTCGCCGGAGGGGTAGAGGCCGTAGAGGCCTATCCCCACCCGGACAAGGTTCTGGCGTGTCTCCGGGTGAGAGATGAGGCCGGCGGTGTTGGCCGCGTGCCGCCAGCGGAACTCCAAGCCGGCCTTGGCGCAAAGAGCGATGAAACCCTCGAAGAGCGCGGCCTGCTGCCGCGTGAAGGTCGGATCGGCCTCGTCACTCGACGAGAAGTGAGTGTAGACGCCCTCGAGTTCCAGTCCCTCCAGGCCGGAGAGACGAAGCGCGAAGTCCGCGCCGGCCTGGTCAGGCGTGACGCCCATGCGGCCCATCCCCGTGTCCACCTTGAGGTGGGCCCGGGCCGGGCGGCCGTGACGGCGACCAGCGGCGGCAAGGGCCTCCGTCGTCTCGAGGTCGAAGACGGCCGCCACGACGTCGTTCCCCACAACCGTGTCGGCCTGAGCCGGCATCGAGGGGCTGAGGTTCAGGATGGGGGCGGTGATGCCGGCCCGGCGGAGTTCGATGGCCTCCTCGAGGGCGGCGATGCCGAGCCAGGTGGCCCCGGCCTCAAGCACGGTCCGCGACGTCTCGACGGCGCCGTGCCCGTAGGCGTCGGCCTTGACCACGGCCAGAAGGTCGGCCGGGGCGGCCAGGCGGAGAAGGGCTTTCGTGTTGGCGGCCACGGCGTCGAGGGAAATCTCGGCCCAGGTCGGCCGGAACATGGTCTCGGCCTCACGGCCGGGAGAGCGGTAGTCCAGGACCACGGTCTCGCTGTCGCCTCCTCAGACTGCGCTCGGTGTGGGTGCGGCGAAGCCGTGTCGCCTGGCTCAGACCGCGATGAACGTCGGCCCGTACCCGGTGGCCTCCGCCAAGCTATCCAGAGCCCGGGGCAGGCGGTGAGCGATGTCGGACGCCAAGAGCCCCCGGCCGCCCACGTCGCGGGCGGCCAGGTCTCCGGCCAGCCCGTGGGCTGACACGGCAACCAGGGCGGCCTCCAGCGGCGGCAACCCCTGGGCGAGGAACGTCCCGATGGCCCCGGCCAGGACGTCGCCGCTGCCGGCGGTGGCCATGCCGGGGTTCCCGGTGGCGTTCAGCCAGACCGCGCCGTCCAGGGCGGCGACGACGGTGCCCGCGCCCTTCAGGACGACGATGACCCCCCAGGCTCGCGCGGCCCGGCGGGCGGTTCCCAGGCGGTCGGCCTGGATCTCCGCCACCGGGCGGCCCACGAGCCGGGACATCTCGCCCGGGTGGGGGGTGACGACCACCCGGGATGAACCCAAGACGCTGGACAGAAGGCCTGTGACCGCGTCCGATCCGGCGAGAGCGATGGCGTTCAGGGCGTCGGCGTCGAGGACCAAGGGCAGCCGGCGTCCGGGGCCACGGAGGATGGCCGAGACGAAGGCCGCCACCTCAGGGCTCGAGCCGAGGCCCGGTCCGACGACCAGAGCCATGCCCCTCCCGTCCTTCCCGGCGCCGTCGAGCATGAGAGCCAGATCGCCGGCGGAGGCGCCGATGAGGCGGCCATCCGGACCTTCAGGGAGTCCCCGGGTGAGAAGCTCGGGCAGCGCCGAGGCGATGACGGGACGGCAGCCCTCCGGGCAGACCATGGTGGCCAGGCCGGCCCCGGACCGCAGGGCGCCAAGGCCGACGAGCGTCGCCGCCCCCGTGTACCCCGGCGAGCCGGCGACGGCCCAGACGTGGCCGAAGGTTCCCTTGTGGCCGGTGGCCGGCCGGGCGGGAAGAAAGGTGGCCGCCGCCGCCGGGAGCAGCCAATGGGTGGGCGGAGACGGCGTCACGGCCGCGCCCCCGCCTGACCGCGCCAGGGCCCGTTCCAGACAGTCCTCGGGGATGCCTATGAGAGCGAGGTAGAGGCGACCGACGTACGGCGCCGCCTCGGGAAGGGCAAGACCGGTCTTCACGCCGGCCAGGGTCACGGTGGCGTCGGCCCGGATGCAGGGCTTGGCGGCCTGGCCGGTGTCGGCGTCGAGACCGGAGGGCAGGTCGACGGCCAGGACGCTCGGGCCGGTGGGGGGCGTAGCCTTCCCGGAAGCGCCCGCCCGGGCTTTATTGACGAGACGGATGACGGTGGCCGCGGGCTCCCGCGGGGCGCCCTTCGCGCCGGTGCCGAGAAGGGCGTCGATGACGACCGAGGACCGGGCGAGGAGCGGCTCAAGGTCGCTCGACTCGCCCGAAAAGACCGTGGGCCGGATGGACGTCCTGTCGGCCAGAGCTTTCAGGTTGACCAGGGCGTCGCCGGTGAGGGTCTCGCCCGGTTCGGCCAAGACGATCTCAACCGTGAAGCCCCTCTCCGCGAGGTGCCTCGCCGCGACCAGACCATCCCCGCCGTTGTTGCCCTTGCCGACCAGGATGGTGATGGGCGCGGCAGACAAGGCGCCACGATGGCGGCTCTGGGAACTGGCCGCGCGGCCGGGGACCGCTTGCGCGGCTAGCCCGGCCGCGACCTCGGCCACGGCCCGACCGGCGTTCTCCATGAGAAGGAGCCCCGGCACAGTAGATTCCACGGCAAGACACTCCGCCGCCTGCATCTGGGCGACCGAGAACAGGCGCACCATCCCCGCTCCCCCCATCGGCCCCACAAGGCCGGCAAGGCATCACGTCCAAGCTAGCGAAGGGTTCGGCTCGACTCCGGTCTTATCCTTGTCCGGAAGGAAGAGCGCAAGTCTCTCGCCACTTCCGGCGGTCTGGCGCGTGGTAACTCATGGAGGGATACGCCTTGACCGATAGCCAACTTCTGGCCCGGGCCCTGTCCGGCGACCGCGAGGCGCTCGAACGTCTCTGCCGAGACACCTGGCCCAAACTCTACAGCTTCGTCTACTGGCAAGTCCAGAGCCGGGACGAGGCCGAAGACATCGTCCAGGAGACATACTGCCGCCTTCTGGCCGCGGCGCCGCAGCTGGATCCCAGGAATGGAGAGGTGGCCGGACTGCTCCGGACGATAGCCGCGAACCTGGCCCGGGACGGTTGGCGGCGCAAGGCGGTGCGCGGACCGCTCATTCCGCTCGACGCGGCGATGGAAACGCCGGCGCTGGACGAGGCTCAGAGGAGCGCCGAGCGGCTGGCGGTGCGCGCGGCCTTGGCCGAGTTGCCCGAAGGCCAGAGGAGGGTCATCGAACTCCGGTTGCTCGAGGGGTACTCCGTCCGGGAAACCGCGGCGATGGTCGGCAAGTCGGAAGTGGCCGTACGTTCCCTCCAGTACCGAGGTCTCCAGAGGATGGCCGAACTCCTGGCCGACTCCGGCGACCGAGGAAGGAGACTCCCATGACAGACAAGACACGGTTGTCCAGGTACATCGACGAACTCAACCGGGAGGCGCCCCATCACCGCACGGTGGCTGGGACGGAAGCCGAGGCGGTTTGCGCGGCCGCCCGGGCGGTGAAGTCGGTCCGCCCGGAGACACCGGCCAGCCCGTCGTTCCAGGAACGGTTGGTCAGGGCGATGGGAGCGGCCGCTCCGGCAAATAGCCTCGGCCGGATCGCCGCCGGTGTCGTCGCGGCGGCCCTGGTGGTCACCCTGGTTTTGGTGTCCCTGAACACAGGGAGCCGGTCGGCGCTGGCCTTCGTCACCAAAGCCGCCGAGGCTTCCGCCGATCCCGCGGCGGCCGGCATCACCGGCTTCCGCGGCATCGTACACAATGACGCCCGGGACTGGAAGGGCGAGTACGTCGCCCACGAGTCGGAGTGTCTCTATGTCGCCCCCGACAAGTTCTTCACCCGAAACCTTGCCACCGGCCGGGTGTCCGGCAGCAACGGAAAGGTCAAGTGGTGGTACGACCCGGTAAGGCAGGTGGCCGAAACCATCGAGAGCCCGTTTCCGGGAAGCTTGCCGTTCTTGAGCGCAATCCCGGGCGGCGGGGGCCTGTGGGACGTCATATCCGTCGTCCGCCGGGGGGGAACATGGCGCGGCGAGGTGTCCTTTGCCGGCGAGGGCGAGGTCGCCGGCCGTCAGACCCGCATCGTCGAGATGAAGGCGACGGTGGACCCGGAACACACCTCCCGGCTGTGGTTCTGGGTCGACACGGAGACCTATCTCGTGCTCCGGATGGCCCAGGTGCTCCTGGACGAAAGCGGGACCATCGTCGAGATCGTCGAGGGATGCGATTACGGTTTTGCGCAGTTCGAGCTGACTCCGCCGTCGGACCTCAGCGTCTTCGAACCCGCCATTCCCGAAGGCGTGCCCGTCATCAGGACGACATGGGCCGAGCCTGACGCGCTGGCCGCCGAGGTCGGCCTCTTGATGCCCGGACGCCTGCCCGCCCTTCCGACCGATTGGGAGATGGCGGCTGGGCTCACCCGCTATTCTCACGAGGCTCTGGAGAGAGAACACGGGACGGAGTTCCCCCCAGCCCCAGGGAGCACCGGCTACTGGTCCCTGCTGGTCTGGTGCCGTCCACCGGCCGCGAACGGCAATGACGGCCGGCACCCCCAGGGCGACCCCGGTGCGGCGGTCAGCCCCGGCCAGGAGGGCAATCTCTCGCTGGTCGTCACCAACGTCCCCCCGCGCCTGCCGTGGCCGCCGGAATTCCCCGGCACCACCATAGTTGCGATCCTGGAGGGAGTCACGGGCGCCTATCACGTCCCATCAAACCAGGGGCAGTCCGCGGAGCGCTCCACCCTCTCCTGGGCCTTGGGCGGCATCCGCTACACCATCACGGACACTTACGGCCTCTTCACCCTCGACCAACTGCTCCAGATGGCCAGGGCTCTGGCTCCCGGCCAGTAGGGGCGGGACGCCAGAGAGCGGAGGGCCGGCTCGACTCGGGCCGGCCCTCCGGCGTCTCCCTCAAACCCTGCGGCCTACTCCGCCTGACGGACCGCGCTCCTGCCGCTCGCCACGACCTGCGCCCCCGCGAGGCCGCGCAAGTGCGAGAGACTGACCAGGACGTGGACGACGCCCAGTTCCGCCGCGAGGGACAGAGCCCGCCCCGAAAGGACGACCTCCGGCCTCCCCCGCGCATCCGACACGACCTCCGCGTCGTGCCATCCGAGCTCCGGCCGCCCACGGCCCAAGGCTTTGAAGACCGCCTCCTTGGCGGCGAAGCGGGCGGCGAGCGCCTCCGACCGGAACCCGCCGCGCCCGACAGGCGCCGGGTCTCCAGGGCGGGTCGGCCGGTCCATCCGACAGTCGGCTATCTCCCGGGGCGTGAAGACCCGCGACAAGAAGCAATCTCCCCACCGCGCCACGGCCCGCTCAATCCTGGCGACCTCGACAAGGTCCAGACCGATACCGAGAACCTCGGACATGTCTCTTCCACCGTCCAGCAAGAGGGTTCTGGCGACCGGCGCCTTATCCTTGTCCCGGGACATCGCCCCCAACCGGCGCCTCCCCACCCCCGGGCCGCTATCGGCCCGACCTCACTTCCGGCTCATTGACCGCCATGTTTCGGGTGGCTGGCGCGTGTCAGTCAACAGGGAGGAGACGCCTTGGCCGACCGACCGCTACTGGAGCGAGCCCTGAGCGGAGGCAGAGACGCCCTGGAGGGGATTTGCCAGGCGACCTGGCGGAATCTCTACTCCTTCGTCTACTGGCGGGTCCAGAACCGTGAGGACGCGCAGGACATCACCCAGGAGACTTACGCACACCTCTTGCGCGCGGCGCCGGTCGTCGAGACCCGCGACGGGTGGCGCCTCGGCCTCCTCCGCACGATAGCCCTCAACCTGGCCTGAGACGGGTGGCGCCGCCGGGAGGCCCGCAGACCGGCCGTCCCCCTCGAACAGGTCAAGCATCTTCCCCACTCGCCCGGAGACGAGGAGGCCGCCCGCAGCGCCCAGCGCCTCACCGTGCGGGCCGCCCTGACCGCCTGCCGGACGAGCAGCGGGCGCCGGAGAGGTGCGCCATCAAGCGCAGTGGCGCCGTGAGCCTTTCTCGAAGCCCGATTTCATAGTCTGTGTGTCCGGATGGCGGAACTGGCAGACGCGTACGTTTGAGGGGCGTATGGGGTAACCCGTGGGGATTCAAGTCCCCCTCCGGACACCAAGCATCAAGACCGGCCGAGAGGCCGGTCTTTTTGTAGTTCGCGTACACGTTATCCCTTCTCCGGATCGGAAGCCCGCCGGGAAGTCGCGGTTGATGTCGATCCGCCGGGAGACCTGGCAGCGACCCGGCCCCCCGTTGGTTGTGCCGTAACCCAGGCCGTCGGGATTGGCCGCCACCACCACGGCCAGGGTGACCGGGCCCAAGCCACCGGGGGCGCTCACGAAGTGGGCGATCACCGCCCGCGCCCGGCTCACCAGTTCGGTCCCGTCGCGCGGGTAGGCGTCCTCAGAATCATGCACCTCGAAGACGAGCGGAACTGTCACGGTCTCCCGGGCGCTCCCGGCCCGGGTACCGCCGATGAAAGTGACCAGGAGAGTTGCCCCAGACCGCTCAGGCCGTAGCAGGCGGTCCGGACCACCGGTCCGGGTCCCGCTTTCCCAGCGTGGCGCACCGGGGTCCGCCCGCCCGCCGGGATGCCGGTTCGGTGTGTCGCTTTCCCACGCGGCAGCTTTATAGGGGCGAGCCCCGCGCTAGACCGCAGGCAGGGGGACCACGGTAGGGCAGCCAAACGGGGTGCCCGAGTGGGCGTCCAAGCGAGGCGCCCCAGTGGGGCGTCCAAGCGGGCAACCTAGGGCCATGGACGACGAGAAGCAGGAGGACACCTCCGGCTGGCTGGCGGACACGGCCCGGTGGGTTTTCCGCCCCAAGCGAGTGCTTTTCGAGGAAGCGGCACTCGACTACGAGCTCGGGCGACGTCTCTGGGATCGCTTCACCGGCCGCGCCGCCGGCGCTCCCGCCGCCGGTGTGGGCGGGCCCGTGCCTCCGGTGGAGGTCCGGATGATCCCGTCCCACAACCGGGTCACCGGCCTCCCCGGCGGCACGCCGGCCCAGGCTTACCTGGAAGCCAAGCGGACCCTGGTGGTCGGGGTGCGCCGTGGTCTCAGCTTCGCCTCCTGCCGGCCTTCGGCCCACTACCAACTGCCCCTGGTCACCAGTTGCCCGGGGCTCTGCGAGTACTGCTACCTCCAGACCACCCTGGGGCGGCGGCCCTACGTGCGTGTCTACGTGAACCTGGATGAGATATTCAGCCGGGCGCGCGAACTGGTCGAGGCGGCGGTGTCGGGTGGGGCCGGCGGCGCGGTCGGCAGCGGGACCGGCGACGGGGTCGGCGCACGGGCCGGCGGTCGGGGCGGCCCTGTCTCTTTTGAGGCCGCCGCCGTGGGCGACCCGGTGCCGGTGGAACCTCTCACCGGGGCTCTGGCCCGGGCCGTGGAGTTCTTCGCCGGGCTCGAGAACGCCCGGTTCCGCTTCGTCACCAAGTTCCCGAGCGTGGAAGGGCTCCTGGGGCTCGACCACCGCGGGCACACGAGGGTCCGGGTGACGGTGAACACCGAGCGGGTCATCCGGGCCTACGACCACGGGACGCCGGGCCTGGCCACGCGCCTGGACACGCTGGCCCACCTGGCCCGGGCCGGCTACCCGGTGGGGTTGATGGTGGCCCCGGTCATGCCCGAGGGCAACTGGAAGACCGAGTACGAGGACCTCTTCCGGCGCCTGGCCGAAACGCTACCGGCAGGCCCGGCCCGGGGCCGCCCGGGCGCGGCCGGGGGTTTGGACGGGGCGGACGGCGCGACGGAGGAGGCCTGTCCCACCATCGAGGTGGTGACCCACCGCTTCACCGAGTCGGCACGGCGCGTCATCCGGGAGCGCCACCCCGGGACCACCTTGCCCATGGGAGAGGAGGGCCGGCAGCACAAGCGGGGCCAGTTCGGCTACTTCAAGTACGTTTATCCCCCGGCGCTCCGCGCCGAGGTGGAGGAGCTTTTCCAACGCCTGGCCGGACGCCACCTCCCCGGCGCGGTTTTCGACTACACCGTCTAGACCCGCGAAGGTTATGTCCGCGTCTTCGACCTGGGGCGCCCCGACCCCGACCCGGCGACCCTGCGCCGCACGGTTAAACGCATTTTCACCTCTGCGGGGTCCGGCCCCACCTGGCAGGGGTGGAGACCCTCGTCAAACCCAACATCCTGGCCCCCATCCCGGTCGAGGCTCACGTGACGACCATCGGGCCCTGGTGCGAGCCATCGTGGACGCCGTGCGCGCCGCGGGCGGGAAGCCCAACGTGGGCGACAACCCCGGCGGCGTGGAGCTAAGCCAAACCAGGCGAAGACCAGAGTGGGACCACGGGCCTAGAGCGCCAGTCCCTTCCCCAGTGTCGCGGCGTAGACCACGAAGTCGTTCTCGCCATCGAGACCCAGCACGATGTTGAACTCGTCATCCAGGAAGGCCCCGATGGCGCAGCAACCCGCCCCCACCGCTTCGGCACCCAGGTAGAGGTTCTGGCAGACGTGGCCGGCGTCCAGGAGAAGGTACCGGTAGGATCGCTCCCCGTACCGCCAAACCATCCGATAGACATCGGCCGCCCAGACGAAGGTCACCGCGCTCTGCGTCACGTACTGGCCAAAGCAGGCCGCGGCGATGCGCTCGCCGATACTCTCGTCAAGGTCCTCGGCCACGAGCTTGTGAG
>Ga0315293_10007598_pt1 | contig 10055 bp, 7 predicted proteins | sample YL17G13_20_MG_FD_203071 | JGI IMG/M metagenome (GOLD analysis project Ga0315293, IMG submission 203071) | Sediment microbial communities from Yellowstone Lake, YNP, Wyoming, USA - YL17G13_20 | ecosystem: Environmental > Aquatic > Freshwater > Lake > Sediment | place: USA: Wyoming | collected... | reverse complement strand
CGAGGTCTTTTTCATGCTCGGGCGGGCCCACCTGGAACTGGGGGATTGCGGCCAAGCCTTAACCTTTTTCCAGAAGGCGCTCTCTCATTTTGGGGCGAATATTCCGCTACTCAACAGCCTGGGAGAATGCCATCTGAAACTCGGCCAGAAGGAAGAAGCTTTGTCCGCTTGGAAAAAATCCCTGGAGCTGAACCCTCAACAACCCGAGCTCAAAGCGAAGATGGAAGCCTTGAAAAAGTAATTACCCGGCTGACCTCCCCTATCCCGGATAAAGGTCAAGTGTTCGAAAGGATTTCTTGTCCGGATATGATCTGCGGGCGCGGTTTTCGGGCTATTGACATTGCCGCCCGGCCGGCGGTAGTATCCCATCATGATCATGAGGGAATATTCATCGCATGGAGCGGCTATTCATCGCGCCGCGGAAAAAGGAAAATCCTATAATCTCTTCCCGATGGTCTGGCTCACCCCCTTCCCCATGACGACGAAGCTTTTTTTCTGGGTTGAAGCGACGCGAATAGAGCTACCCGTCATTCCTAAAAAAGAGCGCAAGGCGCCTTCTTTTAGGGCCCCAGAAAAAAAGGAGGAGCGTACCGACGCTCGCTACCTCGGTGGCGGCGCTTGGCCCGTGGGCTTTTTCCAGTGAAGAAGGGACCTTTGGAAAGGGACCGTGGGTATTGAATAGCGAGAAACAAGCACCTGGGAAATTAAAGGCCGCCGTTACCATGCGACCGAGAAAAATTACTATGAGACAAATGAAAAAATCCCGCTCAATCGCGTTTTCTGGGCGAGGACAGCGACCGCATCGAACTCCCCGGCCGGACCATCTATCTGTTGATTAATATTGAGATCCGCACCGACGAAAAAAACTTCCATGTCGCACTCGTCCGGCAGATATTCGAGAATGACAAACTGGTCCGGCGCCGGGAATGGAAAGAGACCGTGCCGAGGATGTTCCATTAAGATGGGAGAAGGAGTGTCAATTAAGAAATGAAAAAACAGAAAGCGAATTTCTTTTTGCTGCTATTCCTTTTCTCTCCATTCGCCCTTTTGGCCTCGGAATTTCAAATCAAGGTCATCCACAGCGCGGCTGACCTCCCGGAACTATTTTCCTCCGAATGGAAGCCTGGTGATTATTTGATATCAGATGGGAAAAACATGGTCCTCGTGGGTGGGACAGACAGGGTTCTGAAGTCCTATTATCAATACCCCATCGAACATACGCTGGGATCGGTTCTGGGCTTTGTTCCGGCGGGCAAAAACCTGCGCAGTGATCTGGTGATCGGGGCCCCTTACATCAGAATCAAAAACAGGAGCCGCTATCTGGCCTATTCATCTTTTAAACAGGAACCGCAAAAGACGCCCGACGGCTCCTTATCATTTCTCGCTGCGGCCGTTTATCAAGGAAAAAATAATGAAAGAGCGGAGATCAGGACGCGGTATCGCCTCTATCCGGGAACCGGAAAGATAGATATCGTTTCGACCGTTAAAAACTCGGGTGAGACTCCCATCGCAGATTTTCACTACTCGCTCTATTTCAGCGCGGATCAGATCTACTATTTCAGCCCTTTCGAAGGAGAGGACAAAACAAAGCCGCCTTTTTGGGTCTATCCCAAAAATGGGCATTATCTGGGATGGGTCGACCTGAATCCGGTCAAGGAAATATATCAGCCCATCGAGAGGGAATCTCTGTTGACGAACCTCAATCCCGGAAAAAGCGTAGAAGCCCGATATGTTCTCCTGGTCGATGACCGGCCGGGTGAATTATTGAAAAAAATCTATCGCCTTCTGGGCATTGAATCAGAAAAGGTGAGCCTTTCCTTCTCCGGAATGAATGGAAATCTAATGGAGGTGGTGATACAGGACGCGTCTTCTTCCGTTTTCTTCAGGAACTTCTTCAAAGAACCTCCGCCTTTAGAGATTGCGCTTCCCAAGGGATTTTACAAGGTCAGGGCCAACTTCTTCCCCGCGGTTGTCGAAAAATCCTTGATAGTGGAGCGGGGAAAAGAGAATCCCTGCCTGCTCGAAGCCCCTCCCTCCGGAAAAATCAGAGTCCGTATCAGGGACGGCAAGGGGGCTTTTGTGCCCGGAAAGGTCACGTTCATCGGGCTGGACCCCACGAAAACTCCCTACTTCAAACCGGAAAACCCGATAGAAACCAAAACGACCTGGGAATCGTTCAAAAATTCCTGTTATCCCCAAAAAGACGGACAGGAAATAGAACTCCCGGTCGGCACTTATCTTGTCTCTGCTTCACGCGGCCCAGAATTCACGCTCGACCAAAGAGTCATAGAGGTCCTCAAAGAAGGCCGGGAAGAGCTTCTGATGCGCGTTGACAGAGTGATTGAACCAAAAAACCTGATCTCGGTCGACCCCCATCTCCACACGCTTCACTCGGACGGCGCGGTGACGATCCCTGAGAGGATTAAATCTGTCGTCGCGGAAGGAGTGGACGTCGCCATCTCCACGGACCATAATTATCTCAGCGATTTTCCTTCGGCCATCAAGGAACTCGGATTAGATGCATATATGGCGGCGATTATCGGCGAGGAGGTCAGTTCGCTTGATATCGACCAGAATTATTTACCCGAATTCAACCGGTATCCCGTGACCATCAGGAGAAATGAGCCGGGAAACGGAGCGATCGAAATCGGGTTCTCCGCTGGTGACACGCCCCTCTTTGAAGCCAGCCGCAAAAAAGATCCGGGTTCGGTCATTCAGGTCAACCATCCCCATAACGATTCTTTTAGTTATTATCAGCTCGACCGCGATTCCGCCTCCCACGCTCTCAGAGGCTTCGACACATCTTTCGACCTGTTGGAGGTCATGAACGGGCCCTCTTTCGAATCCGCGAACAAGGCTGTCATTCAGGACTGGCTGCATCTCCTCAACCGAGGGTATTTCTTTCCGATTGTGGGGTCTTCGGATTCCCACGAAACCGACGGGGATGAGCCGGGGTACTCGAGGACGTACGTTTCTTACGAGTGGAAGAAGTCCAGGGAATTGGATGAGAAAGCCTTGATTAGTGCTCTCAAAAAGGGCCGGTCTTTTGTGAGCAATGGCCCTCTCATGGAATTCAAGATAAATGGAAAATACTCTTCGGGGGACACCTTCACGGCGAGACGCGGAAAAGCAGACATCTGGATAAGGGTTCAGAGCGCTCCGTGGGTTTCTGTGGATGAGGTCAGGATCATTGTCAACGGCGAAAGAAAGATCGTCATTCCAATCAAAACCCAGCCGGAAAAGATCGTTAAATTCCAGGATACAACGAGATTGGACCTTCAAAGGGATTCTTATATTGTGATCGAAGTCGCCGGCAAGAGAAGCCTCTATCCGGTCTCACAAAGCAAGCGTGATAGAATCGGGATTGCGAGCGGCCCACTCCCCTATGCGCTGACGAATCCTGTTTTTATCGATGTGGACGGCAACAGTACGTTCGATCCTCCCTGGCCGGAAAAAATAAAGTTTCTCGCCCTGGCGGAGGATTAGGCTTCACCTAAAATCGCAGGCTTTAGGCAAGAAAGGAGTAGCGGATGACTGATAATAACGAGAAAATTCCAATCCACGATGGTTACTATTTTCCCAGGCTTTCTGAAGCCCAATGTCAGAAGATCCATGAAACAAGCCTAGAAATCCTTGACCGCATCGGGGTGCGCCTCTTTCTAGAAGAGGCGATCGAATTGCTAAAAAAGGCGGGGGCAAAGGTGACGGACGGCAACCGGGTCCACGTTCCCCCCGCGCTCGTGGAACAAGCTCTCGCGACCGCACCGAAACGGGTTGTGCTCCATGACCGCCACGGTAATCCGGCCATGCCCGTTGAGGGCTACAGATGCTTCTACGGACCTGGTTCAGATTGTTTGAATGTCATCGATCACAGGACCGGAGAGCGCCGCAAGCCCCGCTTAGACGACATCCGAGAAGGCATAATCCTGTGCGATTCCCTTCGCAACATTGATTTCGTCATGTCGCTCGCCCTCCCGGCCGACGTGAATACGGCGATCGCGGATCGATATCAAATGGAGATCATGCTCTCCCATACGACGAAACCTATTATTTTTGTCACTTATGATTATGAGGGCTGCGTGGATTGTGTTGAAATGGCAGAGGCTGTGGCAGGAAGTGAAGAGAGATTGAGCCAGAATCCCAACGTCGCCTGTTATATCAATGTCGTTTCGGGGTTCCGTCACAATAAAGAAGGATTGCAGAAACTCCTTTACATGGCCAAGAAAAACCTGCCGGTTCTCTTCATTCCGGGGTCGACCGCGGGAGTGACAAGCCCGAGCACGCCAGCGGGCTCACTAGCCCTGGATAATGCGGGAAATTTATTGGGGGTCGTTTTATCTCAGCTGCAAAGAGAGGGATCCCCAGTGATCATCACCGGCATGCCCCCTGGACATCTGGACATGAAGACCCTCGTCATGCCCTATTCAGAACCCGAACGGGGAATTACCCAGGCTCTCGTCCACTCCTATGGCCTGCCCATGTTTTCCTACGGCGGAGCCTCGGACTCCAAGTTGGTCGACCAGCAGGCGGCGGCGGAAGCCGCGCTTTGCCTCATGGCCGAGACTTTCGGGCGGGGTAACATCATCCACGACTTGGGCTACCTGGAGTCCGGGCTCACGTTTTCGCTCTGCCAATTGGCCCTCTGCGACGAGATCGTCGACTGGATAAAAGCTTATTCGAAAAATTTTGAAGTTACAGATGAAACACTTGCCCTGGACGTGATTTCTCAAACCGGGCCCGATGGGGAATTCTTGAATACCGATCATACGCTCAAGCACTACAAAGAACGCTGGTATCCCAAGCTCTTTGAGCGAGGAACCTACCACGCTTGGCTGGGAAAAGGAGGCCGGAGCCTGACTGAACGCGCTGCGAAGCTTATTGAACTAGCCCTCGCCGAACCTAGGGCACCATCGTTGCCCCAAGACGTAAAAGCCCAGGTGAGGAAAATTGTCCAGAGAGCCGAGGAATACCAAGAGAAGTCCTAGATGCCGCGCGAGAACTTACAGTCTGATAGCAAAAAAAGGGCTTTTGAAGTTGCGAAGGAAGCGATGAAGGCAAAGGTCAGCCTTGAAGACAGCACAGGGGAGAATTGGTATTTACGGACCGTCGCAAAAAAAACAGTAAACAACCCCGGACTTACGTCCGCAGGTTTATGGCGGTACGACTAAATTTGCTTCGTTTTCAATGATTTTGGAAAACTCATGATATGACATGGGCCGGATACTGTTATTTTACAGGCTGCACTAATCGCTTGATGGCACGACGCCATGCGAATATTATCGCCAATGGAAGAAAATCCAAAAGTCCCAGGTGTCACTAATGTCCTGACCCCATGCATCCGGTTGACATAGAAGTATCCTTATGTTAAGAAATTTGAAGTCCGACGGAGGGAAAATGAAACGACGCGAAAAGAGCAATCATCTACTTTTTCTAGTGGTTTTGCTGCTTGTTCTTTCTGCCTGGACCGGCCCGAAGCCAACTCCCGCGACAAAAGACGCCGTTTCGCCGCCGGTTTATGATGTCACGATCGAGAACGGCTGGCTCACCATGAAAGACGGAGTGAGAGTCTCGGTCACCTTTTACAAACCAGTTCCGCGAGAGGCGGGAGAAAAATTCCCTGTGCTCTTTGATCTCTATCCCTATCGCAAAGATGAATACGCCTATGATCATCCCTTTTACTTCGTGCGCCGAGGATACATCATGGCAACAGCGGATATCCGAGGAACAGGCTCGTCGGAAGGAGCTGTTCCCGACCGTGAATATTCAGAGCAAGAACTCAATGATGCCGTTGAAATCATCGACCAGCTTTCAAAGATGCCGAACTCCAACGGCAACATAGGCATGTGGGGAAAGTCCTGGGGGGGCTTTAACAGCATCCAAGTAGCGATGCGCCAGCCGCCGGCTCTCAAAGCGATCTTGGCCACGATGGCGACGGATGATCTCTATCATGATGATGTTCATCATATGGACGGGGCTTTTCACGTGGACCAGTTCATGCCGGTCATGGACCATCAAAATACTCTTCCCCAGACGCTCAATTATCCCTTGGATGAGGCCTACTTCGGGGACAGGTTCAATCATTATCCTTGGTTCTTGACTTATACCAAAAATCAGCTCGATGGCGAATTCTGGCGAAAAAATTCGCTGCGCTGGCAATACGACAAAATTCGAGTTCCCTGTTATCTTATCGGGGGCCTTTTGGACGGCTACCGGGACAGCATTCCCCGAATGCTTGAGAATATGAAGGTCCCGATAAGGGCGGCCATTGGCCCATACAAGCACGACTGGCCGGACAACGGCGTGCCCGGACCAAATTACGAATGGCGTCACGAAGCTGTGCGCTGGTGGGATTACTGGCTCAAAGGCCGGAACACGGGGATCATGGATGATCCTCCGCTCGCTCTTTTCATTCGCGAAGGTCACGGACCAGACGCGGCGCTTAAAACGACCCCGGGCCACTGGGTCTTTGAGGAATGGCCGGTCAAGGGGACAGAGTGGAAGAAGTTCTTTCCCTCCGAATACCGCCGGCTTCAGAATCGGCCGGGGAAAGCCGCAGTGGAATCTTTGCGCTATGTTCCGAGCTTCGGAGTCCAGACGGGGCTGTGGTGGGGTGAGCCTACAGGCGACATTCGTCCGGACGACGCGGGAGCCCTCGTTTTCGACAGTCCGACAGTCGAAAAAAAGTTCGAGATTGTCGGGTTCCCGAAAGTCTATCTTCGGGTTTCAGCCGACGCGCCCCTGGCCCATTGGGTCGCCCGGCTGGAAGATGTCCAGCCCGATGGCACGGTATCCCTGGTTACAGGCATGTTGCTCAATGGATCTCAGCGGACTTCGCGGCTCAAGCCGAAACCTCTTGTTCCCTGCGAAGTTTACGACCTCGAGTTCGAGATGCACTTTACGACCTGGACCTTTAAGCCCGGTCATCGCATCCGGCTGGCGGTTTCGAATTCGCTTTTCCCTATGATCTGGCCAACCCCGTATCTCATGACCACGAAACTCCATCTGGGTGTTGAAAACACTCGCCTGGAGCTGCCCATCTTCCCCCAGGCCAGTCGCAAGGCGCCTGCATTCCGGCCACCGGAGCCCCGGGAGATTCGCACGGAGGCCCGCGAGCTTGGGGGCGCTCCCTGGCCTCAGGGCTTTTACGAGTGGAAGCGCGACCTCTGGAGTACAAAAACAAGTGTTGAATGGAAAGGCTACGGAGATTTCGAGGTCCAAGGCCGCCGCTATCACACCTGGGAGAGGAACTATTACGAAACGAATGATCAGAAACCCGCCGAATCCCGTTTCAGCGGAGAGGCTGGGCGCCGCATCGAACTCCCAGGCCGCAAGATTGAGCTTCACACGACACTGGACGTTTATTCTGATGAAAAAGACTTTCATGTCACCATCGTCCGGTTTCTCTTTGAGAACGGAACTCTTCTGCGGAAGCGGGAATGGATAGAAACGATCCCGCGGATGTTTAATTAAAAAGGAGGAGAAATTGAAGATCCGAAAAAATCAGTGCTTTTCGTTCTCAATGATATTATTATTGGTCTTGCCGGCTTTTATTTCTTCCCAGGCCCCATCCAAAACCAAATCAGAACCTTCGACCCCGATTTACGACTTTACGATCGAGAATGCCTGGCTGACCATGAAGGACGGTGTCCGGCTTTCAGTAACCTATTACAAACCCACACCCCGTTCTCAGGGGGAAAAATTCCCTGTGCTTTTTGAATTCCTCCCCTACCGCAAAGACGACTCCGGCTATGGGGGCACCTACTCTCAATATACCTATTTTGTGCGTCGCGGATACATCATGGTCCGGGCGGATATCAGGGGAACAGGTTCGTCCGAGGGGGCTGTTCCCGACCGGGAATATTCTGAACAAGAACTCGATGACGCCTGCGATATCATAGATCAGCTCTCCAAACTGCCGGACTCCAACGGACGCGTGGGCATGTGGGGAAAATCCTGGGGAGGCTTCAACAGCATCCAAGTGGCGATGCGCCAGCCCCCTGCCCTAAAGGCGATCCTAGCCACCGAGGCAACCGATGATCTCTACCATGATGATGTTCATCACATGGACGGCGCCTTCCATTGCGACCAGTTTATGCCATCCATGGACAACACGAATACCTATCCGCAATCACCAAATTATCCGCTTGATGAAGCCTACTTCCGGGATCGTTTCAACCATTATCCCTGGTTTTTAACCTACACAAAAAATCAACTCGATGGCGAGTTCTGGCGAAAAAACTCCCTGCGATGGCAATATGATATGATCCGTGTCCCCTGTTATCTCATTGGCGGCCTCCTTGATGGCTACAGGGACAGCATTCCCCGGATGCTTGAGAATATGAAGGTCCCGATACGAGCCGCCCTCGGTCCCTATAAGCATGATTGGCCTGATAATGGAGTGCCGGGCCCAAACTACGAATGGCGGCACGAGGCTGTGCGCTGGTGGGATACCTGGCTTAAGGACCGGGACACGGGGATCATGGACGATGCCCCTCTTGCCTTGTTCATACGAGAGGGACATGGTCCCGATGCGGCGCTCAAGACAACACCCGGCCACTGGGTTTCTGAGGTCTGGCCGATCCCGGGGACGACCTGGCAAAAATATTTCCCTTCAGAATACCGCCAGCTTCAGAATCAGCCCGGAAAACAGACCGTAGAATCGCTGCGCTACGCGCCAAGTTATGGCGTCCAGACCGGATTATGGTGGGGCGAGCCGACGGGCGACATACGCCCGGACGATGCCGGGAGCCTGGTCTTTGACGGTCCTCCGGTCGAGAAGAGCTTTGAAATCGTCGGCTTTCCAAGGGTGCGCCTTCGCGTCTCCGCCGACGCCCCGCTGGCCCACTGGGTGGCAAGGCTCGAGGATGTCCAGCCCGACGGCTCAGTGTCTCTGGTCACCGGCATGCTCCTCAACGGCTCGCAGCGGAATTCCAGGCTCAAGCCGGAGGCGCTTGTCCCAGGCAAAGTCTATGACCTTGAGTTTGAGATGCACTTCACAACCTGGACGTTCAAGCCCGGCCATCGGGTTCGCTTGGCCGTCTCAAATTCGCTGTTTCCGATGACCTGGCCAACGCCCTATCCGATGACGACAAAGCTTTATCTCGGGAACGAATACACCCACCTTGAACTCCCCGTGATCCCCAGCATCCAACGCAAGGTCCCGGCGTTCCGAACTCCCGAGCCGCGCGAGAGACGCACCGAAGTTCGCCATCTCGGAAGTGCTCCCTGGCCCCAGGGATTTTATGAATGGAAACGCGATTTATGGTCGACAAAAACCAGCGTGGAATGGAAGGGCTATGGAGATTCTGAGATAAATGGTCGTCGCTACCATTCTTGGGAAAGAAATTATTATGAGACCAATGATGAAAAGCCTGCCGAATCAAAGTTTTCCGGCGAAGCGGGCCATCGCATTGACCTCGAGGGGCGAACCTTCGAATTCAAGACCACCCTGGAAGTCCAATCCGACGAGAAGAATTTCCATGTGACCGTGACTCGCTTTATCCATGAAAACGGAAAGCTCCTCCGCCAAAGAGAGTGGAAAGAGACAATCCCTCGGATGCTTAATTAAAATAACAGCTTCAAAATTCCAGCTTTAAGCCCACCTGGAGCCGCCGAGGCATGGGAATCGATGAGGGGCTTAAATAGAGCTCGGACCACTGGTCAAAGCTCTCATAACCTAGCCTGGTCTTTGAATTGAAGACGTTGAAGATGTCCAGGATGGCGCTGAATCTGACCGTGCTGTAGATCGGAAGGGTCTTTTGCATCCTGAAGTCCAGCATGCTTAACGGATCGAACCTGTGCTTGCCGTCCCTCGGCTCAGCCAGGATCCTTCGGCGTCCCTGGTTGGGATAGACCTGGACTCTCGAGGTGTACGGTCTGCCCGTCATGTATTGAAAATTCGCGCTGGCCAGAATATCCCAAGGCAAAGTATAGCCGAGCTGAAGCTTGAAAACCCAGGTCCGGTCAAACTGCATCAGCCCTCTCGCGTTCGTCCAATCGTTGGGGTCCTTGCCGGTGTGATAGGATGTCTCGGAGATAATCCCAAGCTGCCGCGT
>Ga0315293_10007597_pt1 | contig 10055 bp, 12 predicted proteins | sample YL17G13_20_MG_FD_203071 | JGI IMG/M metagenome (GOLD analysis project Ga0315293, IMG submission 203071) | Sediment microbial communities from Yellowstone Lake, YNP, Wyoming, USA - YL17G13_20 | ecosystem: Environmental > Aquatic > Freshwater > Lake > Sediment | place: USA: Wyoming | collected... | reverse complement strand
GCTCATAATGATTATAGTAATTGCACTTTGGTAGTTACAATAGCGCCGCCTCCGCCATTCGAATTAAAATCGTATTATAGAACAATATGAGAAGCAGATAAATACGCTTTTATCTGAAATATCGAAGATCAGGTTCAAGGCGAAAAGGGTTTTTCTCTTAGTCCTGCCCAATAAGTTGGTCAAAGTTCAAGGATAATACGCATTTCGATTTTGATGTTCTCCCAACATTGATCAGCACTTGATGTATATACTTATTTAATCATAAAGTTGACATTTCATAAAACACGCATTACAATGTATTACGTGGAGGTTGGGCATGAACCAGTCAATTAGCATAAGAATTCCCGATGATGTAAGGAAAAATCTTAAGGCCATCAGCAAAAAAGAAGGCAAGCCGCTGAGCGATCTGGTCAGGGAATCGCTGCAAAAATATATTACCGCCTATCGCTTCCGCCAGCTCAGAAATATGGTTTTGCCATTCGCTGAAGCCCAGGGAATAATAACTGACGAGGATGTTTACAAAGACATTTCATGAAGCTTGTATTTGACACCAACGTCATTTTTTCAGCATTCGCCACTCACGGTTTGGCCAATTCCGTTTTTGAATTTTGTTTGCAGCAGCATACCATTGTTTTAAGTGATCATATTTTGGGGGAACTTGAAAAAAGTTTTATAAAGAAACTCAAAATGCCCCAAGATAAAATTCAGGCGGTTTTGGAATTTTTAAAAGAGTTTTGTCTCATCGCTGATTCAAAAAAATTGATAAGAAAAGTATGCCGCGATCATGAAGACGATAAAATATTGGGCTTGGCTGCAAACGCAGGAGCCGATTTCATTATTACCGGTGACATGGATCTTTTGGTATTAGAAAAATTCGAGTCAATAGCAATTTTGACGCCCAGAGAATTTTGGGAAATAGCAAGAAACAAGAGAAATAAATTGAATCGCCCAAAAGGAGGATCCGCATGAAACTTTGGTGGGCGTATTTGCATAAATATGGAAACATTCAGGTTAAAGAGTGGTATGCGGGTAATACTTATCTGAATGAAGCCCATACGTCTCCGAATGTCAAACGTTTCCTTGAAAAACCATTCGAGGCGGCAACTTATGACGAGGCGCAGGAAGTTGCTAAAAAACTTCTTGCCGATCCGGTATCAATTGAGAATTAAAAGCTGTTAGAAGAATCTATTGAATTTTTCTCCAAGACGGGTGGTTTCGCGCTCAACGGTTGACTACCTGCTCCCATTTCTGTCAATATAAAAAAAGCACTCCACTCGAGGAGGTGAAGGGGATGAAGCATGCTCTTCTGATCGGGGGCCTATTGGCCTGGCTGCTTTGCGGCGCTTTCGGCTGCTTGGCCGGGGGGGATTATTATCTTGCCGGGACATGGAACGTCAGCTTCGCGATCACCAGCGGCGGAAGTGGCAACGGTACCGCGGTCCTGACCTGTGCCAGGACGGTGGAAACCGGCTCCGCCCAGTTTGCCGACAGTCTCGGCCACAGCGGCACCGGCTCCTACACTGTCTCCGGAAAGAATGTGACTGTCCAACTCAGCGGCGAGGTGTCGGGCACCTGGACCGCCGCCCGCGACTGACGCAGAATCCCCCCGGGTTTGTCGTTCGGATCGCCGGCCCGCCGCCATAAAAGAAGTAGCGGCTGCCTATTCGTGCCTAATCAATATACTATCTTTTCTAGATAAACAGCGTGAACTTGGATTCCGAGGCGTCGGCGATGAAGGAGGCGACGCCGCCGATCTGTACGCCGTCGATCAGGTCCTCCTTGGCGATCTCCATGACGTTCATGGTCATCTCGCAGGCGGTGAGTTTCACCCCCTGCGCCTGCGCCTGCTTGAGCATCTCGGGCAGCGGCATGACGTTGTTTTTCTTCATCATCTTCTTGAACATCCAGCGGCCCATGCCGCCGAAACTCAGCTTGGACGGGTTGAGGCGGTTGATGTCGCCGCGGTTCATCAGGCCCAGCATCTTGCCCATGACCCCCTTGCCGGTGAGGTTGCCTTTTTGGATGACTTTCAAGCCCCAGAAAGTGAAGAACATCGACACCTGCATGTCGAAGGCGGCGGCGCCGTTGGCGATGATAAGGGCTCCTATGACCTTGTCCATGTCGCCGCTCATGACAATGATGCTGGCCTTCTCGACGGGTTTTTCGCTCATACTATATCCTCCTTGCTTTTCTTTTAAGCTACTTCCAGCCGGCCAGCCAGAGTGCAAGTGGCCGGTATATCACATGGGCGAACTTGCTGAACGGGAAAGTGACCAGCAAGTCGAAAACGACGACCAGGTGGAAGGCGAAGCTGCCGTAGGCGGCCATGGGCATGTTCAGGAAACGGAAGAGGAGCATGACGTAGCCGCTCAAGACGGAAAGGGCCAGCAGCAGGAGGAAAGCCCAGTCACTGGGGTGGGAGTACTTGCCGACCGCGGTCTTGCCCTTCAGGCGCAAATAAAAGTAGTACCCCAGGCCCAGCGCGCAGGCGACCCCGGAGAGCGAACCGATCGCAAGCGAGACCCAGCGCGGCAACGGCAGCCAGCGGTAGTCGATGGCGAGGATGATCAGCGTGGCCAGGAACATGCCCATGAAGCCCCAGGAGACACCCATGTGCGCCAGGCGGCGCAACTTGTCGTCGGAGCACTCGCCGAAGCGGCTCTGCAAGACCGCCTCCTTCAGTGCCTGGAATGCCGAAACTCCTGCCTTTTTCGCGGAGACCCTGGCCGCGGCCCCGGGAGCGCCCCGCAGGTTGCGGAACAACGTCCATATCTGCGCCGCCGAAACGAGGACGATAAAGCCCACCAGGGCAAGGCCGGCGTCATGGATGCGGCCCAGGGAGATGAATGAAAGGAAATCCACCTTCTTCCTGTTCATCTCCGGGTTGTACGCCAGGAAGATCGCCGCAAGCGCCGCGGCGCTGAGCAGCAGCCAGGTGAAGACCGAGGCAAGCGATGAATAGATGACGTCGGCGAGGCGGCCGAGCGAGTACCTGCGCGTGGCAAAGCGGCGCAAGGCCATCATCAGCGCGGCGGGCTCGGCCTGGCGCGGACAGGATTCGCTGCATTCGCCGCAATAGTAGCAGAGCCAGGGCTCGGGGGCGGACAGGATCCTCTGCTCGAGGCCGAGCAGCGAATAGCGGATCAGGCGCCGCGGGAAGGAGGCCGCGTCCTTGGAGAGGGGGCAGAGACCTGAGCAGGCGCCGCAACTGTAGCACGCTTCCAGGTCGAAGGCACCGAGCTTCTTGATCTCGGCCAGGATATTTTCGTTGACCTTTTCCATGTTCACTTTACCTCGACCAGAGCGTAGCGGTAAAAGCCTTCATCGTTCGCTTTCTCGCTCGCCTTGACTTTCCCGTAGCGCACGAAACCCATCAGCCACCAGTTGGCCTCATACGCGGAGATGCCCAGGGCAGCGGCCACACCGGGGACGGTCTGCGGCCCACTGGCGCGCAGCAGGTCTAAGATCTTTTTCCTGGCGGAAAATTCCTGGCGAGCCGTCTCGCGCTTGCGGCCGCTGACCGGAACGCTCTCCGGGAACCGTTCGCGGCTGCTATCCTTCATGGGCGGCCTCCCGGGCCAGGACATCGATCATGGCCTCTATTTGTTCGTCGGTGTATCCCTTCAGCTGGGTGGCGTCCAACGGGCAGGGGGGCAGGCAGGCGCCGCAACCCTTGCACAGGACGTCGACCACCCGCGCTATTTCCTTGTCCCCGTAGGGGGTTTTTTCTATGGCCGAATAAGGGCACGCGGCCGCGCACTTGCCGCACCAGACGCACAATTCGTTTTTTACATAGGCGACAAATGGCTGGAGATCGATATAGCCCTTGACCAGCAAAGCCGCCGCCTTGGACACCGCCGCGAGCGACGAGACGACGCTCTCGGCCGCGTTCTTCGGCCCCTGGCAGCTGCCGGTGATGTAGACGCCGTCGATGACCGTCTCCACCGGCCGCAGCTTGGGGTGGATCTCGTTATAGAAGCGGTCAGCGCCCAGGGGCAGCTTCAGCACCTGGGTCAGCCCGTCGTTCGGCCGCGCCATCATGCCGGTGACCAGAACGACTAGGTCGGCCTCAACAACGACCTCCGCGCCGCCGGTCAGCAGGTCATGCACGATGATCTGCCATGATTCGTCGGCTTTCTCGACCCGCGGCGGCCGCTTCTCGTCGAAGCGCAGGAAGAGCGATCCCGTTTTCCCCGCTTCCTCGTAGAGCGATTCGAACTTGCCGTAGGTTCGCATGTCGCGGTAAAAATGGTAGCTCCGCGTCCCGGGAAATTTTTTCTTGGTCTGGACCGCAAGGTGGGTGGCGGTGCTGCAGCAAAAGCGCGAGCAGTAGCGGTTGGCGTTCTCGACCTCCGCGCCCTGGCGGCTGCCCACGCAGTAGATGAAGGCGATATTCTTCACCTGCCGTCCCTCATGGGCCAGCTTCTCCCCCCCGTCCTGCAGCAAGCGCTCGAATTCGGAGAGGGTGACCACTCCGGATTGGCCGTACGCGAATTCGCCCGGCTTGGGCTCATACTCGCTGAAGCCGCTGGCGACCACGATCGCCCCCACCTGGATGCGGACGATTTCCTCAGGCCGGCCGTTAGCGGGGGCATTGATCCTGATAGCCAGCTCGAATTCGCCGATGTGGCCGCTTTTCTCGGACAATTCGGCGTTCAGGAACAGGGTGATGTTGGCGCGCTGCTTGATCTCGGCCAGGAGCATGGCGATCAGTTCCGCGCCGTGCTTGCCCGCCGGGAACATCTCGCCCAGCTGCGCGACCCGGCCGCCCACGGCAGCCTCCCTCTCGACCAGGAAAACCTCGACGCCGAGGTCGGCCAGTTCGAGCGCCGCCCGCATCCCGGCGATGCCGGCGCCGATGACCAGCACCTTTTTCACCGATGTGACTCGGATGGGCTGCAGCGCTTCCTGGCGCATGGCCTTCTCGATGCCGGCGTCGACCAGGTTGGCCGCCTTGCAGGTGGCGTCCTCGTGGTCGTCGGAGTGGGCCCAGGAGCATTGCTCGCGGATGTTAACCTGGACGTACTGGAAGGGGTTGAGTCCGGCCCGGGTCGACATGTTGCGGAAGGTGGTCAGGTGCAGCTTGGGCGAACAAGAGGCCACCACTAGCCCATCGAGCCCCTGCTCGCGGATATCCTTGATCATGTCGTTCTGCGAGGCGTCGGAGCAGGTGAACATCGAGGTCTTGGCCACGGTGACGCCGTACTCCTTCTCGATACGCCGGCGCACCTCTTCGACGTCGACATGATCGGAGATGTTGCCGCCGCAGTGGCAGATGTAAACGCCGATCTTCCTCTTTTTCTCTTCCATCAGGGTTTCCTCTTCATTTTTTCCAGGTAGGCCGCGGTCTGGGCGGCGGCTGCCCCGGCGCTCAGGATGGAGTCGGGAATGTCGAGCGGCCCGGTGGCCGTGCCGGCGCTGAAGACGCCGGGGATGGAGGTGCGGGCCGGGTCAACCTGCTGGCTGGGCTGGGCGACAAAAAGCGTGTCGTCGAAGGCCAGTGAGCCGTCGGCGAAGAGTCCGCGGCACTCGTCGTTGGCGACGATCCCCGTCGAGAGGACGACCAGGTCGTGCTCGGCCTCCTGGATCGTGCCGTTGTTGTCGATGTCCTCGTAGCGGACCCGCAGGTTGCCGCCCTCGGTCTCGGTGATCTTGGCGATCTTGCCCTTGACCAAGCGCACGCCCATGGCCTTGGTCTGTTCGAAGAACTCGTCGTAGCCCTTGCCGAAGGCGCGGATGTCGATGTGGTAGATGGTGACGTCGGCCACCGGCAGCGCCCCCAGCAGCAGCTGCGCCTGCTTGAGCGAATACATGCAGCAGACGCGCGAGCAGATGGGGTTGTTCACCGTGTGGTCGCGCGAGCCGGTGCATAAGACGTAGGCGATGTTGGCGGGTGTCTTGCCGTCGCCGGGGCGCAACACATAGTTGAACGGCCGGGTGGGCGCTACCAGGCGGTCCATCTGCATGGCGGTGATGACATTGGGAAATTTTCCGAAGCCGAAATTGGCCATGAGTTCAGCCGGGAAGAGACGGAAGCCGGTGGCGACCACGACGGCCGAAACACCATATTCGTTCTCAAGCGGCCTCTGGTTGAAGTCGATGGCGTCGGCCGGGCAGACGATGCGGCACTGCTGGCACTCGCTGCAGATGCCGCAGTTGAAGCAATTGGCGGCCGAAGCCAGCGCCTCCTCCTCGCTCAGTGCGTTCTCCACCTCGCTGAAGCCCTGGACGCGTTCCTCGGGAGACAGTTCCTTTTTTTCTATATGCCGCGAGGGGTATTCAACTTGTCGGGCCAGGACCTCCTCCTTGCTGACGGCCGGCAGCTTGGGCGCGAACTCGGCTGCTTCCAGGGGCTCATCGCGCAGCCAGCGATCCATGAAAAAGGCGGCGCGCTTCCCCTGGCCGACCGCCTCGACGATGATGGCCGGCCCCAGCACCGACTCGCCGCCGGCGAACACCCCGGCAACGCTGGTCATCAGGGTGTTGGCGTTTGCCTTGATCGTCTTGTTGTGGTTGAGTTCGATCCCTTCGCCGGCCAGGTGGGCGGTCAGCGACTCCTGGCCGATGGCCACGAAAATCTTATCGGCGGCCAACGTTTTTTCCGAACCGGCTTTGAATTGCGGGGCAAATTTCTTTTCGGCGTTGAACACCGAGGTGCACTGGATCGTCTCGACGCCGGCCAGGCGGCCCGACTTGACCACGAAGCGCCGGGGACCGAGCGAGTTCTGGATCGCCACACCCTCGCACAGCGCGTCGTGGATCTCTTCTTCGGCCGCGGGCATTTCGCCGCGCTTTTCCAGGCAGATCATGCGCACATGAGCCGCGCCCAGGCGGCGCGCCGTACGCGCCACGTCGATGGCCACGTTGCCGCCGCCGATGACCAGCACGTTCTTTCCGGCCAGTTCCACTTTAATTTTGCGATTGACCATGGCCAGCATCTCGATGCCGCTGGTCACGTCGGGGTGGTCCTCGTTCTCGATTCCCAGTTTCTTGGCAGACGGCGCGCCAACCGAGACGAACACGGCGTCATAGCCTTGAGCGCGAAGCTCCTGCAGCGAGCCGACCCGGGACCCGGTACGGATCTCGACGCCGAGCGCGGTTACGTTGCGGATGTCGCGGTCGACCACGTCCTTGGGCAGGCGGTAGACGGGCAGGGTAGAGCGCAGCATGCCGCCGGGCTCGGGGCCGGCCTCGAAGATGGTGACCGGATATCCCTGGCGGGCCAGGAAATAAGCGGCGCTCAAGCCCGCCGGGCCGGAACCGACGACGGCCACCTTCTTTTCCATTTTATTTTCAGGGGGCCCGTATTCAGGTTCCGCATGGCGCGCGTAGTACCAGTCGGCGACGAAGCGCTTGAGCAGCTTGATGTGCGGGGCATCGCCGACCTCCTCGCGCGTGCACTCGCCCTGGCAGGGCGCGTAACAGGCGCGGCCGAGGGTCCCCACCAGCGGTGCGTCCTCCAGGACCAGGTTGAAGGCTTTTGCGAATTCGCCCTGGCGGATCAAGGAGATATAGCCGTTGGCCTTGATGCCGGCCGGGCAAGCGTTCGTGCAGGGGGAGGTGCCGGCGCGGTCGAGCACGGCTTTTTTGGGCACGGCCTGGGGAAAGGCGATATAGGCGGCGCGCCGCGAAACCAACTCGGCATTGAACTGGTCCGGCACCGTGACGGTGCAAGCTTTCTCACAATCCTGGCAGCCGGTGCACTTGGCGAAGTCGACGAAGGCCGGTTTTTTTACGACCTTCACCTTGAAGCCGCCGTTGCCGCGGCGGATCTCCTTGACCTCGCTGTAGACGCGCAAATCGATGTTGGCGTGGCTAGAGGACAGGGCCATCTTGGGGGTCGAGATGCAGCTGGCGCAGTCCAGGGTGGGGAAAACCTTGCTGAGCAGGATCATCTTGCCGCCGATGCTCGGCTCCTTCTCGACCAGCAGCACCTTGTAGCCCATATCGCCCAAACTGACCGCCGCTTCCATACCGGCGATGCCGGCGCCGACGACCATGACGTCGTAGTCCATCTCAGCCCCCCTGGCCCGGCCGTCGGGCCGGGCCGCCCAGCTTACGCAGCGCTTCGCTGAAGGTTACCATGTGTTTCTGGAACGACTCGGCGCAGACCGAGCATATCGCCGCCATTTTGATGCGCGCCGGTTCAATGGCTTTTTCCTTGAGCCAGCCTTGCGCAACGGCGACAACGTCGGCGGTGCGCCTGGTGCAGTCGGGGATGTAGGAGCAGTCGCTGCCGTCGGCGGCGATGAAAACGCCGTCGAAGCCGTGGGTAATGGCGTGGGTGATCCAGCGCGGTTTGATGGCGCTCGAACAGGGGAGGGTCACCACGAATACGCTGGCCGGGTAGTGCATTTTGTTGCGGCCGGCCAGGTCGATTCCCGGGTCGGAGACGTTGTCGGTGGAAAACACGAGGATCCTGGGCTTGAATTCACTCATCGAATGTCTTCTCCATGGTTTGGATCAAGGCGGACAATTTCGGATCGGTGATCCGGTACAGGACGAAGTTGCCTTCGCGCCGCGCCTGCACAAGCCCCTCGCGGCGCATGCGCGTCAAGTGCTGCGAGATGAGCGACTGCGAGGCGCCGCTCTGGCGCAACAGGTCGCTCACCGATGTTTCGCCCTTGGCCAGGCAGCAGAGCAGGAACAGGCGCTGCGGGTGGGCCAGGTTTTTCAGGATGGCCGCCACGCGGGCGCAGCGCTTTTTGGATTCGGCCGTATTCTGCATGGGTGCCGGGTCGCCCCGCATCTAAAAACGAGCGGCGGCAGCGCCGGGGGAGGGCGGGGGCCCCATTCAGGGACAGACAAACCTTATCCACCAAAGTCGGTGGATGGTTTGTGCTGCAAGCCCCGCCCCTACTTGCTCTTCCTGACGAACAGGCGCCAGAAGCCGGCGTCCTCGATCACGCCCAGGAACTCGTACTGCATCTTCTTCGCCCACAGGGGGATGTCGTTATTCGTCCCCTCGTCCGAAGAAAGCACTTCCATGACCGCGCCGACAACGACTCCGGTGATAGCCTTCTTGGCTTCCAGCAGCGGTCCCGGGCAGGCCATGCCGCGGGCGTCGACGACCTTGTCGGCTTTTAAATTCTTCAGTTCATCTTCATTCATTTTATGGCTCCTTATGGATCAATTTCATTGAACATTAGAATATTAAGATATCTTAATATGCTTTGTCAAGATTGAGCAATAAAAAAAGGGGATCTAAGTGTAAGGCGTAAGGTCCAAGGCGAGGGAAAAGGGCACTGAAAATGTCTTTTTTACCCAATGCCTTAAACCCTATACCCTACACCTTCTTCAGTGACAGCCGTGATGCTGCTGGCAGGCGTCTCCTGGCTGGAACAGGGGCAGGCGTCCAGCTTTGAACTCGTCAAGGGCCTCACGGATGGTGCGGGAGTCCCCGGCCACGTAAACGGAAATACCGATCTCGTTCAGCTTTTGAATGGCGCGCATTCCCATCCCTGCGCAGATGACTGCCTGCACCGAGCGCTCACTCAAGCCGGCGGTCGGCTGGCACTGGCCGTGGGCATGCTCCTGCTGGTCGTTGGCCATTCTTTCCGGAACGCCACTTTCCGCATCCACGATGACAAAGCAGGGGGCGCTGCCGAAATGGCCGTAAAGCTCCGAATCAAGACCATTGTTTTTTTCAACGGGAAAAGCGATCTTCATATCATTCTCCTTTTTTTTATGTTCCTGGTTGGGCAGTGACGATGGATATCGTGATTATTGCAAGCGGGACAGCATTTCGGCCGCTGCACCCCGAATGGTAGCGACCAGTGGTGGTGGCAGGCCCGGCAGCCGAATCTCTTTTCGGCTACCTTCACTGTACCGCCTGCGATGCGCAGCATTTTGCCGTTAACCAGGCAATCGGCTGTCTTGCGCCGCGCCTCGGCCACCACGTTGCCGAAGGTCTGACGCGAAACTCCCATTTTCACGGCAGCCTCTTCCTGATACAAGCCCTCAAGGTCAGCCAGGCGCAGCGACTCCAGCTCGTCCAGGGTAAGTGACACCTCTTCGAGTTCATGGCCTGGAATCCCGGCCGGTTTGAAAAAAAC
>Ga0315293_10007596_pt1 | contig 10055 bp, 8 predicted proteins | sample YL17G13_20_MG_FD_203071 | JGI IMG/M metagenome (GOLD analysis project Ga0315293, IMG submission 203071) | Sediment microbial communities from Yellowstone Lake, YNP, Wyoming, USA - YL17G13_20 | ecosystem: Environmental > Aquatic > Freshwater > Lake > Sediment | place: USA: Wyoming | collected... | reverse complement strand
GCTATAGCGGGACTCGAAACTGAGCGGGGCATTATTTCTAACGGGGTAAATCTAAGCGCCGAATTTAATGCAACAACAGGGTAAACATATATGAAAGTCAGGATTTCACCTTACAGACAATGTCAAGTCGGGTAACACTCTTTTCCTGAAAGCGTGATTTTTTGAAATCTTGCTTCCATACAACCTTTAGGGTATAATCGATTATTCTTGTTGACGTTTCTATTCCAAATTAGTAGACTTTTAACAAACCGTAGGGTTTTAGGCCAACCTCCCAACTAATCTTTTGGGGATTCCATGACCACCCAAGAAGTTAAACGCAAACTCACCGCCATCCTGGCCGCCGACGTAGTCAGCTACAGCCGCCTCATTGGCATCAACGAGGCGGGGACGCTTGCCGCCCTCAGGGCACACCGACACGAGCTTATCGACCCGAAGATTTCTGAACATCACGGGCACACGGTCAAGACGACCGGCGACGGGATGCTGGTCGAGTTCCCCAGCGTGGTCGAAGCCGTCCAGTGCGCGGTCGAGGTACAACGCGCAATGATCCTGCGCAACGCCGGCATCTCGCCGGACCGGGCGGTGTCCTTTCGCATCGGGATACATCAGGGCGATGTCGTCGTCGAGGACGGGGACATCTTCGGTGACGGAGTCAACGTGGTCGCACGGCTGGAGGAAATCGCCGAACCCGGCGGCCTGTGCATATCGGAGCGCGTTCGCGAGGACATCGCCGGCAAGCTGGTTCTCGACTGCCAGGACCTCGGGACCCAGCATCTGAAGAACATCGCTCGGCCGGTGCGCGTCTATCGTGTCGCCATTGCGACTCCGACAGCACATTTCACGACGGCGGAGAAGCCCTCGATCGCCGTCCTTCCGTTCGTCAACATGAGCGGAGACCCCGAGCAGGAGTACTTCACCGACGGCATCACCGAGGACATCATCACCGCGCTGTCGCGGTTGCGCTGGTTCTTCGTCATCGCGCGCAACTCGACGTTCTCTTACAAAGGGAAGTCGGTCGATGTGAAACAGATCGGCCGCGAGCTGGGCGTACGCTATATCCTCGAGGGCAGCATCCGGAAGATCGGCAACCGGGTGCGGATTACGGCGCAGCTGATCAACGCCACGACCGGGGCACACCTCTGGGCCGAGCGCTACGATCGCGATCTCACCGACATCTTCGCACTGCAGGACGAGATCACGCAGAGCGTGACAGCGGCGATCGAACCAAAGCTCGTGGAGGCCGAGGGCGTGCACTTCCAAGGCCGCTCTCCAGAGGATCTCGATGCATGGGACCTCGTGATGAGGGCCGTGGCGAGCTTCTGGCGGATGACAGCGGCCGAGAGCGAGGCGGCCATCGACATGCTCCGGCTGGCGGTGCAGCGTTATCCCAATTATGCCCCGGCGCAAAGCATGCTGGCCTTCGCGCTGCTGGTCTCGGACCACGTCGGCTGGGCGCCGGCGGGCAAACCCTACCGGCTCGCGGCCGATCTGGCGCATCGGGCAGCCGAGCTGGACGACAACGACCCGTGGGCCCATCTTGCGCTCGGGTATCTCGCCTTCACCGCACGGCACACCGACGATGCGGTGCGCGAGTTCCAGCGCGCCCTGGACCTGAACCCCAATTTCGCGGCGGCTTACGGTTACCTTGGCTGGGCCGTCGTGTTCGACGGCAGGCACGAGGAGGCCATAGAGTACTTCCAACAGGCGTTCCGGATGAGCCCACACGACCCCCTCATTGCGTTCTTCTATTCCGGGACGTGTGCAGCCCACTATTTCGCACGCCGCTTCGATGAAGCCGTCGAATGGGGCCGGAAGACAATACAGCAACGGCCGGGCTTCATCGCAGGTCACCGCATCCTATGTGCGAGTCTCGCGCAGGCAGGAAAGACAGAGGAGTTGCGTGCAGCGATGGCGCGGTTGCTCGAGCTGCAGCCGAACATCTCCATCGCCTGGCTCGAGGAGCACGTCCCCTACACGCCACGAGCGATAGCCCACTTTCTGGACGGCATGCGCAAGGCAGGGCTGAAGTGAGGGGAAGTGACTTGTAACAAAATTCTTCCTCTTTTAATTGTATGTATAGCTACCAGTAATAGTTAACCCTGTTGTTGCATAAAGGTATGGTTGAATCAGCTGCATACCACCATAAAAAGGCGGTTTCCACTACTTTGCCGCCGGCCCAGAGGGCCTCATGGCCCGGAGGGATTATACTTTTCAAAGGTCACTATTTGGGTGATCCAGTGGATTACGTTGATTTAACGGCTGTGCTTCTATGGTCAAGGGTTTGATGAACCCCGTTAGAAATTTCAGCAGGGTATTAAACCCCGCTGCAGCCGCCGGCCCAGAGGACCTCTGGCCCGGAGGGAGCAGCGGGGCATTATTTCTAACGGGGTGAATCCAAGCATCGAATTTAATGCAACAACAGGGTTAATATTTAAAGCTATCTCAGAGTGAAGACACCTGTAAGTGTCCTCGTTAGCCAAGAGGTTGACAGCGCCTGTCAGAATAAGTATCGTTCAGGACAATTTATTAATATAAAAAAGCTCTCGCATTCATCTAAAAGTTATAGATGACAGGGGCGTTTAACGATACGTGGTGGATATGGCAATAGGGGTAACATTTTGCCAGAAATAGAAAAGAAGTCTTCCCTTTAAGTTTTTCTTCTTCAGTCAGCGAATCGTAGTTCCCTCCTCCTTTTGATATCACCAGGTCTGATCTCTCTATCAATGTCTTTGATTCTGAATTGATCCTCTTCAAAAAAGTGCCGGGGAGTGGCTCAGGAAGTCCATTTTCCATAATTTGAGCGACTTTCCCTATGCCCATAGAGAGGGCATCCTTTAAGGTGGCATCATTGAGTATCGGAAGAGTTCGGGTGATGTAAGTTATTTCTAACCTGTACATTTCAAGAAGGACTTCTATCAAAAGCCTATCGAATACAATTTCACCACAATTGTCTCCGAGATATACAAGACGCCGGGCTTTTCTTATTCTTTCCTTTAAACCATTTAATTTTTCGCGGTCGATCTCCAATCTGTCCCACCTTTTGATGATCTCCTCCGGCGCCTCCCCTTTAACATCTGTCATGGCGTCGATGGAGTTAGCTGCTATGGCCAATTTTATGGCTCCGAGGAAGGGATCTTCGCTTTTCAAGACCAACTCTTTCGCCATGGGATAGGTCGCCAGGGCCTTGCTATTTTGCACATTCTTTATTTCTTTCAGGGGATCGTCTTCTCCAGTGACTTCAATGACCTTTAACCAGACATCCCTGATCACATCGGGTGACGTAACTTTTTGGTCTTTTCCGCTGAAATACTTTAATCTTAAAACTTCCTCCATAAATCTTCTGACCTGGTCCTCATCTTTCATCGCCACTCGGGCGATTCCCAATGACATCTTTAAGATGCAGGGAATACAATCAGGCCAAATTCGCATGAGAACCCCTTTCCTTTTTATTAATACCTAAATTGAGCGATTTTTATTATGAAATACAGCCTCAGCCTTTAAGGATGCGAAGTTGATTGAAACATTCATTCTCACCCAATGAATGATTTTCATCGTAGGCTAAAGATTTCGTAGGGGAGCCCCTCCGTGGGCTCCAGGGCTGGGCGGGCACACCTGCCTGCCGGTAGGCAGGGAGGTGTGCCCCTACGGCTACCAAAAGTTTATGAAAGAATCGCTCAATTCAGGTAATAGTAAAGAACCCCGCCCACAGAGTGGGGTTTTCAGATTTGATTTTCTAATAAATTTATCCATTAAAAAGTTGGTTATGTCAAGTAAACCCCGTTAGAAAGTCTTCAACTTTCCAACGGGGGGGCTCACACGGGGCATTAAACCCCGTGTTCGCTCTAAAAGGGATTATATCCTCATCCCCGCTGCAAGCAGCGGGGCTTTCTAACGGGGTAAAGGCGGAGATCATCGAGCTATATAATATAAATGCCGAGGATGGAAAGATTAGAAAATAATTTTTCAAAATTTTGGAACCTTTTTCCTTCCCCATTGTCTTTTAAATGAAAACGAAAAGAGTTCGAAAGGAGGAAACCGAAATGGCCTCGATCAGCAAAGTATTTTTGTCGTTTATCTTCGCACTGTTAATACTCATTGTCTCTGGTGCCCAGGGGCAACCCATGGAAGAAACGAACAAGACACTCTCTCCCTACTTTTATATTAAGAGCGATGACCCCCGTGTAGATCAACTCCCTCTCAAATCAACATCCGCTGACGTAAAGGTAGTCGGTGTCATCGCAGATGTCATCGTGACCCAAGTGTATAAGAATGAAGGTAAAAAACCCCTTGAGGCCATCTACATCTTTCCGGCATCCACGCGGGCAGCGGTTTACGGAATGAAAATGACTATTGGAAAACGGACCATCATTGCCAAGATTCAAGAACGAAAAGAGGCCCGGCGTCAATACGAGGAGGCAAAACAACAGGGGAAGAGCGCCTCCCTGTTAGAGCAACAGAGACCCAATGTCTTCCAGATGAATGTTGCCAACATCTTACCAGGAGATGTGATTCAGGTGGAGCTGAAATATACAGAGCTACTGGTTCCTACGGATGGCGTTTATGAATTTGTTTATCCGACCGTTGTGGGACCTCGCTATTCCAACCAGCCTGCAGAAACAGTCCTCCCCTTGCAGAAGTGGGTTGAGAATCCTTACTTCCATCAAGGCGAATCTCCACCCTACACTTTTGAAATCACCGCCAGTCTTGCTTCTGGCCTCCCGATTCAAAATGTTGCCTGCACCTCCCATCAGGTAAACATCCAATATGATGGCCCTTCCCATGCCTCCATCAAACTTGATCCCTCAGATAAGAGCGGTGGAAATCGTGATTTCATTCTGAAATACCAGCTCGCCGGCGGCAAGGTTCAATCCGGACTTCTTTTGTTCGAAGGGGAAAAAGAAAAATTTTTCTTGCTTATGCTTCAACCGCCGAAAAGAGTAAATGTCAATCAGATTCCTCCCCGTGAGTATATCTTTATCGTCGATGTCTCCGGCTCCATGTATGGTTTTCCTTTAGACATATCCAAAAAACTTCTTAAAGATTTGATTGGGAACCTCCGTCCTACAGATAAGTTCAATGTGCTCCTGTTTTCTGGCGGCTCCTCTTTGATGTCAGAACAATCCCTTCCAGCCACTTCTGAAAACATTCACCGAGCTATCAACCTCATTGACAGACAGCGCGGAGGAGGTGGAACAGAACTTCTGTCAGCCCTGAAACGAGCCCTCTCCTTGACGAGATCTGAGGGATACTCGCGCTCCGTCGTCATGGCAACGGACGGCTATGTCACGGTTGAAGAGGAAGTGTTTGATCTGATCCGTAAAAATCTCGGCGATGCCAATATGTTTACCTTCGGAATCGGGTCAAGCGTGAATCGCCATCTTTTAGAAGGGATGGCCAGGATCGGAATGGGCGAACCGTTTGTCATTAGCAAGCCTGAAGAAACTCGTGAAAAAGCAGAGAAATTCAGAAAAATGATTGAGTCACCGGTTTTAACAAAAGTCAAAGTGGATTTTGGAAAATTTGATGTCTATGACGTGGAACCCCTCAGCATTCCCGACGTATTTGCTGAAAGGCCGGTCATTGTCTTTGGAAAATGGCGTGGTCGACCCATGGGTGAAATTACTTTAAATGGAATAACCAGCAGTGGTCCCTATGTGAATAAAATTGATATCCGAAAAGAAAAACCACTCAAGTCCAATTCTGCCCTCCAATACCTCTGGGCCCGTCATCGAATCACCCTTCTCTCCGATTACAACTCGCTTCACAAAGAGGATGCACGTGTCAAGGAAGTGACCCAACTCGGTCTAACCTATAATTTGTTGACCGCTTATACGTCATTCGTAGCCATTGATACGGAAGTTAGACTCGTCGACGGCCAGGCCGTAACGGTGAAACAGCCGCTTCCACTGCCTGAAGGAGTTTCTGATTATGCGGTGGGAAGAGGAAGCGTGGCCCAAAAGTCGATGGCTCCCCTTGCCGCCACCAGATCCATGGAGGTCGATAAGAGTCAGGTGAGAGAAGAGGAACTCAAAGATGAGCGTAGGGCCTCCAAACTCGTACGCTTGAAGGTTGAACTCGGGGAAATATCAACCACCAATGGCCTGTCAAAGGAAACCATCCAGAAGATACTCAAACAGCAGATTCCATCAATCGAACTCTGCTATCAAAAAGCCTTAGAGAAAAAACCGAATATCCAAGGCGATGTGACTTTACAACTGATTATTGATTCAAAAGGCCAAGTCATCAAGGTAAGCTTAGTCTCAAGCAAACTCAATGATAAGAATCTCGAACAATGCATCATCCAAAAAATAAAGGAACTAACCTTCCCGACACCAGAAGGCACGGAAAAAGTAGATGCCACTGTTTCGTTTAACTTGAAAACATCTTAAGTGTGTCTTTCGATCTGGAAACCAAAAAAGCCCCTCTTCTTTCATGAGGGGCTTTTTTATAGCCTCATTGACTTCAGCCTTTATTGGCAATAAAATGATTTAACTCTTGGGAATCCTCAATCAAAAATCTAAGCCTTTTAAAACTTAAGAGAGGGGGAAAGAATGGAAAAATATATTCATCTGGCAAAAGAACTTAAAATGGTCAATGCGATGGTTATTTCACCCCAGGAGATCTCTTTTGATATTCGGGCGATTTTGAAATGTCGATGGGGATGTGAGTATTCTCTCTATTCTCTTCATGAGAATATAAAATGCGACACCAGAAATACGACCTATCAAGAAAGAACGGAAATGTTAAAAAGGTACCATCACATCCTTTTGGTTCACTCCCATAATGCCCAAGAATTGAGCGAAGGAGTTCTTGAGATCGAAAGAACTGCCTTTCTTGATGGTTACTACTTTGCCTCTGCCATTCGGTCATGTAATCTATGTGAGGTTTGTGCTGTTAAACAAGGAAACCCTTGCCCGACTCCAGAAAAGATAAGGCCTTGCGATTCGAGCTTTGGTATTGACGTCTATAAAACAGTAAGAAAATTAGGACTGCCATGTGAAGTCCTTAAAACAAAAAACGATATTCAAAACCGTTATGGTTTTGTGTTACTGGATTGAAGAGAGAAAATCACTGGAGAAAGGAAATATTATGAGCACAATTAAAATCATGCCATGTCTGGATATGAAAGAAGGACGGGTTGTCAAGGGGATACACTTTGTCAATTTGAAAGAGGCAGGCGATCCTGTAGAGAATGCAGCGTTTTATGAGAAGGAAGGGGCCGATGAGCTGGCAATGCTTGATATCGCTGCAACGGTAGAAAACCGGAAGACCAGGCTGGAATGGGTAAAGAATGTTTCATCCGTAATAAAAATCCCATTAACCGTGGGCGGGGGTATCTCCACTCTTGAAGATATTGAACTGGTTTTAAAGGCTGGCGCTGATAAAATTTCTATGAACAGTGCAGCGGTTAAAAACCCGGATCTGGTAAGGCAGGCATCGAAGAAATTCGGAAAAGATAAAATAACGATAGCCATCGATGCCAGAAGGAACAAACAAATGTCATCAGGATTTGAGCTGGTCGTTTCAGGTGGCACGAAGCCTGTTGGCAAAGATGCGATTGTCTGGGCCAAACAGTGTGAGCAACTCGGTGCAGGCGTAATCCTTCCAACCAGTATGGATGGGGATGGGACCCAGATGGGCTATGATTTGGAATTTACGAGGGCGATCTCAGATGCTGTGGATCTGCCTGTGGTTGCTTCTGGCGGAGCAGGGAATCTTGAGCATTTTTATGAAGGGGCGGTGAAAGGTGGCGCCCAGATTTTGTTGGCGGCTTCAGTTTTCCACTATCGGATCTTAAGCATCAGGGAAGTCAAGGAATATCTTCGGGAAAAGGGTTTAGAGGTCAATCTTTAAAAACTTATCTGTAAGAAGACTGAGCCAATTGCAAAAGTATTTTTTTGTGGTTCTACAAGCTCACCACGAACGGAAAAATTCAATGATTTCAACCTAAGCCCGTTCACCCTGAGCCGTGAGCCTGTCGAACGGTCGAAGGGTAAATTACGGACTTTTGCAATTACCTTGACTGACTTGATTTGCCAGACATTGTCCCATTGGTTCTTAACCTACAACTTCAACACGAAGTTCACCGGGAGCCGGATTTCTCGGTGATCCGGTGCAGCGACTCGTTAGGCTATACGTTTCTTCCAATATCCGGGGTTTCGCCTACCATGTGCAATGGCAACAATCTCAAGTTTTCCGACAATTTGGCGATATACCAAATAGAAAGGAAAGCGCTGCAGGAGATAACGCCGTGTGCCTTGAACATAGTGTGGATACATTTCAGGGTTCTCAGCAATTCTTTCGACGGCATGATCAAGCTCGGCGAGAAAGGCCTCTGCCGCTAAGGCGCTCCTTTCTCCGTACCACTGGGCTGCTGCTTGCGCTTCAGCAATAGCATCGGGATGGACATCGATCTGTCGAGGGGTCATTACTACCCTACGATTCTTGCTCTTGCTTCGGCCCAGGGAACCAGATTGACTTTGCTTTCATCAATTTCCTTAAGCCGCATAATGACTTCGGCTTCCCACGCTGATTCCGCATCCCTATCCACGGTTTCGTCAAGGCTGTCAAGCAAGGTCCCTGCAAGAGCCGCCCGTGCCTCTGGGGGTAGTTTCAACGCCTCCTTTAAGATTTCAGCAATATTCTGTTTCATATGTTAATTCTACCCCATCTGGAAATAAATTGCTATAAGCTTTACGTTATAGGTAACCCCCCGTATATGAACCCTAACGACATTGGAAGTTGTCTTTCAGACAGTGGGTGAAGGACCTTACCTTAAACCCACACAGAAACCAAGGCAGAGATTTCATACAATCTAATGTTGTCATCGAAGATAAGGAAAGTCTTTCTATTTCCAATTAGGGTCTTTTTTTTCTATTGACAACGGGAGGCATTATGAGTGTTAGGCAAAGTACAGTCAAATCACGGTTTTTTTACATATGCAGCCACATCTGGAATTTCCTTAATATAGCGGTTTATTTCATGGGCCAACCACATAAGCAAAACTTTGAATGGTTGAAAATCAGGTTTTTGAAAATGATAAATATCGCGGGGAGTTCCTCCTTCTCCAAGGTATTCTTTATCAAAATATGCCAGAATACCCCCCCCAGCTCTGCTGGGAGGATGAATAGCCTACCCTCTCCCCTCGGTTACGAGTCGTACCGACTGGGAAGAGAGGGTTAGGCCTCCGGCTCGGGTTCCGCCCCGGAGGGGCCTCCACCCCGGAGGGAAGAGCCTATGGCTCGGAGAGGTGAGGGGGAACATAATATGTCCACTCCCACCCCCTGAACCATGTAAGGTTCAGGGCTTTGTCCTGCACCCTACGTGGTGCAGGGTTAATCCTCCCCCATCCCCGCCATAATTCAGCGGGATCTTCGACAAGGGGGAGGAAAGTTTTTTAGAGAATCAGATGCCCCGCAGCTCCCTCTGGGCCGGCGGCTGTTGTGGGGTACTTCACTTCATTGATTATGTGCTGTCTATCGATCATTAATCAATGGCCCGAAAAATGATTATACTGCTGCGATGTTTGTCATAAAAACTGAATCTTCCAGCCTTTTGAGGACCCCTTTTATTTGCTGAATGGACTAATATAGCCCTTTGGGCAGCATAATGTTATTTTTAGGGATATTTATATTGCAACTATGTAATTATTAAAAGAAAATATCCAACCTTCAGGAACAGGGTTTATTAATTGTGCCATATTGTTTGTAATATACACCTTTTTCAAAATTTTTGGAAGTATGGAGTCTTCTCTATCATACCAAGCGGTAAGTTCCTTTCTCTTGCCTTTGAGTCTCTTAGCGGGTGATCATTTTGTAATCCCTCAGTTATGGGGCGACCGACTGTTACCGTAACCTGTAACTCAGCCCTTCAGGGCTGCCGCCGGCCCATGAGGGCCTCTGGCCCGGAGGGATGAATCAGGGCTAAAGCCCTGAGTTACATATTTGCCGTAAGGATTTAGCATTCGAAACTGAGGGATTACATCATTTTACCAATTCTGATTGACAAACGCGATGTTTTTGATATGGTAATTAGACCTTCAGGAGGAATCTTAT
>Ga0315293_10007595_pt1 | contig 10056 bp, 9 predicted proteins | sample YL17G13_20_MG_FD_203071 | JGI IMG/M metagenome (GOLD analysis project Ga0315293, IMG submission 203071) | Sediment microbial communities from Yellowstone Lake, YNP, Wyoming, USA - YL17G13_20 | ecosystem: Environmental > Aquatic > Freshwater > Lake > Sediment | place: USA: Wyoming | collected... | reverse complement strand
GTGATCCCCCTCCAGGTGGGCGCGGCGGCGGTGGTGGCCGGCGTTCCTGTCGGCCAGCTTCAGCCGACCTGGCTCACCATCTTCACCGCCATGTTCCTGCACGGCGGCATCGCCCACCTGGGCGGCAATATGCTCTACCTGTGGATCTTCGGCAACAATATCGAGGACGCGTTGGGACACCTGCGCTTCATCATCTTTTACTTCCTGTGCGGGTGCCTCGCCGCTGGCGCCCAGATCGCGGTGAGCGTCAACTCCCCGGCGCCGATGATCGGCGCCAGCGGCGCCATCGCGGGGGTGCTGGGGGCCTACTACATGAAGTTCCCGCACGCCCGAGTGCGCTGCCTGGTCTTCCTGTTCTTCCTCGTCACTGTGGTGATGCTGCCGGCCGGTCTGGTGCTGCTGATATGGTTTCTGCTCCAGGTCTGGCAGAGCCTGACGGCCACTTCGCAGGGAGTGCAAGGGGGGGTTGCGGTATTCGCCCATATCGGGGGATTCATCGCGGGCTGGGCGCTGGTTCGGAAGTTCGAGGCGACGCTCGCCCCGCAGCCGAAGCGGCGAAGCCGCCTCGCGCCGTGGCGATAGCGCGACCGCGCCCGCCTTGGGCGAGCGTCGCCTGCGGGGCGGGCGCGGGCGATGACTGCGTATGCGGCCTGAGCGCTACTGCGCGATGAGATCCGTTGTCAGCCTGAAACCGTAATCGAGCCTTGGTGGGATGCGCTTGGGGCCGGCAGGCGACCCTCGCCCGGCAGCGCCAGCCGCCTGGCCGGCGCCTCCTCTGGTGGCGCGCTGTGCGCCTCCTCTCATGCCGCCCCGCATGCCTCCGCCGCCCCGCATTCCACCGCGCATCCCCCCGCCTCCACGCATGCCGCCCCTGCCGGTGAGTTGGACGACGGATCTGCCGCCCGCAGTCTGGGCCACCTGTGAGCCGGCCCTGAACTCGACCTGTCCCAGGATGGTGTCCTCGGTACGCAGCACCCGCCCGGTCTGCCGCGTGATGTAGGTGAGGCGCGTGCCTTCGAGGTCCACCAGTTGTGCGCTCTGGAGCTGCTGCGTCGCGCCCGGCCGCTGGCCCGCCGCTCCCCCGACTCCGCCGGCGCGGCCGCCACGGGCACCACCGGCGGCTCCCCGCATACCGCCCCCACCACGCATACCGCCTCGCATCCCACCGCCACCTCTCCTGCCGCCCCGCATCTGCGTCAGCTCGACCCGATACGAGGAACCAAGCACTCCCACGGCCGGGGCCGTCACAGCCTGCCGGGCGACGGTCGCCTGCCGGCCCGTTGCCTGCTGCGTCTGGAGTTGCAGCTCCGGGATGGCGTAGGTCGAGGTGACCACCGCGCACTCCTTCCCCCGATACCAGCGGAGGCCCTCGAACACGTGCCTGCCCATGACGAACAGCGCGCGGCGGGAGTACAGGTCGCAGACTACGCCGATGGGTGACTCCCAGGCGTCACCTGGAACCACCGGGAAGTCGCGCAACGCAAACGAGATCTCGGCTAGGCCGACCCGGGGCTTCGCCGTTGCGGTGGCGACGGGAACGGCCAGGCCGTTGCGGGAGATCTGGAGCATCTCGTGCTGGCCTACCTCGGTGACGCTGGTTCTCTGGTTGCCGCTGGTGAGGGCTCCTGTGCGCAGGCGGCTGCGGACCAGGGTGGTGGCGCCCTCGTAGAACGTGTCCATAACCGAGGTGGTGACCTCGGCCCGAAGCTCGCCGGCCAGCGCCTCGAACCCCTGTGGCAGCGCCTCGTCGGCGCGAAGGGCGGACAGTTCTCCCCGCGCGGTGATCGCGCGCGCCAGCAGATCGTGCTCGTCGAAGCGGACGGTAAGCAGAACGCCATCGGGAGGCGTGGGTATGGAGTTCTCGACAATGACGCTGATCGAGGCGCTGCCCGCATAGCGGGCGGAGCCGTCGTAGGCGTCGGCGGAGATCACGTGCTGTCCGTCCAGCGCGCCGGTGGTGTCCCATCGCATCTCGAACGGCGGGGTGGTGGCATAGGCAAACCGGTCATCGACGCGGAACATGACATAGCCCATGGGATTGAGGTAGTCAACCTTCACCAGGGCAGTGCCGCGCAGGTCTGCGCCCTGCTCCGGGCTGACGATCTCCACCTCGCTTGCGGCAGATGGTTTCCCCGGCGCTACCGCTGGGGAGACCGGCCGCGCTTCCCGTTTGGGCTGGGCCGCCCCCGCGGCCGGCTTCCGCGCCGCCGCGCGGACGCCGCGTTCGGCCGCCGTTAGCAGCCCGGCTCCCGCGCTCGCGGAGAAGGCCATCGCTAACGCTAACCCCAACAACCGCCAGCGCGCGCTCCGTGTACCCATGGCTCTGCTCCTCGCATGCACAGTGTTCAACGCTCTTCGATGCCCGCGAACTGCGCCATTATAGTGGAAAGACCATCATCCTTCAACCGAAGGCGGCGGACCGCAACACCAACCTTCAAGCTACAGTCATTGCGTTCCTCTGCCCCGCCCGATCACACCCATGATAAGACGCCGCGCGGGCGCCGGAAGTTCCGTGCCGGCAGGCGACGCTCGCCCGGCAGCGCTTCTCCGGGGGCGCTGGCGGGTTCCTCCGCCCGGCCCCGTTGGGGCGGCGCCCTGGCGCTCTTGACAACTGTTTCCGCATTCAGTAGCATCGAACCTAAAGGAAGCCACCAAGGGTGACAGCAACGGTTGAGGGCCTCAGGCGGCCGATAGCGGGGAGGAGAACTGGGCGGGAGCAGCTCACGGCTGCTCTCGTGCGCACCGCGTTCTTCTCAGTCTTCCCCGCCAAGCGGTTCGCAGCAGGCTGAGGACCCGCCCGCCGTAGCTTCAGTCGCCTCTGGCGACCCTGGCGAAGGCGGGTCGTTCGTTTCCGGAGAGGTGTGCGAGAGTGATGGACGCCGTACTAGTGCTAAACGACAACTACCAGCCGCTCAATGTGACCAACGCGCGGCGGGCGCTGGGCCTGCTCTGTGTCGGCAAGGCGCATGTGGTGGAGTCCGACTCGAAGGTCTACCGGTCGGAGCGGATGAGCATCGAGCTGCCGACGGTGGTGCGGCTGAACCACCACGTGCGGCGGCCGATGCCAATGCTGCGCGTCTCCCGCAAGAGCATTTTCGCCCGCGATCACCACATCTGCCAGTACTGCGGCGCTAAGAACGTGCCGCTGACTATTGACCACGTCATCCCGCGGGAGCGGGGCGGGGGAGATGACTGGACCAACCTCGTCTGCTGCTGCACCAAGTGCAACAACAGGAAAGGGAACCGGATGCCGGAGGAGGCCAGCATGCGCATCCGGCGGCATCCCTTCCGGCCGAAGCTGCTCCCGTACATCAGCTACACCAAGTTCTTGGCCGCCGCCGCCAACCCGGCCTGGCGGCCTTACCTCGCGCCCTACGCCGATCTGCCGACGCTCGAGCGGTCGGCGGCTGGGTCGCGCTTGGCTGGCGCCGTGGCGGCCGAAGGCCTGGCCACCTAGCTTTTCCGCTCGGCAAGTTCAAGCGCGACTTTCGCTACCGCCTCGGCCGCCTCCGGTCGCCCCAGCGTCTTAGCCGCGTTGGCCATGCGGGCCAGCCTTGGCCGGTCGTTGAGGAGCTCAAGCAGGGCCTTCGCCAGCCGGTCGGCAGTCAGCTCCTGATCGGGAATGATGACCGCGGCCCCGGCGCGGCCCAGGGGTTCGGCGTTGAGCGCCTGCTCTCCGGTGCTCGCGGCAGACCAGGGGCTGAGGATGGCGGGCAGTCCGCGCGCGGTCAGCTCGGCGACGGTGCTGGCCCCCGCCCTCGAGATGATGAGATCGGCCGCTGCCAGCGCGTCGGCATAGTGGGGTTCGAGATAGGGGAGCTGGCGGTAGCTTATCCCCTCCGGCGCCTTCCCATCCCCGCCCGCGTAGCGGGTTCCTACCACGTGCAGCACCTGGAGTCCGGGCGGGGCGCCGCTCGTGGCGATCTGCCTCAGGGCGCCGCGAAGCGCTTCGTTGAGCCTTCGCGAGCCGAGGCTGCCCCCGAACAGCAGAACGGTGGTGCGGGCGGGATCGAGGCCAAGCGCCCTCGCCCCCTCTTCCCGGGTCGCAAGCATGATGTCGGCGCGGATGGGCAGCCCGGTGACCTCGACCCGAGCACCCTTGCGAACCCGGGCGGCGAAGAAGCCCGCCATCTCGGGGTGCGCCACCGCCACCACATCGGCGAAGCGCGCCACCAGCCGGCTCGTCCAGCCCGGCACTCGATTGCCGTCGAGCGCCACCCTTGGGATGCGCATGAGCATCGCCGCCAGCAACACCGGCCCGGACACATACCCGCCGGTCCCGATCACGACATCCGGGCGAAAGGCGCGCAGGAGGCCCAGGCTCTGGAAGAGCGGGATCCAGGCAGCGAGTTCGATGAGGGCGCGCAGGCGCTTCCCCAGCGTCATGTCCCCGGCGATGCCATGCACTGCAATCTGGCGGAACGCCAGGCCGGTGGCAGGGACGACCTTCGCCTCCAACCGATCTCCGCCGATGTATAGAAGGTCTGCCTGCGGCCGGAGCTTCCTGATCGCCGACGCCACCGCGAGCGCCGGGTAGACATGGCCCCCCGTACCGCCGCCGGTGAGTATGATCTTGGGAGCGTCCTCAGGGCCTGACATGCTCAGGGCATCCGCTCGTCTGGTCACGAGCTGAACAGCTCCCGCACCCAGGCGACCAATCGCCCGATCACTGTCATCATCCGGGCGGCTGGCGGCGGCTCCGTCCGCCTCGCCTCCGCCTCCCGATGGGCGTAGTAGACGAGGCCAACGGCAGTGGCGAGCGCGGGGCTCTCCAGCAGGTGAATGGGACCGGAACTGACCCGGGGTCGGCCCAGGCGAGCGCGGCAACCGAGCGCTTCCTGGGCAACCGACACGATGCCTGGCAGGAGGCTCCCTCCTCCGGTGATCACCGCCCCGCCCGGAGGGGGCCATTTCGCTCCGACCTTGGCCATCTCCTGGGCCACCAGGCGGAAGATCTCGTGGACGCGCGCTTCGATGACCTCCGCGATGAACCGGCGGCTAATCGTGCGCTCCTCCTCGCCGCGGGGGAGCGCCACCATCTGCTCTTCCGGGACATCGGCCATTCGGGCGCAGCCGTGGGCGAGCTTGATCTGCTCCGCCTGGGGATGGGTGACGCCGAGGGCAATGGCGAGGTCATGGGTGACGTTGTTCCCGGCTGCCGGGATGGCGCCGGTATAAGCGACACTGCCCTCGCTGAAAAGCGCAACGTCGGTAGTCCCGCCACCGACATCCACGAGCAGGATGCCGAGCTCTTGCTCTTCTTCCGATACGATCGCCTCGGCCGTGGCGAGCGGCTCGGCCACTAGCTCGGCGACCCCCAGGCCGGCCGCTTCCACACACCGCACGATGTTGTCAATCAAGTTGCGCGAGGCGGTCACAAGATGGGTCTCAACCGTTAGCTTGTTGGCAGACAAGCCGACCGGGTGCTTCACGCGGCGCTCGTCATCAACCGCGAACTCGCGGGAGATGGCGTGTATGACCTGTCTATCGGGGGGGATCGACACCGCGCTGACCGAGGCCGTCATCGCCCGGTCCACATCGCTCCAGGCGATCTCCCGGTTCGCCCGGGCGAGCTGGACCTCGGCCCGGGAGTTGAGACAGGCGATGTGCTGGCCCGTCACGCCCACCCAGGCCAGCTCCACCTCCACGCCCGCCATTCGCTGGGCTTTGGTGACGGCCTCGTGTATGGAGCGCGTCGTCTCCGCGACATCAACGACCGTGCCGCGGCGCAGCCCCGTGGAGGGGACGGAGGCCGCCCCGAGGATCCTGACCCCGGCGCCGCGGCCCCCGATGACTGCGGCCACCTTGGTGGTGCCGATATCGAGCCCAAGCAGGATCTCCGGCCCCGCCATCACCCACCCTTCACTCGCGGCTACTCCGCGGAGGCGCCCGCCCGCGCCTTGCGCGCCTCGACCCGCATGCTGACCAGCAGGGCGCGGGCGCGCCCGAGGTTATTGAAGATCCTGATTCCCAACGCAACCACGACCGCCAGGTACAAGTCCACGCCCAGCTTGTCTCCCACATAGGCCAGCAGCGCGGCCAGCACCATGTTCACGAAGAACCCGCTGATGAAAATCGCCTCGTCGAACCGCCGCTCAAGCCAGTTGCGCCCCGCGCCGGCGAACGCGTCGAGCCCGGCCACGATGGCGATCGCGACGTAGTCGGCCCAGCGGGATGGGATCGGTGGCAGCAGGCGGTAGACGACCAGGAATCCGAGCACGAGCCCTGCGAAGGGGATTGCGATCACTTCCCTGCCTCCTTCTCCACGGGTCGGGCGTACTCGTACTTGGGGGCCACCGCGATCGGCAGGATGACGACGTCGTCCTTGGCGGTGAGCTTCACCGGAAACTGCAGTACCCGCAGCCGGTCGAGCACGCCATCCCGGATGTTGAGCGCCGATACCAGCTTCGCCTTGTCGCCGATCGCGCGGAAAAGGAACGGGTTGGCGACCGTGACCCCGTTGACCTCAATAAGGCGGGCCGAGCAGGCGATGGCGCTGCCCGTGATCAGCCGCTGGTTGTTGAGCGAGATTGCCTCTGCGCCAGCGCACCAGAGCTCGTTCGCGATCTGGAGCAGGTCGAAGTCGTGGATGACGTAGACATCCTGGGCGCCGAACTCGTCGCTGGTCCGCATGGTGCTGTCGGCGATCTCCAGCTCGATGCCAGGGCCTTTCACCTCGACCGTTCCCAGGGCGATGCGGGCGGCGCGCAGGTCCTCGTTCATGAGCCTCGTCAGGCCCTTCTCGCTCGCCGCCTCTTTCTCGTACTCGGCGAGCCTGGCGCGGAGCTGATCTATCTCCTGCTTCTGCTGCTGCACCTGGGCCTCGTTCCGGGTGAGCATGCCGACGAGCGCGCTGGTCTGGCGGCCGACCTGTGTGGCGCCCCGCAGGCGCTGGGTGTGTACCTGGATACCGAGCATGCTGCCCAGCACCAGGCAGACGAAGGTGAAGGGTATGACCCACCGTTTGCTTCCCGAGAGCAATAGCGCCATATCTGCCTACCTCACCGAGGCGCGCCTGCCTCCCTCCCGAGGTTCCCACCAAGCGGAAGGTGGAAGAGACAGGTCCAGGCGCTTGATGCGGTCAATGCCGATCTGCTCGATGACCGCCACCAGCAACCGCGCCTTCACGCCGAGGTTCTTGGGTTGGCCAAGGTAAACTGCCGTGCCGGAGTCGAGGATGAGCTCGATCCCTCCGTCACGGCCAAGCTGCAGGCGCGTCACCTGGAGCCGCGGATCGGGGCCCAAGGCTCGCAGCACAGCAAGGGAATCCCGGATCTCCGCCCTGGCTGCCTCTGACGTGAGCGGGCCCGCCGCCAGGTGAGGCGCGCCCAGCTCCGGCAGCCCCCAGCCGCCCTCGCCCGCAACGGTGAAGGGCACGCCGTTGGGGTCTACCAGGAAAGCGGCGTCGCCGCGGCGGATGACCGCGACAGCCTCGCGGCGTTCCACTGCCACAACGATGCGGTCCGGAAGCGCCCGCGAGGCTCGCGCCTCCCGCACGGCAGCGCAGCCCTCGGCCTGCTGTTCGATGAGTCTGAGCGGGGCGCGCAGCATATTCGTGTTCGCCGGCAGGTGAATGCTCGCCGCCGCCGCGCGGGCGACGTTCTCATCGCCCCGGACCTCGACCGAGCGCACCGCGAAGCGGGGAGAGGCGAACGGGATGTAGATGAGCACAGCCAGCAGCACGGCGATAGAGAGAGCGACCGCCAGCGCGAGCGGGCGGGTCGGCGGCGCAGCCTCCTCGGCGAAGGTCTGAGAACCGAGGCGAGCGTCGCCTGCGAGGTTACGAGCCGCGTCCATCGCCACCACCTCCGCGTTCCTCCAGGGCGAGCTCGATCAGGCGATCAACGAGCTGCGGGAAACTGATCCCGGCGGCCTGCGCCGCGCGGGGCACCAGGCTGGTTTCGGTCAGGCCTGGGATCGTGTTGACCTCGAGCACGAACACCTCTTCCGGGGTAGCCATCATGTCCACCCGCGAGATGCCGCGGCAGCCAAGCGCGTGATGGGCGCGGAGAGTCAGCTCGCGGGCGCGCCCGGCGACGGTCTCCGGGAGGCGCGCCGGCACGATCTCCTGGGTCGCCCCCGGCTTGTACTTGCGCTCATAATCGTAGAAGCCTCCGCTGGGCACGATCTCGACCAGCGGCAGCACCTGCGCGTCATCGTTGCCGATCACCGGCCCGGTGATCTCAGTGCCGGCGATGAACCGCTCGACCAGTGCATCGGGCCCGTAGGAAAGGGCGATATCCAGCGCCGGGCCGAGTTCATCGGCGGTCTTCACGATCGAGACTCCGATGGTCGAGCCCTGGCAGGCAGGCTTGGTGACACACGGGAGGCCGACGCCCTCCAGGACCCTCTCACGGGCGGATGGATCGCCTACGCGCACAGCCACCCATTCGGGGGTTGGGATCCGCTCCCGCTCAAACACCTTCTTCGCCATGATCTTGTTCATGGCGAGCGCGCTCGCCAACACGCCCGAGCCCGTGTAGGGGATGCCGAGCACGTCCAGCATTCCCTGCACCGAGCCGTTCTCGCCCGCGCCACCGTGCAGCGCGATGAAGACTACATCGGGGACGCCATCACCCGCCATGGAATCCTGCCCCACTGCCGGCCTCACCGCGCTGGTTGGAGCGAGGAGCTGCGCCAGGCCGGCTGCCTTGTCATCTCCCTCCCACTCGCCCCGCGGCCCTTGCAGCTCGCCCCACGCGGTGCCGCCATCCATCAGGCAAACCGCGCGCCGGCCGCTGACCGCCGCCAGGTCGAGGCACTTGACCTCATACCGCGCGGGGTCGAGCGCATCAAGCACCTTCCGGCCGCTCATCAGGCAGATCTCGCGCTCGGACGAAACGCCGCCCGTCAACACTGTCACGCGCAGCTTCCTCATGACATCAACTGCTCCCCGACGACTTCGATCTCCAGCTCCAGGTCAATGCCATACTTCCTTAGGGCCAGCCCATGCGCCCATTCCGTCAGCTCGCGCATTTCGGCCGCCGTCGCCCGGCCGCGGTTCAGGAAGAAGTTCGCATGCTTCAGCGACACTTGGGCGTCGCCGATGCGCTTGCCCTTGGCGTCGCCCCGGTCCAGCACCTTGCCGGCGGCGACCGGCCGCGGGTTCTTGAACACGCTTCCCGCCGACCAGGCGCGCAGCGGCTGGCGGCCGGCCCGCTTCTCCCGCAGCCGATCCACCTTGGCGACGATCTCGTCCTTCGGGGCCGGCTGAAGCCGGAGGCGAGCCGAGACCACGGTGGCGCCCGAGCCCCGCAGCGTGCTGTGGCGATAGCGGTAGGCGAAGTGTGAGTTTGCCCATTCCCGCAGCTCGCCATCGGCATCGAGCACGGTCGCGGTCACCACCAAGTCGCCAATCGAACCGGTATCCGTTCCCGCGTTCGTCGCCAGCGCCCCGCCCAGCGTCCCGGGGATGCCAACGGTGGACTCGAGTCCGCTCAGGCCGACTTCGCAGGCGTCCCTCACCAGCTTCGCGAGCCGCGCCCCTGCGCCGACCTCGATACCGTCGTCGAGCCACCTCACCTGGCTGAAGCTGGGGGTGAGCCGGATCACGAGGCCGCGAATGCCGGCATCCGATACCAGCAGATTGCTGCCATTCCCGATGATCTTGAACGGGATGTTCTTGGCGCGCGCGAAGCGGATCGCCTCGGCAAGATCCTCGACGTCAGCCGGCTGGGCGAAGATGTCGGCCGGCCCGCCGATGCGGAAAGTGGTGTGGCGGGACATCGGTTCGCGAAGGCGCACCCGGCCGCGCAGGGCCCTGGCGAGCTCCGCGCCAAGCATCTCGACCTCGCGGCTGGCGCCCGTTATGACTGGTGCTGCGATCACTGTCTGCTGCCCCTTGTTCATTGCTTGGCGAGGACCTGGTGCTCTCCCGCCGGACACGCCCCGAGCCGGCAGACCAGGTCGCGGGCGGCGCGGCCGATGTCCCCGGCGCCCATGCACAGCACAACATCCCCCGATTGGAGGAACGCCGGGAGACGGGCCACGATGTCGTCCTTCGCCATCTCGATCACCGCGTCCTCTCCGGCGAGGCCGCGGAGGTGATCGGCGATG
>Ga0315293_10007594_pt1 | contig 10058 bp, 3 predicted proteins | sample YL17G13_20_MG_FD_203071 | JGI IMG/M metagenome (GOLD analysis project Ga0315293, IMG submission 203071) | Sediment microbial communities from Yellowstone Lake, YNP, Wyoming, USA - YL17G13_20 | ecosystem: Environmental > Aquatic > Freshwater > Lake > Sediment | place: USA: Wyoming | collected... | reverse complement strand
TATTAAGGTTAAATTTAGAATAAAAGAAGTAAAAGATACCCAATGTTATACTGAACTTATTTCATACAGCATGCTTTCTACTTATGTTAAAAGAGTTATAAAACCAGCTAAAGAAAAGTTAGATTATTCTGCTATTTATATAACAAATGATAACATCAAAGTTGTAATAAAATTAATAATTTTAACTAAAGCTAAGACTATTCATTCTGTTTTAACTTCTATACGTCATAAATCCAATGAATATTTAAAAGAGTATTGTAAAAAATCAGATTATAAAACCTTAATAATGGATTTAGCTTCCCACAATCTACAAAAAGAATTGAAGAACACATTAAAAAAGGTTTATCCTTTGAGTGTTTGTGAAATTAGGATGATGCAAAGATTATAGTAAGTTATTTAAATTAACTTTATTCTTTTATTTTTATGCCGCTGTAGCTTAATGGTCGAGCAGCTGTTTTGTACGAATTTATTTCAAAAGAACAGCAGGTTGCCGGTTCAAGTCCGGTCAGCGGCTTATTTTTTTTACAATAAAAATTAAATTACCATTACCAGTTTTACTTTCTAGAATTTTAAAATTATTTTTCTTTAATAAATTTTTCAATTCAAAATAATTAAACAAATAATAATAACGATAATAAGTTTTATCTCTTTGTTTCCAAGGAACTAAACAATCTTTTTTACTTAATAAAAATTTTAATTGCCATTTATTCCAAACTGTAATTAATGCTATGCCATCTTTTTTTAATATTCTATAAATCTCTTTTAATGCGTTTAATCTTAATTCCTTTGTTTCTAGATTATGCAAGGAAGCTAACACTAAAGCATAATCAAAGAAATTATCTTTAAACGGCAACTTTGTTAAATTAGCTTTATGCAACCTTAAATCTAACCCATATTTATCAGATTTCAATTTAGCTTTTTCTAACATTTTTTTAGAAAAGTCTGCTCCATAACAAATAAAATTATTAAAAGGAATTAAGTTACGAGCGTTTCCACAACCCAAATCAATTATTCTACCGGCATTATTTGTATGTTTGTCTTTAAAATAATAAACTATTTCTTCTGGTTTATTTCTAAAATTATTCCAAGATTCTGCTAAACTGTCCCAGATTTTTTCTTGATTTTCCATAATAATAAAATTTTAGTTAAGTTAATAAATCTTAAGAATTTTAAGTTTTTTAAGGGCTTGTGGTCTAGTGGTTATGACACTTCGTTGACGTCGAAGAGGTCCCCAGTCCGAATCTGGGCAGGCCCATTCTTAATTTTAGAATTACAACGTAACATTTATATACTAAAATTATTTAATAATTTAAACTTTTAAAGCATTTCTAGGGGTAAAAGAAGGTCGAAAAAGCCTTGAAGGCTTAGAAAAAGGTTTAAAAAGGCTTGATTTAATTGATACCAACAGAAGAAGAATTAATAAAATTTATTAAGAGTAAGAAGTTTGTAAACTTTAGCTTAATAGCGAAGCATTTTAATATCAAAAATACGACTGTTTCTGATATCCTTAAAGATTTAGAGGAAAAAAATCTTATTGATATCATCAATGCTGGAGGCAGCAAGATGGTACAAGTAAAGGAAAATAAAATGAAAAAAAGAGGACAAGTTACCTTGTATGTTATTCTTGGCTTAATTGTTTTAATAGCTTTAATTGCTGTATTTTCTTTGCAAAATTATATTATTAAAAATGAATTTGAAAGAGAACAAGAGAAGATCCAAGTTGCAGAAGAATTTAAACCAGTTAAAAATTATTTTGATTCTTGTATACAATCTATTGCTTTAGATGGTGCTAGAAGTTTAGGATTACAAGGGGGTTATTTAACAATACCAAAAGATGAATTACCTGTAAATCCAGCACTGCCCTTTTCAAATAGATTACAAATTTTTGGTAATGATGCTTTGGAAGTTCCCTATTGGTTTTATGAAACAGCAAATGGAATTCAAAAAATCCAAATTCCAACTATTTTCGATATGCAAAATGATTTACAAAATTTTATCTCAACCAATATAAATAATTGTTTAAATAATTTTACTTCTTTTGAAGACTATGAAGTGTCTGGTTTTGATAATATTAAAACAGAAGTCCAAATAGAAAATGATAAGATGTTTGTAACAGTTTTAAGTAACTTAAAGATTAATTATAAGGGGTTAACACAAGATTTTGATAAATTTTTAATTATCGTAGATGTTCCGTTAGGTAAATTATATAATAAGGCAAAAGAAATTTTAGAAAAAGAAAATTCTGAATACTTTTTTGAACAGAAAACAATTGATACGCTCGTTTTATACGATCAAATACCCTATACTGGCTTAAACCTAAATTGTAATCCTAGAATATGGGCTACTGAAAATGTAAAACAAGATTTAAAAAAGGTACTTAAGGTAAATATTGAAATTGTAAATCCAAATGCACCGCGTAAATATTTTAAATATGATATAAACCCAGAAAATATTAATATTAATTTTAGGTATGATGAAAACTGGCCATTATTTTTAGAGGCCAATGGAGGAGAGCAAGTATTAAAAGAAAACTCGATATATGGAGAAAACAATCCAGCTGCCTCATTTTTAAGAACATTATTTTGCTTAAACAATTATCATTTTATTTATGATATTAAATATCCTATTTTAGTAAATTTAAATGATAATAACTTTGATTTCCAGTATGCAACAATGGTTATTATAACTAATAATCAACCTAGAGAAAATAGATTAGGAATAGAAGCCCCTGTAAATTCAAATCCTGTAATATGTAAAAGCGGAAGTGTTGAAACAATAATTGATGCGATAGATCAATATACCAATAAAGAAATTGAGAATGCAGATGTTAAATTTGCCTGCGTCGGAACAGTCTGTGAATTAGGAAAAACTTCTCAAAGCGGACTAAAAACTAAAGTTCCTGCATGTTTGAATGCAGAGATAAAAGTAGAAAAAGATGGATATAATAAAGCTCAAATTATTACAGATACAACCGATGGAGGTAACTTATTCTTATATTTAAAACCAAAATATAAAAAAAATATAGAGGTTAAGGTAATAGATGAAAATACTATCAGAACTCCATTAAGCTCCGAATTCGTAAGCTTTACATTAACAAATTCAGACGACAAAACACAAATTTCATTTAGCCAAGATTCTAAAGAAATTGAATTATCCGAAGGCGAATATGAAGTTTCTAGTTATATAATAAGGAATTATTCAACCAAAATTAAATTACAAAAACAAGAACTTCAATATTGTGCAGATGTACCAAGAACAGGTATCCTTGGTGTATTGGGATTCACAAAAAATGAATGCACAAAAACAGAAATTCCAGAAACTGACTTGGAACAAGTTTTAGTTGGCGGGGCCAAGTTTAATTTAACCTTAACACAAGATCAAATTATAAATTCAAATACAATTACATTTTATACTTTATTCAATAAAGTCCCGAGTAATGTGCAAGAATTGACAGATCTTTATAATCTAATTGGCAAAAATAAAGATTTAACAAACTTTAGATTACCAGAAATAAAATGAAAAAACAATTAATTGCAATAATTTTAGCATTTTTAATAGTTACCACACCATTAACTTATGCTCAAGTGACTTCGGGGGAAGAAGCACCAACAAATGAACAAATTCCTCCTGCAGAAGATATTTTAATTAATGTAGGAGAGCTTCAACCAACAATTATTCCTCAACAAGCATTTGAAACAGATGATTATATTGGTTATCCTGTCTACGCTTTACTTACAGGAATTCAAACAAATCCTTTTATAGATGTTAGTAAAATAAGATCAATTAGTTTTAGAGTAATTAATACAAATGTTCCCGGGGTATTTGTTTCTCCACTTCCTCCACCAGGCGGTCTTTTTGGTCGTTATACTTTAAGCAATTTAGGAACCCTTATCATTAGATTACCAAAAATAAAAGATGAAAGAAAAATACCAAATAGAGTTGATTTAAACATAACAGCCAATATTTTATATGATATAGGCGGAGGGTTTGGAGTAAATGAAGTTGGGAGAAGTATTTCACAATCAACAGATCAAGAATTTTTAAATGATAAAACTAAATATTCATTTTGGTCTGGCAGGGGTTATGTCAAAGCAGATTTAATTGATGATGACAAAGCAACCTTCACAGTTTACGATGGGAGATTACAAAAAGTAAGATCTGGTTTAACTTTATCTCAGGGGCAAGAATCAAGCGAAATATCTTTAAGTACAGACTATTTTTTCCCAGGCTATGGTGAAGAAGCATTAAGAAGAAATTTGAGAGATAAATTTATTTTAAGATTAGATAGCATAGATGTTTCAAAAGACAAAGTAAAATTACAGGTTTTAGTTAATAATAAGCTTATTACTGAAGAAATTAGTGTTAATCAAAGGTTGTATGAGGGATCTTCTTGGAAAATAAACAATATCATAAAGACAGATGTTCAAGATAGGGTTGAACTATATAATGAAGATACAAAAGAAATAGCAGTAATTACAGGCTCAAGAATTTATGCTATAGATTGCACTTTATATAGCAAGGATTTATGTAAGGCAGTTCCACAGTGTAATTACGATGAGAAAACTAACAAATGTTTTAATAATGTGCAACAAACCCAAACAACACAAGTTTCTCAAAATCAGAATATAGATAAAAAAGTGGCTGAGACAGAATTGCTTCAAGCAATAACCGAGCTTAATAAGTTAACCAGCAGCTCATCAATTGACGAATATAAAAAAGTTACAGACTTATTTTTAGATGTAATTAAAAAATATCCTGCTACAACATACTCTGCTACTGCAAATACATTTGTTTATGGACAAATTTATAGTACAAAAAATTTAGACAAAGATAAACAACAAGCAATCCAAAATTATATAGGTGAAAAACTAAAAGATAATTGGTTAAGTCTTAACATTGCAAAAGAACAAACTACAGAAAATGAAAATAGCAAATCCTATTATAGAAAAGCAGTTGAAGATTATAAAAATGTTGTAAATTACAAAGGTCAAATTACAGATACTAGTAAAGATAAGGCATTAGATGCACAAAGAAAAATAGCAGAAATTTATGATTATTATTTAAATGAAGCAGATAACGCAATCGAAGCATATCAATCATTAATAAATAATTATGATCTTTCTGAGTTAGAGAAAATAACCTATGAATCAAGGATAGAATTTTTGAGAAATGCTGCTAACTATAATACCCAACCTATTGATATATATGAAGATGGCAATTTAATTAAGGTAATCTTAAATGGTGTGGAAAGGACGGAAGCAAAACCAATTGCGTTTATTTCTTTAAATGATAAAGATGCTACAGGATTTAAAGAAGGATCTTCAATAACAACTAACTGGAAGATAGAAAGCATAGAAAGTAATAAAGTTAATTTAGTGGGTAATCAAATAGACTCGATAAGCAAACAACAATTAAAACAACAAATATCTATTGATAAAACTACAAATTTAGATAATGTAAAAATAAAATTAGTTAGAATAGATTCAAAAAAAGAGGCACGTATTACAATTAAACCAGTTCTTAAGGGTTTAACAAGTGTAAGCAACTTCCAAGTTCATATCCCTATAGAACGTAGATTAATTAAATTATCTGATGAGCAAATTGATAACCAAGTTCAAATAGCAAGAAATTGGATAAATAAATTAAGTACAGCAATAGACAGGGTTGATAAAATTTATAGATGGTTATCTTATTATTGCTATACAATATTTATTGCGTTGTTCATTAAAAACTTTGTTCAAGGTTTTGGGGGCAGAAACTTAGCTAGACAGCAAGTTATAGCTGAATGGAAAAACTATTGTGGTGAAAAAGATTTTGATAATTGTGTATTTAAGGATGCTTCTGCATTTGATAATGATATAAGTAAAATGACAGATGCAGTTCAAAGAACAGATAAAGCATTTGATATAATTAAAAAAGCAAAAATAAATAAGCAATGTGATTCCATTAGTGTTGGCTCACTTAATACAGATTTTAAGGATTTAAACGAAATTAATAATGATATTTTGAAACAATATTGTAATCTAGTTAGATTAGATAGTGGAAATGAAGTTATAAATGAAGGTGAAATAAGATCAGCTTTATTACAAAGAGAAAAAGCAACTCTTAAATGGGATAAAGAAACAGAATTTAAATCAAAAGGAATTGATGAACTAAATCTCGCTAAATTTATTGATCAGGATAATAATTTAAGAAATGAAGCAAAATTTGAGAAAGCTAGCCAAGAATTAAGAGATAAATTTATGAATGATAAAAAGGAAATAAAAGATTTCGGTTCTCTGGACAAAGGTATTCAAGATCAATTAATTGCTACAGAAGGGGTTAAAATTAAAGAAGATTGGGGTAAAAATAAAGAAAATCAGATTAATATAATAAACAATTATGTTAATAAAAAGAGTAAAGAACTTATTCAACAAGAAGCCGCTAAAGAACTCGAAAAAGATTTAGATTATTATCAAAAGAATCTTGGTTCTGAATCTAAAGACAAGATTTCAAACATACTAATCACTAAGCAAAAATTAAATTTATACTCAACAAATTTAATTGAACCAGCAAAAAGCCCCAAGACATTAGAAAGCTTAGATAAATTAGATTTATCTAAAGAGCCCAGAAAGAGATCAGATCTTCTTTTGACAAATAAAAGTGACTGGTACATTAATAATGATGTTATTTATATAGCAACAATTAAAGATCCAAGTCCACCATCTACACAAAAGACATTAAATGTATTAACAATAAAGGACTACATTAATAGTGATTCAGAAGCTGCTAAGAAATTTAAAGAAAACGGGTATAATTTAGGTGGTAATTTTAAAGCACTTGAAGACTATCTAAAAGATAAAAAAGCATATCTAACAATACAACAACCACAAGATAAAACAAAATACAAAACAATTGAGTTAAATGATTTACCATTAACAAATCCAACTCCAAGTTATGAAGTTGAACTTGAAAATAATAAATTAAAAACACTTACAGTAGATTACAATCATTATTTGGAAGTTGAAAGGAATAGCCAAGGAGTTATTACACAAGTAGCACTTTGGAAGAAGGGTTATAATGGTGAACCAGACGGTAGAATTAAAGAATTTCCGATTGCTAGATGCTCAGACGAATTAAGAAACTATGGCTTAAGTGGAAAAGCCTTGGAGGCGTGTAATGATTTAAAAAGAGTTGATGAGCAATTAGCCAAAGATCCGAAAAAAATATCTTCTTCTATCAAGGTTGCTTCTGGACTAGAGTATAAAATAAAAGGCGTTGCCCTTAAAAGTGGAGTGCTTGAATGTTTATATGTAATGGGTGCAGAAGATTGCAAATGGTTATTTTAAGCATGTGATCCTGTGTTTTGCCCTGTTTCTAGATTTACATATAATGGATACAGAGTTGACAATGTTGTATCGTCTGGTATTTTTGGTTCAATATACCTAGGTTTAGGATTATGGAGAGCTGATATCCCTCCAGAAGTTGGAATATGTGTACCAGGAATATTAGCTGGCTTAAAAAATATAAGATCTGTTGTACAGGGTTATGAGCAATGCTTACTTGTTAAAAAAGAAAAAGGTGAAAATGTTGGAATATGTGACACCATATTTAATATTGGAATTTGTAAAGTTGCATGGAAAGAGGCATACACATTATTTAATATAAAAAGCGGATTACTCGGAGCTGCATTAAAATCATTTAGTCCAAGCGGGGTTTATGGAGGACAAGAATATGCGTTTTTCTATGAAAACTTTAAAAAAGCAGGGGATTTCCTTGATTTCTTTACAAATGAATATGCTACAACATTCTTTAATGCATTCAGAGGAAGTTCAACACAAGAAATAGGTGACACAATATGTGAGTATGCTATTTATGGCAAATTACCAGGGGGAGGAGATTTATTAGATCAATTAACAAGACCAGAAGGACCACCACAATTTATAGCAATAATGGATGAAGTTCCTCATGCAGATATTAGATTACAACAAACCTCTGATTATTCTGTATTTTATCATATTTATGCAGGAGAAAGTTATCCTCAGATAAGGTATTATATTTACTTGCATGATATAGATGAAAAAATTAGCCCCTCTGTATTAGCAGTTGCTCCTCGGTTTGGTTTAAATGGTGTAAGTACAGGATACTTAAATAGAGGAGATTTTGTTAGCGACACTGTAAGATTAAGTGATTTACCAACAGGTTATGATGAAGTTTGCGTTGTAATAAATAATGTTAAAAAATGCGGATTCGGTAAAGTAAGCACCGACTTTGGTATAGAATATTTACAACAAAAGGTAGTTGAAGATCAATTACAAAATAAAAATATTACTTCTGAAATGGAATGCGCACCAGACAGTTCATTAACAAGTCAATTTGTAAGTGCAAGTTCATTACAAATTTCAGCAGCTGTAGGAAGTTTAGCACTTGGTTCTGGTTTAACACAGACAGGAATAATAAGAAAATGCTCTGTTGAAAATCCAGGCAAAGGCAAGGATGAAGGCAGATGGGAAAATGTTGGAAGTTGTGGTAAAGATGATGAAGGAAGAAATTTAGGTGTATGTTGGCTCGATAAGAATTCTTATAATCTATTAAGTGAAGAAGCAAGAAAACAAATTGAACAGAATTTAGAGGAAACTAATAAACTTAAAGATAAACTAAAGGAGCTAGATGATTTAAAATCAGAAGAACAAACTAATGGTTTAATTTATAGGATTAAAAACAAGATTAAAGAAATAAGTAAAAAAGAAATTGATTCTAATAAATCAGAGCAAGATATTAAAGTAGAGGTAGATAGTTTGCAACGTGAAGCAGTAAGATTAAGTAATAGATATATAGATGAGGTTCTTAAAAAAACAATTGATCCAGAAATATCACAAAATGCGTACTTTAGTATGGGGCAGATTCATGAAAATCTTGCATATTTACTAAGGGCTAAAGAAACAAGGGAAATAAAGTTGGCTGTAGAAACGAAAAAAGAACAACCAACAATAAGTGAAGCAGGATTGTGTGTTATTGAATATGAAGAAAACAATAATCCATTAAATATATTTAACACTTATTCAACTGATAATTTTTATTATAGATTTAATAATGGTAAATGGGAATTAACAACAAGGGTAAATGAAAAAACAGCAGACAAATGGTTACAAATAACAACTGAAAATTGTGGTAAAATAAGAAGCTTCTTTGAAACAGATAAACTCTTTGATCCAGTTTATCAAGAAATTTGTAAAAATTTAATAGACAAGAAAGATTTTGATTCCGGCGTTGGTTATTTAACTGTTTCATCAAAATTATTAAACAACGATGATGACTATTTGATTATTCATAGTGTAAATAATATAAGAACAGAACTTCCCCATAGCCAAATATCTCTTAATGCAATAAAAGATCTTTGTGAGGAAAAACAAACATCACTTAATTATCCAATAAAGATTACTGTCGTAAACCCAAGCATCTTTTTTAATAATGCCGTCTTTAACTGGGATGGTAAGAAATGGGATTTTAAATCAGCATCTGGGGAAGAACAAACTTATGAAAGCGGTTTGGAATTTATAAAAGAAAAAGCGATTCAAAAAAAAGATATAAACCAGTTCAGTGAATTAAAGTTAACATGCCAAGATAAAGATATAATAATTGCAACAAAAGATAATCTCGCCTCTGTTGACATTAAAACCAAATTAGATGAAAACATAAAGAATAATTGTAAAGATGAGAATATATTTGTGATTAACTTTGTTATGGGTAAAAACTGGTTTACAGATCTATTAAAAGAAGATATACAATACCAATGGAACGGGGTTAAATGGACAAACTTTGCAGATAAACTAGAAGTAAAAACACAAGATGGTAAACTACCAACATATAAACAAGGATTTGATATTTTAAACAATTTTGTTAACTCTATTAAAGATAATTTAAAAAATCTAGATGTAGAATGTAAAACTAATGGAAAATCCTTTTCTTTAGAATATAGTGATAATTTGATTTTATTAATAAAAGAGAGAATAGAGAAAGTTTGTGGTTATGTGGGCCCGGAAGAATCTATTCCAATTAATAAAGATAAAATAGATAAA
>Ga0315293_10007587_pt1 | contig 10066 bp, 8 predicted proteins | sample YL17G13_20_MG_FD_203071 | JGI IMG/M metagenome (GOLD analysis project Ga0315293, IMG submission 203071) | Sediment microbial communities from Yellowstone Lake, YNP, Wyoming, USA - YL17G13_20 | ecosystem: Environmental > Aquatic > Freshwater > Lake > Sediment | place: USA: Wyoming | collected... | reverse complement strand
CGCTCCCGATCGCCACGACCACCGCGAAGCCGATGGCGGCGACGGAGAAGAACCGCGTGGCGGCCGGGGCGCTCCAGGTCGACCGGCGCGCCGCCACCCAGCCCACGGCCACGGCGATCCCCTCCAGCGCCAGCACGTACGCGTGGGGCGCGAGGGCGACCGCGGAGTGGATGAACGTGCCACCGGGCACGTGGACCGCCGAGACGAGGGCGGAGAAGGCGAAAAGGAGCCCGGCGTAGGCGAAGAACGGCCCGAAGGCGGTCGACTGGCGGCGGGCCCAGCCACCCACGACCATGAACGGGGCCAGGACAACCCCGCCCACCAGGAGCGCGAAGATCGTGATCGCGGCGACGAGGCCGCCGATCCGGCTGGCAACCAGCGGACCCGGGCCCTGCGACAGGAGCCACTGCAGGCTGGCGGGCGTGGTGATGCTGTTCCACTCCTCGATGGAGCGGATGAACAGGACCTTGCCCGACGCGGACGACGGCGCGATGGACCCGAAGACCGCGAGCTGCCGCGCCAGCCACGGCGCCACGACGGCGAGGAAGATGGCGAAGCAGGCCGCCCCGGCCCAGAGAGGGATCGCCGGCCGGCGCGATCCCCCGCTCCGCCACGCCGCCCAGCGATCCCAGGCGAAGGCGAGCGCGAGCGCGGCCCCCACGAGGACGCCGTCGTTCCGGGCGAGGGTTGCCAGGCCCACCAGGAGGCCGCCGAGGGCGAACGACCGGGCGGAGCCCCGGAGGCCGCGGGCGCCCATCCAAAGCGCACCCGCGACCAGCGGCTGGTAGAGGCCGAAGTTGTCGGGCTGGGCCATGAAGACGGCGCTGGCCGCGGGGATCGCCACGAGCACCCCGGCCCCCACCGCGACCAGCCGCGCCGCGCCCGCGTCGCGCGCGAGCGCCCAGGTCAGCGGGGCCGCCAGCGAGCCCAGGACCGCGAAGGGGAGGGCGGAGGCCAGGGCCGTCGGGCCCAGGAGCCAGATGAACGGGACCTGGACGAGCGAGGCGAGCGGCATCCAGTGGGCGTTGGACGGGATGGGGAGTGTCGGGTTCGCCGGGATCGCCCCGCCCACCTCCGCGAAGATCCAGACGACGTCGACCGAGAACCCGTGCCCGGCCGCCAGGTTGCGGGCGATGTCCACGTAGTGGAACGAGTCGGGGTAGGCGGGGTCGGGGAAGCCGACGAGCAGCACGAGGCGCACGACGAGCGCGAGTGCATAGAGGGCGAGCCCGGTCCCCACGGCGGTGCACGGTAGCACCACGCGCCGGGCGGGCGGACCCGTACCGTCAGGGTAGTACCGATGGGTCATCCGCCGCCTTTCCGGCGGCTTCCGCCCGACGCTACGATGCCGCCGTGGCTGTCCGTCTGAGCACTCCCGCCCGCCGTGCCGTCCGCGACGGCGCGATCGTCGCCGGGCTCCTCTTCTTCGCGTACCTCTTCCTCGTCGTCGCGCCGGCGGCGGGGACATTCGGCTTCGATGCCTACGCCTACTGGGCGGTCGATCCTCGGGACCCATATGTGGCGACGGCCGGTGCACTGGGAGCCTTCACCTACTCACCAGTGATCGCATGGGCCTTCGCGCCGTTCGGCCTCCTGCCGTTCTGGCAGTTCCTGTGGCTGTGGACCGGGGTGCTGGTCGGGACGGCCATCTGGCTGGGAGGGCGCCCGGTCCGCCCGATCCTCGCGGTGCTCGCCTTCCCACCGGTTGCCCTCGAGCTGTACCACGGCAACGTCCACCTCCTGATGGCCGCGGCCATCGCCCTGGGCTTCCGCTACCCAGCCGCCTGGTCCTTCGTCCTGCTCACCAAGGTGACGCCAGGCGTCGGCCTTGCCTGGTTCCTCTTCAGGCGCGAATGGCGGGCGCTCGCGATCGCGCTGGGCGTCACGGCGGCCATCGCTGGCATCTCGTTCGCCGTGAACCCGGCCGCGTGGCAGGGCTGGATCACCGACAGCCTGGGCGCCACCGCCGCGGGCGCACCCCTCAATCAACTCGCGATCCCGATCCCGCTCTGGATCCGGGTCCCGATCGCGCTCGTCGTCGTGGCCTGGGGCGCCCGAACGGATCGACGCTGGACGGTCCCGGTGGCGGCGACGCTCGCCCTGCCGGTCCTCTGGCCCAGCGGGCTGGCGATGCTGGCGGCCCTCTGGCCCGTGCTTCAGGACCGCCCAGCGCTGCGCAAGGGGAGCTCGTGGTGGCGATGGGCCCGATGAGGTCGCGCGACCGCCTCCCGACCTGGACGCTCGACGCCCTCCTCGCGACCTGGTTCGCCGTGATCAGTGCCCAACGGCTCGCCGTGCTCGTCGGCGGGGGAGCCTTCGGCTTCGACGGCCGTCTCTACCGAGACGCGACCCGCGCCTGGCTCGCCGGCGGGGATCCATGGTCGGTCTTCCTGGGCGGGATCGGCTTCGGGGCTCCACCTCCCACCCTCCTCGCGATGGTGCCGTTCGCGATCCTCCCCGAGTCGCTGGCCCTGGCGACGATGCTCGGCGCGGGGCTCACCGGCACGGCGCTCGTACTGCACCGGCTGGGCATGCCCCTGTGGTTCCTGCTGTTCCCGCCCCTTGTCGATGCGGCCTGGAATGCGAATCCCGAGGTTCTCCTGCTGCCCCTGCTGATGGCCGGAGTGGCCGGTCCCGGGGCGGCCGGGCTCGTCAAGGCGTATGCCCTCGTGCCAGTGCTCGTCCTCGGCCGTTGGCGTCCGCTCGCGGTCGCGGCAATCGTGCTCCTGCTCTCGGCTCCGCTGCTGCCCTGGTACCAGTTCCTCACGGCGCTCCCCGAGATCGCAGACCGTTTCCGGGTCCAGTCGTCGGGCGGAATGAGCGCAACCGCGTGGTGGCCGCTCATCCCCGTTGCGGCCGCAGCGCTCGTACTGGCCGGGCGGGACCGCGCCGCGTGGTTGGCCGTCCCGGTGCTCTGGCCCTGGACACAGTGGTACTACGCGACGATCGCGATCCCGGCGTTCGCGAGGCGCACCGCGGGCGCCTACCTCGCCGCGGCCCTCCTCGCCACCCCGGTGCCCGGGCTGCCGGTCGCCGCCGCCGCCGCGATCGCGCTGGAGCGCATCGTCCGCGGACGCGCGCCGCGGGGTCAGGGCTCCCGCAGCGCGGGGTAGCGCTCGGCGGCGAGCAGCGTTCCGAGCACGAGGAATAGCCCCAGCCAAAGACCCTGGAGCGTGTAGCTCGCGATCAGGGCCGCCGCGATGAGTGCAATCTCGCGACGGATCGTCAGCATCGCGGGCAGGGCGAACAGGACCCCGAAGACGCGGAGCGACGGGGCGCCGACGGCCGTCAGGAGCCCGGCCCAGGCACCGAGGCGGGCCACCGGGACGACCAGGCAGAGGAGGGCGGTCACGGCGGTGACGCTCAGCCCGACGAACGGTGGCATCCCGGCGGTCAGCGACGCCCCGGCCAGCGGCCACGCGGGATCCGCAGCCCGGCGGAGCTGCTCGGTCCACGCGACCCAGAGGTCGAGCCCCACGAGCGGGAGGGTGGCCAGCGCGAGGCAGCCGACCACGGCGAGCCCGGCGAGCGCCGCGCGCGGCCGCCGCCGGAGCAGGGCGACCCAGGCGTGGGGCTGCGACAGCTTGAAGGCAGGGATGGCGGCACCCAGGATGCCATCCACCACGGTGGGCCTGTCGGTGATCACGGGGTCGCGCGGTGCGGGCCTCCACGGCCTACCTGGGGGCCCGAAAAACAGGAGGACGAAGCCCGCGACCAGCGCCAGCTGCACGTTCCCGCCAAGGATCGCCTCGGCGAAAGGCGGCCACAACAGCACGAGCGGGGCGACCGGCCAGGGGACGCCCAGCCGGCGCACGGTGAGCAGCGCGGCACCTGTGCAGACCGCCAGCCACCCGGCCCAGACGAGTTCGCGGGGCAGGAGCGTGAGCGGCGCAACGATGGGCATCACGAACGGAGGGTAGAGGAACGGGAGCTCGTAGCCAGCCGGCGCCAGGAACGACGATGTGAGGTACGGCTCGCCGCCGGCCAGCCAGCGTTCCGCGGCACGGAGAGGGATCTCGATATCGACGAAGGGCGGGTACCCGGCCAGCAGGTCCCGGACGCCCACCAGGGAGACGCCGGCCGCAGCCACCCAGAGGAACGCCCGGAAGAGCCGGTTCGGGCCGCTGCCGACCGCGAAGGCGCGAGCGAATGCCATGCGTGGGACTGTAGGACTTCGCGATCCCCCTGACGATGGTCCGCGGGTCAGGGGGATCGCGGCCCGATAGGATGCCCCTCGATGGACGAGCTGGGCGGCGTTCGAATCTCGCCGGCGCGCCGGTTCGCGCGACTCGGCGTGTTCGCGCTCGCCGTCGTCGGCGCGCTGGCCGGCGTCGGCGTCCTCTGGATCCACCTGGCCGGCGACCCGCTGGCGGACGTCCGCGCCTACTACGACGCGGGAGCGCGCCTGAACGCGGGCCTCCCGCTCTACCCGGCGGACGCCGATCCGAACGCCGCGGAGTTCTACCGCTACCCGCCCCTTCTGGCCATCGCCTTCCGCCCGCTCGCGCTCCTGCCGTTCCCGGCGGCCGCGGCGATCTGGGAGGCGGTGGTCATCGCGAGCCTCGCGGGGACGCTCTGGTGGCTCGGGCTCCGGCGGCGCGAGACCTGGCTCGCGGTGGGGATCCTGGGGCTCCCCATCGCCTGGTGCGTGGCCATCGGCCAGGCCCAGGTGCCCCTGACTCTCCTTACCGCCATCGGCGCGCCGTGGTCGATCGCCCTGGCGGCGAACCTCAAGCTGTTCCCGGCGCTCGTCGCCGTCTGGTGGATCGGCCGGCGGGACTGGCGCGCCCTCGCGGCGTTCGCCGGGTGGGCGGCCGGGCTGGCGTTGCTGCAGCTCGTCCTCGCCCCGCAGGCAACGCTCGACTTCCTCGGCACCCTGACCCTGGAGCAGGTCGGGGAGGTCCGCAACATCTCGCCGTACGCGGTCTCGCCGCTGCTGTGGGCCGTGCTCCTCGGCGCCGGCACTGTCCTTGCCCTTCGCCTCGCACCCACGCGCTGGGGCTGGGCCGCAGCCGTGGCCCTGAGCGTGCTGGCGACGCCGCGTCTCCTCGTGTACATGCTCATGACCCTCCTGGCTGTGCTTCGGCCACAACGCCGAGATCCGTCATGAGGTGGTCGACGCGTGCGAGCGCGCGGGCACCGCTGCCGGCGAACCAGCGTCAGCTCCAGGCCGTGACCGGTGTCGCGCTGTTGAACGTCGTGACCGGGGTCTCGGCCTGGATCGTCGCGGCGCCGGCGGCATGGGCGAACGATGCCCAACGCAACCTCGCCGCCGCAGAGGCGCTTCTGGCCGGCCACTTCGGGACGGTGGAGGGCTACCTCTACTCTCCCCTGGCCGCCCTCATGACCGCTCCGTTCGCCCGCATGCCGGAGGCAGTTGCCATCGGGACGTGGCTGGCCTTCAAGACACTCCTGATCGTCGTGGGTGCCCTCGTAGCGCTTCGCGGGCGTCCTGCCGTGGAGCGCACGGCGGCCGCCATCGCAGCCGTCGCCTTCCTGCCGATCGTGTACGACCTGGAGCTCGGCAACGTGACCGTGCTGCTCGTCGCGGCGCTGGCATTCGTCGCCTGGCGCGATGACGGTTATCTCAGCGGCGTGCCGCTCGGCCTCCTGCTGGCCACAGCCCCCAAGCCGCAGCTGATCTTCGTCCTGGCATGGTTGATCCTGTATCGCCGCCGCAGTCTCGCCGGTGCCCTCGCCACCGCTGCGGCCTCCACGGGCCTCGCGGTGCTCCTGGTAGGGCCAGAACCGTATCGCGCCTGGATCGAGGCGCTCCGGGCGCCGCCGTACCTCGCGGGCGGCCAGGTGATCAACATGTCCCTGACGGCCCTGCCGATGCCGCTCGCGGTGCTGAGCGTGGTCGCGTCGCTCGGCGTTGCGCTCGTGGCGGTGCGGCGGGGGCGGTGGCCGGCCCTGACAGCCGCCCTGGCGCTCGGGCTCCTGATCTCTCCCTACACGCTGGTCTACGCGGCCGGGATCTTCCTGGTTGCAGCCCCGGCCCTCTGGATGGGGGCCCCGCGCGTGCTGCTCGCCCTGGCGCTCGCGGCGCCGGTCGGCGTGGTGGTCGCCTTCCCGATCTGGGTGGGCGCCGTGCTGGCCGCAGCGGCTGTCCTTCCCGGCGCAGCCTGGCACGCCGTCGGTCGAGGTCTCCCGGCGGGGCCGGGAGCTGCCCGTCCGCCGACGCCGCCCCCGGGGGCGGCTCTCAATCCTTAGAATCCCGGGAATGCAGCCGCCGTCCAGTCTCACGATCGTCCTGCCCGCGTACAACGAGGAGGCCCGCCTGGGGCCGGCCCTCGACGAGCTGTTCGGGTACCTGCGCCGCCACGGCGAACAGGGCCGCGACGGAGCCCCCGGGCCGGCCCGCCTGCCGGATGACGTTCGCGTTCTGGTGGTCGACGACGGCAGCACCGACGCGACCGCCGACCTGGTCCGGGCTCGCCGGGAGACGGCGGCCACCACGGTCTCCGGTGCGCCGCTCCTGGCGCTGCTGGCGGCGCCCCACGGCGGGAAGGGCGCTGCGGTGCGGGCCGGGATGCTCGCCGCCGAGACCGACCTCGCCATCTTCACCGACGCCGACATGGCGACGCCGCCCGACCAGTTGCCCCTCCTCGTGGAGGCGCTGCGCGACCACGACATCGCCCTCGGGAGCCGGATTCAGCCGGACGGGAGCGACATGCGCCGCAGCCAGCCCGGCATCCGGCGGCTGCTGGGCCGGGCCTTCCACGGGCTTGCCTCCGTCTGGGCGGTCGGCCACGTGCAGGACACCCAGTGCGGGTTCAAGGGCTTCACCCGCGAGGCCGCCCGGGACCTCTTCGGCCAGCAGAAGATCACCAGCATCGTCTTCGACGTGGAGCTGATCTACCTCGCCCGCCGGCGCGCCTACCGGATGGCCATGGTGCCGATCGTCTGGTCGGACAAGCACGGATCGCGGATGCATCCCGGGCCACGGCTGGGCCTCCGCGTCGCCTGGGACCTCTTCCGGACGCCGTTCCTCCACCGGCGGGTGGGGCGGCGTGGTTGAGGCGGCGCGAGGTCGCCGGATCACGTTCACCGCCTTCCTCCTCGTGGCGGCGCTGGCCGTGTTCTATGCGTCCGCGCGGGCATTCTCAGCGGGCCGGCCGGACTTCTTCTACCTCGCCGACGCCTTCCTTCACGGCAGCACATGGCTGGACTCCGCGTTCGGCACGTACGACGTGGTCGTCGACGGCTCCCGGGTCTACGTGCCGTTCGCTCCCTTCCCCGCGTTCGTCCTTGCGCCGCTCGTCGCGCTCGTCGGCCCGGAGGCAGCGGCGGGCTGGGAGCCGGTGGTCAACAGCCTCCTGGCGACAGCGGGCCTGGCCCTGCTGTGGCGGCTGGCCGGACGGCTGGGCGTCGCCTCGCTCGCGGATCGCGCGTGGCTGGTGGTCCTCTTCGGCTTCAGCACCGCCACGTGGTGGATCACGTTGCGCGGTGGCGTCTGGCACACCGGCCAGTTGATCGCTTCGATCCTCACCTTCGCCGGGCTGCTGGAGGCCTTCGGGCGCCGCCGTGCGCTGGTGATGGGCCTCCTGGCGGGCGCCGGGTTCAGCACGCGGGCCACGCTGCTGGCCGCGGTGCCCTACTGGGGCTGGCGCTCCCTGCCCGACGAGGTCCGGGCCCGCCTGCCGGCGGACCTCGGGCCCGCGATCCGCGCCGCTATCTCGCGGGCCGCTTTCATCGCCCTTGGCCTGGTGCCCGCCTTCGTCTTCGCGCTCTGGTACAACGCCGCGCGCTTCGGCAACCCGTTCGAATCCGGCTACGGGATCGCGGCTCTCCCCGACTTCCTCGAGGCGCGCCGCCAGCTGGGGGTCTTCTCGCTGGCGCACCTGTCCATGAACTTGGACTACTTCCTGGTCCACCTCGGTCAGTCGATCTCGACGTTCCCGTGGTTCAAGCCGGACGGCCTGGGCATGTCGGTCCTGCTCACCAGCCCGGGGCTGCTGTTCGCCGTCCGCGCCGACTGGCGTCGACGGGAGACCCTCGCGCTGGGGCTCACGGCGCTGCTCGTCCTGGCGCCCAGCCTCCTCTACTACGGGGGCGGCTGGTGGCAGTTCGGCTATCGCTACGCGCTCGACTGCTTCCCGTTCGTCATGGCCCTCTGCGCGATGGCCGCCGCGCGCCACGGGATCGGCCGGGGCTGGAAGCTGCTGATCCTGCTCGGGGTCGCGGTCAATCTCCACGGGGTGTATTGGAACTACAACCCGTGAGGCACGCGCTCACGGCTTCCAGGTGCTCGCCGTCATCGACAGCGTCCCGACCACGCTCCGGTAGAAGGAGCCCGGCCGGCGCGGGTCCATGACCGTGGTCATCCCGGGCGTTCGCGTCGAGGCCTCCCTTGGTCGGCGACGGCGCTGACCGCGTTCGGCGTCGCGGTCGGGATCGGCAGCGTCTACTGGGTGTATAAGCTGAAGTGACGCATGACTAGCAGGTTCGCAACGCAAGTCGTCCGACACCAGCGGGTTCTGGCGGCCCTCGCATCGGCGGCTCTCCTGGGCTTGACGCTCCCGGTCACGCTCGGATTCGCCGCCGGCATCGACCCCGGCGCCGACTTCGTGCTGTACCGGGACGCGGCGGCACGGTGGCTGGCGGGCGGCCCCTTCTACAGCCCGGCGCAGCTCGAGGGGCCCTATGTCATCGAGCACGGCGCCATCCTCTATCCGCCCGTGGCCCTGCTCCTCTTCGCCCCGTTCACGCTGCTGCCGGCGGTGCTGTGGTGGGCCGTCCCCGCGGTTCTCGTGGCTTGGGCGCTGTGGCGCCTGAGGCCGCGTCCCGTTGCGTGGCCGATCATGGCCGCGCTCATCGGCTTCTCGCCCCTTCCCGTCCTCATCGTGGCCGGAAACCCGGGGCTGTGGGCGCTCGCTTTCATGGCAGCAGGGACGGCGCTGATCGGACCGAGCATCCTCGTCCTGGTCAAGCCGTCCCTTGCGCCGTTCGCCCTGTTCGGCGTCTGGCGCCGCAGGTGGTGGATCTGGGCCTTGGCGTTCGGCGCGGTATGCCTGCCCTTCGGGTCGATGTGGCAGGACTGGCTGGCGGCGCTCACCAACTCCTCGGGCCCCGTCTACTACTCCGGGCGGGAGATTGGCCTCATGCTGATCCCGATCGTGGCCTGGGCCGCCCGCGCCCCGCGGCACACGGGGGCCGAGTAACGCGGGGCGGGGGTGTCGGGACGTTTCGCCACTCGCCGGCGATTGCGGCGCCCACGATTCCGATGGTCGACGCGCAATGAGGGGCGCCTCAGACTGGCTCCTGGGCGCCTGGCGTCTCCTGGATGACACTGCCCCACCGAGGGCGGCGGATGCTCACGGCCGCCAGGTGCTCGCCGTCATCGAGAGGTTGCCCACCGCGCTGCGGTAGTAGGAGCCCGGGCTGCGCGGGTCCATCACCGCGCTCATGCCGGGCGTCCGCACCGAGGCAAACGAGGCCTTGTAGGTTTCCGTCCGGTTCGGAGCACTCCAGAAGATCTCCAGCATCGTCCGGTCCGTGGTGAAGAGGCCGCGGACGATGTACGAGGCGCTGCCCAGCGTTTCGGCGAAGACGGTCTGCGCGCCCGCCCGGAGGAAACCGGCAGCGAAGTTGTCGACGCGCTGCCGCGCAACGGTCAGGGTGGGGTCCGGGCGGCCCGGCTCCGAGCTCCCGGCCGAGTAGCAGAGGTGGTTCAGGATGACCACCGCGTCGGGGGCCAGCTTGACGGCGGTCCGGACGTAGGACTCGCCGTAGTAGGCCGTGCGCGTGTTGCCGCTGTCCGCGGAGGGGTTCAGCCCGAACCCGTCGACCTTGAGCGGGGTCAGCGTCGTGTTGTAGGGGTTCGGGAAGCCGTTGCCGTGGCCGAGGTAGATCAGCAGGTTGGCGCCCTGGATGGCGGACCGGACCCGGGACCAGGTGGCATTCGGGGAGTAGACCTCGACCACCGTCGCGCCGTAGGACCGCGCCAGGCCGGCGTACGAGCGGGCATCGCGGATGTACGAGCTGGTCAGCGACCCGGCGGGCCCCACGACGATCGCCACCTTGATGCCGGCGGCGGAGACCGGGGCGGGGGCGGCGGCGAGGC
>Ga0315293_10007585_pt1 | contig 10068 bp, 15 predicted proteins | sample YL17G13_20_MG_FD_203071 | JGI IMG/M metagenome (GOLD analysis project Ga0315293, IMG submission 203071) | Sediment microbial communities from Yellowstone Lake, YNP, Wyoming, USA - YL17G13_20 | ecosystem: Environmental > Aquatic > Freshwater > Lake > Sediment | place: USA: Wyoming | collected... | reverse complement strand
CAAGAAGATTGCTATCGGTGCTCCAACTAATAAAGCGGTAAGTGTTTTGTATTCAAACTCTATGAGCTCCGGAATGAATGGTTATGTATTTGAAAATCTATTTAACAGAGATGCTAGAATTACATATAGTACAATCCATAAGCTTTTGGGTTTAAAAGAAATCATTACAGATGATGGCCAGCAGTTGTTTGAATTAGACTCTATAAACAATAGTAAACTAAGTGATTATACCTATCTGATTGTTGATGAGGTATCAATGTTAGATGACAAGATCTGTAATGATATCATGAAATTCTCCAAGAAATTGAAGATACTATTCATGGGTGATCCTGCACAGATCCCTCCAGTAAACAGAATAGATAGCATTCCTTTTAAGACTAATCACAAGTACAGCTTTAAAACAGTAGAGCTCACTGAGATTATGCGTCAGAAAAAAGGTCATCCTATTATTGATTTGTCCTTTCAGATAAGGAACAATCTTAACAAGTATCAGCCTATACCCTTTCTTCAGACAAATCTGAATAAGGATGGTCACGGAATTGTTTATATAGATAATAAGACTGACCGTTCTACAATTAAGCCTTTGCTTGAGAAGTATTTTAAATCTGATGAGTATGATAACAATCTTGATTACATGAAAGTAATTGCTTGGAAGAACAAAACGGTACAGTATATTAACTTACTAGTCCGTGAAATTAAGTATGGTAAAAACTTGCCTAGATTTGTAGAAGGTGAATGTTTAATTGTACTCAAGCCAGTCTTTGAAGAGAAGGAAGTCTATGAAGGATTTAATAAGTGGCGGATTATATTAAATACTTCTGAAGAAATAGTTGTAAACTCAATTGATCAAGACACGGTTACGCTTAAAGAAGGTTCTTATAAACTTACTATAAGGATGTATGTTTTAACAGTAGAAACTTATAATCAAGCTTTTTTAGATAGGCTGAACCACAACACTATAAATGTTATACATGAAAGTAGTGAAGAAGATTATAAAAAACTTTTGCACACAGCTAGATTGTCTGCTCTCAAAAGTAAACAATCAAAAGACTGGGTAACATATTTTAATATCCTCAAGTGGTCAGCTAATGTTGCATACAACTATGCTATCACAGCTCATAAGTCTCAGGGTTCTACATATAAGAATGTGTTGATTCTGGAAGATGATCTTGATGCTAACAGAAAAGTATTTGAAAGAAATAGAATAAAGTATACCACTTACTCTCGTGTTACAGACAAACTATACGTGCTAAGAGAAAACTATCCTGCTTTAGTGAACCTCAGCATACAAAATAATCCCACTTAAGAAAATAGTGCTAACAAGCCAGCCGTATTTAAGCCATTTATTTTTGGTTTTTTGCGTGTCAAGATTAAGATTAATTTCTTGGATAGTGTTTGCATTTTTTGCTAGAGCACTATCCTTGATTCTAATTTCTTTGTTAAGCTTAGAGATCTCGACATCTTTTTCTTGAACAAGTGTATCTCGGGTAGCTAGTTTCTGTTTTGCAATACTCAATAATGTGTCACAGGTTTTACCTTCTACCATTGTTGTTGCAATATAGCGAAGCTCAGTTAGACCGTAACACTTAACGGTATCTTGATGTAGTTTTCCAATTTGTGCGTATGATGGAATCCAGATCATCAGGAGTAGCAGTACTATAAATAAATTTAATTTTATCATGGGTTCTTGTAATTACACGTGGTTCAAGATTAGAAAGACTGTCATATGAGTTTTGCAATTGTGTTTGACGCAGATGACTGATTTTAATCTGTTTATGAAGATTAGCAATAGTGTCTTTCCATGATTCATCGGGTGCAGCTACTGAAATCTCAGGCTTTTTAAAAATAATAATGCCTGATAAAATAATAATGATTACTAAGGTTACACTTAAAGCTATCAAACTAATTTTCATAATTACATATTAAAAGTTTAAATTTGACAATGTTGTTCTTATACATGTTATAAATGTAACAGAAGCATCTGGACTCAAATAGAACTATAAATTTCTGGCACAATATACGTAATGTATTACACAAAAACAAAAATTAATTTAAGAGTATGTCAAAATCAAAATCAGAAATGATGGACATGTTTGCTCTGATAACCAATCAGAAACTGACACCCAATCAATTTTACTTGTTGTACTTTATTAAGGAAGGGATATCACCAGTCCATGTAAACATACACCAAGAAGTAAGAGCTGTAATAGTTAAAGGTTTCCTAAAAGATCTTACTAATGCAAAAGGTACTAAGTATGAACTAACTCCAGAAGCCCATACACTTATAGACCAGGTGGAATCTTTCTTCCGTATAAATAATAAAAAGACTAACAACCAGATCATGGGTTCAGGGTATCCTGCTAAAGTTCAGGAATACTTACAAGTCTTTCCTAAAATGTTATTACCAAGTGGTAAGGCAGCTAGGTCAGACAAGAAAAATGTAGAGACGGCTCTCAGATGGTTCATAGAAAACTATGAATATTCCTGGGAGACAATTATTAATGCAGCCAAGTTATATGTGGGAGAGTTTGAACTAAAGAACTATCTTTATATGCAGACATCTCAGTACTTTATCAGAAAACAAAACTCTGATAAAACATGGGCTTCAGAGCTTGCTAATGTATGTGCTAGAGTAGAATCCGGAGATATTAATCATAAGCAAAGTCACTTCTCTGAAAAGGTAGTTTAATATAAAATTACTTGTTAAAGTCAAGACTGTTTCTTATATTTGAGATAATGGAATTAAAAAAGAAAAAACCCTGGAAAGATCAGCGTGCAGGATTTCAAGATTCCTTGAAATACTTGCAAGGTAGGATGAAAGGTGAGATTAAAAGTCTCAGAACACCTTGGCCAAAGTTCAATGATGCCGGTACCGATGGTATAGAGTGGCACTCAACAACAGTTATTGGCGGTCGTCCCGCTAGTGGGAAGACCTTAATTAAAGATCAAATTATTCGTGAGGCCTTCAGGCTAAACTCAGCTGATGATTTTAGAGTACTAGAGTTTTCACTTGAGATGTTAGCTAGAGTCTCAGCTATCAGAGAATACTCAGCTATACTGGGTAAGACCTATAAGTATCTGTGTAGTGCACAAGCTGGGGTTAAGTTAACACCGGAAGATCTTAAAAGCTGTTTAGAGTACGCTAATATTAGAGTTAAGTATCCCATTGATATTATTGAAGAACCATGTACGGTATCAGAATTCCGTTTATATATTCAACAATACATGGATGAACATTCAACCAAAGAAGATGGGCAAGAACAGTATGAAGAAGATGGCGTAAAAAAAACCCGTACCTTTCAAAAGACTGTTTATAAAAAGACAATCATTACTCTTGATCATAGCTTGTTATTAAAGAAAGATGCCTATGAAAAAGATAAGTATGATATGCTTTATGCTCTTGGAGAAGCATTAACTTTTCTTAAGAGACGTTATCCCATAGCCTTTATTATCCTTAGTCAGTTGAACCGTAATATTGATACGCCTGAAAGACAAGAGAACGGCAAGTATGGTAACTACATACTTGAGTCTGATATCTTTGGAGCAGATGCTTTATTACAACACGCTGATATGCTTGTTGGGATTAACCGCCCTGGTAAGCAGAAAATTCAATACTATGGACCAGACCGGTACATAATAGACAATGAATTTATTTTGGTTATGCACTTTATCAAGTGTAGAAATGGAGATACTAGAATGAGTTTTTTCAAAGCCGAGTTTGAGAAAATGCAAATTACAGAGATGCTTACTCCGGCAACACAAGAAAGAAAAATTGGAACACGATGAGTATATCAACAACAGACAAACCAGAAGACAAGCGCGAGAGACTTAAAAAGCTACGTGAGTTTCATCAACCTCTATTAATAGAGATTGGTGTAACAGATGCAACGTTTATCCCTAAGATGGCATACAGACCATATGGAAAAACAGAACTGCACATTGCATTCTTTGCTAGTGAAATCAGCAAAGGTGAGGATGTGTATGTTGAATTTACCAGTAAAGAACTGGTACCGGAAGACCCTGAGAGAAAGCTTTACAAGTGGAGATTTAATCCTCACTTTGAAGATGAGTATGAAAAGACTGACCCTAATCCTCAAACAGGACATGTTAGGTATTTGATTTCTGTTGAGGAATTAACTGTAATCAAATCACAAAAGACAAAAAATGTTGTTCAACCTGAAATAGATTTAGAACTTTCTGATCCTAATTTAGATCAACCCTTTGATCAGATGACTATCCGTGATCTAGCAGCAATCCTGTTAAAGAAACCGGTAAGTCACAAGGCATGGTTAAATGAAATCATTACAAAATAAATAAGAAACATGTCAGAAAACACATCAGTAACAAAAACCGTAGAGGGTGATAAGGATATTAAAGATTTCTTATCCACTCTAATTAGCTCAAAGAAACTTCCTAGTCACATTAAAAGTGTAGAGGAAGCATTCACCATTGCACAAATGGGTAAAGAGTTGGGCTTTGCAACAATGCAAGCGTTCCATTACATTATCCCTATTCAGGGTAAATTAAGTTTAAGTGCTAAGGCTACAGGGGCATTACTTCGCAAAGGTGGAGTAAAGTTTATAACTATAGAAGATGGTATTTGGATTTATAAAAACAACAGTTTGTCTCCAACAGAACCTGATGAGAGACCTATTGAACGTAGAACTACAATCAAATTCTTCCGTGATGGAATGGAAGAGAACTGTAGCTTTACTTGGAATGATGCTAAGCTACAAGGTTTAACTACTAAAGATAATTGGACAAGGATGCCCAAAGAAATGTTGTACGCACGTTGTTTAGCTAAGGGCGCCAATCGTATTGGTGCAGATTTATTACTAGGTCTTTATACAACTGAAGAACTAGCTGATACATTTATCCAAAACGAAAGTCAGATTAAAAGAAATGAAGATGGAACAATAGCAGAGATTATTGACGTCTTACATCAAGAAGTAAAATAACAATTTAAAAAAGCAGAAAATGGCATTAGACACAAAGAACATTAAAGGTGGTAGTGATGGCGGCGTACCTAAAACAATCCAGCCAGGGAATCACAAATGTAAAGTGAACGGTATTTATTTGGAAGAATTTAAATTTAAACCGGGTAGTTATTATTTAATCTTAAATCTTGAAGGTGAAGACCTAGGACCAGATTTTCAAGGTTTCTTAATTGACAAAAACAATGAGGCGCTTGGTCGTCATAAAGGTCAAGTAGCTAGAGTTAAAACTGGTGAATGGGCTTATGCGGATGGTACTACTAAAAGCGGTGTTGAAATCAGACGTGACGGCGAAATCTTAAAGTTTGTAAAGAACTTTTGTATAGCTTTTGGTATCAATAACTGGTTAGTTGCTCAAGACAAAAAGCATGATACAGTTGAACAATTGATAACAGCTTTTGATAAAGAAAAACCTTTTGCCGGTAAGTTTATTAACTTCTGTATTGGTGGTAAAGAATATACAAACAAGGGTGGTTATACAGACCATGATTTATTCTTACCTAAGTATGCCAAAACAGGTGCTGCTTATGGTGATAAGGTAGTAACCTTTGATCCAGTTAGTCATATCAAAAAGAAAAAGGTAGATCCGGTAAATGAATTTGGCAATGATGATACTCCACTAAGTGGTCCAGCAGCTAATGATTTTCAACTAGATTAATTAACTTAAACATACAATAAAAGGGGATCATAAGTCCCCTTTTATTGTTATATACATTATGATAAGTACAAAATCATTAATAACAGAACTCACAGAAGTTCCAATTGAATGGGTCTTTGAGTATTATTTAAAGCTTCCTGAAAAGTTAATGGGTCAGAACTTAATGATTCTTTCTCCATTTAATCCAAGGGATAAGCGTCCGTCATTAAGTTTGTTTGTAGGTAGCAAAGACAATAGGTCTTACAAGTATAGAGATTTCTCTACAGGTAAGTCTGGTGATAATGTTTCCTTAGTACAACACTTATTTAATCTTAGTACAAGAGGTGAGACAGCTCATAAAATTGTAGAAGATTATAACAAGTGGGTGTTAATAAACAAGGATGATTTTAATCTTAGAGATTTTAAAGTACAGCAACGTTATAAAGTTACAAGCTTTGTAAAGAGAGGCTGGACAGTTCTTGATCAGAAGTATTGGACTAAGTTTCATATAGGCTCTAAGATCCTAGAGCACTTTAATGTTTTTCCTTTGGAATCATATGAAATGTCCAGGGAGAATGATGGTGCTACGGAACAGGTAATTGTTACAGGTAGATCATTTATCTATGGTTATTTCAGAGCTGATGGCACGCTGTATAAAATTTATCAACCTCTTGTAACAGACTATAAATTTATAAAGGTGAGAGATTATATTCAGGGTACAGATCAGTTGACATTCCAAAAAAAGTATTTAGTAATCTCCAGCTCTCTTAAAGATATGATGGCTTTTACAAAGTTAGGATATAAAAATGCAGAAGTAGTTGCTCCTGACAGTGAAAATACTTTAATAGGTGAACATGTAATATCAGCATACAGATTAAAGTACCAAGGTATATGTACATTGTTTGATAATGATGATGCTGGTATCAAGGCCATGAAAAAGTACGAAGATAACTATGCTATAAAGAGTGCTCTTCTACCTATGTCTAAAGATCTAAGTGACTCTATTAGAGATAACCATATAAGTAAAGTTCAAGAAGTATTAACTCCAATTTTAAAACAAGCATTACAATGAGCTGGTTATTTAACGGAAAAGTGTTTTGCCAAGAAGGTATACCACACGGAGCAATAGGCTTTGTATATCAAATGTCAGCTATCATTGCTGGTAAGTCAGTATCTTATATAGGTAAGAAAAACTTTTATGCAAATGTTAAAACAAAGCTGAGCAAGAAGGCTATGCCTACTGACAAAAGACTCAAGAAATACAAACGCGTTACTAAAACATCATACCAAGACTACTATAGTAGTAATGATGTATTAAAGCAAGCTCACAAAGAGAATGTTGTAATTAAGAGAGACATCCTAAAGATATGTTATAGCAAGAATGAGTTGACTTACCAGGAGGTAAAGCATCAGTTTTTACTAGGTGTATTAGAGAGTGATCTGTATTTAAACCGCAATATTCTTGGCAGGTTCTACAAAAATAAAATATAAAAAAATTAAAACATGAAAGAAAAAAAAATAATAAGTTTAACAATCCCTATAGACAGCACATTTACACATGTTTTATTTAATCTAGCCGCACAAGGATTTGAATACATAAAGATAAACTACTCAGGTGGTGGAGACTCAGGGGCAATTGAGGATGTCAGTCTTCTTTTCCCCGGCGCAGTTACTATAAATGATGGAGAGGTATCAGAAAAGAATGCCAATGATTATGCTGATCCAGATGATGAATTAAAAGATCTGATAGAAAATAAGGCGCATGAACATGTACTTAATAATGCAGATGACTGGTGGAACAATGACGGCGGTGGAGGTACTTTGTACATCTCAACAATGGATGGTAGTTATCATGGAGAACACTATGTAAATTACACGGAAACTCATAACTCTATATTAACCGGAAAGTTTGGAGACAACTAATGGCTCATCCTATGCAGCATGCTAAAAGCTCCATAAAAAAATGGGGCGGTAAAGTTGAGGACTACATGCATATACACAATTGGCTTGATGAAACTAAATCTTGGATAGCTCATAGTAAGCACCGAATGTTTAGACATCACTCAGAGGGTATATTTGAATCTGAAAAACTGTTTGGTAACTCATTTGTAAATTCAGATGGTAAAACAGTATACACTAGGTATGTTGCTGAACAACATGTAAAGGAAGATTGCAATGGATATATCCCTAGTGCAAAAGAATGGGTTAAAATGATTGAGTCAGGTAAACCTGAATTATGGGCAATTAAAACACTTAAAATAGAAGACTAATAATAAAATTATGATTTTAAAAAAAACAATTAGAACAGAGGTAGAGTTTGAAGTAGAATTCCCCTGTTACAGAAAGTCCACAGCTTATTATTGGAAATTAATAGATGAGCATACTGCTATACAGATTGAGATAGATAGTGGTTTAAAATTTGACAAATTTGCTGGTGCATCAGCTTTTGAAAGTTGGACTGAGCCATGTACAGAAGAAGAATTTTTACAAAACTATTTCTCAATAATTAATAGAATTGACAATATAACAGCAGGGCTTACTAAACCACAATTTTAATTAAAATATTAACTCCCTAATCAAGCTCGGCAAGTTCGTGATTGGTCTTAGCAGACTTGATGTGGGAGTTATAACTTTAAAACTAATCAAATGAAAATCACACTAACTATTGAGATTGAAGTGGATGTAGTTGGAACATTCAGCAAGGGCGAACCTGAACAGCGTTACACAGCTAACGGAGATGTCGGACACGATGGCTCTCCAGATGAGTTTGAAATCAACAAAATTATCTGGCACGATACGGACATCTATCCGTTGCTGAACAAAGATAGCTTTGATTTCTATGAGCTAAGTTTGGAGATGCTTACTAAAATTAAAGAGGAATGATTATTAACAACGGAATGTTCAATAGAAGCTCCACAGTAGCACTTGCTGGTAACTCTCGGCTTGGCAAAGGATTGAAAAAATTAAACTAATAAACAACAAATATGAAAACACAAGAAGAAATAGAAAAATTAGCTGAACAGTATTGGGCAAAACAACCTTATAATGAAGATGCTTATGTTATAGGCTACACTCAATGCCAAGAAGATATGGCTGATAAGAAGTACACAGAATTGCAGTTAAGGTTTTTTGCTAATGAATTGATAAAAGGTATAGAAGAAAAAAACAAACAAGGATATGAAGATATTAAAGTAGATTATGAAAGTTTAATTTTATCACTAAACAAACAAGACTAATATGAGAAAGATAATGTACTATGCCTGGATAGGCTTTTGGATAACACTTGGTCTACCCATAGTTCTAGTTCTTTTATTAGGACTATGGGTACAAGATAAGTATCATAAATTAACCTGTAAAATGTGTAAAAAATAAGACTATGAAAGGAACACTGCATAAAACAGAAAGCGGTTGGCAGGTATGGTACCATGCTAAAGAAGATTTGTACTATGGTAATACAGGAGTAAGAATACTACCTCTAATAGATAATGGTCATATAGATGGACTAAAGTTGTATGACTCTAATGAAGGACTAGAAGTAGAGTTTGAGATTGTAGATGAGATAATAGATCTAGGTAGGCATGGTTCTACAGTAGTAGAAAAAGCTAAACTTGTACATAACTGGTTAACAATGAAAGAAGGTGATATAACTGTAAACTTTAAACCAATGCCTGAGTTTGATGAGCCTAAGTATCCAACTAAACTTCATCAGCTCCAGATACAGGCAACTGAAGCATGCTTTAAAAAGTATCCAAATATTGAAGAGCTTTATCCTACTGATGAGCTTAAAGATGCTTATAAAGCAGGTGTAATAGATGGCCTTAAAGAATGGAGACTAGATAGTTATGATAAACCCAAGTATCCTGAAGTAAAAATTATATGTCCAAGATGTAAAGCTATTATGCCTTGTGAATGTAATCCTCCTAGACAAACTAGTTTACTACACAGCATTAGGGCTAACCCTTCCTGGGATACAATATTTACAGAGTTTCACATAGCTACTCAACAAGTAGAGATAGGTAGACCACCGCTTATATTTGAGTGCTGGTTAGTAGATAACTATAATCCACCAACTAAAAAATAAAACAATGAAAAACATAGTAATAGATGGTGTAGAATATACACCCATAATTAAAGAAGATGAAGCAATGGTAGAGCCTATTGTTTTACTTAAAACATTAACACTACATTTTGAGGTATATCCTACAGATTTAGAAGAAATGACTTGGGATCAAGCTAAAGCAGCTTGTGCTAATTTAAGCAATGGTTGGAGATTGCCAACAAAAGATGAACTTAATCTTATTTATGAAAATAAAGATAGAGTTGGCGGTTTTGCAAATAACTACTATTGGAGTTCCACCGAGAGCAATAATTACGACGCGTGGGACCAGAGCTTCAATAGTGGCAAACAGTACTACAGCAGCAAGTACTTCAAGTGCA
>Ga0315293_10007580_pt1 | contig 10074 bp, 8 predicted proteins | sample YL17G13_20_MG_FD_203071 | JGI IMG/M metagenome (GOLD analysis project Ga0315293, IMG submission 203071) | Sediment microbial communities from Yellowstone Lake, YNP, Wyoming, USA - YL17G13_20 | ecosystem: Environmental > Aquatic > Freshwater > Lake > Sediment | place: USA: Wyoming | collected... | reverse complement strand
CCGCCTTTTTCGACGCCTCAGACCTTGCGGTCGCGCAGCACTTCGCCGTCTCCGACGACGGCACCCGTATCCCATATTTCGTTGTTGGCCGGCGGAACTCCCGCACGGCGGCTCCGACTCTGCTGGGCGGCTACGGCGGATTCGAAGTGTCCCAGACGCCGGGGTACGCCGGGGTGCTCGGCCGGCTGTGGCTCTCCCGTGGCGGCACCTACGTGCTGGCCAACATCCGCGGCGGCGGGGAGTACGGGCCCGGCTGGCACACCCAGGCCATGCGGGAGGGACGCCACAAGGTCGCCGAAGACTTCGCAGCGGTGGCAAGAGATCTCGTCGATAGCGGGATCACCACCCCCGTGCAACTGGGCGCCCAGGGCGGCAGCAACGGCGGGCTGCTGATGGGCATCATGGCGACCAAGCACCCGGAGTTGTTCGGCGCGCTGGTCTGCCAGGTCCCGCTTCTCGACATGAAGCGCTTCCATCTGCTGTTGGCCGGCGCATCGTGGGTTGCCGAATACGGTGACCCGGACAACCCGGAAGACTGGGCATTCATCTCCGAATACTCGCCGTACCAGAGCATCAGCACCGAAAAGCGTTATCCGCCAGTGCTGATAACCACGTCCACCCGCGACGATCGGGTGCATCCGGGGCATGCCCGCAAGATGACCGCCGCACTGGAAGCGGCGGGCCAACCGGTTCGGTACTACGAGAACATCGAGGGTGGCCACGCCGGGGCGGCGGACAACGCGCAGACGGCGTTCACGTCGGCGCTGAGTTTCTCGTTCCTGCACCGGATGCTGACGTAGGGCGTCAACGAAGGCCCGCGAGCAATGCCACGATCACACCGACGATCACCATGCCCGCGCCGACGATCAGGGTGACATTGAGCCACTGATGCATGCTGTGCTGGGCGGCGGCCACCATTGCGTCGGCGACCCGGTTCAGATTGCCCGACGTGTTGTCCAGAGCACTGTTCACATAGTTCTGGGCGTATTCGATTGCCGCCCAGCCGAGCCCACCTACCAGGAGGGCGGAGACGCCGAGTGCCGCGAGAGCCTTCCCCCGGTTGGGCGAGACGAGCAGGGTGAGCATTGCGGCCGCCCCGGTCAGCACCGCCAGTGCCCAACTGACCCAGGGTCCCCACAGTCCGACCCGCTGCAGCGCACCGGGGCGCAGCGCCGCAGGGGCGTTGTCGGTCAACGGGATCGGCACCGAAGACGGCACGGTGATGCTGTAGTCGCGCAGGGTCTGGGCGAAGAAGGCGTCGGAGAGCATCGGGGCGACGTCGATCACCCAGCGGCCTTGCGAATCGACGGCTGAGCCGACCGTGTCGGTGAACAGCCAGCGGTGAGCGAAGGAGTTGGCCTGGGCGAACTGGCCGGGGAAGGAGGCGCTGGCGGTATAGGTTCTCGCGATCGCGCCGACCAGTGTCGAATCGACGTTGGCGCCGAGTCTGCCGACCTGCGCGGTCAGCTCCGTCGCCATTGCCGACTGCAAGCCGGGGTCGGCGGCCGCCCGCTGGGCAAGCGCTGCGTATCCCGCCCGGTCCACGACGTGCTGCTGGGCCCACATCGCCGGGACCGCAACGGCGAGAAGGACTGTCGTGACGAGCCACGTGAACACGGTTGCCAGAGAGCGCATGCGTTTCCTAGGCCCTGAGTCCGAGCCGCGCGATGACGGCGGCGATGCACACCAGCGACGTGCCGAGCAGCACCGAACCGAGCGCGTCGGTGAAGTAGTGATAGGTGGAGGCCTGCCCGAGGATTCCGAGCGCGGCGAACACCACGGCGGCCCACACCAGCCACCGTCGCGCACCCACCGCCAGGACAAGCATTCCGAGCACGACGACCATCACCGTCGTGTGCCCCAACCGGCCGAACATCGGCTTGAGTGCCTCGGTGGCCGCCACCCCGATCAGCGGCACCACCACGATCAGCGGAACCAGCGACCACAGTCGCCGATACAGCGACACCGCCACCGCGGCGGCCAGGAGTGCCTGCGCGGTGCGGTAGTCGGTGAAGATCAGCAGCGAACTCAGCGGCGCGCCGCGGCCCTGCTGCAACCAGGCGTCGACCGGCGTCGCGCCGCCACGCACGCTCAGGCCGAGCAGCACCATCAGCGGCATGCCGACGAACGGCCAGCCCAGGAGCGCCCTGGTCAGGGTGCGATCCCCCGTATGTAGGCCGCCTGGCCCAGATGCTGGGTGCAGTCGTCGATGATGCTGACCAGTCGCACACTCGCGGTCACGGGCGGATTCCAGTTCTCGTCGACGACGCGGGCAAGTTCCTCGGCGGTGACGCCTGCGACGTACTCCAGCGTCATCCTGTGCACCGCATGGTAGTAGCCCGCGAGCAGATCGGCGGGAGCACGCACCGTGGCGACCTCTTCTGCAGTGTGGCCGTATCCGTGGGCGTCGGGTGGCAGATCCAGCGCGAAGCGGTCCACCCAGCCGCTGCTGAACCACACCTGCTCGACGCCGGCGATGTGTGCGAGTTGGACGTCCTGGATCCGGGCGCTGTGCCAGATCAGCCAGGCGATGCTGTTGGCCGCCGGCGTGGGACGGAAGAACGAGACCTCGTCGCTCAGTTCGTCGGTGAGTCCGACGACGTGCTCGATGAGCCGGTTGAAGGAGTCGCGCAGCAGTCCGCGGGCAGCGTCGGTATCCGATGGACTCTCGACCATGAGTTTGACGCTACGCGCCGCCCGCGCACCGACGTAACCTGCACTCATGAGCTATGACCTGGTCATCCGGAACGGCATCATCGTGGACGGCCTCGGTGGTGAACCGTATGCGGGCGATGTCGCGGTGACCGACGGCGTCATCGCCGCACTCGGTGCCGTCGACGGGCCCGGCGCACGGGAGATCGACGCCACCGGACTGCTGGTGACGCCCGGCTTCGTCGACCTGCACACCCACTACGACGGCCAGGCGATCTGGTCGGACCGGATGTCCCCGTCGTCGTCGCACGGTGTCACCACTGCGCTGATGGGTAACTGCGGCGTCGGCTTCGCCCCGTGCCGGCCGGCGGACCACGACGTGCTGGTCGACGTGATGGCCGGCGTCGAGGACATCCCCGGAGTGGTGATGACCGACGGGCTGCCGTGGGACTGGGAGACCTTCCCGCAGTATCTCGACGCGCTGGAGTCGCGGCAGCGGGATATCGACGTGGCCGCGTACCTGCCGCACTCACCGCTGCGGGTGTACGTGATGGGTCGGCGCGGCGCCGAGCGGGAACCGGCGACGCCAGAGGATCTGGCGTTGATGCGCACGCTGGCCGCCGAGGCGATCGAGGTTGGCGCGCTGGGTGTTTCGTCGTCGCGCTTCGCATTCCATAAGACCGGCAGCGGTTCGCCCATCCCCACCTACGACGCCGCCTACGAAGAGATCTCGGCGATCGTCGGCGGGGTGGCCGACGCCGGCGGCGGACTGCTGCAGTTCATCCCGGACATCCCGGCCGGCGGCTATGAGCGCGTGCTGGAGCAGGTGTTCGAGGTCGCCACTGACGCCGGGGTGCCGGTGACCTTCACCCTGACCACCGGCAACTCCGGGGAGCCGATCTGGCCCGGCGCGGTGACCATGATCGAGAAGTTCAACTCGGCGGGCGGACAGATCACCGCCCAGGTGTTCGCCCGTCCGATCGGGCTGGTGATCGGCCTGGAACTGACGGCCAACCCATTCGTGCTGTACCCGAGCTACCAGGAGATCGCCGGCCTACCACTGGCGAAACGGGTGGCCGAGATGCGCAAGCCGCAGGTGCGGGAGCGGATCCTGGCCGACAGGCCGGGCGAGGGGCACCCCTTCATGTACTTCGCTCAGTCCTGGCAGTGGATGTTCCCACTGGAGGACCCGGCGAACTACGAGCCGGCGGCGGACGACAGCATCCTGGCGCGCGCCCGGGCGCGGGGAGTCAGTCCGCTGGATGAGGCCTACGACCGGCTGCTCGACGACGACGGGCACGCCATGATGCTGGTGGCCCTGGCCAACTTCGAGAACAACTCGCTGGACACCGTCGGCGAATTGATCCGCCGCGACGACGTGGTGCTCGGGCTCGGCGACGGCGGCGCCCACTACGGGATGATTTGCGATGCAAGCTATCCCACCTTCGTGCTGGCGCACTGGGCCCGGGACCGGGCGTCCGGGCGGCTGAGCGTGGCCGAGGCGGTGCGCCAGATGACCTCGGTGCCGGCAGGGGTGGGCGGGTTGGCCGACCGCGGCCGGATTGCCCTGGGCTACAAGGCCGATCTCAACGTGATCGACCACGCACGGCTGACCCTGCACCGGCCGGTGATCACTCATGACCTGCCGGCCGGCGGGCGCAGGCTGGACCAGACCGCCGACGGCTACGTCGCGACGATCGTCACCGGTGAGGTGATCGCCGAGAACGGCGTGCCGACTTCGGCGCGGCCGGGGCGGTTGATCCGCGGTCGGCGTCGGGCGCCGGCCGCTTGATCCTCGACCGTGTGCGGTATGGACACGGGAGACGGCGATTACGTCCATAGGACCCACTCTTGACGGTCAGATCGGGCAGCCAGCTGCGCGGAGCCTGCCGCGGACCCGATCCACGATGAGGTCTGGCCTGGAAAGCATTCGAGCACTCACCCGAACGACCACCCAACCCGCGGCCTCAAGCAGCGCGATCCGCTCAATGTCCCACGCCCGCTGTGCCGCATCGGCCCAATGGTGAACACCGTCGTACTCGACGGCCACCCTCCACTCCCGCCATCCCATGTCGACTCGAATATGCAATTTCGGGAAGCGGATCTGACATTCCGGAGCCGGTAGGCCGCCGCGCACCAGGATCAGCCGCAACCGGCTCTCCTGCGGTGACTCCGCCCCGGGGTCCACCAGTTCAAGCGCCAAGCGGAGTCGACGTACACCGCGAGTTCTCGGCCAACGGTCCGCAACAGCATGGACGTCGGCGACCGTGGCGCCGGTTGCCGCGAGCAGAGCATCGAGCACCGGAACTGCCCCACAGCCGGCATGCCTGCGGCCGATGTCGAAAGCCGTCCGAGCCGCAGTCGTGACCGGTAGACCGGCGGCAAGACACACCTCCTCGTCGAGGACGCGGTAGCTGTGGGCCACCATGTCTGGCTGCGAATGTCTGTCTGTCCGAAGAATCTCCGCCGGTGCATCACAGTCAAGCCACTTCGCGCCAAGCATCGCGGCCGCGGAAAGCCCGGCAAGGGTAGCAGTCAACTGGACATCATTGTGCACGTAGACATCTCGGTAGAGACGCCGGTATCTGGACCGGACATCCTGACGGGATAGCTCATGGCGCCGGTGCAATGCATATTCAGCCACGACGCACACGCTGCCGTCTCGGCGCTTGCCCACGCACTCACCGAAAGTGGGCGCTGTGGACAGATCACGGTGTGCTGATGACCATAGGGCCCACACTGGGAAGACGAAAATGCCCGGCCCCCAAAGGGAACCGGGCATTTCGTGTGGCGACTTTAGAAGTCCATGCCGCCCATTCCACCGGTCGGGTCGCCCGCGGCTGCGGACGCCTTCTCCGGCTTGTCGGCGACGACGGCCTCGGTCGTCAGGAACAGCGCCGCGATGGACGCCGCGTTCTGCAGCGCCGAGCGGGTGACCTTGACCGGGTCGGCGACGCCGGCGGCGAGCAGGTCCTCGTACTCGTTGGTCGCGGCGTTCAGACCGGTGCCGGACGGGGAGTTGCGCACCTTCTCGGCGACAACTCCCGGCTCCAGGCCGGCGTTGAAGGCGATCTGCTTCAGCGGTGCCTCCAGCGCAACGCGCACGATGTTGGCTCCGGTTGCCTCGTCACCGGTGAGGTGCAGCTCGTCGAGCGCCGGGGCCGCCTGCAGCAGGGCCACGCCGCCACCGGCGACGATGCCCTCCTCGACGGCGGCCTTGGCGTTGCGCACCGCATCCTCGATGCGGTGCTTGCGCTCCTTGAGCTCCACCTCGGTGGCAGCACCGGCCTTGATCACCGCAACACCGCCGGCCAGCTTGGCCAGGCGCTCCTGCAGCTTCTCGCGGTCGTAGTCGGAGTCGCTGTTCTCGATCTCGCTGCGGATCTGGGCCACCCGGCCGGCGATGGCGTCGGGGTCACCGGCGCCCTCGATGATGGTGGTCTCGTCCTTGGTCACGACGATCTTGCGGGCCTGACCGAGCAGCGAGACGTCGGCGGTCTCCAGGGAGAGGCCGACCTCTTCGCTGACGACCTGACCACCGGTGAGGATGGCCATGTCCTGCAGCATCGCCTTGCGGCGGTCACCGAAGCCCGGGGCCTTGACGGCGACGGACTTGAAGGTGCCGCGGATCTTGTTGACCACCAGGGTCGACAGGGCCTCGCCCTCGACGTCCTCGGCGATGATCAGCAGCGCCTTGCCGGACTGGATGACCTTCTCCAGCAGGGGCAGCAGATCCTTGACCGTGGAGATCTTCGAGCTGACCAACAGGATGTAGGGATCCTCGAGAACGGCTTCCTGACGCTCGGCGTCGGTGACGAAGTAGCCCGAGATGTAGCCCTTGTCGAAGCGCATGCCCTCGGTGAGCTCGAGTTGCAGGCCGAAGGTGTTGGACTCCTCGACGGTGATGACACCCTCGTTGCCGACCTTGTCCATGGCCTCGGCGATCAGGTCGCCGATGGTCTGGTCACCGGCGGAGATGCCGGCGGTGGCAGCGATCTGCTCCTTGGTCTCGACCTCTTTAGCCGACTTGAGCAGGGTCTCGGTGATCTTCTCGACGGCCTTCTCAATGCCGCGCTTCAGGCCGAGCGGGTTGGCGCCGGCCGCGACGTTGCGCAGACCCTCGCGAACCAGCGCCTGGGCGAGGACGGTTGCCGTCGTCGTTCCATCTCCAGCGACATCGTCGGTCTTCTTCGCGACCTCCTTGACCAGCTCAGCGCCGATCTTCTCGTAGGGGTCCTCCAACTCGATCTCCTTGGCGATGGAAACCCCATCGTTGGTGATCGTGGGGGCGCCCCACTTCTTCTCAAGGACGACGTTGCGACCCTTGGGGCCCAACGTCACCCTTACCGCGTCAGCAAGGGCATTGAGGCCCCGCTCGAGGCCGCGGCGGGCCTCTTCGTCGTACGCAATAATCTTGGACATTGCGAAGTGAATCCTCCGATTAGGGGGTGACACGTCTTTGGTCGGACTCAGTGCCCGCGACGGACGACCGCAGCTGTGTTCGGCTGTGGTCTCACCGACCCGACCTAGCACTCACGAGTCGAGAGTGCCAACCACATTCTTAGCACTCGACCATGCCGAGTGCAAGAAGAGTTCGCCTGGGGCGGACACGCCTCCCCGACGGTCGATCCACCCGATCCGATTGCACTAGAGTCGCTGACGGTCAGAAGGGAGGCCGCCGGGTGCAGGCACTCGAGGTGCCCAGCACCCGGGCTTTGCGGGGCTGGCAGCGACGGGCCCTGGTGCGGTACCTGACCGCCAGACCGCGCGACTTCCTGCTGGTGGCCACCCCTGGCGCCGGCAAGACCGCGTTGGCACTGCGCATCGCGGGCGAACTGCTGGCCGACGGCACCGTGGAGCGCATCACCGTCGTGGTGCCAACCGAGCATTTGAAGACGCAGTGGGCCGCCGCTGCCGCAGGCGTCGGGCTTTCGCTGGATCCCAAGTTCAGCAATTCCTCGGCGCAGACGTCGGCGGAGTACCACGGCGTCGTGGTGACCTACGCGCAGGTGGCCAGCCACCCGATGCGACACCGGGTACGCACCGAGAACCGGCGAACGCTGGTGATCTTCGACGAGATCCACCATGGCGGGGACGCCAAGAGTTGGGGCGACGGAATCCGCGAGGCCTTCGGCGATGCGCCGCGACGCCTCGCTCTGACCGGCACACCGTTCCGCAGCGACGACAGCGCCATCCCGTTCGTCGATTACGCCCCTGACGAACAAGGGTTGCTGCGCTCGGCGGCCGACCACACCTACGGCTACTCCGAGGCGCTGACCGACGGCGTCGTCCGACCGGTCATCTTCCTGGCCTATTCCGGGGAGTCCAGGTGGCGCAACAGTGCCGGCGAGGAGTTCGCCGCCCGACTCGGCGAGCCGCTGACCGCCGAACACACGGCGCGGGCCTGGCGCACGGCCCTGGACCCCGACGGCGAGTGGATGCCAGCGGTCATCAGCGCCGCCGACACCCGGCTGCGCCAGCTGCGCGACGGCGGGATGCCCGACGCGGGCGGCATGGTGATCGCCTCCGACCAGACCGCCGCCCGCGCCTACGGGGAGCTGCTGAGGACGATCACCGGCGAGGCGCCGGCCGTGGTGCTGTCCGACGATCCCGGCTCCTCGGACCGGATCAGCCAGTTCGCGACCGGCACCAGCCGCTGGCTGGTGGCGGTGCGGATGGTGTCCGAGGGTGTCGACGTGCCGCGGCTGGCCGTCGGTGTTTACGCGACGAGTGCGTCGACCCCGCTGTTCTTCGCCCAGGCGATCGGGCGGTACGTGCGCTCGCGCGCACCGGGTGAGACTGCGAGCATCTTCCTGCCGTCGGTGCCGTCGCTGCTGCAACTGGCCAGTGAGCTTGAGGCGCAGCGCAACCACGTGCTGGGCAAGCCACACCGCGAGGAGTTGCACGACGACCAGCCGGAGGAGCGCCGCCGCACCGAACCGGCCGACACCGACACCGGCTTCCAGTCACTGGGCTCCGACGCCGAACTGGATCAGGTGATCTTCGACGGCGCGTCGTTCGGCACCGCCACGCCGGCCGGCAGCGAGGAGGAGGCCGATTACCTCGGCATCCCGGGCCTGCTCGATACCGACCAGATGCGCGACCTGCTGCGCCGCCGCCATGAGGAGCAGTTGGAGGTTCGGAGCCGCGCCGGCGGCGGCATCGGGTCGCCGCGCACCACCTACGGCCGGCTGCGCGAACTGCGCCGCGAGCTCAACGCGCTGGTGGCGGCGACCCATCACCGCACCGGCAGAACGCACGGCTGGATCCACAACGAGCTGCGCCGGATCTGCGGCGGCCCGCCGGTCGCCGCAGCCAACAGCGAGCAACTGCAAGCCCGAATCGAGGCCGTGCGGTCGCTAAAGATCTAGCAGCGCGGGCAGGTCGGCCACCGAATCGACGACGTGGTCGGGCTGCATCGCGAATTCGTCTGCGGCCCAACGGTCCAACGTGTCCTGCCGGAACTTGCCGGTTCGCACCAACACTCCGGTCATGCCGACCACCTGCGCTGCCAGCACGTCGTTGTTGAGGTCGTCGCCGACCATGAACATCTCATCGGGGTCCACGCCCAGTCGGGCGGCGGCCACCTGGAACCCGGCCGGCGCCGGCTTCCCGACGGCGATCGCCTTGCGGCCAGAGGCTTCCTCCATGCCGATCAGGTACATCCCGGTGTCGATACGCAGACCCCCGGTGGTGTTCCACGCGGTGCTGCGGTGCATGGCGATCACCGGCACGCCCTGGGTCATCCAGTCGTAGACCCGGCTCAACGTCCGATGGCTGTACTCCGGGCCTGCCCCGCCGAGCAGAATGACGTCCGGTTTGTCCGGGGACGCGCCGTCATCGAAGAGTGCCGAATCGATGATGTCCACGTCGTGCATGTCTTCGGCGATCTCTCCGCTGTTGACCAGGAAGCACCGGGCGCCGGGATAATGCCTGCGCACATACTCGGCGGTCAGCACTGCAGCGGTGATCACCTGATCGGGCCGCACGTTCATCCCGGCGCCGGACAACGCCGCCGCGATCTGCGATCGGGTACGGGTGGTGGTGTTGGTCAGATACGAGCAGGCGATCTGGTTGTCGGCCAGCACCCGCAGTGTCTCGGCGGCACCGGGAATGGGCTGCCACGACGTCACCAGGACGCCGTCGATATCGAACAGCACCCCGCCGGCAGCCATGCTGCAAGACAGTAGGCCCACCGCGCCAGTGCGCAACCGAAGACCGCCGTATGTTCTAGGCATGAAATGGACTGAGAGCAACGTTCCCGATCAGAGCGGCCGCCTGGCCATCATCACCGGTTCCAACACCGGCCTGGGTTACGACACCGCCCGCGTGCTAGCCGCCCGCGGGGCGGAGGTGGTGATGGCGGTTCGCGACACCGCCAAAGGTGAGGCGGCAGCCGCCCGCATCCGCCAGTTGTCGCCG
>Ga0315293_10007575_pt1 | contig 10076 bp, 10 predicted proteins | sample YL17G13_20_MG_FD_203071 | JGI IMG/M metagenome (GOLD analysis project Ga0315293, IMG submission 203071) | Sediment microbial communities from Yellowstone Lake, YNP, Wyoming, USA - YL17G13_20 | ecosystem: Environmental > Aquatic > Freshwater > Lake > Sediment | place: USA: Wyoming | collected... | reverse complement strand
CAACGAGGCTACGGCCATGGCCTTCGGCAAGGTCTATTGCTTCGGCCCGACGTTCCGGGCCGAGAAATCCAAGACCCGGCGTCACCTCATCGAGTTCTGGATGGTCGAGCCCGAGGTGGCCTTCGCCACGCTCGCGGACATCATCGATCTCGGCGAAGACCTTGTGCTGTTCATCATGGAGCGCGTCTTGACCAAGCGCAAGCACGACCTGGAAACCCTCGAGCGCGATACGCGGCCCCTCGAAGCGGTCAAGAAGCCCTTCCCCCGACTGACCTATGACCAGGCCGTCCCCTTGCTCCGCGAGAAGGGCTCGACGATCGAATGGGGGAACGACTTCGGCTCGCCCGAGGAAACGCTGATCTCCGGCGTCTACAATTCCCCCGTTTGCGTCACGCACTTCCCGGCGGCCATCAAGGCCTTCTACATGCAGCCCGCGCCGGAGAACCCGGACGTCGTCCTCGGCGTCGATTTTCTGGCCGCGGAAGGCTACGGCGAGGTCATCGGCGGCGGCCAGCGCATCCACGACCTGGCCCTGCTCGAGCGGCGGCTCGAGGAACACAAGCTTCCCCGCGAGGCCTACGAATGGTACCTCGACCTCCGCAAGTACGGTTCCGTCCCGCATTCGGGATTCGGCATGGGCGTCGAGCGGATGGTGTCTTGGCTCTGCGGCATCAAGCACATCCGCGAAACCATCCCGTTCCCCCGGCTTCTCTACAGGATCTATCCTTGACCCGACCGACGCGCGGCGCCCCGGGCGGCCGGCGCGCCGCCGAAAAAATCGCTCTCATCAGTCTGGGCTGCGCCAAGAACCTCGTCGACAGCGAAGTCATGCTCGGGGCCCTCAAAAAAGCCGGGTTCGTATTCGTCAGCCGGGCCGAGGATGCGGACGTCGTCATCGTCAACACCTGCGGCTTCATCGGGCCCGCCCGGATGGAGGCCGAGGAGACGCTCCAGACGGTCCTCCGTCTTAAAGAGAAAGATCCGCGGAAAAAGATCGTCGCCACCGGCTGCTACGTGGAGCGAGACCGCCTCGGTCTCCAGAAAAAATTCCCCGGGGTCGATGCCTGGACCGGCGTCCGGAGCTTCGACCGCATCGCCTCGATCGTCCAGGGTCGGCCCGTCTCCGGCCCGGACCGGACGTTCCTTTATTCGGACGCGTCGCCGCGTCTCGTTTCAACCCCCGGAACCTGGGCCTACGTCAAGGTCTCAGAGGGCTGTTCCCACCGCTGCGGCTTTTGCGCTATTCCGTTGATCAAGGGGCCTTACGTGTCTCGGAGCCTGGCCTCCATCGTCCGCGAGGTCAGCGCCCTCGCCGGCCTCGGCGTCAAGGAGATAAATCTCATTTCGCACGATACGACCTCGTTCGGCCGCGACCGCGGGCTGCGCTACGGCTTAGTCAGGCTGCTCGAGCGCCTCGTCCGGGTGGAAGGCGTCGCGTGGGTCCGCTGCCTCTACGGCTATCCCGGGGAGATCACGGAGCCGCTTCTCGAGATCATGGCCGAACCGAAAATCTGCCGTTACTTCGACATCCCCTTCCAGCATTCCGACTCCGTTTTGATCAGGGCCATGAAGCGGGGCATCGATGGAGTCCGGGCTCTTCGCCTCCTGGACCGGATCCGAGCGAAGCTTCCCGGCGCTTCCGTCCGGACGTCCCTTATCGTCGGTTTTCCGGGAGAGGGACGGAGGGAATTCGCCGGTCTGCGGAACTTCGTCCGGGCGGCCCGCTTCGACCACCTGGGCGTCTTCACCTATTCACCGGAGAGAGGGACGGCGGCCTTCGACCGGCCGGATAACGTCGGAGCGGAGGAAAAGGAACGACGCCGCGGCGAGATCATGGATATCCAGGCCGGCTTGTCGCTCGAAAGGAACAAGGGCTACTTGGGGCGGCAGGTGGAGGTCCTCGTCGAGAGCCGCGAAACCGGAGATTCGAGCCTCTGGGTGGGGCGGGGCCGTTTCCAGGCCCCGGAGGTCGACGGCGTTATCCGCTTCGACCTGCCCGCCGGCATGACCGCCCCCTCCTCCCCCATCGTCCGGGTCGAAGTCGCCTCGGCCGGGGCCTACGACCTCGAAGGAAAGCTCATCCCATGAAAACCGTTGCAAAAATCCTGGCTACTTTCTTCGGCATCGGTTTGTTCCCCGTGGCCCCGGGCACGCTGGCCAGCGCCGTCGCGGCCCTGGCTTTCAGGATCACCCTGCACGGGCTGGCCTGGCCCCTGTATCTCCTCCTGCTGGCCTCCCTCTTCTTCGCCGGGGCCGCGGCCTCAGCGGCCCACGCCGCCGAGCTCGGCCGCCCCGACCCGAGCCGGATCGTGATCGACGAGATTTGTGGCCAGCTCCTCGCCCTCGCGTTCCTGCCCGCCGCATGGGTGCCCGTGGCCGTCTCCTTCGTTCTCTTCCGCTTTTTTGATATCATCAAGCCCGGGCCGATCCGGAGACTGGAGAAGCTCCCCGGGGGCTGGGGGATCATGGCCGACGACATCGGCGCGGGTTTTGCGGCGGCGGCCCTTAGCCGCCTGGTCTTGCTCTTGGTCTGAGGTTCGGGAGATCATGAAGACAGAGATCATTGCAGTCGGCTCGGAGCTCCTGACGCCCGACTTCCAGGACACGAATTCCATCTTCCTGACCGCCGGCTTGAACGACATCGGATTGGATGTTTCCTTCAAGACCGTTGTCGGGGACGACGAACGGGACCTCGTCCGTGTATTCTGGACGGCCCTGGGACGATCCCGGCTCATCCTGTGCATGGGCGGCCTCGGGCCGACGAAAGACGACCGGACCCGGGAGACTCTGGCCAAAGTCCTGGGGTTGAGACTCGTCTTCAAGAAGGACCTCCTCGCCCGCATCCGGGAGCGGTTCCGCTGGAGGGGCATGGATATGCCCCCTTCGAATCGCAAGCAATGCTATGTGATCGAGGGAGCGGAGGTCCTGGACAATCCCAACGGGACCGCTCCGGGTTTGTGGCTGGCCACGGCGCGTCACCGGATCGCCCTGCTCCCCGGGCCGCCACGGGAGATCCGGCCCATGTTCGAAAAACACGTCCTGCCGCGGCTCGCGGCTAGCGGCAAGGGAGTGATGGTCCGCCGGGCGATAAGGCTTACCGGGTTGGGAGAGTCCTCCATGGAAAGCATGATGAAGCCGGTCTACGCGGCGGTCCCGGCCGGCGTCTCTGTGACGACTTTGGCGAGCCCCGGGGACTTGTCGATCCACCTGACCTACCGGGGCGCGGCCCCCCGGGCAGCGGCGGAGACGAGCCTCGACGGTTTGGAAAACAAGATACAGGAGGCGCTGTCCCCGTGGATCTATTCGCTGAACGGCGACAACTTGGAAGCCGTCGTGGGTTCGCTCCTCAAGGAAAAAGGGAAAACGGTCGCTTGCGCCGAGTCCTGCACGGGCGGGCTCCTGGGCCACCGGCTGACCGGCAGTCCGGGAAGCTCGGCCTATTTCCTCGAGTCCGCCGTCGTTTACAGCAACGCGGCCAAGACGAGACGGCTGGGCGTGCCCAAGTCGCTCCTCGAAAAGCATGGGGCGGTCAGCGCCGCCGCGGCCCGGGCCATGGCCATCGGCGTCCGGAAAACGTCGTGTTCGGATTTCGGCCTGTCCGTGACCGGAATCGCCGGCCCCGACGGCGGGACGGCCCGCAAGCCCGTCGGGCTCGTCTACATTGGCCTGGCCCATGACATGGGCGTCGCGGTCCACCGGAACATTTTTTTCGGAGGCCGCGCCCAGGTCAAGTACCAATCCTCGCAAAAGGCCCTGGATATTTTGAGAAAATTCCTTATCAAGGGGTCCCGAAAAGCTCTATAATGGCTGCAAGGCACTTTCGTGAGGACTTTTATCGCCATCGATCTCGAACCCGGACTGAAGACAGCCCTGCAGGCTCTCATCCTGGCATTGAAAACGACCGGAGCGGACATCCGCTGGGCCCAAACGAACGGTCTGCACCTGACCTTGAAGTTCCTCGGGGAGATCGATGAGGAGAAGTCGGCCGTTGTGAAGAGGACCCTCCAGGAGGTCGCCGGGCGCCATGCCTCTTTCCCTCTCCGTCTAGAGGGGGCTGGCGCTTTCCCCGGCGAGCACAAACCCCGTGTCCTCTGGGCGGGATTCGCCGCCGAAAAGGGGCTCCTCGCCTTCCAGGACGAGCTCGAGCGGGAACTCGAACGGGATGGCTTTCCCCGGGAGGAGCGCACTTTCCACCCCCACCTGACCCTCGGCCGGGTCAAGGGACCGGGCCGTATCCGCGACGCCATGCTCGAACTCGAGAAACACGGCCGGGACAGTTTGGGAAAGATGACCGTCCACAAGGTCGCGCTTTTCGAAAGCAGGCTTCACCCGGAGGGCGTGGAGTACCGCGTCCTTGCGGAATATGAGCTTATATGAGGATCCTCTTCGCCTTCGCCGCCTATCTCGTCGGGTCCATCCCTACCGGCTATCTCCTTGTCCGGCTGACCGCGCGTAAGGACATCCGTCAGTTCGGGAGCCGGAGCATGGGGGCGACGAACGTCCTCAGGGTCAAGGGGTGGAGAGCCGCCCTGCCCGTCGCTGCGATCGACGTCCTCAAGGGCTTCCTCCCCGCCTTCTTCGCCCTGAAATATTCCGGCGACCCTGTGTTTGCCGCTTTTTGCGCCTTCCTCTCGGTCGTCGGCCACTGTTTTCCCTTCTCGATCGGGTTCAGAGGGGGCAAGGGTGTCGCGACTTCTCTCGGAGCCTACGCTGCGATCGCCTGTCTACCGCTGATGGCGTGCCTCGGCTTCTTCTTCGTCGTCGTCGCCGTCAGCCGCCATGTATCCCTGGGCTCCCTCGTCGGCTCCCTCGCTTTTCCATTCCTCGTACTTCTCTCGGGCGGCCCGAAGGGTGTCTTCGTTATCAGCCTCGCCATGGCCGTCCTGGTCACCTTTCAGCACCGGGACAACATCGGACGCCTGGTCAAAGGCACGGAACGAAAATTGGGAGTTAAATCCTCATGAATGCAGCGGTCATCGGCGGCGGAAGCTGGGGCTCTGCCTTTGCCAGGTACCTCGGAACGATTGGCCTTCCGACGCGCTTGTGGATCCGGGAAGAAGACATCTATCAGGAGGCCTTGAGGTCCGGGGAGAACGCCGCCTTTCTGCCCGGGTTCGCCTTTCCGGCGGGGGTGGGGTTTTCCAACGACCTTAAGGAAACAGCGTCTTTTGGCGACGTCGTCTTCGTCGCCGTCCCTTCCCATTTCTGCCGCACCGTCTACGACAAGGTCGCGGCCGTCCTGAGGAAGGACCAGATCGTGGTCAGCCTGACCAAGGGATTCGACAAGAGGACCCTGATGCGGATGAGCCAGGTCATGGAGGAGGTCTTCCGGCCCCATGTCCGGCCCCGCCTGGCCGTCCTTTCCGGGCCGAGCTTCGCCAGGGAGGTCGCTGCGGGCTTCCCCACGGCCCTCGTCGTCGCCTCGCGCGACCAGGCGACGGCCCGGGAGGTCCAGCACCTCATCTCCAGCCCGACCATACGGGCCTACACGTCGAGCGACGTGACCGGGGTCGAAGTCGCCGGCGCGCTGAAGAACGTCATTGCCATCGCGGCCGGAATCGCCGATTCGCTGAAGTTCGGTTTGAACTCTAGGGCCGCCCTCATCACCCGCGGGCTCGTCGAGATCACCAACCTGGGGATTTCCCTCGGCGCCAGGAAGGAAACCTTTTCAGGCCTCGCCGGGATCGGCGACCTCGTCTTGACCTGCACTGGCGAGCTGAGCCGGAACCACCGTGTCGGTCATGAGCTCGGCAAGGGCCGGACGCTCTCCGATATCCTGGCCGGGATGAAGATGGTGGCCGAAGGTGTCCACACCACCCTAGCCGCCCGCCGGATCTCCCGGGCCTTAGGGGTGGAGATGCCCATTTCCGAGCAGATCTATCAGGTCCTCTACCGGGGGAAACCGCCGAAGAAGGCGGTGACGGAGTTGATGTCCAGGGCGCTGAAGGCGGAGTGACACCCCAAGTTTTTCGAACAAGGAGAAAACCGATGCGAGCCAAAGTCCTAGCGGTCCTGAGCATCTGTGCCACCCTGGCCTTCTGCGCGTCATCGCAGGCGAAGATCCAGAGGAACCAGGAGAAGGACCCCAATTACCAGTACAACCTCGGGCTGTTCTACCTCAACCAGAGTAACGTCGACGAGGCCGTGAAGTATTTCGTCAAGGCCCTGTCCCTGGACACCCGGTTCTATCTCGCCTTGAACGGCCTCGGCCTCGCCCATTCCATGAAGGGCCGGCTCGATGAGTCGGTCAAGGCCTATCAGAAATGCCTGGAGATTAATCCCCGGTTCACCGAGGCCCACAATAACCTGGGGACCGTCTACCAGGAGATGAACCTTCTCGACAAGGCCGAGGGCGAATTCAAGGCGGCCCTCCTCGACGTGGGCTATCAGAACCGCGAATTGCCGTACCTCAACCTCGCCCGGCTCTACGTCCTCCAGAACCGCCTCGATGAGGCCCTCGAGAACGTCCAGAAATCCATCCAGATCAAGCCCCGCCTGGCTATGGCCCACAACCTCCTGGGGATCATTTTCGAAAAACGTAGCAGCCTCGACGAGGCCATCGCTTCCTACGCTGCTGCGGTGAAGATCGTCCCCGAAGATGTCCTCTTCAACTACAACTTGGGGGTGGCCTATTTCAAGAACGGGGATTACGCCAGAGCCAAGGAGATCTTCCTCAAGATCTCGGGCAGGGTCACGGACGCCGAGACCAAGGACACAATAAACCGTTATTTGAAGATCATCAACGACAAGGGATGAGCCGTCCGCTGGACGCGGGTCCGGCTTACGTGCCCTCGCGCCAGTCGGCCAGGTATTTCTTCTGGGCGGCGGACAGCTTGTCGATCGCGGCGCCCATCGAAGCGAGCTTCAATGCGGCGATCGCCTCGTCGATCTCCCGGGGGACGGGGAAAACGGTCTTGTCGAGGCCTTCGCCGCGACCGAGCAGCCAGCGGACGCTCAAGGCCTGGTTAGCGAAACTCATGTCCATGACCATGGCCGGGTGCCCTTCGGCCGCAGCCAGGTTGATCAGCCGCCCTTCCCCGAGGAGGTGGACCCGCTTCCCGTCACGGAGCGTGTATTCGTCCACGAATTCGCGCACCCGTCTTTTTCCCCGGGACAGGGCTTCCAGGGCCGGGATGTCGATCTCGACATTGAAATGCCCCGCGTTGGCCACGATGGCGCCGTCCTTCATGCGCAGGAAATGCTCCTTGCGAACGATGGCCTTATTCCCCGTGACGGTCAGGAAGACGTCGCCGATCGCCGCTGCCGCGGCCATGGGCATGACCTCATAGCCGTCCATGACCGCCTCGATGGCCCGGATCGGGTTGATCTCGGTGACGATGACGTGGGCGCCGGCGCCGCTGGCCCTCATTGCTACGCCTTTGCCGCACATCCCGTATCCGGCTACGACGAACTTGAGGCCGGCGAGAAGGATATTAGTCGCCCGAAGGATGCCGTCGAGCGTGCTCTGGCCGGTGCCGTAGCGGTTGTCGAAGAGGTGTTTCGTCTGGGCGTCGTTGACGGCGATGATGGGGTAGCGGAGGACGCCGTCCCTGGCCATGCTCTTCAGCCGGATGACGCCCGTCGTCGTTTCTTCCGTGCCGGCTAGGATGCCCGGGAGGAGGTCCCGCCGCTTGGAATGGGTGACCGAAACGAGGTCCGCCCCGTCGTCCATGGTAATGGCCGGGCCGTGGTCCAGGGCCTGGAGGATATGGCGGTAATAGGTCTCGTGGTCCTCCCCCTTGATGGCGAAGACGGGGATCTTGTGATATTTGACCAGGGCAGCAGGAATGTCGTCCTGAGTGCTGAGGGGGTTGGACGCGCACAGTCGGATGTCGGCCCCGCCGAGCTTCAGGGCCTCCATGAGATTGGCCGTTTCCGAAGTGACGTGGAGACAGGCCGAGATGCGCACCCCGCGAAGGGGCTTCTCCTTGGCGAAGGTTTCCTTGATCTTGCCCAGCACGGGCATGGAACGGGCTGCCCATTCCATCCTCAGGCGTCCCTTGGGGGCCGCAGTCAGGTCCTTGATGTCATGGTCCATGGTCTCTCCCTTGTATTCCGGCTTAAAATAGCACATCCCAGAGGGGTTTTCAATAAGGATGCTTTGTGTTATTGTTAGGCCTTGTTCGGTTCCCTGGCTTCCTCTACGGGCATGAATAAAGCAGCACGCTCGCTCTTCCTCATCCTTCTGACTCTCCGCGTTCCCGCGTCTTTGCCGGCGGCCCCGGCCCAGAAAACGGCACCGAACACACTCGGTTTCGAATTCCAGGAGCACCGCCTGCGAAACGGACTCCGGGTCATTCTGTCCGTAGACGGCAGACTCCCCCTGGTGACCGTCGCCGTCGCTTACGGCGCCGGAACGATGCGGGAAAAACCGGGCCAGGAAGGCCTGGCCTACCTCCTCGAGAACCTGATGTTCCAGGGTTCGGAGAACGTCGGCCCCCTCCAGCATGTCGGTTTCGTCCAGAAGGTCGGCGGGGACCTCAACGCGACCACGACCCTGGACAGGGCGCTGTTTTATCAGACCCTGCCCTCGAACTATCTGGGCCTGGCCCTGTGGCTCGAATCGGACCGGATGAAGTCGCTCGCCATCACGCCCTCGGCCATCGAGAAAACGCGGGCCGACCTCCTCAAGGAGAACCGGGACCGGCTCGCCTCGGACCCTTATCTCGAGAGCTTCGCCCTTTTTGACTCTCTCCTCTATCCCGATTTCCCCTACGGCCACCCTCTCATCGGCGCCGGCATAGAGATGCGGGGGCTCACCGAATCGGATGTCCTGACTTTCCACCGGACGTACTATGTCCCGGACAACGCCGTCCTCTGCATCGTCGGCAACATCGATGTCGCTAGGACGAGGGAACTCGTCGCCAGGTACTTTGATTCCATCCCGCCGGGGATGGACATCCCCGCCCCTCCCCTGCCCGACTTTCGCCAGGAGAACGAGGTTGTCGTGAGAGGATCCGGCGTTCCGGAGTCTGTCGCCGGCTTTCATCTGGGCTACAGGTTCACCCCCCTGCAGACGGGCGACGCCCATTCCCTCAAGATCCTGGAATATCTCCTCCTGAAGGGCAAAACCTCCCGGCTGATGGACCGGCTCCTCAACCGGGACCGGACGGCCCAGCATTTCAGCGGCACGCTGGAGGACCGGCGGGGCGTGCTGGCCCTGAAGATCTTCTGTCTCAACAACAACGCCGTCATGGTCGAAAGATCAGAGAAGGCGGTCCTCTCGGAGATCGACAGGTTGAGGACGAACCCCGTGTCTCCGGACGAGATGGCCAAGGCCAAGCGCTTGTTCAAGTTGGACTATCTCAGGAGCCAGTCGACGAACCTGGGGCGGGCCCTTTTCCTCATCGACGCTGCCTTCTCGGGAAAGCCCATGAACGCTCTGGGCGGGGAATTGGAGAAGTACATGCGTGTCGATCCGTCGGCCCTGATCAGCCTTGTCATCAGGCATTTCAACCCCCGGAACAGGGTCATCCTGGAGCTCGGACAAAGATGAGGAGCACGCCACGCGTTCGCCCCAGCCCGACGCTCTGCCTGCTCGCCCTGGCGGCCGTCGCCGCCGCTTCCCCGACCTTCGCGGGCGCCCAGGAGCGCTTCCGGAGGACGCCGCCGCTTCCCGACGCCCAGCCACAAGAGCTCAAGCTCCCGCCGATCGAGCGCGTCTCTCTCCCGAACGGCCTGTCCGTGGCCACCGTCTACTGGCCCGGCTCGCCCCTGGTCACGCTCCAGCTCGTCGTCCGGGCCGGCGAGATCGACTCGCCGCCGGAACGGCCCGGCGTCGCCGCCCTGACGGCGCGCATGATCGGCAAGGGCACGAAACTGCTGTCGGCCAACGCCATCGAGGAAATGGTCGAATCCATGGGCGCCGATTATTCCGTGGACGTCCTCATGGACTACACGGTTTTCACCTTTCATGTCCTCGAGGAATCCCTGGACCGGGCGCTCTTCTTGCTGAGGTTCATGGTCCTCGATGCCCAATTCACGGAACGCGAGCTGGCCTCCGTTAAACGCACCGCCTACTACGACCTCTATAACCGCAAGAAGAGCCCGGAGTTCCTGGGCTGGAGGCAGTTCCT
>Ga0315293_10007573_pt1 | contig 10077 bp, 17 predicted proteins | sample YL17G13_20_MG_FD_203071 | JGI IMG/M metagenome (GOLD analysis project Ga0315293, IMG submission 203071) | Sediment microbial communities from Yellowstone Lake, YNP, Wyoming, USA - YL17G13_20 | ecosystem: Environmental > Aquatic > Freshwater > Lake > Sediment | place: USA: Wyoming | collected... | reverse complement strand
TTTGGTTTAGGTTGTTGTGCCTCTACAGCATAACGATGACGCCGCACGAGTCAATCAAAATGTATTTTATTTTAAGTTGAAATGGTTAATCTTCATCAAGGGGAACCAATATAACGGCATCTGAAGCAGCTCTAGAAGAATCAAGATAATGTTTAAACTGTACTTTGTTCCAACGTGCACGTTTCTTTACTACTGGACCATCGGCCTTGATCAGGTGCCGACACGTAGCACGAAGTCGTTCCTGTAACTTGGCAAAGTTCTTGTTCAAGCGGTTTTTTTCTTTTATACTAAAATTTGGGGCTGCATCGGGGAAAGCGTAATCGCGGTCGTTAATTGACATATTGCTTAGTCCTTATAACCACTTGGATATCATGATCGTGATGACGGCCAACAACACCACAGTCGTGATCACATTGTTACGAAATTCGTGCCGAACAGCATGACGCTGCGGTACTCTACTAATAATAAGCATAACTTAACCCTAACGTTACAGTATTTAGGCGTTATACTAGCATCAATACTACACAAACTCTACGATCCCGTCAAGGATCTTCTTCAGTTCTTCTACCTGGGATCTAGAGAGCGTGCAGCTACCAAATACAAAAGAATCGCCTGCCGATAGTATAACGCTTACCTGATCATCGGGTAAGTCTTGACACCGGATCCTGTCGATAGACTTCTCTTCTGATACGAGATCTAAAACATCATCGACAGTTTTAAATTGTTTTTGCTGGTCTGACATAACGATATAATTAGTTCCTACTTAGATTATAACATGTTTGAGAAGACCCCATAAGCCAAAATACTGGTTATTATATAACGGTAACAAACCAAGGAAACAAAATCATGCCAGCCAAGTATATCAAATTCCACGGCGCCTTGTACGTAACAGCCAGTGCCTACGACACGTGGTCCGAAAAAGCCAAAGAACTATCGCCTGCAATGGCAGCGGCAATCAAAGGTGTTATATATGGATGGGAATACGCCAGGGAGGAAATCGGGTATGAAGAAAATTGGGGTGACCATGTAGTAGAACAACTATACAAAAATGGAGTTGAGCATGCTGTAGACGAGTATCCAGAAGAAAAGGATAATCTGGACAAAGAAATGATCCGCGAAGCCGCAGAAGAATTTGTCCAGGAAGAAATCAACGAGATTGAATATAAAGCTACCGACCGTGATACACGCCAATGGCTATGGTCGCAGATAAAAATACCAAGCGACAAAAGGCGCAGCTACTAGTACCTAAATCAACAATATACTAAAAATCGGGGGCGTCGGACTTGAACCGCGACTGGTGGTCCCAAACCACCCGTGTTGCCATTACACTACGCCCCCGAAAATCCATACAGCCTGACAACACACTTTTGAGCAGAACTGATGCTCCACGACAAACCCATCGGAGCGGCCGTCAGTACCGTCTGGATCTAGACTATGTACAGGAAAGAAACTAAGCTGTCAAGCTGGAATCGTTATTTTACTGGACAACCGAACTTACCCATAACGTCGATCAGGTCCTGAATTTTCTGCTTTGTCGCTGGAGGCAGGAAACCCAAACTACGAGACAGCAAGCACACGGCACCTTTAAGCGGGACCAGCCAATCGATAGGTTCTTTTCTCTTGAGCTTCTCCGCCACGTTAACGAGTGCTGATGCTTCATCCAGGCCAGCCTGCACCGTCAATTTGGACTGATCCCATACAGGTAGAGCTTTCGTGACCGGTTCCATACACTTGATGTACTCGGGGGTATCGTACTTGAACTTCTCCAAACATCCCGTTTTCTTGACCTGGGCCCAAATGTCAAAACCGGTCTGACTGACCACCAGGGCACCACGACCGATCATGATGGTCTGGCGAGCCGTCAAGTATGGATCGTGACAAGCCATCAACAGTACTACTGGAAACAACAATCCTAGTTTACGCATCTGAAATTCCTTTCGGTTTTGGTTGCTATACAACCTTGTGGGTTTTGTTAGACCGCACTTTTTTATTAGCTTTAAAAGTAAACTGCGTCACGAGTGCAGACAGCGGTTTAGTAGACAACCTATTATTTTTATTTTTCAAGATAAGTTTACCTTGCTGAGCATCGATATCCACGATGGTGTAGACTTTATGATCATGATGTTGCAACGTAACCCCGATCATACTGCCGCGCTCGAACAAGATAAAGTTTAGACCGGAGCTATCCTGATCTACATCGGCCATGACCAAGAGGATATCTGACCTTACTGTTTCAGGCAATCCCTGCAATATAATGCGATCAAAGTACAGTCTAGACTTTTCGGCTAGTTGTAGAGCCGTAGGTTTCGACTTCGCAGCCGCTTCCATGAAGCGACGTAATTCTTGATTAGCTTGTGCGCAGTATGGATTTTCAGACATTTTAACCTTTCCAGGCCGAAGTCCCTTCCTTTAGGGGAGGGTAGTTGACCACCATCCGTAGCGCGGGAGCCCCCGGCTTTAGCCGTGGGGAGGAAGCGCGTTCTCGTCTATCGTTAACCTGTTTGATCATAAGCATAACCATCCTGCCGGTGAACCGTAGTACAGTACCTGTGGTTGACATCTCCAATACCCAAGAGTTTAAAACTTCCAGAAGCCCTGGTGGAAATTCTAGCTACGTGGATTCCGGCACACTTTCCTTTAGGTACCATCGCCACAACGATATCTCCAGTGTGAAAACCAAAGTGAGAGGATTGTCTGGTTCTGTGGCGAACGGGAAACCCGAAACGGTCGGTCCCACACATCTGCCGGTTACCGTGACCTGTAGCTTTTATCAGCAGAGGCTTTGTCTCTGGGTTCAGAACAACTACACCACCAGAATCTCCCACGCAAGCAGCATCGATCCAATGGGCCTTGGGATAACCCAACCGAACCCGATTAAATTTGGTTTGGGCTCCTGTTCCCGTTTCAACTGGAAGTCCTGTCGCTATTAGTGCCGACAAAAGAGCGTTCCGAGTAGCGTTTACCGTAGCTGTGTCTCGAAGCGAAACCTTAGCCTGGGCCAGAATCCGCTTCAGAACCTCTGGTTTCTTTTTCAGCCAAACTTCAACCAGAATTTTGTCTTTTTTCCTGTTGCAGGGCTCGCACGCCAGCGTAAGGTTCGACACCCTATCGGTACCATGGTTGTGCTTTGCAAGGATGTGTTCTACCTGAAGCGGAACACCCTTGGCCCCACAGTAACCACAGGCCCTGTTCCATTTCTCTAACAAGTATTCTCTAACGGTATAGCCCTGCAAGGTCCCTTGTTGGTACATGACACCAGAGATCTCTGGATTCATCATGACCTGCATGTCAAACTTTACTCGTTCAACAGAAATCCCTACTACATTGCATAGTTTATGAAACCGTTTTACCCAGGTCATGACGGTAAGGACTCGATGCAGTAAACTTGGCGGTAACCAACCTTTAGGTTTTGTTCTATTAAGGAAACGTGCAGGACGGTACCGTGTTTTACGGTTCCGACGACTACGGCGAACTATCCTACGGGACTCCAACCTAGATTTAATTAAATTACCTCGGTGTTCTAGTTCGGCAGCGAACAGAACTTTTCCTTTTGGGTCCACCAAGGCCATGCCGGTTGTTTTGCTCCCAGGATCTATCTTGACAATAATGGGAGTAACGGCAACGTCTGGTTTCTCCTCCTTGAGAATGATGGTGAAGGGATACCGTCGTAGGACCGCAGCCTTTCCCGTGGATAGCAAAACTCTAGCTTCCGCTGGATGAACGGGAGACAACGGGCGTAGTTTGGTATCTAGGACGAAAACGCTCTGCATGGAAAAATCTCTCGGGTTACCCCGGTAATGTTTGCCTCGCCCATGTTCAAAAGGCTTTGTGTGCGTTGAACCTTCAGGGTGTCCCCAACCACCACAACATGATCCAACACGACAGAGCTACAGACTGGCACGCATCCGTAGATGTCATGACCTTCTGGACGTAGATTGGACATGTCCTTTCTTGGGCTGGTCATGAACAGGGCTCCTACAAGCCCCCGCCTTTAGGCGTGGGGTTCATGACCGCACCAGTACTCTGTAGCGGTGATGGTTTCCCAAACAAAATTATCGGTTATTTCCATGTAGTAGAAACTATCTTAATTGGTTTTCGCTGTCAACATAATGTTAGCTACACTAAACCCTCTTCTAGCTCATAAAGCGGCGTATCGGTGAAAGGTTCATCTATAAAGAACATAGTACCGCCAGCAGACGCTTCAGACACTTGACCGCTACTACGCGTAAATCCGCCCGTAACCGTCTCAAAGAAGTCTATCGCATCAAACCTTACCAGCATCTTTTTGCCATTAGCTACCACAATATCTAAAGACTGTTCAAGACCTTTGTTAACTAGGTAAGTTAACGTAGTGCGCGTTTCAATATATGAATTTATAGTAGTCTCTAAACTTTCATGACTTATAGCCTTCTGAGCAGCTTTTGCCGCGTTCAACATATAATTAACAATCGTGTCAACGATCTTACTACGCATTTCTGCTTCTGTTTTATAAGTAATATCCTTTAGATTAGTAACCAATTGCAATTTATTGTCCCTAAGCTCTGCATAGTATTCTCGCGTAGCACGTAACTTTCTAAAATCAGCTGTTTGTATATATTGACCGACAATACTACGAAAGTATTCAAGTAAGTCAGCATCAGTAACTTCACGCCCATCTGCAGTAACAAAAATAGAGGAAGCTTTTTTATCACCGTATGTCTGTACAGCAGCTATCTGCTCTTGAAGTGCCGAAACCAAAGCAGCGTTACCTTTTATATCTGCTATGTTGACGGTAGCGGCTTTTCCGACAAACTTAAGTCTAACAAAATCATCACGCAAGAACTTAATGTGTTCTGGTTTTAGCCCTGTAGCTCCAACAGTTTTTACTTTAACAAAGTTACCGTTTTCGTCTGTAATACGCTTTCCAGATTCTTTTGCAATCGATTCACTTTCTCCTCCTGGACGTATTCCAGTGTGAGCAACGATAGAAGCGACAATAGCGCATAACTTTTTAAAAGGATCAGTTGACTGGAGATCTCTGTTGAGCGCATCTACCAGCTTGTTCCAGTTCTCCAACAATACAGACATAGCGGCTGATTTTACTTTAAAGGTCCTTTTACTGTTTCCAAAAATAGATAACTCTTCTTCAATCTTACCACCAGGACCAACACGAAACGCAAACGGTTTTGGAAACACCTTTTCTACTAATTCTCGCGTAAAACCAACATCATACATATGACTTCTAGCAGATTCACGTGTCTCTGAAATAAACGTAGAACTGAGCCAACGGTTAATGCTTGCCCAAGCATCCTTCTGCAACTTTAACCCAAAAACAGACGACTCTAAGGCACCGAGTAAAATCTTTTCTGATTTTTCTGCATCAGATAAGCTGGTCATCCGAACCCATATTTTTATTTCAGCGTTCTCCAGTGCAGCCTCACGCCAATAGGCTCTCATGGCTTTGCTATCATCTGGGTATAGTTTATTGGCTTCAACGGCAAGCTGCCTTGCAGCTCCATTTGGACGTACTAAACTAGCAAAACCAGAACGTGCTTGCTTGATAAGCTGTGCCAGTTGTTTTTCTAATTTTTTGTAATCAAATTCACCAGGATGGGCAAGTACATAACGATGACCTCGATACATAAGCATAGCAATGACACCTCGTGATATAAAATACCTATTTAACTACACGAAGGTGCTGCACTGCTTCGAGCTTTGGTACTGGCTGGTCTGAGTTAACGGGTTTTCCACCCACCAAGAGCTGGAACACAGGAGCTTTCTTTTTAACAACTTTTTTACGTAACCGTACCGGTTTAGCTAGTTCTTCGAGCGTGACGTTTGGATCTCGTGTCAGCTTTACATCAGCTGGTACATCAGCCGTAAAAATAAGACACTGGTTAACAGCATCTAATACAACAGCGTAAAGCGACGTCCATGGTATAAAACATTTATGTGGCGTACGTTCAAACGATAACGTTGCTGCTATGCCGATATCTCCTACTTCTAAATCTGGAATTGGGATCAAGGTACTTAAACCAATACAAAGTACAAGCTCTCCACAGGCTTGAAACTGTTGTGGAACTACAACACCATCACGTCGAGCATCCATGATGATCTTGATGTTGTCTTTCTGTAACAAAGCCTCGACGGCTTCGCGTTTCGACAGCTTGACCTGCATGATTACCTACTACGTGGAAACCGTCACGTTAAGTGTAGTGTTAATATTAATCTGTTCCGACAACACCATTACGGTCATGGTAGGCTTGACGTCGTCTTCTGTGATTACGGCGTTGAACACCACTACAAACGCCACTCCCGGCTTAATCTTAGCCAGGACGTCTGGAGCAATGCCACCAATACTGATCTTTACATCACTAGCGAGTTGGTATGTATCGACCGCAACATCACAGAGTACATGATCTGTATCCACTACCTTGGCGATACAATTCCAAATTGTCAGAACCTGAACATCGGAAACCTTGTTGAATGGCATCTTAAACCTCTTTTGCTATCGTTTTGGTTTCTTTGGATCAAACTGATACCATGAATCTTTATGTTTTTGTTTTGGTGCTACTGTTTTTTGTGTTGATTCTGGAAGCTCCAATGCAGCGGCCTCTTTTGCACGATTGATCCCTTCTGGTGTCGTATCGAGCGCGCGGATCAGATAAAACGCATTACCACAAGCACGACAAACAAACAAGGAACCTACATGCACTTTATCGAACGGTAACGTATCGATACTGTTACACCGAGGACAGCGAGCCAACTGCCTTATATCGTAACCTATACCCTCGACAACTGATTGCAACTGCCGCTCAAGATCTACAATGTGACGTTCCAGCATAGCACAGCGAGTACAACGTAATGGTACATCACGATCGTCCAACACCTCTACAACAGGATCGTCATCTTGGTAGTCAACTGCCATTATTCAGCGCTTTCCTTTCAAAAGTACCGGCCAGCCTATTGCACGGTCAATACAGTATCGCTGGATTATTTCTTGCTTTGATAACGACTGTCCATCGATACCAGCTCGGTTATTTTTAATGGTGCTATCAACTGTACTAGCGAGATGGTTACTACTCGTACCAGTTTTTTCCACACGTGCCAGACGCCGTTCTAACGCAGGCGTATTGATATCCCCAAATTCATTCCGATAAAATTCTTTGAATTCCTCCAATGTCATCCCATCGGTGAGGGGAGCATCAATAACAGGACACCACTCTAAATAATAGTCTTGATTGTTGTCAGTTAGCTTGATGATATAGTGTGGCAGTAGAACATTTGGAGAATTATCCTTCATTTTGTTTCCTTATTTTCTTCCGCCCAGACGAATGTAAGGCAGTTGACCCACTAGATTTGCCTATACAACGGTAGTTTTTCTGCGTCTAGTTTAGTTTTATAAGCAAGGCTTTCGGTATCGATCGTCAACGACAACACCGAAACAGCATAACGACCGGCCACGTAATTCTGGATATCACGATAATAACTGTTTATCATAAAGGAGGCACTGATAAACGACTTACGTTGCAGAGTATATATATACATATTATCTTGAGCGATGAAATTAGGGATCGACAATCTACCGGGCTCACCTAAGTCGTTCGACGGCCAAAGCACGCTAGTAGCATCGTCAGCACCTAATCCATTGATCAGCACTTTCTTTTCACTACCTTGTTCCAGCACAACCACACAAGTAGACTCGTCTACACCAACGGACCTTAACAAAGAACCAATCGACACGGTAGCGCCGCGATATAGTGCACTGAAGTATGCAAGTTCGCGTACACGGTCAACCAGCATAACGTGATCAAGAACCGCATCGACGGTAGGGCATCGTGGATAAACCTGCACGCTGGACTTGCGATCCCAATCGATGTAGTCAACGTAACCCTCTACCGACGTGTACTCTGTAAAGTAGTCAGTACTGGTTTCCTTTTCACAAAATTGCACAATCCAGTACCACGGTTTTGACTCCTTCACGCCCTTGATCTCCATCAAGACGCCACTGATGTCCTCTGGGACAACTCCACATTCTGGATTGTTCACCAAGGCAACGTATAGATCTGTCTCAGCTACTGGGCGTAGAATCATTATTTAATTCCTTCTGCTGCAACTGCTTCATAAAACCATCAATCGACACCAATGTACCAGACCACTGTACAACCGTACCGTTGTAAACAAAACAGAAATCTGGAACCTGCAGCTCCCCAAACGCAAACTTGGTTCCACGCAACGTAGCACGTCCATAACCAGTAAAGCTTGCGTCTACGTCGTTCTGCTGCAGCTCCACAAGCTTCCAACGAGACAACTTAGAAAGAATCGACGCTTGTGTATCATCAAAAATCAACTTAAGCCAGTGATCGCCAAAACGCCTATGTTCATGAGCAAGCATACACAACTGCCTGGCCATCGCGGCATCGAACTTTAACTTGAAAAACTCTACTGGTTGACCGCAACACGGACAAACAGTACCGACACAAACACATTTACGAAGTGCAAAAATGCTAGTACGCAACGAAACGTCAATTGCAGGTAAAGGTAAAATGATATCCAACACGTTCTGAGATAAGGTAGTAACGCACTCCAGACTACGCTGTTGCGCTGCTTGTATCAACGCATCGATTATAGCTTTGACTTTATCTGGAGTACGCTGGTCTAGCCTGACGACTGGAATGTTGAGTGATTCTGCAATACGAATCCCTTGACCAGTTCCACCACCGCCTAGCTTGTCACTTGGTAACGCTACAACAAACATGCAAGTAGTAGAATCATTTGGTTTTATTATTCTGTAGTTTCGAGCGTGTAGTTTTATAGCAGGTAGATCTAATGTAGCGGCAGCTGGGTGTAGCTGCACAGAAGCAAAAGCTTCCCCATCGTTGGGGTCTAATACAGAAATACGAACACGCTCTGGAAATCTGCTGGCATGAAGGCTTAGGTCTGCATTATACTGATCCCACGGAAGGTGTATCCTAACGCGACCTACTTGAGGTGCTATTCCTTGAAGCGCTGCTCCTAGTGTAAACTCATTATCACAACCAGCAGCACCACCACTGTGAAGTACCCAACCTTTGGCCGCCATGTAACGGCCGATTTTACGACACAACTCTCGTTGTTCATCGGTTGGATTCCTGGTACCAATACCTGCATAATGTAACACCGGCATGGGGCAATACTATAACCTGTCATCAGCCAAGTCAACTGATTAAACGCGTCAAGCACAAGTAATCATTTACGGTTATGTTCTCGTACAAAACATAATTGATAACAGTGAATCGCGTCATCTCTGGTAGCGCGTATCGGTCCAGTAAAACCACAGCCAGTACATTTAGCAGTCCAAGACACTGGAGATGGTCTGAAGCAAGCAACCGAATACGACATTTCGCTTTCTATCTGCAAGACAGCGCCACAACCTCCACAATTTTCCTGCAGATCACCAGACATCCTAGACCTACACTTTCTTGTTTTTACTACTAGCTAGGCGTTTCTTAAGTAAAGCTGTTTCCAGTTTATGACAAGGAATACAAAGAATTCGGTAGCCATCTAGACCGCACTCTCCACCGCCAATGACCACCGGGGTAACGTGATCTGCATCCCAATAGCCAGCGGTCCTACGAGCACCAAATCGAGCACCTAACAGATCTCTGAACTCCAGCAGCGCAACTTCACGATCCTCAAGTTCACGTTGATTTATCCCAATGGCACAACGTTGTTCCATCACGACAGTATCGAGTCCACATAGAGCACAGACACCTCGATCACGCTCGAACAACTTTTTTCGTACATACCCTGGATTTGTCCTGAGCTTGTGTTCATGGACGCAATCTTCAGAACAGAATGTTCTTCTACCCTTTGGAACTTCATGAGAGCAGCGTCGGCACAGAGTCCGGCCGTTAGGTCCTTTTGGAAGCTTAGATGTATTGTAGATCCAGCCTGCTGTTTTGCTGATCCGTCTGGTCGACACGCCAAGAGTATAGGGTTAAGAGTAGAAAAAGTCAACCACGACAAAAGCGTGTAAAGCAACGTACTTTCTAGTACAATCACCGGAGTCAAAATGCCTACAGATCAAGACGACAAAACAAAGCCACCGCCTGTTCC
>Ga0315293_10007572_pt1 | contig 10078 bp, 6 predicted proteins | sample YL17G13_20_MG_FD_203071 | JGI IMG/M metagenome (GOLD analysis project Ga0315293, IMG submission 203071) | Sediment microbial communities from Yellowstone Lake, YNP, Wyoming, USA - YL17G13_20 | ecosystem: Environmental > Aquatic > Freshwater > Lake > Sediment | place: USA: Wyoming | collected... | reverse complement strand
GAGGCTCGACAGACCGCGAGGCCTGGCGGCCGCCCGCCCCGGCGCGCCGGGGCCATCTCCCTCTCCCCTGGCGGGAGAGGGTTGGGGTGAGGGGGGGATGATCACCCTCACCCGCCTGCGGCGGGCGGGGCATGTGCCCCTGTTAGCCGCACGAGATGTGGCACGGCGGGTCTTGTCCCGCCGTGAGCCACGAGAAAGAAAAGGGCTGCCCGAAAGGGCGGCCCTTCTTTTTGTAGTGCGCCTGGCGCGGGGTTCCTAAGGGGGAGGGGTCAATGACGGACCATCGACCATCGACTATCGCCTCCCGCCCAGATGGGCGACGGATAGATTTCTTGCTGTCGGCGGGCGAGAGGGCTATCATACCGTTTCAGCAAGTTGGAAAAGGCGTTCTTGTGAACGCATAGAAGATGGCACCGTAGGAGAAGAAGACGATGGAACAACATAAGGAAAGGGCAAGGCGCATGTTCGTGACCTGCGTGATGGGCATGGCACTGGCGGCGTGGGGTTCGGCCGCCGCCTGGGCGGAAGGCCCGGCCGAGAAGTCAAGCGAAGGCGATCCGGCCAAGGTCGCGGGCAAGCCCTTCGCCTGCGCTCAGGGCAAGCCGGAGATGGGGAGCCGTGGGGCGGAGTTGTACGTTTCGCCCCAGGGCGATGACTGCAACCCCGGAACGAAGGACAAGCCCTTCGCCACGCCGGCGCAGGCGCGGGAGGCTGTCCGCGCGTTGAAGAAGGCCGGAGCGGCGAAGGGTGGCGTAACGGTCTTTCTGCGAGGGGGGACCTATGTCCTCAAAGAGCCGTTCACGCTCCAGCCGGAGGATTCGGGCGAGCCGGGGGCCCCAGTCGTCTATGCGGCGGCGCCGGGCGAGACGCCCATCATCAGCGGCGGCCGTTCCATCGCAGGTTGGCGGAGGCTGACCGACGAGATTCCCGGCCTCGCGGCCGAGGCCCGCGGCAAACTGTGGGTGGCCGACGTTCCCAAGGGCTGGCTCTTTCATTACCTGTTCATCAACGGCGCACGCCAGATGCGCGCTGCACGTCCCGAAACGGACGACTGGCGGCAATGGCCCACGCTCGCGGGCGCCGGAAAACGCGAACCCGTCGTGGGACAGTTGCTCCGATTCCCGCCCGGGACCCTGGACAACATTGCCGCCAGCGGCGACGTGGAAATGTGCCTTCTGCCGACCTACCGATTCATGAACGATTTGTCGGTGTTGGCCGACATAGATGCCGCCAATAGCACCGCGAGGCGAAAGAGCCGCAACGTGACGTACCCCGCCCTCGCCGGCGATCCTTTCCGAATCGAAAACGCGCTGGCCGTGCTCGACAAGCCGGGCGAGTGGTGCGTGGATTCCTCCGCCGGCAAAGTCTATTACTGGCCGCCCGACGGCACCATGAAAGACGTGGAAGCCATCGCCCCGGCGCTCATGAACCTGGTCCGATTCCAGGGCCGCGAGGAATCCGGGCCGTGGGTGCATCACGTGGAACTTCGCGGATTGACGTTCACGTACACCGACCGTCTGCCCGAGGACCGGTGGCCGGAAGACTGGCTCGTACGCGATTTCGTGAACCCCGATGCGGCCCTATTCCTCCAGGGCGTGGAGCATTGTGCCATCACGGGCTGCCGCATCGTGGACGTGGGAACCTATGCGATCGCCCTGGATCGCCACGCCATCGCCAACCGGGTGGTCGGCAACGAGATGGCGTACCTGGGCTGCGGCGGGGTGCAGATGAACGGGTACGGCCCGGGCACGACCGACGTGAACCATGACAACGTCGTGTCGCGCAATCACATCCACCATACAGGCCTTGCCCCGTATTGGCATTCGCCGGCCATTGCGGTGTACGGTAGCGGGAAAAACGAGTTCATCTACAACTACATTCACGACCTCCCTTACTCCGGCATAAGCATTGTGGGCTGCGACCCTTCCCGCCTGAACCGGATCGATTGCCAGGACGCCGACGCCTTCGGCACGGTCGGCGCCCAGCACCACATACGCTGGAACGAACTGCCCGCAGGTTCCTACGAGCGCTATCTTCGTAACGCCGGCACCTTCACCCCCGACACCATCAGGCCCTACCTGCATTGCGGCGACACGCTGGTCGAGAACAATGTTCTTATGGACGTCATGCAGGTGCTCGACGACGGCGGCGCGCTTTACGCCTGGAGTTGCGGCCTGGGCAACGTGTGGCGGAACAACATCATCCGCAACGTCCGCGCACCCGAGATTTACTTCCCCATCTACATGGACGATGTGGTGGACGGCGCCCTGATCGAGGGCAACGAGGCGTGGAGTCCGGGCTACAATTGCAACAAGGGAAGCAATGATTTCCGGAATAACACGGTAACAACCTCCCGGAACTACGCCTACGTGCGGCTGCTTACACGAATCGTGGAGGAGGTTAAGCGGCAAGGCGGCTGGCCGGGCAATCCCAAGCCGTTCGACTTGCCGGACCTCACGCCCCGGCCCGTGCCGGACGGCTGGCTTGACTCCGGGGCCGCCTTCGAGTTGCATCGCGTGGAAGCCGATGACAAGGGAACGATCGGATTCTTAAATCACCGCAGTTACGTGGCGTTCGGCCCGTACGATTTCGCCGACGGGGCCGTTGAGGCGGCCGAGGCCGTTGTGAGCGGCCTTGCGGCAGGCGCTTCGTCGACGCTGCACGTGAGGCTCGATGCGCTGGACGGTCCGATGGTGGGCACGTTTGTCTTCGGCGGCTCGTCGGCCTCGCCGGCGCCCCAATCGTACATCACGAAACTCAGGGCGGTGAAGGGCGCGCACATGGTGTACCTTATTCACGGCGCCGACCCCGGCCCCTACCGCGTGGGGAAAGTGCGGTTCCTGAAGCAGATGCCGGCGAACCAATAAGAATATATCAAGCGGCGAGATGGCATTCCCCTCTCCCCGCCGCGGGAGAGGGGTCAGGGGTGAGGGAGCGACGGGGCAGAGCAGGACGTTATGCGGCAAGTGTTGATCCTCTATGTCGGCTCGCTGCTGCTCATGGCAGGCCTGTGGCTCATGGGCGGCCACGGCCGCCCCTTGGCGACGACCGGCGAAAAGACCATCGAGTTCTGGACCTATGCCGGCGGCGGGTCGGCCGGACGCTCCACCCGCTTCTGGCGCGGCCTGGCGGACCGCTTCGAGAAAGAGAACCCGGGCGTACGCATCCTGACCGTGACCGACATCGACCAGGGGAACTACGTCCAGATGCTCTCGACGCGCGTCATCGGGGGCACGCCGCCCGACGTGCTGATCATGGACGACAACATGGCCGTGGGCCTCAACGAGGAGGGGCTAATCGCGCCGCTCGACGATTTTCTTCGCCGCGATCCGACCTACCACGTGGAGGATTTTCCGGCCAGCATGATGCGCGACGGCCGCGTGGCAGGAACGCAGTACTGGATCCCGTGGTATGGCGGGTCCAGTTGCCTGATGTATCGCACGGACCTGTTCGAACAGGCGGGGGTGTCGCCGCCGCGCACATGGCAGGAATTCTTGGACGTGTGCCGGACGCTCCAGGCGAAACTAAACATGCCGCATCCCCTGGCCTTCGACGTGGAAGTTGCGTTCTGGCTGATGCCGTGGGTCTGGCAGAACGGCGGCGAGATCCTCAGCCCGGATCACCGCAAGGTGCTCATTGATTCGCCCGAGTTCATCGAGGCCGTCCAGTTTGTCCACGACCTGATGTACCAACACCACTTCATGGACAGCGGCCTGGCCCGCGGGATGCTGGTCAAGGACCTGTGGTCGGCCGGCAAGGTGGCCATGATCATCGGCGGCACCTGGGAAATCGGCATGATGGACGACAACTATCCGCAATGGAAGGGCCGGTGGGAGGTCGCGCCCCTGCCCGCGGGTAGGTTGGCCGCGAGTTTCTACGGCGGGCAGCAACTGATGATGACCCGCAAATGCAAGTATCCGGAACTGGCCTGGCGGTTCATGGTCTATGCCACCCGTCCCGAGAACCAGAAACTCTGGACGGACATCACCGGCTCGCCGCCCGCCAATCTCAAGACGCTGGAGATGACGGAGTTCCGCCGCGAGCACGCGCATTTTGTCCGCCTGAAGCAGGCCATGCTCACGGGGCGCAATAATCCGCTCGCGCCCTTCTTCGCCGAAATCTGGTACGGCCGGTTCAGCAACGTCGTGCTGCACCGGGTCATGTCGGACCCCAACGGCGATGTTGCCGCGGCGGTGCGGGAGGCCGTGTCCCAGATGCAAAAAATCGTGGACAACTACTGGGCAAGCCACAAGCACTTTGTGCAGGGAGAATGAGGCGACCGTGGCGGGAACGAGTTCGCAGGGTCATTACGGAGTCAGGAGCCAATTGACCGGCTGGCTGTTCCTGTTGCCAGGCTTCGGCATCATCTGCCTGTGCGTGCTGCTGCCGGCGGCGCTGGCGCTGGGGCTTTCGTTCACGAATTGCAGCCGGTTCCTCACGGTCCAGTGGGCGGGTCTGGACAACTACCGGCGGATTCTGACCGATCCCGTGGCGCTGAAGGCGGTGGGAAACACCCTGTATTACCTGGCCCTGTTTGTGCCGACGAACCTGGCGCTGGCCCTGGGCATTGCGCTCTTGCTGAACCGCCGGTTCCCAGGCATCAAGTTCATCCGGTCGGTATATTTCGTGCCGGTGGCCGTATCGGGCATCGTGGCCGTCAGCATCTTCCGATTCTTGTTCAACTACGACAACGGCCCGATCAACGCCGTGATTTCCACGATGGGTTTCGAGCCCGTCCCGTGGCTGGCGAGCGAGGGCTGGGCCATGATTGCGATTGTCATGATCACGCTCTGGAAGAGCACCGCCTTCTTTTCCATCATCTTTCTGGCCGCGCTTCAGGATGTGCCGCAGGAACTGTACGAGGCGGCCTCGGTGGATGGCGCCGGGCGCTGGGCAAAGTTCTTCCACGTAACGGCGCCGTCCCTCCTGCCGGTGATTATGATCGTGTTTACGCTGAGCGCGATCGGCGCGTTTCGCATCTTCGAGCCGATGTTCGTCCTGACGCGCGGCGGGCCGGCGGACTCCACCGTGACCGTTTCGCTGCTGGCCTACGGTGCCGCCTTTAGCAGCGGCGAATTGGGCTATGCCAACGCCATCAGTTTCGTGTTGCTGACGGTTATTCTTGCGGTGACGCTGGTGCTGAACCGAATCTCTCGGAAGTTGGAGGCGCGATGGTGACGATGGGCAAAAGCGCCGGCCTCAGGATAAAGTGGCGCCGACGGCTTTACAGACTGCCGGCGCTTCTGCTTTACGGGCTGATCCTGGCCGCGGGGGTCGTCGTCTTCGGCTTCCCCCTGTTCTGGATGGTGCGCGGGTCGCTCATCAACCAGGCGATGTGGATGAAACAGCCGCTCGTCTGGCTGCCGCCGGTGTCGGAGTTGCGCCTGGATGCCTTCGGCGGTGTTTTCCAGAGCGAGCAGTTTCGCATGGGCCGCGTGCTGCTGAACACGGCCATGCTAGGCCTGTTCACGATGGTCTTTAATGTGCTTTACAACTGTATGGCGGGTTTCGCCCTGTCCAAGATGCGTCTGCCGGGCAAGGGCCTTGTGCTCGTGGCGCTCCTGGCCACGCTGATGATTCCCTTCGAGGGCATGATGGTGTCGCTGTACCTGGTGGTCGCCAAACTGGGCCTGGCGGATTCGATGCTGGGAATCCTGCTGCCCGGCGCCGCCAATGCGTTCGGCATCATCCTGATGTGGAAGTTCTTCAACCGCGTACCGGACGACCTGATCGAGGCTGCCGTCCTGGACGGCGCCGACTGGGGGACGATCCTCTTTCGCATCGCGATTCCCGTGGCCGCACCGGCCGTGGCCACCATTGCCGTCATCTCTTTTCTAGGGGGATGGGAAGCCTTCCTGTGGCCGATGCTGATTACCGATCCGCACAGCCGGTTTGACGTGCTGCAAAAGGTCCTCGCCAGCGCCACCTTCACTTCAATGGGCGGGTCCGCCGAGGTGGAGTGGGCCTACCTGATGGCCACGGCCCTCATTTCGACGGTGCCGGTTCTGGTGCTCTTTTTCCTGGGGCAGCGTTTCTTCATTGCAGGTCTCACGAGCGGCGCCGTCAAAGGTTAAGCGCCGGAAAAACAAGATGTCGGCTGGTGCAAAGCCCCGGCAATAGGGGCACGCTCTGTTATTCCGCAATCTCCAATCTGCAATCTACCATCTGCCATCGCTTTCCTTTGGCACCCGGATACAATATGCCCAAAAGGACAGGCGGGTGCATGACGTCCATGGCCCCTGACAATCCAACGACCGGCTCGAACGGTCGGGGTCGCCTGCTGGTGGCCGTCCTCATCGGCCTGGCGGGGTCGCTGATTATCTGCATCGTCACCCCGTACAACAACTTCATCATGAACAACATGATGGACATTGCGGGCACCTCCCTGCCTGCGGTGGCGCTGGTCCTCTTTTTCCCGTTGATCCTGCTGGTTAATCCGCTGCTGCGCCGACTGGCTCCCTCGCTGGCGCTGACAGGCAACCAACTGGCGATTATCCTGGGCATGATGCTGGTGGCATGCGTCGTGCCGTCGCAGGGGGTTCTGAAGTGGCTCGGTTACATGATCGTCCAGGTGCCGCTGGAAGTCAGCCGCAACCACCGCCTGGCGAAGGTCTTCAGCGAGATGGGCCTGCCGGCGTCGCTATGGCCCGACCCGATCGGCTTCGGCGCCCAAACGCCGGTGTCCCTGTCCTTCCTGACGCCGCTGGCGCAGGGCGCCTCGGTTCCCTGGCACGCCTGGCTCCCGCCGCTCCTGGCGTGGGGTTCGCTCCTGGTGCCCTGCTGGCTGATGATGATCAGCCTGGCGTTGATTGTTTTTCCGGAGTGGCGGCGGAACGAGCGACTGGCGTTTCCCCTGCTCATGATCCAGCAATCGCTGGTCGAGGCGCCGGAGCCGGGACGGCTGCTTCCGCCGATCCTCAGGAACCGGACCTTCTGGATTGGCGCAGGTGCGGTTTTTGTGCTGCACCTCATGGGCGGCCTGGCGCGGTACTTCCCGGACAGCATTCCGGCGGTTCCGCTTGAATGGAACCTGGCGCCGATGTTCGCGGAGGACCCGCTGCGGTATCTTCCCTGGTGCGTCCAGTGGGGCCGCCTGTATTTTATCTTTGTCGGCGTGGCGTTCTTCATGCCGAGCCGCGTGGGGGTCTCGCTGTGGGTCTTTCCGATCCTCTATGCCCTGTACATCATGTTCGTGTCGGCGTACCAGCCGCCGTTTCGGTGGGATACGATCCAGGACCACCGCTGGGGCGCGTCGGTTGTCTTTGTTGCAAGTATCCTGTGGCTCGGGCGAGATCACTGGCGGCGGGTCTTCGGGACGCTCGTGCGGCCGGTGGCCACGGAGGAGGACCGCCGGCACCGCAAGGCGGCCCTGATGTTCCTGGCCGGCTGCGCCGGCATGATCCTCTGGCTGTTGTGGGCGGGCGCGACGCCGGGCTGGGCGGTTTACTTCGTCGTGTTCGGCGTGCTGACCTGCCTCCTGATCACGCGCCTGGTGTGCGAAACGGGGGTGCCGTTCCTCATGGTGGGGTGGGGCAACGAGATCATGTTTGTGAAACTGGCCCAGGTGTCGGCGATGAAATGGTTCGGCGCCAGCCTTCTGACGCCCGCGGTCACCTACCTTATGAACATCGTGGCGATCCTCTTCGAAGGCGGCTCGCGGATGTCGGGAACCGTCATGGCCATCCACGCCTTCGGCCTGACCGAGAAAGCCCCGCCGCGCCGCCAGCCTCCCTACGCGCTGATTCTGGTCGGCCTGATGATCGTCGCCCTGGTGGTCGCCGGCGCGGTCAACGTTTACGGCAACTACCATAGCGCCACGCCGATCAACACCAGGCCGCAGATCGCGTGGGGGTTGGGTCTTCTGGGTCGCGCCAACAGCGACGTCGTGGCCCTTCAGAGCGGGACGCTCAGCCCGCCGATGTACAACCAGTACGGACACATTGCCTTCGGGGCGATCCTATGCCTGGTCCTGATGGTGGCGTGCCTGAAGACGCCGCATTGGCCTTTACACCCGATTGGCTTGGTGCTGGTGGAATCGTTCCCGCTGGACACCGCCTGGTGGAGCATCTTCGTGGGGTGGCTGGCGAAGGGAATGGTGCTGCGATACGGGGGGGCAGGACTCTACCGGGCGGCCCGACCGCTGTTCATCAGCCTGATCCTGGGTGAGGTGATGGCGGCGGTGTTCTGGTCGATTGTGGCGTGGATTCTGGCGGCGATGGGCCGCGAGTCTATCGGGCTGTGGATTCAGCCGCCGTACTGACCGCGGCAGCGGGCGTTGGGTTTACCGGAGGCATCCTCTTGGGGGTGCCTCCCGCGCCTGTGGTTTGCACTCGTCCGCCCTGCGGCGGACTCAGTCAGGATTGCCCCGGCCTACGTTTCTGCCGTGCTGCCCCCGGTGTGTTCACCGGGGGTTAAATCGCGTGGCCACGCCACCCGCGCTACTTACGCGCGGGCGAGTTTTCGTAAGTGATTGGCGATTTGGGGCGAAAAACGGGTTTTGGGCGGTTTTCGGAAGCCAAATCGGCCCTAGCGCTAGCGCCAAGGGGGTTTGGGGGTGAAAATGTTAGGATAGGCAAGGGGAAACCGTTCGGTTTTTGATCGTTTTTTTCGGTTTTTGATCGGTACTTTCGGTTTTTGGCGGTTTTTGATCGGGAATTTTCGGGAATTTTCAGGCTGCAAAAAAGCGACTTACGACAATCGGCCGAGATGTAAGTCCGTTAATTGCAGAATGGGGACCCTCCTTCGTCCCGGCGCGCCGCGGGGCAAAGCCGGATTGCGGACCTGTCACGGGCGGGCCCGCCTAGGCGAGGTCTTCGCTTCGCTACGACAAGCCGCCCGTGGCACCCAGTTAAATTCAGAGAAAGTCCTAGATGGTTTTATGGCAGGAAGCGAGGTATAATAAACGTTACGAGAGGAGGGGCGGGAATGAAAACGCACCTCAACATGTTCGTCCCCCTCGGCTGTCCGCACTGCCACGCGGAACTCCTGACGACGCTCGACGACGTCCAGGAAGAAGCCTCTCTCCGGTGCAGCCGGTGCGGGACGGTCATCGAACTTCGGCCCGAAGACCTCGGCGTTCCGGGCGCGTTTCCATCGGCGCCCGAACACGAGGATTCCTGGCTGGAGACCTGACAGGCCGGGCGGGCAAAAAAACGCGCCCCGCAAGCGGGGCGGTTAACCAAGCCATCCGCGTGCGTGCAAGCACGCACCCTACGACTCAACCCTTCATCACGCCAAGCGGACGCAGACGGCAAACCCGGCGGGCCAGGCCCGCGCGCTCGACCACATCGACCACCTCGGCGACGTCCTTGTACGCGGCGGAATGTTCCTCGGCCAACCCTTTCTGGCTGCGCGCCATGGCCAGGATGCCGCGCGCCGCCAGGTCGCGGCGGACGTCGTCGCCCCGGACGTGGCTGCTCGCCTCATGGCGCGACATCGCCCGGCCGGCGCCGTGGCAGACGGACCCGAACGTCTCCTCCATGGCGGCCGGCAGGCCGACCAAAAGGAACGAGTAGCGGCCCATGTCGCCGGGGATGATGACGGGCTGGCCGACCCGGCGATAGACCTCGGGCACCTCCGGGTGGCCCGCCGGGAAGGCGCGGGTGGCGCCTTTGCGATGAACGCAGAGGTCGCGCGGTCGGCCTTCCAGGACGTGGGACTCGATCTTGGCGATGTTGTGAGCCACATCGTAGATGAGATGGAGGCCCAGCCGCTCGGGCGTGGCGCCGAAGACGCCGGCGACGGCCTGGCGGAGGAGGTCCATCAGGAGTTGCCGGTTGGCCCAGGCGTAGTTGGCGGCAGCGCGCATCGCTCCGAGGTACCGTCGCCCCTCCTCGCTCTCCACCGGGGCGCAGCAGAGTTGTTGGTCGGGCAGGTCGATGGCGTATTTTCGCGCGGCGCCGCGCATCGCTTTCAGGGCATCGTCGCAAATCTGGTGGCCGAACCCGCGGCTGCCGCAATGAATCATGAACGCGACGGTCCCCTTGGCGACGCCGAAGGCCTCGGCGGTCTTCTCGTCGTAGATTTCATCGACGACCTGGATTTCGAGGAAGTGGTTTCCCGCGCCGAGGGTGCCGAC
>Ga0315293_10007570_pt1 | contig 10080 bp, 8 predicted proteins | sample YL17G13_20_MG_FD_203071 | JGI IMG/M metagenome (GOLD analysis project Ga0315293, IMG submission 203071) | Sediment microbial communities from Yellowstone Lake, YNP, Wyoming, USA - YL17G13_20 | ecosystem: Environmental > Aquatic > Freshwater > Lake > Sediment | place: USA: Wyoming | collected... | reverse complement strand
CCGATCTGGTCCAGCGCGAGCGGAACGAAGTCAATGTACATGATCTCGGCCACGGGCCGCATCCCCACCATCGCCGCGCCGGCCGCGGTGCCGCAGACGGCGGCCTCGGAGATGGCGGTGTTGAAGACGCGGTCGCGGCCGAAGGCGTCAATGAGGCCGACGGTCACCTGGAAGGCGCCGCCATAGTCGGCCACGTCCTCGCCGTAGAGCACCACGCGCCGGTCGCGCATCATCTCCTCGAAGAGCGCCTCCCAGACGGCGTGGCGGTAGAGGATGGCGCCGTCGGAGTCGCGCTTGAAGCGGCGCACGCGCTTGTGGATCTGGGTGGTGCGGTACTCGTCGCCGATCCCGTCTGAGGTGGTGTCGGTGAAGAGCCCGGCGTACATCTCCTTGGGGTCGGGGTCGGCGGCGTGGGCGGCCCAGTCGCAGGCGCGGCGGATGCGGGCCTGGGCTTGCTCCTCGAGGGCGGCGATCTGCGGCTCGGAGACCACCTTCGCCTCAATGAGTTGCTCTTTCATGCGGCAGATGGCGTCGCACGCCTTCCAGGCCTCTTCTTCCTCCTGGGAGCGGTAGCGCACGCGAGAGTCGCTCAGCGAGTGGCCCATATAGCGGTAGGTCATGCACTCCAGCACCACCGCGCCGTCGCCGCGGCGCGCGATCTCGGCGGCGCGGGTGACGGCGTCCCACACCGCCAGCGCGTCCATGCCGTTGACGACCTCGGCGTGCATGGCCTGGTCGTCGTAGCCGGCAGCCCGCTGCGCCAGGTAGCGCACGCCGGTGACCTCGCGGAGTTGCTGGCCGGTCATGCCGTACTGGTTGTTCTCGATCAGGAAGATGAGCGGAAGCCCGCGGGGCCACTGGCCCATGGTGGCGAAGTTCTTGCACTCGTGGGCGATGCCGTTGTTCTCGGCGCCGTCGCCGACGATGCCCAGCGCCACGCGCCCCAGGCCCAGTTTGATCGAGCCCAGGGCCGCCCCCGTGGCGATGGCGTAGGATCCGCCGACGATGGCATTGGCCCCCAGGTGGCCGGCGTTGAAGTCGGCGATGTGCATCCCGCCGCCGCGGCCGCGGCAGTAGCCGGCCTCCTTGCCGAAGAGTTCGGCCATGGTGCGGTTGAGGTGCACCTGCAACGCGCGCTCGCGCAGGTCGCCCTCCCCCGCCCCGTCCTCGTAGCCCTTGACGAACGCCGCCCGGCGCGCCTCCTCCATGGCCTTCACCGCGGTCCAGCCCTTGGCGATGGAGTGGCCGTGGCCGCGGTGCGTGGAGGTGATGTAGTCGTCGGGGCGGATGGCGTTGATGGCGCCCGCGGCAACCCCTTCCTGCCCGATGGAAAGGTGCGTGGCGCCGACGAACTTGAAGCCGGGGAGGGGCTCGTACTTGCCCTCCTTGAGGGCGACGATCATCTCCTCGAAGGCGCGGATGGTGAGCATCTGCTCGAAGATGTCAACCGCGCGGGCCGGGTCGAGCCGCCGGCCGATCTCGTCTTGGAGCCGGCCGCCGTAGCGGAAGGTAGGGATCTCGCCGAAGGTGATCGCGCCGGGCGTGAAGTCGGGAAGAACTTCCCATTCCTTGACCATGACGGTGCTCCCGAAGCCTGAGCGGCCCTGTGACAAAATGAGCGCGGCCGGCCTCTGGTGAGGGCGCCGCGGCTGAAGGTATTCTACGTCCGGCGCGTGCGGGGTGTCAAGCGCGCTTGACGGGGCCGCGGGGCGCGCCTATACTGTCGCGGGACGTGCAGGAGGGAGTATGCAGCGGTCCGCGCTTCAGAAGATCTGTGACAAGGTCCGCAAGGCGTTCGACGCCAAGGACGAGGCCCGCGAGAAGGGGCTGACGCTCTCGCGAAACGTGATCCGCAACAGCGCGAATGCCATCCGGGCGATCCACCGGGGCGAGTTCGCGCAGGCGCAGGCGCTGGTCGAGCAGAGCGCCCAGATGATCCAGCAGGCGGCCAAGGCGCTGCACGGGCACCCCGACGTGATGTACGCGGGGTTCCTGCAAGATGCGCAGAAGGAGCATGCCGAGGCGCTCATCACCATGGCGCTGATCCGCGGCGATCCGCTGCCCGACCCCGACCGGATCAAGGTGGACTACGCCGCCTACCTGAACGGCATGGCGGAGTCGGTGGGGGAACTGCGGCGCCACATCCTGGACCGGGTGCGGCGGGAGGACTCGGCCTGGGGCGAAGAGATGCTGGCGACGATGGATGACATCTACTACCAGTTGGTCTCCTTCGATTACCCCGCCGCCATCTCGGGGAACCTGAAGCGCACCACCGACGTGACGCGCTCGATCCTGGAGAGGACGCGCGGCGACTTGACCAGCGCGCTCCGCCAGTTCCGGCTTCAGCGCGCTCTGCGCGAGATGGAGCGCAAAGCCGGCGAGGACGAGGGGGAGTGAGCGCCTCTCACCGCCGATACGCTCGGGCGAGGTGATCCGAGATCGCCAGGCCACCCGCTGAGCCGACCCGCAGAGGGGCGCGCGCCTCCAACGCGATCCGCAACCTGCGGACCGCCCTGCTCGCCTTCGTGGGGCTGCTGGCGATCGCCGTTACCTTCTACCACTTCGACCAGCGCTACAGCATCATTGACGCGATCTACATGGCCGTGATCACGGTGAGCACCGTGGGCTTCGGCGAGCCCCGTCCGCAAACGCCCGCCGGCCGGCTCTTCACCGCGGGGTTCATCGTCGCGAGCGTCTTGCTGGTGTGGTGGCTGGCGCGGAGCGCGGTGGAACTGATCTTCGAGGAGCGGGTCTTCGAGAAGTGGGAAGAGCGCAGGAGAACGAAGATGGTGGACGCTTTGACTGGGCATTACATCGTGTGCGGCTACGGCCGCATGGGCCGGGAGATCGTGGCCCAGTTCCGGCGCGCCGAGGTGCCGCTGGTGGTGATCGAGGGCGCCGAGGAACCGCTGCGCGCCCTGCACGAGGAGGGCATTCCCCATGTCGCCGGCAATGCCACCGAGGATGACGTGCTCATGGCGGCGGGCATCGAGCGGGCCAAGGGACTGGTGTGCGTCACCTCCAGCGACGAAGACAACCTCTTCCTCACCCTGAGCGCGCGGGTGCTCAACCCGGCCCTCTTCATCGTGGCGCGCTGCACGACGGAGGGCTCGGCTACCAAGTTCCAGCGCGCGGGGGCGAGCCGGGTGATCTCGCCTTACGTGATCGGCGCGCGCAGCATCGCCAACGTGATCCTGCGGCCGACGGTCGTTGACTTTCTGGACCAGGTGCTGCACAGCAGCGAAATGGACGTGGACTTGCAGTCGGTGCTGGTGGGGCCGGGGTCGCCGCTGGCCGGCGGGACCCTGGGGGAGTTGCAGTTGCGGGAGCGGTGCGGCGCGTCGGTGGTGGCGATTCGCGGCCCGGACGGGCTCTATCACGCCACGCCCTCCTCGGACCGGATGCTCAAGGAGGGCGACGAACTGATCGTGATGGGCACCCCGCAGCAATTGCGCGGCCTGGCGGAACTCCGCTGCGAACTGCCTCCTAAGTGATCCGCGCGTGACTGGACGCCGGAGATCCGGCTGGACGCGCCTGCTCTGGGCGGCTCCCGCGGCGCTGGTGATCGCGATCTACTGGCCGGCGCTGCGGGGCTGGTACCTGGGCGATGATTTCTCGTGGCTGTTCTGGGCGCAGCGCTCGATCCTGAGCCCCGCGGTCCTGATCCACCCCGACGCCTACGGCTACTTTCGCCCCGTGCCGCATGCGCTCACCGCGCTGGAACTGGCGCTGCACGGCGACCGGCCCGCGCTGTTCATCGGAAGCGGCATCGCGCTGCACGCCGCGAACGCGACTCTGCTGGCGGTGATCGCCTGGCTGCTGAGCGGCCGGCGGCGGGTCGGCTGGGCGGCGGGGGCCTGCTTTGCCGTGATCACACACGACTGGTTCGCCGTGCCCTGGATCGCCGGGCGCACCGAGACCTGCGCGGCCTTCTTCGGCCTGCTCAGCGTGGCGAGCCTGATCCGCTGGCGACAGACGGGCGCGCCCGGGTGGTACGCCGGGGCGCTGATCGCCTTCGTCCTCACCGCGACCAGCAAGGAAAGCGCGCTTTACTTCTGGCCGGTGCTGATCGCCGTGGACCTGTTCCTGGGGCGGCGCGAGCGCTGGTGGTGGGCGCACGTGCCCTTTGCGGTGCTGGTCCTGGGCGTCGCGCTGGCGGAGCAGCCGCTCCACGCGCAGCGCCTGGCTGTCTGGCGGGGCTCGATTCTGGACAGCGCAGTGCGGATGCCCCGGAACCTGGTCTACGTGATCCTGGCCGCGGCCAGCCCGCTTCACACGCGCGTGCCCGACGGCCGAGCGGCCGGAGACCTGGCGCTTTCGCTCTCGGGGGCGGTGGTGCTGGCGCTGGCGGCGGCCGCAGCGCCTCGGCGTTGGGCGTGGGTGGGTCTGGCGTGGCTCGTGATCGCGGCGGCGCCACTGTCCGCCATGAAGCCCAGGTTCTACTTCTCGTGGTACGGCTACGGGCCGGCGATCGCCGTGGCCCTGCTGGCCGCGGGGGCGATGGTGCGCGCGCTCGATCTGAGGAGCGCCTGGAGGGCGGCGCTGGCTCTCGCCGCCGCGGCGGCGTATGTGGTGGTGAGCCTCGGGCAGTTCGTGCCGAGCCGGCGGCAGTGGATCGCCAACTCCCTGGTCCTGAAGCGGGCGGCCGCCTCGGCGCCGACGGAGGCCACGAAGGTGGACCTGGTGAACCTGCCTGTGGGCGGGCTGCAAGGCCTGGAACGCTACTTCTATCTCGCCTACATCTACCGCGATCATCCCATCCCCAAGTTCGACGTGGTCACCGACCCCAGGCGGCCGCCGGGGATCGTCGCCCGCTAGCCTCCGCGGCGCCGTCGCATCGGGTATAATGGGATGCGAACCATGGCCGCACACCCTGACCAGTCGAGGCGCTATTTCCTCTACACCTGGGGCTGCCAGATGAACGAGGCCGACTCGGCCGATGCCGCGCGGCGCCTGGAGGCGCTGGGCTGGGCGCCGGCGGGCTGCCTCGACGAGGCCGACCTGGTGGTCCTCAATACCTGCTGCGTGCGCGCCAAGCCTGAGCGCAAGGTCTATGGGGCGCTGGGGCACCTGCGCGCGCTCAAGGCGCGCAACCCCGCGGCGATCATCGCGGTCGTCGGCTGCATGGCCCAGAAGGAGGGCGAGGCCATCCGCGAGCGCGAGCCCGGGGTGGACATCCTGCTGGGGCCGCGGCGCGTGCACCGGCTGCCCGAGTTGATCGAGGCCCACGCGGTCACCGGCCTGCCCCAGGCTGACCTGTCGCTCGCTGACGGGGAGGCGCCGGCGGCCCCGATTCGCTGCGCGCCGCTGCGGGCGTTCGTGACGGTGATGCAGGGGTGCAACAACTTCTGCGCCTATTGCATCGTGCCCTATGTGCGCGGACGCGAAGCGAGCCGGCGGCCGGAGGACATCGTCGAGGAGGTCGAGCGGCTCGCCGACCTGGGCACGCGCGAGGTGACGCTGCTGGGGCAGAATGTGCTGGCCTACAAGGACGTCACTGGGCTGGGCTTCGCGGACCTGCTGGCGCGCGTGCACGAGGTGGAGGGAATCGAGCGCATCCGCTTCACCACCTGCCACCCGCGCGACGTGGACGAGCGGCTCATCGGCGCCATGGCCGATCTGCCCAAGGTGTGCGAGCACATCCACGCGCCGATGCAGGCCGGCCACGACCGCGTGCTTGAGGCGATGCGGCGGGGGTACACGGTGGCGCGGTATGCGGCGATGGCGGCGCGGCTCCGCGAGCGCGTGCCGGGTATTGCCCTCACCACCGACCTGCTGGTTGGATTTCCCGGCGAGAGCGACGAGGAGTTCGAGGCCAGCCTGGAGGCCTGCCGGCGCATCCGGTTCGACCAGGCTTTCATGTTCGCCTACTCGCCGCGCGAGGGGACGCTCGCCGCGCGCATGACCGGCCAGGTGCCGGAGGCCGTGCGGCAGCGGCGGCTGGCGCGGCTGATCGCGGAGCAGAACCGCATCTGCAGCGAGATCAACCAGGCGGCGGTGGGGGCGCGGGTGGAGGTGCTGGTGGACGGCCCCAGCGAGCGCGACCCGTCGCGGCTGTGCGGCCGCACGCGGCAGCACAAGTCGGCGGTGTTCGCCGGCCCGACCGGCCTGGTCGGACGAACCATAGCGGCACGCGTGACGGCCGGGCACCTGTGGGGGGTTGAGGTCGAGCCGGCCTGAGGCGCGCCTGAACCACATGTAGGGGCGCAATTCATTGCGCCCTCGAAGAGATGGGCGGGATGAATCCCGCCCCTACGGCGTAGCGCTCCACACGCCGGCGCCCATGGTTTACAAACGCCCCTTCCCCCTGTATAGTATGGGGCCGCCGCCGGGATAATGACTGATCGCACGCTGATTTCCAAGCAGGAACTGCGCAGGCGGGCCGCCGCCGTGCGGGACGCGCTCTCGCCCGCCGAGATCGAAGCCAAGAGCCGCGCCATCATGGAGCGGCTCTTCGCGCTGCCGGCGTTCGATCGCGCCCGGACGGTGGCGTTCTTCGCGTCCTTTCGAAGCGAGGTGCGCACCGAGCCGATGATGACGGGCGCGCTTGCCGCCGGGAAGCAGGTGGCGGTGCCGCGGGTTTGCCCTGGGCGCGAATTGCGGTTCTTCCTGGTTGCGGACCTGGGATGCGACCTGGAGCGCGGCTGCCTGGGCATCCCCGAGCCCTGCGCCCACCTGCCCGAGGCGCCGCCGGCCACAATGGAGTTGATCGCGGTGCCCGGGCTGGCGTTCGACCTGCGGGGCTATCGCATCGGTTATGGCGCCGGCTACTACGACCGCGCGCTGCGACGATTCACCCGGGCCTGCCGGGTGGGCCTGGCCTTCGAATGCCAGATCGTGGAGCGCGTGCCCGAGGCGCCGCACGACGAGCGCGTGAACTGCATCGTCAGCGAGTCGCGCACAATTGAGTGCGTTCCGTAGGGCGCGCATTCCGATGCGCGCCCCAACGTCTTGTCACCCTGAGCGCAGCGAAGGGTCTCGTCCGGGATTCTTCGCCCCTAGGCCCTACGGGCCGGGGTCCCGGCGGCGAAGCCGCCTAGGGACTTCGCTCAGAATGACATAGCATCATGACGAGTGATCGGATCCGTCTGAGGAACATGAGTTTCTATGGCTACCACGGCGTCCACGCCGAGGAGCGCAAACTCGGGCGGGTGTTCTTCGTGGACGTGGAGATGGCGCTCGACCTGGCCGAGGCCGGCGCGGCCGACGACGTGGCGCGCACCGTGGACTACGGCGAAGTCTATGCGCTGGTGCGACAGATCGAGGCCTCGAAGCAGTATGCGCTGCTGGAGGCGCTGGTGACCGACATCGCGGCCGCGGCGCTCGAGCGGTTCCCGCGGGTGGAGGAGGTCACGGTGCGCGCGCGCAAGCCCGAGGTGCCGGTGGGCGGCCTGATGGATTACGCCGAGGTCGAGATCACGCGGCGCAGAAAGGACTGACCATGAGCCCTGCCATGTGCGAGCCGATGCAGGCCTACCTGGACCGGCTGGCGTCGAACAGCCCCACGCCCGGCGGCGGCAGCGTGGCGGCCCTGGTGGGCGCGTTAGCCGCCGGGCTGGGGAGCATGGTGGCGAACTTCACGGTGGGAAAAGAGAAGTTCGCCGCCGTCGAGGCCGATGTCCGGCGCCTGCTCGATGGCTGCGAGCAGGCGCGGGTCGAACTTCAGGCGCTGGTGCAGGCGGACATGGACCAGTACGCCAAGGTATCGGCGGCTTACGGGATGCCTCGCGGCACCGACTCAGAGAAGGCGGCGCGCACGGCGGCGATCCAGGAGGCGCTGAAGGAGGCGGCCGGGGTGCCGCTTGGAGCGGTGGTCGCTTGCCACAAGGTGCTCGCGCTCAACCACGAACTGGTGGACAAGGGCAACCCGAACCTGATCAGCGACGTGGGGGTGGCGGTGGCGCTGGCGCTGGCGGCGCTGGAGTGCGCAGCGCTCAATGTGGAGATCAACCTGGCCTCGATCAAGGACGAGGGCTTCAACGCGCGGGCGCGCGCGCAGATGGCGCCGCTGCGGGCGGAGGCGCCGGGGATCGAGCGCGAGGTCTGGGGCAAGGTGGAGCGCGCGATCAAGAAGCAGTGAGGCGCGGCAATGACCGTCAAGGCCGAGACAGCGTATGGGCCCGTGATCGGGCTGGAGGTGCACGCGGAACTGGCGACCCGCTCGAAGATGTTCTGCGGGTGCAGCACGCAGTTCGGCGCGCTCCCCAACAGCCAGGTGTGCCCGGTGTGCCTGGGGCTGCCGGGCGTGCTGCCCGTGGTCAACCAGCAGGCGGTGGAGTTTGCGCTGCGGGTGGCGCTGGCGCTGCACTGCGCGATCTCGTCGCCTTTCATCTTCGAGCGCAAGAATTACTACTATCCCGACCTGCCCAAGAACTACCAGATCAGCCAGAAGCGGGGCCCGGTGGGGCATGACGGGGTGCTCGAATTCCTGGTGGACGGCGCGACCAAGCGGGTTGGCATCACCGACGTGCACCTGGAGGAGGACGCGGGGAAACTGCTCCACCCTGAGGGCGAGGCGGGCGCGAGCCTGGTGGACTACAACCGGGCGGGCATGCCGCTGCTGGAGATCGTGGGCGGGCCCGACCTGCGCAGCCTGGAGGAAGTCTCCGCCTACATGAACGCGGTGCGCAACCTGCTGCTCTACCTGGAGGTCTCCGACTGCCGGATGGAGGAAGGCAAGTTGCGTTTCGAGGCCAATATCTCGCTGCGGCCGGTGGGGAGCGAGGAGTTCGGCGCGCGGGTGGAGATGAAGAACCTGAACTCGTTTCGCAGCGTGCTGCGCTGCCTGGAGTACGAGATGAAGCGCCAGGAGGCACTGCTGCGCCAGGGCGAGCCGGTGGCGCGCGAGACGCGGCTGTGGGACGAGGAACGCGGCGTGACCGGGACGATGCGCTCGAAGGAAGAAGCCCAGGATTATCGCTACTTCCCGGAGCCGGACCTGCCGCCCGTGATGATAGACGCCGCGTGGCTCGAGCGCATCCGCGCCTCGCTGCCGGAACTGCCCGACGCGCGCCGGCGGCGGTTCGTGGAGAAGTTGGGCCTGCCCGATTACGACGCCGGCGTCCTCACCGGCGACAAGGCCCTGGCGGATCTCCTCGAGGCGACCGTCGCATTGGGCCGTCACCCGAAGGAAGTGAGTAACTGGCTCATGGGCGAGTTCCTGCGGCTGGCCAACGCGACCGGGATCGAGATCTCCGACGCCAAGGTGACGCCGCAGATGCTCAGCGACCTGATCGGGCTGGTCGAGGAGGGCGCGATCAACCGTAACGCCGCGAAGAGCGTGTTCGAGGAGATGTTCAACACGGGCAAGCCGGCCCGGCAGATCGTGGCGGCGCGGGGGCTGACCCAGATCAGCGACGAGGCCGAGATCGCCGCCATCGTGGACGCGGTGATCGCGGAATTCCCGCAGGTGGTGGGCGACTTCAAGGGCGGCAAGGAGAAGTCGTTCGGCTTCCTGGTGGGCCAGGTGATGCGCCGCAGCCAGGGGCGCGCCAACCCGCAACTGGTGAACCGGCTGCTGCGGGAAAGGATGAGCGGATGAGGCGCGCGCAGGTGATGGTCGCCGGCGGCGGGCCGGCGGGGCTGGCGGCGGCGGTGGCGGCGGCGCGCAACGGCGCCGATACGCTGCTGGTGGAGCGCTATGGCTTCCTGGGCGGGATGGCGACCGCCGGCCTGGTGAACCCCTTCATGTCGAACCGCATCGGCCACCAGGAACTCGTGACCGGCCTCTACACGGAACTGGTGGAACGGCTCAAGCGGGCCGGGGGCTATGGCGGGCGCACTGCCGATGCCTTCGACGTCGAAGCCTTCAAGTTCGTGGCCGACGACCTGTGCCAAGAGGCCGGCGTGCGGCTGCTGCTGCACGCCTGGGTGGGCGAGCCCACGGTGCGGGGGTCGCGCATCACCCGGGTGACGGTTGAGGACAAGTCGGGCAGCGAGCAGGTCGCGGCCGATATCTACGTGGACGCGACCGGGGACGCCGATCTGGCCGCGCGAGCCGGCGTTCCGTGCGCGAAGGGCCGTGAGGGCGACGGCCTGGCGCAGCCGATGACCCTCAATGTGCAGATAGGCGATGTGGAT
>Ga0315293_10007567_pt1 | contig 10082 bp, 7 predicted proteins | sample YL17G13_20_MG_FD_203071 | JGI IMG/M metagenome (GOLD analysis project Ga0315293, IMG submission 203071) | Sediment microbial communities from Yellowstone Lake, YNP, Wyoming, USA - YL17G13_20 | ecosystem: Environmental > Aquatic > Freshwater > Lake > Sediment | place: USA: Wyoming | collected... | reverse complement strand
GCAAGACGGGCACGTGGGTGTTGATCAACGAGGGGAAGTAGGGACGAGAGGACAATCCATGAGACCCGTACAACGGTCGCTCTTTGGCTTCTGTTTCGCGATTTTCTTTTCTCTCGTGTGCCTTCTTGCCTGTCCGCCGGAGTCACCGGCCGGCGAAATCGTCCCGGCACAAAGCCGCCTGGGAATGAACCTCGCCGGGCCGTCGGACTGGAACACCGAGCTGCCTTTCGTGGACGTCTTCCGCCTGGCACGCCATTGGATCAGCCAGCGCAAGGGCGAGCCCTGGGGGAAAGGCCCCAAGCTGGAGCTTGACGCCAACGGCTGGGTCAAGCGCCTGGAGCCCGATTGCTGGGCCGAGACGCTGCTCTGCACGATTGAGGGCGGTCATTACCCGACCGGGCAGTACGTCTGCCTCTACGAGGGCGACGGCCAGATCGAATTTGGGAGCGCCCGCGAGGTGTCGCGCGGGCCCGGGCGGATCGTCTTCGAGCCCGGCGGCCAGGGCGCATTCTTCCTGCGGATCCGCCGGACGAACCCGGAAAACCACTTCCGCAACATCCGCGTGATCATGCCGGGGTTCGAGAAGACCTGCCGCGACAACCCCTGGCATCCCGCCTTCCTGGCCCGCTCGCGTCAGTTCAACACGATCCGCTTCATGGACTGGATGCTCACGAACGGCTCGAAGGTCCGCACGTGGGCCGACCGTCCCACGCCCGAGTATTTCACCTGCACCGAGCGGGGCGTGCCGCTGGAGTCGATGATCGAGCTGTGCAACCGGCTCGGCGTGAACCCCTGGTTCTGTATGCCCCACGAGGCCGACGACGACTACGTGCGCCAGTTCGCCCGGCAAGTGAAGCGCGACTTGAAGCCGGGCCTGACGGTCTACGTCGAGTACTCCAACGAAATCTGGAACTCCATCTTTCAGCAGACCCGGTACTCGGGCGAGCAGGGCCTGAAGCTGGGCTTCGGCGAGAAGCCTTGGGAGGCCGGATGGCGGTTTAGTTCCTTCCGCTCCGTGCAGATGTTCGCGATATGGGAGGAGGTCTTTGGCGGGCGCGAGCGCCTGGTGCGGGTGATCTCGTCCCAAGCCGCGGTTTCCTACATCGCGGAGCAGAAGCTTTCCTTCCGCGACGCCTTCAAGCACTGCGACGCCCTGGGCATCGCTCCTTACATGAGCTTCAACATTCCGGCCAAGAGCGACCGGGGGCGATCAGACCGGTTGGACGCGGATACCGTCTCGCGATGGACGCTGGACCAGGTTCTCGATCACGTCGAGAAGCGATCGCTGCCCGAGTCGATCCGCTGGATCCAGGACAATAAGAAAGTGGCCGACAAGTACAAGGTGAAGCTCGTGGCCTACGAGGCCGGGCAGCACCTGGTGGGAGTGGGCGGCGGCGAGAACAACCAAGAGCTCACCAAACTCCTCATGGCGGCCAACCGCCACCCGCGCATGGGCCAGTTCTACACCCGCTATCTCGATGCCTGGCGCGACGCCGGGGGCGACCTGTGCGGCATCTTCTCGTCGGTCGGCCGGTTCAGCAAGTGGGGAAGCTGGGGCCTGCTGGAATACTACGACGACGATACGCCCAAGTTCCAGGCCGTGCTCCGCTGGAACGGGGCCAACCCGCGGTAGTGCGACGTAGGGTGGGACGAAGTCCCACCGCAACGCCCGCGGGTTCCTGGTGGGACTGCGCTCCGCTCCGTCCCACCCTACGGCCTGCTGCCGCCCCAGCCTACTGCACCGGCCACCAGGCTTCAATGCGGCGGCGAAGGCGGCTGACCTCGTCCGGCCGGGCGTCGGCACGGTCTTGCGTTTCGTGCGGGTCGGCCAAGAGGTCGTAGAGTTCCGGGCGCGCGCCGGGGACGTTGGCTGCGTGCGGCAGGATCAGCTTCCAGCGGCCGTCGTTGCACCACCGGTATCGGAGGTTCGCCGCCGGGCGGTGGATGTCGACCGCGCTATGCGTGAAGACCTCGCCGAAGATCGCCGTCCGTCGCGCCAGGCCGTCGGCATCCAGAAGGCTCGCGCCCTGCATCTCGGGCGTCGGCTTGAGCCCGCAGGCGGCCAGGATGGTCGGGGCAAGGTCGATGCTGAGGACCGGAGTGCGCTCGTCGCGACGTGGCGTGAGGCGCCCGGGCCAGCGGACGATGATCGGCGTGCGCAGCCCGCCATCGTACGGCGACTGCTTGGACTTCGGAGCATAACCGCCCTTGGCCGGATTCTGGATCCAGCCATTGTCCGCAAGGAACACGACCAGCGTGCTGCGGCTGAGGTCCTTCTTGTCGAGGTAGTCCAGCAACTCGCCGCACGTCCGGTCGAACCACTCGCACATTGCCCAGTAGCGGGCGACCTGCAAGGAACCGGTTTTCGCCCTGTACTTCGCCAGAAGCTCCGGGGGCGGGTTGTGCGGCTCGTGGGGCATCATGGGGGCGTACCAGAGGAAGAACGGCCGATCGCCCGCACGATCGAGAAAATCGAAGATCGGCTGGAGCCCCTGGCGCCCGATCTTGAGCCCATCGTCGCCGTGGCGGCCGCCGCGTGCCGGGTCGCCGTGGGTCATGCCGTGGGTGAACCCGCCGCGGCGATAATCCCCTTCCCACCACTTGCCGGTTTGCAGGCTGAGATAGCCCTTGGAGGCCAGCAAGCGCGGGAGCGTCGCCAGGCCGTCGATCTTGGCGATCTGCTCGCGCCGCTGGCGCAATCGCTCGGCGGCCGGCAGCCCGTCGGGCGGGTCATTGCAGGTCAGCCCGTGCTGATGGGCGTACAGCCCGGTAATAATCGAGGCCAGGCTCGGCCGGCAAAGGCTCGAAGGCACGTAGCCCCGTGTGAACACCACGCCTTGGGAGGCCAGCCGGTCGAGGCTCGGCGTGCGGATCGTCGGGTGCCCCATGAAGCCGAAGTCGGTCCAGGCTTGATCGTCGGCAATGATAAGCACGACGTTGGGCGGCGCGGCCGGGACTCGGCCGGGGGCCGCCGAAGCCCGGCAATCGGTGACCAGCAGAGCCAAGGCAACCAAAGCAAACCGGAAGCGCCAAGTCATGTGTTCTCCTTTCGCCGCTTGACCCGCTCGCTGCACGACCGGGTGGCGCGGGCATCTTGCCCGTGCTCCGCGCGGAGCACGGGCGATACGCCAGTGCGACCCAACCGCCGCGGCAGCAATGGGTCGCATTCCAGTCGTCCCCTTACGCCGCCGTGCGGAACGCATTGCGCAGGAGGGTCAGACTCTTGGGGATCGCGGTGGCGGCGTCCTCCTGCCCTTCGTATTCCAGGGAAATGTAGCCCCGGTAGCGGTGTCTGCGGAGAATCGCCGCAATGCGGCCGTAGTCCAGATCGAGCGTGTACCAGACGCCGCCGCCGTAATAGGTCTTGGCGTGGACGTAGGTCGCCCTGGGCGCGATCTTGTCGAGCCGCCCGTAGGGGTCCTCCAGAAAGTTGCCGGTGTCGAGCGTCACTCCCAGCCACGGCGAGCGGACGGCGTTGACGATTCTCAAGAGCCCCTCGGGCGTGCGAGCGAGTCCCCAGTGGTTTTCGAGCCCCAGCACCACGCCGCACTTCTCCGCCGCCGGCAGGCACTTCTCCAGCGACTGGATGACCCAGGGAAAGGCATCTTCGTCGGAGTAGCCCGGCAGCGGCGGCTCCATGCCGCGATTCTTCATCAACTCGTCGAAATCCTCGGTCGTGCCCCATCGCCCGGTGTTCACGCGGACCGTCGGAATGCCCAACGCGTAGGCCAGCTCGATGCTGGCGACGGTAATGGCCACGTTTGCCTTGCGCTCCTGGGCGTCGGGCGAGACGAAGCCCTGGTGGGTCGAAAGGCCGCAGAGGGCCAGGCCCGACACGAGCGCCTGTCGCTTCAGCGACCGGAGATACGCCCCGTCCTTGCGGTCCATCTGCTTCTCGAGGATTTCAACGGCGTCGAAGCCCAGGTCCCCCGCCAGGGCAATGCAGTCCTCGATCTTCAGTTTCGAGTTTGCGTTGTATCGCCAGAATGAGTACGTGGAGACGGCAATGGGGTTGCCGCGCCGGGCACCGGCGGCAGCCTTGGCCGGCTGGGACGCGCCATCGCCCCTGCGCGCACCCAGTGCCCCAAGGCCCGCGGCCACAGCGCTTGACTGAAGCAGGAACTTCCGGCGGTTCATGGCGTCTTGCCGGGCTTGGCGGCAGTTTTCATCGCGGTTTCATACAGGCGCACCAGTGCGGCGAGGTTGCAGTGGGCATACGGCTCGTCGCACGCCGGCGAGTGTTTGCCGGCGTCGGCAAACCACATGTCGAGCGTCTCCGGCGCGAAAATCGCGTTGTGGAGGTTGGAGCTCATCGCCACGGGCCGCCGGATCATCTCGATCATCGTCGGCACATCGATCCGGCCGTAGTGCTGCTCAATCCGCTTGCCGAGGGCCTCGGCCCGGTCGCGGCCGGAAACCAATACGGTGTCTTCCGGCACACGGGGCAATTGCGGGTCCTGCTGGCCGGGGCGGAGGACGGTGATCTGCCGGGCGTCGGCGTGGACGGCGGCCATGTTCCGCGACTTGTCGCTCAGCACGTAGTAGTATTCGCACGTGCGCCGGGCAGTACGGAGGATTTCGAGCCCTTCCTCGACCGTGCCGGCCCGCTCCATCACGTCGCGCAAGAGGAAGCTCATGGGCGTGCCGTCCCAGTCGCCTTCGCCGCGTCCGCCCATCTCGCCGATCGCCAGCCCCTGCTGGTTCATGGCGGTGACCGTGCCCACGAAGCCGGCGTAGCCGAGGCTCATCCAAGCGTTCCTCCCCTCGGGCATAAAGACCACGACGGCGGCCGCTTGCTGAAGGTCGACGTCGCGCATGTAATCGAGCACGCGGGCGTGGAGCACGGAGCCGTCCTTGGTGGCCTTGCCGCGCACGGCCACGCCGGTGCAGTGGAAGCGCTCGGGGAAGAGGTTCGCGCAGCGCCCGTCGCGCTGGGAGACTCCCGCGGCCTTGGCCAACGCGTCGCACTCCACCAGGAACCGCTCCGGGGTGTATGGGAGAGTCCGCCGCTGGATTTCCTGCATCCGGTCGAAGAACCAGCGGCCGGACTGGATGCTGTCGGCCGCGCCCACCAGGTAAAGGACCCGATCCACCAGCTTCCGGACTTGCGGCTTCAGGAGCGTCCCCTGGGCGGCGCCCATTTGCTCGGGCGTGCCGGCGACGATCAGGATCGTCTTGCCGTACGTCCGGCAGAGCAGGCCGTGGCCGGCGGGATCGCGGGCGACAATCTGCACGCCCTCCGGTCGTTGGGCCCAGGCGGCGGAACACGCCAGCAGCCAGAGGGCCATCAGCGGAAAGCGGAAAGCGGAAAGCGGAAAGCGGAACCGTCTGCGCCCCCCACCCGTCGCCCGCCACCCGTCACCCGTCACGCGCCACGAACCAGGCCGCGTCCGCCTTCCGCCTTCCGCTTTCCGCTTTCCGCTCTTCATTCCATTTTCTCCATGGCGAAATCGAACATGGCCGAGAACATCCGCTGGAGTTCCTCCGTTTCCACGTCTTTGGATGGCAGACCCGCCGGCGGCTCAAACATGGCCTCGTGGGCGACCGTGTTGATCTGCCACCCGAGGAACCTCACGGTTCCTGCGGCGCCCGGGACCGCGAAACTCAAGAGTTGCGGGGTCTTGCCGTCCGGGCTCAAGAGGAGCCGGAAGGTGCCGCGGTCTTGGCCTTTGAGGACGACGCGGATGGCCCTTTGGCCGTTGGCCGCCGGCTCGTCGGCGATCGCGGCCAGCGGGTCCAGGACGTCGGGGGCCAGCGCGGCGCCGGCCACGGCGCCGGCCACCATGCGGAGTTTCAAGAGATGGTCGGCCTGGGCAAAGGCCAAGGGGTCGCGGAGCCTGGTCTTGCCGTTGGCGATGCCGCGAAAGAGCGTCTTCTGCGTCGAGACCATCCACGGCTGCTCCCCTTGCCCGATCGCCACCTCGCCAACCCCGGGCAGCCTGCACTCCAGCTTGAATCGCCCTTGGGTCCCGCGGATCAATAGGATCCGGCCCTGGTAGGGCTTCTGCCCGGCGGGCGCGAACTCCACCGACAGGTCGGCGAAGTGGCATCGGCCCGCGGCGGGCTCGGCCGTGAAGAACCCGACCGCCTCCTGAAGCAGCCTCAGCACGACTTGGGTCGGCGTCTTACCGTTGGCCGTGGGCGCCGGGACCTTCACTCCGGGCGGGAGGTCCTGGCCGAAGAAATCGACCATCCGCTGCATGACCCGCGGCAGGGCGGCCATCGCCGTGTAGTGTCCCAGCCCGTCGAGCCACTCCACGCGGTCGGACAGCCCCAGCGCCGACGCCAGCTTCTCCGTACACGCCCGGGGTATCACCTCGTCTTCGGCGGCGTTGACCATGAGCACCTTGCCGCTTTGGGCCCGATCGCGCAGGGCCTCGGCGTGCCGCAGCGGATCGACGGCCTGGATTGCGGCCTCGATCTTCGACCGCTGCTGCGCCGGGAGGCGCTGGAGCAGGCGGTTGAGGTCCTCGGTCTCGCGGGCGTGGCGGATGATGGCGATCAGGTCGCCGCCGGCGAGGATCGGCATGACGCGGGAAAGCCGCGGCTCGCTGCCGGCCGCGGCCACCGCCACGATTCCCCCGAGGCTGATCCCGGTGATGCCGATCCGCCTGGGATCGATCTCCGGGCGCGACGCCAAGAGGTCGATCGTGCGGCGAACGTCCTCCATGCCTTGGACCAGGGCGTCCACGAACAGCTTGGGGTTGGCCGCCATGGCGCCGGGCCCTTGGGGAAAGCCGCGCTCGCCGTAGTACGGCAGCTTGAACAGGATGGCGGGGATGCCGTGCGTCGCCAGCACCGTACACTGCATGCGCACCAGTTCCATGTTGCCGTCCAGGATGTGCATGCAGATCACGGCCGGACGCTTAGGCTCCCCGGGCCGCAGCCCGGCGGGCACGTAATACTCGGCCGGAACAATGTTGTTCTGCGGCACGGGCGTCACCACCGGCGAAGGATACGTGAGGCGGTAAACAACGTACCCCGCTTTCTCGGTGCGCGACTCGATGCTGTAGTCAAACGGGTGGTTGTTGAAGGTCTGGATCACGGAGACAACCTGCGGGAGTTTCTGTGACGGCGAGGGCGTCCGCGCCCGCGCTCGATCCGCTTCCGAGAGCGCCGTCAGCATGACCAAAGCAGTGACCAAACTCCATTGCATCCTGCGCACTGCGAGATTCATCGTCGTTCTCCTTGGCGGCCGCCCGCAGAACGCTGCCCCAGGGCGGCCTCGGTCAATCATTATAATCTGCCGGGCGGGACGGGGAAACCCCGTGTGCGCGTGGACGGCTTTCAGCCCTTGCGCCCCAGCATCCGGTCCAGCGCGTCGGAAGTGTGCCAGACCAGCGCTTCGGGCCAGTGCTCCAGCGGGCGGAAGTACTCAAACGTCAGGTGCCCGCGGTAGCCGACCTGGTCCAGGGCCTCCAGGACCGCCGGCCAGTTGGTCGTGCCGTCCAGGAGCGGGCGGAACGTGTCCAGGTTGAACTCGTGGACCCGTTTGGAGTATTCCTTGACGTGGACGTTCTTGATCCGTTTCCCCAGGATCGGGATCCAGTGCTCCGGAAAATGGTACTGCGCGATGTTGCCGGTGTCGAAGTGGACCCGCACCCGCTCCGACCCGAAGCTATCGACGAACTGGACCATCTCCTGCGGCGTGTGGAGGAACGCGTTAATGAAGATGTTCTCGACGTTCAGGTAGACCCGGGCCTTTTCTGCCTCGGGGATGAGGCGGCCCATCGCTTCCCGGGCGCGGCGGTCGCAAACCTCAAATGGGACCGGCGGCTCGTCGGGCAGCCACGGGACGTACACGGCCCCGGGCACGACCAGGACGTTCTCCGTGCCCAGAAGTGGTGCGGCATGGATGATTGCGGTGGCCAGTTCGAGGCCCTTTTGGCGGCGTTTCGGGTCCTCGTGCGTCAGCGAGTACGGCCAGAACAGGAACGAGCAGACGCCGCTCACTTCCAGCCCCGTCTTGCGCGCCATCGCACCGATGGTCTTGAGATCCGCCCGGCTCGCCTTGGGGGAGATTTCGCCCTCCTCGGCGTAGTTCAGCTCGACGCCCTCGAACCCGGCCTCCTTGCACAACTGGAAGCACTCCTTGAGCGTCATCTTCTGCGGATACGGGAGGGCCCAGAGGTTGATCGACTTCTTCATGTTGTACTTCTTGCCGGGCTTGCGGCGCGCGGCCGGTTCCTTGGCGCCGGCCGGGGCATCCGCCGCCAGCCCCTGGGCCGCCACGAAGGCGCCGCCAAAGGCCGCCGTGTAGGCCAACACCTCGCGCCGGCTGAGCGGCGCGGATTCGCGTTCTCGTGTGTTCATTTCGTCTTGCGGTGTCATCGTAGCTTCTCCTTCAAATCCTCTTTCAGCCGGTTCCGCAGGTAGACGTGCAAGTCCCCGTTCCACGGCTTGGAGCAGATGTCCAGGTCGCCGTCGCCGTCCACGTCCGCGGCGACTCCCTCGTGACACTCCGGGCCTTCCAGAATGATGTGCTCGCGCCACTTCAGGCCGCGGCCGTCGAGGTTCTCCCACACAAACCAGCGGCGCTTGCCGCCCGGACCGGTGCCGCCCATGGGCCCTTCGCCCGAAAAGACGTCGAGCTTGCCGTCGCCGTTGAAATCGCCGACCCACAGCGTGTGCAGGTCGCCTTTGCCCGCGGCGATCGAGTGCTTGGTCCACTTGCCGCCGCGGCCGTCCTCGTTGCGGTACCAATCGACCCGTCCGTCCGGCGGATTCACCTCGTTGTCGCAGAGGATGATGTCGTTGCGGCCGTCGCCGTCCAGGTCAACGATCCAGGCCCTCGTGGTCTCGGGGAACCGGCCGCCGTGGCGCGGGCCGAGGTTCTCGTGCCAAGTCCAGCGGGTGCCTTTGCCGTCGGCATTCTCGAACCAGCCGGTCGAGCGCACGATGTCCAGGTCGCCGTCGCCGTCGATATCGCCCACGCCCCGCGGCGCAATCCCGCCGTGGATCGCCGGGCCGACGCGGTGACTCTCCCACGGCTTTGTGGGGTCGCTCGGGATCTTGTACCAGAATAAGCCCGCCGAGTCCTGCATCATGACGACCTCGAGCTTGCCGTCGCCGTCGACGTCGGCGGCCACGTTGTCGTGCGAATTGGGGATTGCGCCGTTGGAGAAGCGGGTCCACTGCTTGCCCGCGGGAGTGCCCGGATTGCGGAACCAGGTGCTGCCGGAGACCTGGTCGATCCAGCCGTCGCCGTCCACGTCCATGGCGACGCCGCCCACCTCGGTGCCGACCTTCTGGCCGATCAGGTGGCGGACCCAGCGGTCCGGCGCCTGATATTGAAACCACCAGAGGTCGCCGTGGCTGCACCCGGTGATCCAGTCCAGCTTCCCATCCTTGTCCACGTCCACCAGCGAGGTCTGCCCCATCAGGTTCCCGATCTTGCCGATCTCGTGATACTCGAACTTGGGGAAATCCTCGGCCCGGGCCCCAGCGGCGAGGCACCAGGCCGCGAGGGCGATCAGGCCGCACCGCCCGCGGTTTCTCTCGAAGCCGACGTCCCCAGCGACAAGCGATCTACGCATGGCTTGGCCTCCTGTAAGACCGTAGGGTGGGACAAGCGCAGCGCAGTCCCACCAAACAACCAGAAGAATCGTGGTGGGACTTCGTCCCACCCTACCTGCTATTTCTTGGAGTGCGGCGATTCATCTCCGCACTCCAAAGCCGGATTATACCACCTCCACGATCACCCGGAAATCAAGGGGGCGCGGCTTGCGCGATTGACATTTCCCTCAGCCGGACTATCCTGGGGGGCAAGGAGCAAGGTCATGAGCAGGCTCGCGGGCCGGCGCGATTTTCTAAAGCAAGCGGCCGGGGGACTCGCTTTGGCGAGTGGACTGGGCCGGATCGGGCTGGCTCCCCCGGCCAAAGAAGAGGCCAAACCGAAGCCGGAAGCCAAATCGAAGGAACCGCCGAAGCCGGCGCCCGAGCACACGTTGACGGTGATCTCTGGCACGCCGCTCGAGCGCGGGCGCCAGTACGGCCGGGTCTTCCGGCAGCCGATCCGGGAGTTCCTCGATCGCGAGATTCTTGCCCCCTTCGCCAAGGATGCTGCCCAGCGCGAGAAACTG
>Ga0315293_10007561_pt1 | contig 10084 bp, 6 predicted proteins | sample YL17G13_20_MG_FD_203071 | JGI IMG/M metagenome (GOLD analysis project Ga0315293, IMG submission 203071) | Sediment microbial communities from Yellowstone Lake, YNP, Wyoming, USA - YL17G13_20 | ecosystem: Environmental > Aquatic > Freshwater > Lake > Sediment | place: USA: Wyoming | collected... | reverse complement strand
CTCTCCCTCCCTCCCCCAAGATGCACGCACGCAGGCACGCGCGCGAGCGGAAAATCACAAAACCCTGTCGCCCAAAGCAACACAGCGACACTCACACTCTCCCCCAAAAACATTCCATCCATCCATCCATCCATCCCCTCCGTCTCTCTTCTTTTCATTCATTTCACTTGTCAAATGTCTGCGCGGTCGCCTCCTGGGTGAGCGACGCAAACAGCGGGGAGGACAGGTACCGCTCGCCATAGGACGGGATGATGACGCAAATGACTTTGCCCGCATTGCCCGGGCGGGCCGCGACCAGCCCGGCCGCGTGGACGGCCGCCCCACTGGAAATGCCGACCAGCAGCCCCTCCTGCGTCGCCAGGGACCGGGCCGTGGAGATAGCCTGGTCGGACGAGACCTGCACCACCTCGTCCACCAGGTCGACGTCCAGATTCTTTGGGATGAAGCCGGCCCCAATGCCCTGGATGCGGTGGGGCCCCGGCTTGCCCCCCGAAATGACGGGCGACTCCGAGGGCTCCACAGCGACCAGGCAGATGGCCGGGTTCTGCTCCTTGAGGAACCGCCCCGTCCCCGTGATGGTGCCGCCCGTCCCCACTCCGCACACCAGCACGTCGATGGCCCCGCCCGTCTGGGCCCACAGCTCCGGCCCCGTCGTCTCGTAGTGCACCTGCGGGTTGGCCGGGTTTTCAAACTGTTGGAGGACGACCGCGCCTGGGGTGGACGCCGCGATTTCTTCGGCCTTGGCGACCGCGCCCTTCATGCCCAGCGCCGGGTCCGTCAGCACCAGCGTCGCGCCGAACGCCTTGAACAGGACGCGGCGTTCGATGGACATGGAGGCCGGCATGGTTAGGACGAGCTTGTACCCTTTCACGGCCGCCACAAAAGCCAGCGCGACGCCCGTGTTGCCCGAGGTCGGCTCGACGAGCGTGTTCCTCCCTGCCTTGATGGTGCCGGCCGCCTCCGCCGACTCGATCATGGCCTTGCCGATGCTGGAAGGTAGAGAAGTGCGTGTGCGTCGTGTGAGAGTGCGGGGCCTCCTCTCCCATACCCCCCAGTTCCTGCTCCATCATTCCTCTTCCCTTACCGGTCCTTCACGCTCGAGTTGGGTTGCATAGACTCCAGCTTGGCGAACACCTTGGCCGTGTCCTTGGACCGGGGGACGACCTTGCGCAGGCGGACGAGCGGGGTGCCACCGACCAGGTCGACGACGGACCTGTGCGGAAAAGAGAGTGAAAGAAAGAATGAGAGAGTGAAAGAGGGAGGTTGAGGGGTGTCTTGTTTGGGGGCCCCTCCTCCTCTCCTCCTCTCTCCTCGTAACCCCTCGTCATCCGCACTCACCGAACGGGCGCGGCCGCCTTGTTGAGCAAGGCAAAAGTCGCCTCGTTCATGGTGCTGGCGGGTGGCGGGGCGCCGGCAGGGGCGGGCGGGGTGACGGTGGCGGTAGGCGCGGGCGCGGGCTCGGCGGCGGCATCCTGAATTGGAATGGGCTGGAATGCGTGAAAACAAAGGGATCCAGGGGGGGAGGGGGAGTGCCGATTGCACCCCGTCAACGGGCACAGTGCTGATCAATCCACCGACCTGGTGGGGTAAAAAGGCCGGCAGGGCACGAATTCCCGTCGCGAACGGCCCCTCGCGGTGCACAATTGCAGTGCATGGAAAGGGGGGCGCCCTCTTTTTATTTATACTACTACCTTGTCCCTCTTGCCACCACCAAGCTTGAGCTTGCTCAGCTTGTCGGCGAGGCCCATGATGGTTTGACTGGGGGATTGATTGGCGTGGAAGGATGGACGATAGACGGGCGAGTGTGGCGAGTGTGGCGGAAAGATAAGGTTGAGAATGAAAAGCTGAGTGGCCGACCCGGTTATTTTTTTGAGGGGAGAAAACGCACAGGCTTTACACATGGAGCGAGCGCCATACACACACCAAACCCACATGCGCGCCCCCGCACTCATTCACTGGTCGAAGGCGGGAAGGAGGAGCAAGAGAGAGGGGGAAGGACGCAAGATCCAACCACTCTCTCCATCCCCATCAATCCCAACCCTGTTCTTCCTTCTCTTGTTGTTGTTGTTGTTGTTTGATTTGTTCCGGCCCTGGGGAAAGGGCAGGGGAACGTCGCGCATTTGCCACGCACTGAAAACGCGCGCAGACTCTTCATGCGAAACGCGCTCTCACACAGCCACCAGGGAACCGACCGCTCATTTCAAAGCACACTCCGAAAACCGGGGCGCGTTTCAGCGGATGATGATGAAAAAAAAAAAGCACTCTTTTTCACATCTTGGACACGATCAGGTCGGCCGCGTCCTGGACGGTCGCCAGGCCCTCCGCGCCGTCCTCGTCCAGGGTGACCTCGAACTTCTCCTCCAGGGCCATCATGATTTCCACGGTGTCCAGGGAGTCGGCGCCCAGGTCCGCGAACTTGGCCTCGGGGCCGACCTGAACAGAGAGAAATTAGTGTGTGTGAGTGCTTTGCTAGTCAGGAATGATGCAAGGGGGAGGGTGCGGGTGGGGTATTTTGCGTCTCGATCTTTGCTCCTGTCTGCTTCTCACAGGCGGGGAGGTGCTTGCTAGTGGGCGGGCGGCAAGGCAGGCGAGCAGAGGAAAGAGAACAAGAGAAAGAGTGGTCGAGCCGGCCTCCTTTGCGTTCTCTCTCGCCGCTCGTTGTTTTTCTCTCTCCCCACCCTCCATTCCTCTCTCACCTTGTCCAGGTCGGCGCCCAGCTGCTCAGCGATGATAGAGCGTACGTCGGCCAGGACCTGCGCGTGAGAGAGGAGGGTGAATGTGAGTGAGCGGCGGCAGCGGGAGGGGCGGTGTGAGAGGGCCGCGCGACCGGCTCTGCGTCCGTCGCTCGAGAAAGGGCGGCGGCCCATCGGAGAGACTTCGTGTGACCGCCGCCGCCGCACCCCGCCCCCCACCACAGCCGGCCGTGACCACTGCAGGGCATAGCTCAGAGGCCAGGCTTGCCATCCGAGGGATCGCCGGCGGGGCATTGGCCGGGGGCGAGGGGTGTGGCGCGGCGCGCGACGCCCGCCTTGAGCGCGCTCTCGTGAGCGCCGCCCGGGCGCCTTCGCTCGCTCTGCCGCTGGAAAAGCTAGCCCCATCGAATCGAAAGCCCGCCCCCCGCGCGCGCGCCCCGGCCACACCACACACTCCCCACCCCCTCATCTCCATATACTCACCGCAGCCTTGTCGGCGGCGGCCGCGACGACGCGGGAGCGGGAGGCGACGCGCGGGCGGGCGGCGACGGCCGGGCGCTGAGAAAGGGAGAGAAAAAAAAAAAAGTCAGGTTGCCGGCGGGCGAGTTCGTTTTTGCTCTCCTCGCTCCCTTCTCTCCGCGCGCGCCCGCCCCGGCGGGCCATAATCCCCATGCTTTCCGGCCCAGCAGATCCACGCACCATGGAGGTCTTGGAGGACAGGGCGAACGCCATTTTTTAGTCGGAGGGGTGGGAGGGGTGGAGAGAGGCGAAAGAAGTAAAAGGTGGTGTGAAGCGAGTGGTCGAGAAGAACGAAAGGGAGGACGAGCACTTCGCTCTTTCCTCTTGAATTCGGCCACACACGCGCAGAAGCCCCTCCCACATGCAGGCCCTCCACACTACCGGCCGCGCGGCCTTGTCCTCCCGGCCGGCTGCCGCACCGCGCGCTGGGTGGTGAGTGTATTTACAGGGGATAGAGAGGAGTGGAGAGGGAGGGCGGGGGCGCGCGCGGGAGAAAAGAGGGGAGCGCGCCTGCGGCGCCCTCCCTGCTTTCGTGTGCGGCTAGCGATCCGCGGAAGGGAGGCCCTGTGGGGGCAGCCGCGCCGCGCCTAAGCACTCGCCTGCGCGATCCCACCACGCACACTGAACGCCCGCGCACTCGGTCTCCACCCTGGGAGAGACGCGGCCGGGGATGAGACGGAGGCTCCCGCCTCCCCTGCCCGGCCGCGCCTGGCCTTCTTGCCGCTCTCTTTTTTTTTCCGCCCTCTCAAAAACTCAACCTTTCCCCTCGCCTAGCTCCCGCCCGCTCGCCCGCCGGGCCGCGCTCGCCACCCGCGCCCTCGCGCTCCCCTCGACCACCAGCAACACACAAGCCACCCCCGCCCGGGCCGTCAAGGCCGCCGCCGCGCCCGCAGCCGCGAGCGGGAATGGCAAGTACGATTACGACCTGCTCATCATTGGGTGCGGCGTCGGCGGCCACGGCGCGGCCTTGCACGCCGTGGAATGCGGCATGAAGGTCGGCATCATTGAAGGCCACGACATTGGCGGCACCTGCGTCAACCGGGGGTGCGTCCCCTCGAAAGCCTTGCTGGCCGCGTCCGGGCGCGTGCGGGAGATGAAGAACGAGGCGCACCTCAAGTCGCTCGGCATCCAGGTCGGGTCGGTGACGTACGACCGCCAGCCCATTGCCGACCACGCCAAGAACCTGGCGACCACCATCCAGGGCAACCTGCAGCGCTCCCTGGAGACGATCGGGGTGGACATCCTGCGGGGCGCGGGCAAGGTGACGGCGCCGCACACGGTCAAGTACGCCTTGCCCGGGCGGGTGGACGTGGGCGGGACGGTCACCGCGCGCGACATCATGATCGCGACCGGCTCCGTCCCCTTTGTCCCGCCCGGCATCACCATCGACGGCAAGACCGTCTTCACGTCCGACCACGCGCTCAAGCTGGAGTGGGTGCCCGGGTGGGTGGCCATCATCGGGTCCGGCTACATCGGCCTCGAATTCTCGGACGTGTACACCGCGCTGGGCAGCGAGGTCACGTTCATTGAGGCCATGGACGACCTCATGCCCGGCTTTGACCGGGAGATCGCCCGCCTGGCCCAGCGCCTGCTGATCAACCCGCGCAAGATCGACTGGCACACGGGCGTGCTCGCCACCAAGGTGACGCCGGGCGTGCCGGGCGTGAAGCCCGTCACGATTGAGCTGACAGACGTCAAGACCAAAAAAGTGGTCGACACGCTCGAGGTCGACGCCGTCCTGGTCGCGACGGGGCGGGCGCCCTACACGGCCGGCCTGAACCTGGGGGCCCTGGGCGTGGAGACCGACCGCCGGGGCTTCATCCCGGTCGACGACAAGATGAATGTCCTGGACACGGCGGGAAAGCCTGTCCCCCACCTGTGGTGCATTGGGGACGCCAACGGCAAGTACATGCTCGCCCACGCCGCCTCCGCCCAGGGCATTTCGGCGGTGGAGTGCATGGCCGGCCGGCCGCGCGTGCTGAACCACGCGTCCGTGCCCGCCGCCTGCTTCACGCACCCGGAGGTGTCGTTCGTGGGCGCGACGGAGGAGGCCGCGCGCGAGGCGGCCGAGGCGGGCGGGTACGCGTCCAAGGTCAAGGTCGTCAAAACGTCCTTCAAGGCCAATTCCAAGGCCCTGGCCGAGAAGGAGGGCGACGGCCTGGCCAAGATGATCTACCGGGCGGACACGGGCGAGATCCTGGGCGTGCACATCATCGGCCTGCACGCGGCCGACCTGATCCACGAGGCCTCCAACGCGGTCGCGACAGGGCAGACGGTCCAAGACATCAAGTTCGCCGTCCACGCCCACCCCACCCTGGCCGAAGTCCTCGACGAGCTGTTCAAGGGGGCGCACCTGGAGGCGGGGGCGCCGGCGGCCAAGGCAGTGCCGGTGCTGGCCAAGGCGGCGTGATGAGGATGGGATGGAGAGAGAGGGTTGAGGAATGGAGGGGGTGTGCTTCTTTTTGTGTATGAAGTGGGTGGGGTGGGGGGTGGGGAGGAGAGCCAGCTGACATGGTAATGGAGAGAGGAAACGTGCGTGCGTGCGCGCGCGAGAGAGCGTGTGTGACAACCAAGGCGTGTTCCAAATTCATCCACCTCTCCCCCTCCTGCCACCCCCAGCAGCCGCGGGTCGTGTTGTTGCCATGGTCGCCGCCGCCGCCTTGTCCTTTCTCACGGCGGCGGTGCCGTTTGCGGTGGGCGCCGCAGCCTCTCCGGGTGCCAAACCACCGCCGCCGCCACCGCCCCTCTCACCCGCTGCCTCCGCCGCCATGGCGTCCAGCGCATCCGCGACCCGGCCCAGGGCGTCCGCGGCCTCGTCGCCCAGGGCCTGAGGAATGTGTCGAGAGAGGTTGGGCGAGAGAGGGGGTTGAGGGGCCAGGTTGGGAGAAAGAAGGTCGAGCCGTCGAGGAATCGGTCCCCCCTTCTCTTGACACTCACCATTTGCTCCAGCGTGGTCCGCACCGACGCCGCTGCAGACGAGGCGAGACAGGGTCGCAAGCGGGAGGATGTGACGCGAGATTCAGAGGCGGCTCCGCGCATGGTGCTTTGAGAGAGCGCTTTTTCCGTGCGTGCTAGCTTTCGCCATGTGAAAGAAGAGGTAGTTAAGTACTCCCCTTTTCATTCCCTCTCCTCACGTTCACCGCACCGAACCCACGCAATCGCATCATGCTTATGTCCATCACGCTCGTCTCCCGCCCGGCGGGCGTGCCTCGGCCAACAACAAGGGGCGCGGGTCAACGGCGCGGGTTGACCACCGCGCACGCGACCATCAACCCGGCCCAACCCGACCCCGACGCCCGTGCCGGCCCGCCAACCCGCCGCACCGCCCTCCTCTCCAGCCTGGGCGCCACCCTGGGCGCCACCCTGGGCCTGGCTATCCTACCCACCCCCGTGTCCGCTGCCACCGCCGCCAAACCGCCCCGCCTGCCGGTGCTGGACGCCAAGAAGCTGTACGGCGACAAAGCGGGCGCCGCCCGGGACGCCGCCGTGGCTGCCCTGGAGGCCGCCATCAAGCCGGAAGCCGCGGGCGCGGTGCTGCGCTTTGCCTTCCACGACGCCGGCACGTGGGACGCTGTCAAGGGTACGGGCGGCGCCAACGGGAGCCTGCGCCTGGAGCTGGACCGCCCGGAGAACGGGGGCGGCCTGGGCTACGCCCTGGCCATCCTGTCTGGCGCGAGGGAGGCCGCCCACAAGGCGCACCCCTCCCTGCCCCAGCTGACGTTCGCGGATTACGCCCAGCTGGGCGGGGCGGTGGCGGTCGCGTCCACGGGCGGGCCCCGGATCGAGGTCCCCATCGGCCGCCCGGACGCGGGGAGGGGCGACCCGGCCGGCCAGCTCCCACCGCTGACGCTGGACGCTGCGGGCCTGCGGTCGCTGTTCGGCCGCAACGGGTACAGCGATGAGGCGATCGTCGCGCTGTCGGGTGCGCACACGCTGGGCATGGTGCGGGCCAACCCGCCCTACAAGGGGAACAACCTGTCGCCGACGCCCACCAAATTCGACACGTCCTACTTCTCCGCCCTCCAGAAAAAAAAGGGCGTCTTTCCGAGTGACAACGCCCTGATGACCGACCCCGTCTTCAAAGGCTTCGTCAACACCTTTGCGCGGGACAGGGCCGCTTTCTTCAAGGCCTTTACGGCTGCGTACATTGACATGGGCCTCAAGGGGATCGCCGTGCCGGCCGCCGCCGTGTGAGGTGGGGATGAGGGGGTGAGGATGGAAGCAGAGAGAGAGAGAGAGAGAGAGGAAACGTCGCGCGGCCCCCTGTGGGGCTCGTGAATGCCCAGGCGGAAGCGGTGGCCACAGAGAGCGGGAGACAGAGAGAGAGAAAATGGGAGTCGCCTCGCCGCGCGGCCTCCTCCTGTGGGGCGCGCGTGAATGTAAAAAAAGGAAAAGAGGAGGTCGTGGTTGAGGAGGACGTGTTCACACACTCATTTCGCGCGCCGCTCTCTCTCACAGCGCCGCGCACGCACAGCACTCCTCAGCGCGTGCCCCTCACCCAGGAGCGCTCGCAAAGGGAGACCCAGCGAGCGCACCCTCTCTCTAGCATCCTAGGAGGCTCGCGCGTGTGCATGCCCCTCCGCGCGCGCCCCTTTTTTTCCCTCCTCGCATCGCTTTTCTTTTTTCAAGCGCTCAATGGACGCCAAGCGTCGTTGGGCCGGCCCGCCCGGCGGTGGCCGCGGCCGCGGCGGCGGCGGCGGTGGCGGCGGCCGTGGCGGTCCCCCACCCCCCAAGCGCCCCGCCACGGGTGGTGGGGGTGGTGCGGGTGGCGGCGGTGCCGGCCCGTCCGCCCCTCCCCCACCGACAGACGAGCCTGCCGAAGTCAATGAGTTTGCGGCGGAAGACGACGACGTCGACACCGGCGGCGGCGGCCCCCTGGAGGACGTCGACATGGAGCTCGGCGAGGCCGGTCGCAACTGGACGCGCCCGGCCCTGCCGCCCCTGGACCCGAGCAAGGACGACATCGGTGAGAGATGGGAGGGCGAGAAAGCGCGCTGCCTGATGCGAGAGAGCCGGACTTTTGTGTGCATGCGTCCGCGCCCGCCCTCCACTCACCCTCGTCTCCCCTCTCCAGTCTTCCAGCAGGTGGAGGTCGACTACTTCGTCGGCCCGGGCGACGCTCGGGTGCACAAGGTGAGAAAGTGGAGAGGGAGGTTCGAGCGGAGGCACAAAAAAAAGGTGGGGCGCCCTTTTTTCCCCTCCCATCCTCAATCTTCTTCTTCTTCTCTTTCTTGCAGACCGACTCCCCCGAAACACCCATCATCCGCATGTTTGGCGTCACCGCGGCCGGTCACTCGGTCGCGACCTTCCTGCACGGCTTCGAACCCTACTTTTTCGCGGAAGCCCCCGCCGGCTTTGGCCCCGACGACTGCGACGACCTCGCCCGCGTCCTCAACGCCCGCCTCGTGGAACGCCACGCCCGCGTCCGCTGCCCGGCCCTGTGCACGGGCGTGACCCTGGTGGCGGGCAAGGCCTCGCTCTGGCAGTACACGGGCGGCGGGACGCGCCCCTTCCTGCGCATCGGCCTCGCCCTCCCAGCCCTGGTGGCCGCCGCGCGCGGGATGGTCGAGTCGGGACTCTCCGTCAACGGCCGCTACCTGGGCCACACGACCTACGAGTCCAACGTCATCTACCCGCTCCGCTTCATGACGGACTGCGGGGTGGTGGGCGGGAACTGGGTGGCGCTGCCCGCCGGGAGCTACCGCCTGGGGCCGGCGGGCGGGCCGGGCGCGCCCCGGGCCACGCACTGCCAGGTGGAAGCGTCCGCGCACTACTCGTCCCTCACCTCCCACGCGCCGGAAGGGGAGTGGGCCCGCCTCGCCCCGCTGCGCGTTCTGTCCGTTGACATCGAGTGCGCCGGGCGGAAGGGCCACTTCCCGGAGCCGGAGCACGACCCGGTGATCCAGATCGCGTCCCTCGTCTCCGTCACGGGGGAGGCCCGGCCGGCCGTGCGCAACGTGCTGACGCTCGACACGTGCGCGCCCATCGCGGGCGCCGAGGTGCTGTCCTTTGAGACGGAGGCCGCCCTGCTGCGGCGGTGGCGGGACCTGGTCATCGAGACGGACCCGGACATCATCATCGGGTAAGGGACGAGGCCTGAGCCTGGCCACCCGCGCGAGCGCGCCTCCTCAAACAAACCTCTTTGATGCCCGCCGCCCATGACCCTTCCCTTCTCTCTCCCCCCTCTCTCCCTCCCCCTCCCTCCACTCGCAGGTACAACACCACCAACTTCGACTTGCCGTACCTCCTCCAGCGCGCGGAGGCCCTGGGCGTGGCGGACTTCCCGTTTTGGGGGCGGGTCGCCCGGTCGCGGACGCGCATGCGCGACACGACCTTCTCCTCCAAGGCCTACGGCACGCGGGACATGAAGGAGATCACGATCGAGGGCCGGGTCCAGCTGGACCTGCTGACTGCCGTCCAGCGGGAGCACAAGCTGTCCTCCTACTCCCTGAACGCGGTGTCCGCGCACTTCCTGGGCGAGCAGAAGGAGGACGTCCACCACTCGATCATCTCGGACCTCCAGGCCGGCACGCCCGAGACCCGGCGCCGCCTGGCCGTGTACTGCCTGAAGGACGCCTACCTGCCCCAACGCCTGCTGGACAAGCTGATGATGCTGTACAATTTCGTGGAGATGGCGCGCGTGACGGGCGTGCCCATGTCCTACCTGCTGACGCGGGGCCAGTCCGTGAAAGTCTTTTCCCAGATCCTGCGGAAGGCCGCCCAGCGCGGGCTGCTCGTCCCCAACATGAAGCCCGCGTCGGGTGGGGGCGCCTTCGGCGGCAACGGCGGGGGCGGGCCCGACTCGGGCACGTACGAGGGCGCGACCGTGCTGGAGGCGAAGCAGGGCTTCTACCGCACGCCCGTCGCAACCC
>Ga0315293_10007560_pt1 | contig 10084 bp, 5 predicted proteins | sample YL17G13_20_MG_FD_203071 | JGI IMG/M metagenome (GOLD analysis project Ga0315293, IMG submission 203071) | Sediment microbial communities from Yellowstone Lake, YNP, Wyoming, USA - YL17G13_20 | ecosystem: Environmental > Aquatic > Freshwater > Lake > Sediment | place: USA: Wyoming | collected... | reverse complement strand
CCACACGGTGGGGGTTGGTGTCACCTGCCCCGCCCCTTCCGGCGGGGAGTGGAAGCACATCTTCGTGCGCGAGGGCTCTTTCTACGTCCGCTACCGCATTCGGTGAATAGGCTGGAGGGCAGGAAGAGGTTCGGCATGCTGTTCGCGATCGTCGCGGCGTTGGGGTGCGCGGAGCCGGGGGCCGTTCCGGTGAGCTTGCAGTGGTACTCGACGGAGGTTGAGTGCTCAAACGCCGCCGCGGTCTGGGAGGCTCCAGAAGACGTGGTTGCCCTGCAAGTGCGCCGCCGAGAGAAGAACGGCTGGACCTACTATGTAGGCGGAACCGTCGAGGACGGGGGCACGCTGTCGGTAGGCTGTACCGACGACGTCGCCATCCTCTACGCCATCGCCGAGTAGCCCGCACGCATAGGCGCAAAACGGGGTAGACTGACCTTGCACAGGTGCGCGCCATGGCTTCGGACGTCCAGAAGTACGACAAGACCCGCAACTCCAACGCGGCGGGGAGTGGTGGTCTCACTGGGGCCTTGAGCGGGTTCGCCACGGGCGCGGGCATCGGTGCGGCCGCCGCCGGCGCTGCCACCGGCGGCATTGGGGCCATCCCCGGCGCGCTGATCGGGGGGCTCATCGGGGCCGCTACGGTCGGTGCGGGCAGCGCAGGCACCAGCGCGTGGATGGATGACGCCGCGCAGAAGCAGGAGATCAAGACCTCCGAGAAGAACGTCGCCACGGCCGAGCGCGCCGAGAAGGAGGCCGCGATCGACTCGCAGGCCCTCGCGCGCTCCACGCAGCGCCCCGGCGGTGGTGGGGGCGGGGGGCTCCCCTCCGGGTCCTCCTACCTGCCCGCGGCGGGGGCCACGAGCTACGACACCTGGAAGAGCCGGTTGCAGGGAGGGGTGTGATGGCCGGCCTCGACCCTACCCCGAAGGTGAAGCGCCTCTACCAGGACGAGTACGGGCGCTACCTTCAGGCGCCCGACTACTTCGACGAGTACACCACGCCTGACGACATCAAGCGTGCCCAGGCCGACGCCTTCGCCGAGTACGGCGTCAACGCCGGCGTCGGTGCGCTCGGGCTCGCCGGGCAGGAGGCGCTGTCCTTCGTGGACACCGTGCAGGACACGAAGAACAAGTCGGAGCTGAGCAAGCTCGAGGGCCTTGAGAAGCGGGGCAAGTTGGGCCTCACCGGCGAAGAGCGCTCCACCTACGAGCGGGGGCTGCTCAACCCGGTCAAGGCCATGGGCGCGGAGCAGGGCCGCCGGGACGAGGCGCGCCTCGCCAGCGGCAGCGCCGGCAAGAGCGCCGCCGACGTGGTGCGGGCGCAGCGGGAGAGCAACCGGCGCCTCGACGACGCGGGCTTGCAGGCCGCGCAGAAGATCGAACAGGCCCACATCCAGCGCAAGGCCGACCAGCGGCAGGAGATGGAGGAGCGCCGCAGCTACGAGAGCGGCCGCGAGACCCAGCGCCTGAACCTCCTCTCCGAGACCATTCCGGGCATCCTGGCCAACGTGGGGAAGGTCGCCGCGGGCATCGCCCTGCCTGCCCGGATGACCGACGCTCAGATCGTCCGCATGCAGAGTGAGATCGATCCCGCTACCCAGAAGCCCCGCTGGCCGGGCATCGTGGGCAAGTCCCTGAAGGATGCCCGCGCGCTGCTCGAGGGCGTTGCATGGGAGACCGAGGCTCGGCGCACCGCGCAGTCGGGGGACGTCGCGGCGACCGGCGCAGACGCTCAGGCCAGCGCGTCTCCGGGCGGCGCGCCGGCGACGTATTCCACGGACCCTCTCGGCCTCGGGGGGGAGTCCCGCGGGGAGCGGCGGTCCAGTGACGCCCTTCACGCCTGGAGCCGCTGATCATGGCACGAGTGCAGGACTACTACCAGAACCGCCGCGACCTCGGGAAGTCCTCGATGGTCGCGTACCTCGACGCCTGGCTCACCGAGCGCTCGGGGATGAACAAGGCGCTCATGGCCCCGGAGAAGCAGCGAGACCCCGCGAAGCTCGCCGAGCAGGAGGCCCGGATTCGCAAGGCCATCGCCGACCTCATGCGCGCGAAGGTGTCGGGGTCCGTGGAGGAAGTGAAGATTGCCAGCAAGCTGGCGGAGACGTATCTCCGGGGGTTCGCCCAGGTGACCTCGACGGGCGCCACGGCTGCGGCGGGGGTGACCTCGTCCAAGATCAGGGGCCTGACTGACCTGACTGGCGAAGACCTGCGGATGCGGAGGCGCGTGGGCAGGGAACTCACTCCCACCAACCCGGATACCTACAAGGTTGCTGGGGTGGCTTACAAGGACTCCAAGGCGAGCGGAACCCCGATTGGACCTGCGCTCGTGCAGAAGGTCAAGGACGTCGCGAAGCAGTACGAGGGCGACGATCCGAGCAAGAAGGATGCTGTGGCCGCGATGGTCCTTGCCCAGGCGGAGGAGGCCGGAGACGAGGAGGCCGTTCGCGCCCTCAAGAAGGCGTTCTTCGGAGGCGAAGACGCCGACGTGGACGGGTACTTTGCCCTCAAGTACCCCAAGTTCACTCCCGAGGAGCACAAGGCGGCTCGGGAAGAGATCAAGAAGATGGGCGGGGGGGCGAGCACCAAGGGGCTCACCTCCGTCTACGAGAAGCTGGTCGCCGACGGGGCCGGCGGGGGCGGGACGAGGACGTCCACCTCCAGCGGGGGCTCCGGGGCGGGCGTGGTTCCCGACTCCGACAAGGTCCTCGCCGACCTCGAGGCTGCGGCGGACGACCTCAACGCCGCGTGGAAGGCCGCGGCGGCCGCGCCGGCTCGGCGCTTCCCTCGCCCCAACTACATGATCGCCAACCCCAACACCTACACCAACCCTCGGGAGATTCAAGACCTCGAGAAGTGGGGCGTGCTGGACTCGAAGTACGTCGAGGAGGTGGCCGCCGAGAAGCAGAGCCAGGGCTCCTGGGGCGGCGTGGTCAAGGCCATCGGCGACCGCGAGGGAATCTCCCAGCAGGTCGAGCGCATCGCGCCGCTCCTGTTGACCAACGACGAGGGCGTGCCGGAGACCTCCCCCGACGCAGAGCGCCGGATGATCGATGCGTGGACTCGCCGCGAGGTCGCCGGCGATGGGGGCTACCGCTACACGCTGAACGACGACGGCACCATCACGTCCACGAAGCCGGGCGGAAAGCCGGTCATCGTGGCGAAGGGCTCCGTACCGTTCAAGGCCATCGTCGACGAGATTTTTGCTCCGGGGCTACTGCCCGACGAGGTGGCGGACCTGTACGCGCCGGCGCGGGCACTGGCCGAGGACGGGCGCTGGGCGCAGGTGGCGGAGAGGGCTCGCCTGGTCGACCCCAACAACGTCCGCAGCGCCTACGCCCAGGCCATCCGCGACGTCGCCACGGGGCGCTCTGCGTTCGAAGGCGTGCCTGCTGAGAGCCAGATGGAGGCCCTCGCGACGAGCATCGGCGAGGGCGGGGGCAAGTGGGGGGAGCACTTCCGGGCGCTCCTCCGCCAGCCCATTCGGGACGACTACGGGAAGAAGCGCGTCATGGGCGCGGTGGAGGGCCTTGCCGACTCGATGGACGCGGCTCCCGCCATCGAGGAGCGCCTCCGTGCGGAGGACACCTGGGAGGCCAAGCACGGGCTCGACGAGGTGATTGCCGGCCGGGACGTGGGCCCCGAGGCCTACGGTCGGGGCAAGGCCCTGGGCGAGACCACCGTGAAGGATCTGGAGGGCACGTCCTTGAAGCGCGTGCGGGAAGCGGAGCGCACACTGGAGTTGCTCGACGAGTGGGAAAGGAAGAACCCGCCGGACCTCTCGGCGAAGTCCCGCCGCGACGACCCGGTAGAGAAGGCGCGCGAGGGGGTCGCGCAGACCCGCCTGCGCCTTGAGCGGGAGATTGCCCAGGTCAAGTCCGAGGCCCAGGGCGCTCTCCCCGAGAACGTCGACGTCACCTTGACCGAGCTGGAGGCGGGGCGGCTCGGTCTGAGGGGCGACGAGGCGCTCGACGCGCAGCGCGCCCTCGAGGCGAGGCGGGACGCACTGAAGGCGCCGAAGCCGCGCCCGGTCACCTACCTTGAGGAGACCCGTCCCCCGCCCGAGCCGGGCCTGTCGGAGAAGGAGCCCGCCACGGGGTATGCGGAGCGGGGGACCACCGAGCCGATCTACGGAGAGGCCTTGGAGGAGGCGGCCTATCTTGAGGGGCTCGACCCCAAGGACCTTATCCGGCGGGACGCCACGAGCTACTCCCTGTCCCTGAGGCAGGCCGAGGCCCGCGCGCTTCGCGATGAGGGGACCGTGCCGGAAGAGCGCACGCCCGAGGCTCGAGGCGCGGCGCTGCTCCGCGACCGTCTGCATGCGGAGCGCGACCGAGCAGCGGCCGCGGAGGCCGCTGCGCCGCGCATCACCCCCCGCGCGGCCGCCAAGGCCCCCGCGAAGAGCGCCCCGAAGAAGCCGCCCCCGGTGTCTGCGGCGAAGCCTCCTCCGGGCACGTTCGAAGACGCTGACCTTGACGCGCTCCTGTCGCAGCGGGAGGACGTCCTCTTCGAAGACGCTGACCTTGACGCACTCCTCTCCACGAAGGCGACGAAGTAATGGCACGAACCTACGACGATTCCGTCAAGTACCTCATGGAGAAGGGTGGCCTCACCGAGGCCGAGGCCAAGGCGCGCTTGGATGGCCGCATCAAGGCTCCTGCGCCGGCGTCTGCGCCCTCGGCGCGCCCCACGCCCGCAGTAAACGGCGCGGCCGCGGCTCGCCCCCTCGCCCCTACGCCCGCTCAGGCGGCGCCCGCTCAGGCGGCGCCCGCGGCGGCGCTGCATCCGGGGGAGTACACCAACGTGGCGGACATCCGCCGACTGGACTCCGCGCGAGCGCTCGATGTGGGGCAGGCGATGGCGGATGCTGCGGCCAACCCCCACGCCGCGGCCTTCAACCCCCCGCTCATCGAGTACCTGCTGCCCTCGAAGACCGCGCGCAGCGGAGCGAGTGTTCGCGCGCAGGCGCTCGGGGACCTGAAGCGGCGCGAGGGGGAGTTCGCCCAGGCGCCGGCTCGGCGGGCGCAGGCCGCAGAAGCCGACGAGCAGTCCTTCGCACGCAGAGAAGCGCGGCTTCAGGCAGAGCGCAGGGCGGCGGAGGGCGGCCCCCCCGACTACCACGACCCTGAGCCTTCCAAGACCCTCGTCCCAGCCCCCGCGCCGGTGTCCGCGAAGCCCGCGCCCGCGCCCGCGCCCGCGCCCGCGCCCGTCGCGGACTGGCCGGGTTTGACGAAGGCTGACGCGCGGCTCAAGGCATGGAATCCTGCCATCGACCTAACGAAGTTCTCCCCTGAAGAGCGCTTGCAAATGGTCGCGGAGTTGAAGGAGAAGCAGTAGATCCTCCGAAGTGATACGCTGTGGGGATGTCGAGCCCCCGGTCTACCAAAGAGCTACTCGAAGCGGCCGGAATCCCTGAGGAAGCCTATCTTGAGGCCCCTCCTTCGGGGGGTGCGGACGCTGTCGACCCCGCCGAGATGTTCGGCTCTGAAGTGGAGGCGGAGGCGGAGGCGGAGGCGCGGGCGCCCATCGGGCGCATGTCGAAGGAGTACGCCGGCAAGATCCCCGAAGAGGGCAACGCGGAGTTGGCCTCGCTGCGGGCGTCGAAGGTCGATCACTACGTCACCCAAGGGCTCCCCGAAGCCCAGGCCTACGCGCTTGCTCACGAGGAGACTCTCCCCTTGCTGGCTCGCGGGCACACCGAGGACGACGAGGCGGTATCTGACGCACTCCGGGCGCGCCGCCAGCCGGCGACCACCGTCGGGCGCGCGTTCACCCGCGCGGTGGACCGGGTTCTCCCCGTCGACGCGCCGCAGGGCCCCGAGGAGTGGGGCCGCCTGGCCGAGGAGATGGACAAGATGTCGTGGAGCGAGCGCTCCGCGCAGATCGAAAAGGCCCTCGACGGCGTCCCCCTCTCGGAGGAGGAGGCCCGGAACGCCGGCGTGGACATCCCGCTCATTCAAGAGCTGAAGGACGCCACGATGCTCGGCCTCGGGGCGGGGCTGTACACGTCGCTGTCGATGGGCATTGCCCCCACCGTCGGTAGCCTCACGGGGGTTGGCCCCGGCTGGGGCGACGTCCTCGCCCAGGCAGGGGACACCCTCGGCGCGGCCAAGAAGTACACGGAGTCGAAGGACGTCCAGAAGGCAGTGTCTCCGGACGGGCTCCTCGGGCTCGCGGCTCGGGGCTACATCAACACGCCCATCGCCGACGCCGTGCCCTACATCGTGGACGCCGCGGTCGACTTCCACGACGTGGCCACCGGGGCGGACACCGCGGGGCGCCTGCGGAGCGCGACCGGCGGGTCGCTCGGGGATGCTTACCGCGACTGGCTGTCCATGGCGCGGCGCAACGACAAGTTCGACCCCGCGGCCAAGGCCCTCTACGAGGACGGCGACATCCAGTTCCTCGACCTGCTCACCCCGGAGGACATCCCCGAGCACGTCCCCTCCATCAAGGTCGACCTCGCCGCGCTCAAGGGCGCCGCCGAGGCCGGCGGGCTGCTCCACGGGCGGCCGGAGATTGCGGACTTCCAGGCCGGTGCGGCCGCAGGGCTGTCGGACCAGGTACTCCAGACGATGGCGGACAAGCTGCCCCTGGGGCTCATTCGCCTGGCCCAGCCTGACGCGGGCCCCACCATCCGCTCCGTCGTCAAGGCCTACACCGCCCGCAAGAAGGTGCAGGAGGCCACCGGCGCTGGGGAGGTTGACTCTGCGGAGAAGGCGTTCGGCGCGGCGCTCTTGACGAAGGAGACCCGCGCGGACGGCTCGGTGTTCTTCGTGCCCTCCACCGGGCAGAAGCTCCTGACCCTCATGAACGCCATGCAGCCCGCGGTGCTGGAGGCGAACATTCCCCTCCTCCCGCTCAACGTCCTCGGCGGTGCGCTGAAGTACGTCGGGATGGAGAACCTCGGCGGGGAGCTGGCCTCGGCGTACTTGCCGACTCCTGCGGGGCGCGAGTCCATGCTCGCCTCGGGGGAGTTCGACGACCGGCTGGCCTCGCTGGGGCTGCTGGGCAGCAAGGCGGCGCGCCGGCGCAAAGACGTGGATGCCGACTGGCTCGGGCGGTTCGGGGCCGACATGGCGATGCCCGAGTACCAGGTGTTCGGGGTGCAGGAGGACCTGCGCGCACAGGGCGTGAAGGCAGGCTCCACGGCCGACGCGGTGGCTGGGATCGTGGACGTGGGCGGTGACTGGCTCGTGCCCTACGAGGAGGTCCTGCTTGGGCCGCTGGGTGAGGTGCTCAGCGGCGCGGCGCGGGCGGGGACCGGGTGGAAGATCAGCAGGACGTTGGGCAGGACCGCGAAGCAGTCCGCAAGGGTGGCCGCCGCGGCCGCGGTCCCTCGCGTCTTCGGAGATGCGGCCGACGCCGTGAGCGCCATCGACGGGGCGTTCCGCGTTGCGGTCCTCGACGGCATCAAGAGCGGCGAGGTGCTGTTCGACGTGGGGAAGGGCGACGACGCGATCAAGGGGTCGCTGCGTCCGGAGGTCCAGCGTGCGGTGAAGGACCTCCTGCAAGGGGCGGGGGTGGACGTCGACGGCGCCATTCGCGCGGTCAACGCCAGCGCGCTCCAGCACCGGGCTCGGAACATCGCCACCGTGAAGGACTGGATGGCGCGGGGCACCCCCACCGACCAGGCGCTGCGGGCCACCCCGGAGTGGGCGGCGGTCAAGAAGGGCATGGAGGACGCCGGCCTCTCCCCGCAGACCGTCGACGCGGGCATGGCCCTCAACGAGTGGATGTCGGCCCACGCCGTCGCCGAGGGGGACTTCAAGTCGCCTCGGGACTGGTTCGCCGCGCAGAAGATCGTAGCCGGCGGGGAACCCGCGCCCGGTGCGTTCTTGGACTCCGGGGAGGTGCCACGGGCACCCGGCGCCCGCGCAGAGGGCGTCCACACGTTCTCCGACACCCTCCGCGCCGAGGTGGCGAAGAAGGGCGCGCCCCTGACGGTTCGGGAGACCCTGCAACACGCGGTGGTTCACGGGCAGGACGAGGTGGCGGTGATGGCGCAGCGCATCCTCGACATGAACCACCCGGCGCTGGAAGGCGCGCGGCTCGACTTCGACGTCGACCTCGGGGTGGGCGAGCACGGCGTCTACGACATCGACGCCAACCACATCGGCTTGGCGAAGACCGCAGGGCCCTCGACGATCGTCCACGAGGCCTCCCACGCCATCACGGCCCACGCCGTCCGCAACATCGACTCCCTGTCGCCGGCGGGGCAGGCCGCGGTGCGGCGCTTGCAGGACATCTTCGAAAGGGCGCGGGTGTCGGACACCCTGCGCGCGAAGGGCGAGGGGCTGGGGCTGGACAGCCTCGACGAGTTCATCGCGGAGGCCTACTCCAACCCCAAGTTCCAGGCGGGCCTGCGCGACCTCCAGGTGGCTCCGGGCAAGAGCGCCTGGCGCGCGTTCGTGGATGCCGTGGCGGAGTTCCTTGGGCTGCGGGGGAAGGAGGTCGACGCGCTCGAGCACATCCTGAGTCAGATCGACGTGGTCGCCGGCGAGCGCGGGGTCGGGCCGGGCGCGGCGGGCGAGCGGTTGAGCAGCCGCGCCGCGCCTGACCGCGCCTCGGTCGAGGTAGCGGGCGCGGCACCGGGTGAAGAGGCCGCAGCAGCGGCGGCGTGGCGCGAGATGGGCGTCGAGTCGCCGTGGTTCAAGCAGTTCTTCGGCAAGTCCACCGTGGTCGACGCGGAGGGGAAGCCGCTGGTCGTGTACCACGGTACAGCAACGGACTTCGAGGTGTTTCAGCCGTCCCCCAGCGGGAAGTACGGTCCCGGCATCTACCTCACGGACGACCCCGCGCGGGGCGGGGGGTATGCCTCGGCGGCGGCCCCCTTCGCGACTGCGGGTGGGCGCGTACTTCCTGTGTACGTCAAGATCGAGAACCCCCTCGACAGCCACGCCATGCCTCCCGTGGAGCTGCGGGAGCGCATCATCGCCCGTCTCCAAGCGAGCGCCGCGTCCCTTCCGCCGACGTCTGCGGGCGCGCGGGCCTACGCGGATGCTGTGGAGATGCTGGGGAACGAGGGAAAGCTCCAGCGACTGATCGACCGGGCGGGCAAGGGCTGGCTCTACGAGTTGGGAAATCCCGGCGGATGGCGCTCTTACGCCATGGAGGACATCTTTGAGGAGGTGCGCGCGGCCGGGTATGACGGCATCATCGGACGCGACCGCTACGGCGATACGGAGTACGTCGCCTTCTCCCCCGAGCAGATCAAGTCCGCCACGGCCAACCGCGGCACCTTCTCGCGCGACCCTCGGTTCCTCTATTCCCGCGCCCCCGGCAACCAGACCGACACGCCCGCCTTCCAGCGCTTCATCGAGGGCACCAAGGCCGTGGACGAGGACGGCGCGCCGAAGCGCCTCTACCACGGCACCACGCACGACTTCGAGGCCTTCGACGCGCAGAGCGGGAACGTCGAGAACCACCACGGCCGCGGCATCTACCTGACCTCGTCGGAAGGCGACGTCGGGTCCAACTACGCCACCCGCGAGGGGCCCGACCTCAAGAGCCGCATCGAGTCCCAGATGGAGTCCCTCATCGACGTCTGGGATGACCCCAGTGTGGCGCTGGACTTCGTCGAGCGGTGGCTGGAGGCTCACCCGGAGCGCGCCGCAGAGGGCGAGCGGTTGGTCCAGGCGCTGGGTAGTCCCTTCGAGTCGCACCTCGTGGCGAGGGCCGCGAGCGACTGGAGCGGGAGGAACCCCGACGCAGCGCTCGTGCAGGAGATCACGAAGTGGATCGCCGAGCAGGAGATTGCGGGCACCCACGGCGGCGCCGTTCTGCCCGTCTACGCCGCCATCAAGAACCCCGTTGACCTGCGCCCCGGTCAGGTGACGCGCTTCGACATCGAGACGCAGTGGTCCCCTGACGGCGAGGACGTCATCGGGGAGACGGGCGCGGGCGTGGAGTGCACCGAGGCTGTTCGGAAGGTTGCCGGGTCCTATGGGGACGAGAGCCTGGCGGACGCCATCTTGGGAGACCTTGACGTCAGTGAGGGGTTCGACGCAGCGGACCTCGAGCGCGCCGTGCGGGACCGCGGGGATGCCTTCCTCGACGACTTCAACGGCGGGTCCTCCTCCGCTGGG
>Ga0315293_10007559_pt1 | contig 10084 bp, 11 predicted proteins | sample YL17G13_20_MG_FD_203071 | JGI IMG/M metagenome (GOLD analysis project Ga0315293, IMG submission 203071) | Sediment microbial communities from Yellowstone Lake, YNP, Wyoming, USA - YL17G13_20 | ecosystem: Environmental > Aquatic > Freshwater > Lake > Sediment | place: USA: Wyoming | collected... | reverse complement strand
ACCAGAGAATCCGTATTAAAATATCGTCACCAACTTGAAACCTACATTGCAATGAACCCTGAATTCCAAAAAAGCCTTGTCCCCCTCACGGATGATCCCTATGCCCCAGAGATTGTCCAGGAGATGATCCAGACCTCCCAATTGGCCCATGTCGGTCCGATGGCTGCTGTGGCTGGAGCCATGGCCGAATTGGTTTCAAAAGACTTGCTTAAACTCTCAAAAGAGGTGATTATGGAAAACGGTGGGGACATTTATCTCGCAACTTCCAAGGAGCGGATCATCGGGATCTATGCAGGCGATTCTCCTCTCAGTTTTAAAATAGGGATTGTGATCGAACCCGAAGAAACTCCCCTCGGGGTATGCACCTCCTCGGGAACGGTTGGCCATTCACTGAGTTTTGGAAAAGCAAATGCTGTCTGCATCCTCTCCAAATCTGCAGCTCTTGCAGATGCCGCGGCGACGGCTGTCGGGAATGTCGTCAAGGAGAAAAAAGATATCGAATTAGGTCTTGAAAGGGGAAGAGAGATCACAGGGGTTTTAGGGACGCTCATCATTGTTGAGGAAAAGATGGGCATCTGGGGAAATATCAAGCTAACACAAATTTAAAAGTTATCTATAAAAAACTGAAGAAGGAAGCTCTGAGTGCGAATTAAGATTTTTTCGGTAACAATTCTTAGCGAAGCGAAACGTCTGCAAATCGGATGTCTGAGCCTGAAGGGCGAGTTTCCAATTTGCAGTGAAGCGAGCTTTAGAATTGTCGAAAAAATATTTTGAGTAATGAAGAGCGACCTTTTCAGAATTCTCAACTAAATGACCACGATCTCCGTTGCCACACTCGGATGTAAAGTGAACCAGTTCGAGTCCGAGGCTCTTATAGACGCCTTGGAACGGAAAGGGTATGCTCTCATCCCCTTTGAAGAAGGTGCGGATATCACCATCATCAATACTTGTACAGTCACTCACCGGGCTGATTTTCAATCGAGACAGATAGTGCGAAGGGCCTTCCGATCCAATCCGAACTCTTTGATCATCGTGACCGGATGTTATCCCCAAGTGGAACCCGATGCCTTTATAAAGATGAAAGAAGTGCGCTATCTTTTGGGAAATGGAGAAAAGAACCAGATTCCTGACCTTCTTCCCTTGATGCAAAAAGGTGAATTTCCAAGGGTTCAAGTGGGCGATATTCAGAAGGAGACACTTTTTTCAGAAACCCCTTTTCACTCTTTTCATCGTCACACCCGTGCCTTCCTAAAAATTCAGGACGGCTGCAATGCTTATTGCTCTTATTGTATTGTTCCCCATGCCAGGGGCCGATCGAGAAGCCTCCACCCGGAAAGGGTGGTTGAAAACTTGAAGATTTTTAAGAAGAAGGGATTTAAAGAAGTCGTGCTCACCGGCATCCACCTGGGCGCCTATGGACTTGACCTCAACCCTCCCTTCCCTTTGGAAAAACTGATTAAACAACTGGAGGGAGAAGAGACTCCCCATCGAATTCGACTCAGTTCCATCGAGCCAGGAGATTTCTCTCCAGAACTCATCTTTACTCTCTCACAATCAAATAAGATCTGCCCTCACCTTCACATCCCTATACAGAGTGGAGATGACGAAATATTGAAAAAAATGAATAGAGGCTACAACCATTCCTTCCTCTCCGATCTCATCCAGGAGCTTCATCTGAGGATTCAAAAGCTCTCCATCGGAGCAGATGTGATCGTTGGATTTCCAGGTGAGACGGAAGAGAAATTTCAACATACTTATGGACTGGTCGAATCTCTTCCCTTCTCTTATCTCCATGTCTTCCCCTTTTCTCGGAGAAAGGGAACCCCTGCATCCCAATTTCCCAAAGGGGTAGATGAGGAGGCGATCAAAAAAAGGGCTGAATCGATGAGGGAGTTGGGAAAACAGAAACGCCAGGCTTTCTATCGCCAGTTTCTCAATCAGGAGTTGAGCGTCTTGGTGGAGGACCGTAAAGAAAAAGAAACCGGGAGATGGAAAGGTCTTTCTCGAAACTACATCCCTGTTCTCATCACTGATAAAAACGGAATTAAAGAACATCGGGATTGGGTCAATCACGAATGGACTGTTAGGGTAACGGATTTGACCGAAAAAGGTGTGATCGGAAAAGTTTTGGAGAAATAGTATGGACGACGAGAGGTTGACATCTCTAAAGGTATTCGAAGAGCGTCTGGGTCATCGATTTAAAGAGATCAAATGGCTCGATCAGGCCCTCACCCATAAGTCATTTATTTATGAAACCAATCATCCTGAAAAAGTGGCCAATGAGGTTTTAGAATTTCTCGGAGATTCGGTCCTCAATCTTGCGGTCAGTCACCTTCTTCTTCACAAATTTCCTGACGCCCAGGAAGGGACCCTTTCCATGATGAGGTCCCAACTGGTCAAAAGGAGTTCCCTGGCATCCCTCTCTAAGGAACTTCAGCTAGAAGGCCATCTCCTTCTTGGAAAAAGCCAGCAGTTAAATGGGGGGATGGAAAAATCCTCGATCTTAGCCAATACCTATGAAGCCCTGATCGGAGCCATCTTCATGGATTCAGGATTCAATCAGGCATTAGAAATCATCCAAGAGCATTTCGAACCCTATCTTCAAACCAAAACGCCATCTGAACTATTTAATGATTTTAAAAGCCTTCTACAAATATATTCCCAACAGTCTCATGGACAGTCTCCTCAGTATCGAGTGTTGAATGAGTCAGGCCCAGATCATGATAAATGGTTCCAGGCATCTGTCACGATCGGGGGCGAAGTGAAGGGATTGGGATGGGGGAAAAGCAAGAAAGAGGCGGAACAAGACGCAGCTAAAAATGCATTAGAAGAAATTAATAAAATGTCAAATGACAAATCTCAAAGTTCAAATGAAATCTAAATGTCTAAATGCTCAAATTGAAAGAATTCAACTGAATTTTGATTTGAAATTTGACATTGATTTGAAATTTGGATTTTGACATTTGACATTAAAAGAATAAATTGGATGATTAAGAGACCAAAGTAATACTACTCAAGAAGAACCCAATGCACCCATTGATTATTCCTGTCTTTCTACCCAATCTGGGTTGCCATGAGCGCTGTCTCTTCTGCAATCAGAAGGCTCCGAGCGAAGGACTCTCTTCCCCCTCTTCCGTCCGAAACTTTATTGAAACCTCTCTCAATAGATTTCCCTCTGAGAAAGAGGATAGGGAAAAACAGGTTGCTTTTTATGGTGGAAGCTTCACCGCAATCCATAAAGACGATCAGGTTCGTTATCTGAAAGAAGTCCAGCCCTTCCTCGCTTCTGGTTTGATCGATTCCATTCGCATCTCCACTCGGCCCGATGCTCTGGATGAAGAGATTCTCTCCCTGCTCAAAGAATACGGGGTGAAGACCGTAGAAGTCGGAGTGCAATCCATGATTGATGAAGTCCTATTCCTTGCGAATAGGGGTCACTCTGCAGACGATACGATTACTGCCATGAAACGATTAAGACAATGGGGATTTGAGGTAGGTGTCCATTTAATGATTGGTCTTCCGGGTGATACCTATGACTATTTTCTCCAGTCTCTTGATCGAGTCATCGAGCTCAAACCCGATTTTGTCAGGATCCATCCCACACTTGTGCTCAAAGGTGCTCCCCTTGAAATTCTCTGGAGGGATGGAGAATATTCCCCCTTGTCGCTGGACGAGGCCGTTCAATGGCTTAAAAAAGGCATTCTCAGATTGGAAAAATCATCCATTTCAGTAGCTCGCATTGGTCTTCAGCCCACCAAGGAGTTGGAAAGAGATTATCTCGCAGGGCCCTATCATCCAGCTCTTCATCAGCTTATCGATTCGGCCATTTTCTTTGATATGGCTAAATATCTTCTCCAGAATTTTCCAAACGGCTCCAAAGCTATCTTCTTTTGTAACCCAAAAGAGATTTCTAATCTTAAGGGCCAGAGAAATGAGAATAGCCTGAAACTAAAAAACCATTTCAAGCTCAGCGAGATCTTAATCGATGGAAGACAGGAATTGCCAAGAGGTTTTCTTGGGCTTCAAACTCAAGAGGGAGTGGTTTCGATCGATAGAAGGTCTCTTGCTTTTTAGAAAATGAGCTGCGGGGTTTCTAACAGGAGGCAGATAACGCGGGGCCTCAGCCACACGGTTTACCGCTTCGCCTGGAGCCCGATGATTCGGTGCTGCGGCTTCTCGTACTTGAGGACTTTTCTCTTGCCGTTCTTGGTCGTGATCTTAGCAATGGAGAGAGTGTTCCTTCTTCCTTCTGAATATGCCTTGGCTACGGACCGAGCGACGTGTTCACGCTTGAACAAGGTCGCCTGATCTATCGACATACCGTAGCCATCGCCCGACACGTCGAGCCAAAGACGCCAGCAACCGTCGCCAGTGATGTCCGAAAAGACAACGTACCGCACGGGATTGTGTGCGTCGGCAAGTCGTCGCTTCAGTTCCAGCCTGAGTTCTGACGATATCTCTTCCTTGTCGTCGGGAAATTTCTCTGGTTTGCGTTTCTTCTTCATCTCTCATGCACCGAACCGCCCAAATCTGCGGCGGCTTTCAACCGTCCGCTGGGGTTACTTGATAGGCTTCTATTTCAGATCGAGCTGAATTCTGATAGCCCCCCCAATCTTTTGCATGTCGTCTCCTGAAAGGGTACCAACCTTCTTAAATAAGCGTAACTTGCTTACTAGTCACTAATTGATCGGCCATCGCTTTGCCCAGTTTTCCATTGAGAGTGATATAGGCTTCACTAGGGTAAAGGCGATCGATATTGCTGGTGAGAGGAACGACCTGAACTCTATTTAGGAATTTGTTGGAGGCATCATTGCTGACAATAACGGCAGGACGCTTTTTTCGAATTTCTCCGCCAATCGAAGGATCAAAGTTTACCCACCATACGTCACCTCTTTTCATGAGCGATATCCCCTAAAGTAGCCTCAGACCATTCGAGTGCCTCTTTTTCTCGGACTCTGTCTTTCGCCATTTCTTTGTAAGCGGATTCGAGCTCATGCTTGAGAACATGGGGACGGGCCAATTCCTCAATAAATTTACTGATTTTTCTTGGTCCTATCACCTTGTGAAGTCCAAGATAAACTTCCTCGTTGATGGTAATAGTAAGTTTTTTCTGCACGGTTCTCCCTCCAGGCCTTCATTACACGTATCTTTTACGTATAATTTTCTTTTGAGTCAAGATTATTTTGAATCTTCGAAGCCTAACGACCAAACCCAGTGGCGGCTATTGGCCGTCCGCTGGGTGACTTGTTCAACTCTCCTGCGCTTGGGATGAGAAATCACAAACTGCCGATCAGTCTCTTATAAGAATTGTGGTCCCCGATCCAGAACCAATAAAAGGTATCTTCTTGGAGAATAGCCAAAGCACGATAGCCGCTACCGATCCTAATGGGCCAAACGTTTCCCGTTTTCTTGAATCGAAGGGAAGGATGACGAGGATCTCGCTGCCACAATCGATACGTCAACTTGGCCCTTGTCTTGATCTCCGGCGGGAGGACAACATAGGAGTTCCAAAAATCAGGAGTTGTCGATGACTTTATCAAGAGGCTTGGTCCTTCCCGAGGCTATATCCGCACGGACTCGCTTCAACACAGGACTCAGAGGTCCCCCATTCCGGAAATCCCGCTCGATCTCCTTGTCCCATTCGTCCGAATGGCCCATTTCGTATTCCGCGAGCCAAGAAAGGAACTCGTCCAACTCACTTTCAGGAAGAGCCTTGACCTGCTCTGCTATCTTTTTGACGGCTGCTTTCATATTACTTCTATGGTCCCAAATTTAGTTTAAAAAATCAACACCTTTGAAATCAGTTTTATTTTATAGCCGAACGGTCAAGCTAAGCGGCGTTTCGGCTTTATGCCACGTCCGTCTTGAGCGTCTTGTTGGGCGTTATATTTCTTTTTTCAGTCGTTTGATTTCTTGTTGAATCTGTGCAATTACTTCTTTATTCCTGATTTCTCCGTCCAAACTGAAGACTACAAATACTTTGCCCCCGTATTTTTCTTCAAATTCTGCGAAACTTGCTTTCATTCTTTCAGTAGGAGAATAATTGCCAAAGTTTGCTTTTGCTGTCACGGGCTTGATTTGAATGCCAAATGATCTATCACCAACTTTTGCCACATAGTCAATGTCTCCTGCGTGGTCAAGTTCTGAGTCGGATTCTTCAAATATTATGTCTGGAAAGATTTTGGCTAACCCATCATTAACAACAGACTTCTCCCGAAGAAAACCATCAAATGTCCTATTGATGGTAAGATTGTAAATGTAATCCATGCAATCCTGAAGAGTCAGTTGGCTAAAAGCCGCTTGCCATTCAGGAATAACTACTTCTGTAATTTTCTCATAAAGCCGTTCGCCAAGTTCCCGCAGGCACTCTGGGGTAATTTTAGTTGGCGTTTTGGCTGCTGTGTATGCGTTCTCAAAATACCATTGTTCCCATTCTTGAATTGTCTTTGGCTGGCATTCTCGTATGAGAGTCATTACTGCACCGACTTTATTTGGTCTTGATAATTGATAAGTTTGGCAGGCATAGTTCAGGACTTTTTCTTTCTTGCCAAACTCCATTGAATATCTTTGAATTTTAGCCATTTAATGCCTCTGCAAGTTTAAGAATTTGTCTTTGTATTTAAATTCAGTTAACCCGTCAACGTCCACTAAACCTTCCTTGATTATATGGGCATTTATAAAAGTCTTATTCTTCAGGTAGAGATAGCAAAGAAGATTATTGCATTCATCATATTTCTGGTTGTCGAATTTCATAAACACTTTTTGACCCTTTGTTTTTTCAAGCAAGAATTTGATCGCTTGTTCGTTAACGGATTTTTTTTCTTTAACTCCAAGCAGGCGGATAATTAAATCGTTGTTCAGCTTTATCAACTCAGGGCTGATTACTTCTTTGACTGAATAATATACTTCTCTTTCCCCACTGTTATTATCAATCTTTGAACCGAATTGAAGTTTTTTGGGGTCAATCTTCTTGTCAAGTTTATGAGGGTCTTTGAAGATATAAGGCAGATTCAAAATATTTTTCTTCAGGTCAGTCTTGACGCTATCATTTAGAAACACATATTCTGTTTCTGCAAGGTCAAATTGATTAATATTCAGTTTATCTTTAACTAGTGGAATAAAGTCGGGGTTGATTTCGTAGCCTACCGAATTACGGCCTAAATGTCGGGCGGCAAGTGAAGTTGTGCCGCTACCGAGGAATGGGTCTAAAACTGTATCACCTGCAAAAGCAAACATTTTTATTAGCCGAGCAGGTAACTCTTCGGGAAACATTGCAATGTGGCCGTCCTGCTTTGCACCAGCAAAGTACCAGTGACCTGAAAAATAAGTATTCCACTCTTCTTTAGTCATTGCAGAAAGTTCTTTCTGCTCTTTGGTTGGCTTGGGCGGAATCCCCTGTTTTTTAAAAAGCAAAATAAATTCATAGTCAATTTTTAAAATTCCATTTCGGGGGAAGGGGAAACTACCCATTATCGTGGCGCCACCAGTTGTATTGCATGTGGTGACTTTCTGCCAGATGACAGCCCCCATATAGTCGAACGCAATAGTTTCACAGAATTTAATTATTTCTGTTCTTATTGGTATCACCTTATACCGCCCATAATAAACTGACCGAGCGAACTGGTCTCCGATATTAATGCAAAGCCGGCAGCCGGGGTGTAATACCCTGTGACATTCTTTCCAGACAAGGTTTAAGTTATTAATATAACTTTCATAACTTTCGTGAAAACCGATTTGATTTTCTGTCCCATAGTCTTTTAATTGCCAATATGGAGGCGAAGTAATGACCAGATGAACCGATTTATCAGGTAAAAGGTTCATTTGTCTGCTATCACCGGTTATTATTTTATGGATGGTTTTCAATGAGTTCTCCATGGGTTACAGTTTAACATTTTTTTATTATATCTGGCGCCCAACATTTATTTTTAAGCTGATTCTACAATTGTTAGGATCTTATATAGAATTTGGCTGCGTGTCAATAATCTTTCGTGGAAAAGTCTTTGAAATCAATACATTTTTCGGTATAATGTTACAACTTAATTAAGCCCACTCATTATTCTTTTATCATTCTGTCAAGGAGTATGAATAAAATGTGGAGAATTATTTTAGTAATCTTCTTTTTTTTATTAACAGCCTGTGGACCCAAACATCGTGTTGTTTATGAAAAGAGAACGCCTCCTCCTGAAAAACAAGAAGTGAAGAGAGAAGCTGTGAAGGAGGAGAAGTTCGCTCCAGAAGCAAAAATCGAAAAGAGGGAGAGCAAAGACGTTCAACATGGAGTTGCCTCCTGGTACGGAGGAGAATTCCATGGAAGGCCCACTTCGAGCGGAGAAGTTTATGATATGTACCAGCTCTCCTGCGCTCATAACACCCTCCCTCTGGGCACGGTCGTAATGGTTACTAATATTGAGAATGGAAGATCTCTTGAGTTGAAGGTCAATGATCGGGGCCCTTTTGTTAAGGAAAGGATTCTCGATGTCTCTTATGCAGCGGCCCAGATGCTCGGGATGTGGGAAAAAGGAACCGCCCTGGTCAAAGTGGAGGTGGTTAGTCTTGCGATCGAGCCCGTTCTCCGATTCACTCTTCAGGTCGGCTCCTTCACGGACGAAACCAACGCCCAGAGATTGGCTGAACAGCTGCGAAAAAGTTTTGAGAACGTCTATGTGGCCACTGTCGAAACACTGACGCAGAAATATCATCGGGTGAGAGTGGGCCAATTCGAAACCAGGGAAGCAGCTTTGGTCATAGCGGAAAAGCTTTCCCAAATGGGTTTCAAAGTTCTGGTAACCAGCAGGTAAAATCAATTCGGATTGCAGATTGCGCCTGCCTGCCGGTAGGCAGGGAATGCGGATTTAAAAAAATTCCAGATCAGGATGTTGTGAAGGTAGTAGTTTTTTTCTATAATGGTTTTTAGAAACCTTTTTTGAAAGGAAATCCTCTCTGAAAATCAAGACCGTTCTCTTTATCCCTCCCATTCTTTTTCTTATTCTCCTGGGGATCAATATTGTCTTCGTTGGTTCCAAACCTCCCCAAAAAGTAAACCAGTTGATTATCAGTTCGATTGGGGACGCCTCTTTTCTCAATCCCATTCTTGCCCAGGATTCGGCCTCCAGTGACATCAACGGCTTTGTTTTCAACGGACTGATTAAGTATGATAGAAATCTTCAAAACTTTGTTGGAGAATTGGCAGAATCCTGGAAGGTTGAGAAAGGTCCGGAACCTGTGATCACCTTCTTCCTGCGAAAGGGTGTCCTCTGGCATGATGGAAAGGAGTTCACCGCCGAAGATGTGAAATTCACTTATGATAGGATCATGGATGAGAAGACGAATACTGTCCGTCGGAGTGACTATGAACTGGTGAAAATGGCAGAGGTATTGGATCCCTATACCTTTCGAGTGACCTACAAACAGCCTTTTTCTCCAGGATTGGGGACCTGGGGCATGGGAATTATCCCGAAACATCTTCTTGAAAAAGAAGATATCAACACCACCAAATTTAACCGTCATCCCATCGGAACAGGACCGTTTCGATTTGTTGAATGGGTCACGGATGAAAAGATCGTCGTGGAAGCAAATCAACGTTATTTTCAAGGAAAGCCCCAACTGGACCGTATCATCTACCGGATCATCCCCGAAACAGCTTTGAGCGAGATCGAAATGCTCACCAAAGGGATTGATATATTAGGAGTTGTTCCTTTTCAGTTTCGCCGGATGAATGAAGTTCCATTTCTAAAAGTTTATTCCCAGCCAGGCCTCAGTTACACCTACATTGGATATAATCTTAAAAACCCTCTCTTTCAGGACAAACGGGTCCGACAGGCTTTCACGCATGCGATTAATCGCGAAGAAATTGTCCAGTACGTTCTTTATGGATTTGGAACCGTATTAAGCGGCCCCTTTCCCAGCCACCTCTGGTATTACAACCCAAAGGTGAAACCTCTCCCCTATGATCTCCAAAAAGCCCGCCAGCTTCTGGCCGAAGCCGGATGGAAGGATACGGACGGAGATGGCATTTTGGATAAAGACGGAAAGCCCTTCCGCTTCAAGTTGATTACGAACAGTGGAAATGATATACGGCGGGATG
>Ga0315293_10007558_pt1 | contig 10085 bp, 8 predicted proteins | sample YL17G13_20_MG_FD_203071 | JGI IMG/M metagenome (GOLD analysis project Ga0315293, IMG submission 203071) | Sediment microbial communities from Yellowstone Lake, YNP, Wyoming, USA - YL17G13_20 | ecosystem: Environmental > Aquatic > Freshwater > Lake > Sediment | place: USA: Wyoming | collected... | reverse complement strand
CCATCGGCGGCCGCGCCGCAGACGATCAACCCGTCGATGAAATGCTGACAACTCACTATCCACAAGTTTGAGAATCTCGGAATTGTCAGGGTAGGCTTGCATGAAACAGAGGGTTTCGTGGTATTTTTCCAGGAGTCCGGGGTTGGGAATAATCGCTTCCATGAGCCCACGAATAATGGCGGCCTTCGACGCCGCATCGTTGCGCGAGTAGCTCATTTTCAAGTCGGCCAGACGGTTGACCAGTTCGGTAGATTTTGACGGCATGGGATTAGCCAATCCTTCAAGGTGATGATTTCATCCGGATGGAAATGGGGCCAATCGGCGCCCTAAATGGAAAAACGGGCAATCCAGGCCGCGGCCACAATCAGGATTCCAAAGGCCTGGGCGTATCGACCGGAGAGTCCTGCCCCGGCGGGTCTCAAGCCCTTGAGCGCCTCCCCGGCGTAGAATCCGGCATTGATCGCGGGAATCGAAAGCAGGGCCGCCCAGGGTGCGCTCGTGGTTAAAAAAGCCGTAATTCCTCGGAACCCGGCGATTCCGTTAATCGCCTCACCGCCGGCATAAGTCGCATAGAAAGCGAACGGAACATAGGCAGCGACAGTTATAGCCGGACCGAGAAGAGACCGGCGCAGGGGCGACGATTCAATCGAGGTCCTGGCTATGCCGTATGTTATTTCGAATACGGCGCCGTCGATCAGCACCGCCATCACGGAGACCGCACCGCAGGCGTGAAGGTCGAGCGAGAGCGTCTTGTAGACACTGGCCAGGGCCGCCATCACCAGCGCCGAGCCGAGGAAGCCACCCATCCGCTTGGCGGCCAGAAGAGTCGCCAATGCGAAGGCGAACAGGAACGGCGAACGGTGAGGCACACCAAGCCTGGTTAATCCGATCGCCCCGAAAATCTCAAACGCGCCCCAGATGGAGCCCATGACCAGCACTGTTGTGATTTTGTCGAAGGTTTTCATACCGGCACCTTTCAAATCGGTCGAAATCAAGGAAATGGGTTTGACGCAGTAACCCGGTAAAATTAAGATATCGGCCTCCATGCCCGCAAGGGGAAAATTGGCCTACGCCTGGCCGGTTCAAGCTTATTGCCTGTTTGTAGAGGGGTCTGCGGTCCCTATGGGTCTCCTCCAAACAGTGTCACGGAATCCTCCGGTTGATTTCGCTCCGCCAAAAGGGTATAATGCCGGCAGTTCGTTTCGCAAATGCTGAAAATTCAATGCCATGGGTGTGTCCAATTATGTCAACAAACGATATTTATATCGAAATATGCAGGGCGAGATCGGAGGGTAGGGCGTTCGTTATCGCTACGCTGGTGACCGCCTCGGGGTCAACCCCGCGCCGGGCCGGGGCCAGGATGCTGGTCTACCCTGACGGGTCGATATTCGGCACTATCGGCGGCGGCAATTTTGAGAAGCTGGTGATAGAGGATGCTCTTAAATTGCTCGAAGGTAATGAGGTGACCCTGTTGAAATCATACCGCTTCGAAGAATCGGGAGCGGATGCCACCGGCATGTACTGCGGCGGGCAGGGCCAGGTTTTTTTCGAAAAATCGGGTGTCCCCGAAAAGCTTATCATTTTTGGCGGCGGGCATATCTGCCGCGACCTGGTCAAGGTGGCCGCGGGACTGAATTTCAAAATCATAGTTGTCGATGAACGTCAGGATATCCTCGCGCAATATTCCGCGCCTGTCGAAACCCGCCTGACCGATACCGACTACCAGGCCAACCACCCCGAAATCGACGAGAAATCGTATCTGGTGATAGTCACGCACGGCCACAGATGCGATCGGGAGGTGCTGGCCAGGGTGGCCAATACGAAGTGCGCCTATATCGGCATGATAGGATCAAAAGCGAAAATCGCCAGGACATTCAAGGAGCTTGAGGAGGCTGGAATCGAGCGAGCCGCACTGGCGCGCGTGCATTCCCCCGTAGGTCTGGATATCGGGGCCGAGGGCCCCTACGAGATCGCGGTGGCGATCGCCGCCGAACTGGTGGCGGTAAGGCGGAAGATAGGCCGCCGGGCTGGGAATCAATCGTAAGATCTATCTAACAAGAATCGAAGGGTCACGGCACGTAGGTCAAGTCCCCTGCGGACTTGACTGAATCGAAGAGGGAGAAGAAACAACAAAAGAGTCAGGTCGCCCCGCACGAAGCAGGGGTAAACAGGCGACCTGACAGATTGATGACGAAGAAGCCCATATCATCGAAGGGCATGCCCGGGTGAACAGTCTTATATTTTAAGGGGTTGCGGCTCAACATGTTGAGCCGCTACATAAACAAACAAAGTGTGCATATTGCATTAATCTCGTTTGTCAACAGCCTACATGGCCAGGGCGAGACGTTGTTTGAATGGATTCCCCGAACAACGGGTTTGGGTCGCGATTTGCTCAAAGCTGTTGAGAACTTCTGAAGTTTGATAAATAAAATTGAGCGCCGGGAATTTGGCCAAAGGCTTTCATCCTGGCGCATACTTATGTTGTCAATCAATTATTTCCCACCCCGGCTGGTATTTATCCAACTCCTCTTTAGTCCGCGAATCCATCGGATGGGGACGTTCGGGGATCTCGACATGTTTTTCCACGCCGCAAAGAGGGGTCGAGAAATATCGTTGCCCGGTGTCGTTTATCATGGTGACGATGCGCTTCATCTCGGGATGCTTCCTGGCAAGCTTGATGGCGGCCGCCACGTTGGAGCCTGACGATATCCCGCAGAAGATGCCCTCCTTGGCCGCCAGCGCCTTACCCATTGCCACCGCTTCGCCGGTGGTTGTCGTGATAATTCCGTCAAGCAACGAGACATCGAGGTTGATCGGCACGAAGCCGTCACCGATACCCTCGATGCCATGAGGTCCCCACTTGCGATGCGACAGCAGCGGACACTCGGCCGGCTCGATTGCATAGAGTCTAACTTTGGAGCCCTGCTCCCGAAAACACCTCCCCACGCCGGTTATTGTGCCGCCTGTTCCCTGCGTGGCGATGAAGGCATCGAGCTTGCCCTTGGTCTGCTCCCAAATTTCCGGGCCGGTTGTGGAGTAGTGAGCAGCAACATTATCGGGATTGTCGAACTGGGCCGGTACCCAATATTTTTTCGGGTCCTGGCGGCGAATCTCCTCGAGCTTCTGCAGCGCCAGGTCGACATCGCTCTCGCCGCCAGGGGTGTATATCATTTTCGAGCCGTACGCGATATCAAGCATCTTGCGCTCTTCCGACATACCCTCCGGCATAACGATAATGCAAGGGTAACCCTTAACCGCCGCCACAAACGAGCAGCCGATCCCGGCATTGCCGGTGGAGCACTCCAGGACAGTCATACCGGGCCGAAGCTGGCCGCGCTTCTCGGCCAGCTCGAACATGTTCAAGTAGATGCGGTCTTTAAGGCTTCCCGATGGCGAGAAATATTCTATCTTGCCAAGAATTTCGCAGGCAACTCCGGACGATTGGGGTATCCTGTTAAGCCTGACCAGTGGTGTCCGGCCGATCGCATCAAATATGCTGTTGCTGATTTTGGCGTTGCTGTCCCACGCTACGGGCATCTTATCACCTCGTTTGATTTATTAAATGCTTTGCTCGTTTTATTACGGAATTAATATCCGGGCTTGTTATTTCGATATCGGTCGAGATGTTTTTTCTGGCGGTCTCGACATCTTTGAGACCATGGCCGGTCAATAGAATTACGATCGTTTCATTCGCACTTATTTTTTCCCCCTCGAAAAGTCGCGCAAACCCTGCGTACGCAGCCGAGGCGGCCGGTTCGCAAAAAACGCCAGCTTTCGAGGCCAATGTCCATTGGGCCTTGATAATCTCCCGGTCGCTTACAGCCACGATCACGCCTCCTGTGGAGCGCGCCGCCCGGAGCGCCTTGACCCCGTCGCGCGGGCAGCCGACTGCAATTGAATCGGCGACAGTATTCGTTTTATCGAGCGGTTCGATATCGCCGCCGCGCTCGAACGCCCTGACAAGCGGCGCGGCGCCCTCGGCCTGGATACCGAAGAGGCGCGGCATCTTTCCGATAAGCTCCAGGCCGAGCAAGTCCGAGAAACCCTTGTGCAATCCCCCGACGATACAGCCGTCACCAACAGGGCAGATAACAGCATCGGGCGCGCGTCCCAACTCAATCGCGATTTCGAGGGCGGCGCTCTTCTTCCCCTCGCCGGTAAAGGGATTAACCGCCGTGTTGCGATTGTACCAGCCGAAATGGTCGCAGGCTTCCTGGCAAAGATCGAAGGCGCGGTCGTAATCGCAGTCAAGTCGGATGGCAGAAGCGCCATGTATCAGAATCTGGGTCAGTTTCGGGGCCGGCGCGTCGCGCGGAATGAATACGATTGCCCTCATGCCTGCCGCCGCCGCAAGTGTCGCCAGTGACGAGGCGGCATTGCCGGTAGAAGCACAGGCGATTGTATCGGCGCCGCACTCCTTGGCCATCGCGACGGCAACAGCCGAGGCCCGGTCTTTCAGCGATGCCGAGGGGTTGCGGCCATCATCCTTGAAGTAAACATTGTCGGTCCCGACATGTCGCGATATCCCGGGCGCTTTGAAAAGAGGCGTTTGTCCAAATCTCAATGGTGGCAGGTTGCCAGGATCATCATACGGGAAAATATCCGCAAATGTGGTATAGACATCGCAGCCGGCATAATGCGCGAGCGGGTGGCGGAATTTCCTTTTCAGCTCCTCCAACGGGTAGATGACATCGAGCATGCCCTTGAGCGAGCCGCAGCGGGGGCAGGTGGCCGCTTGCTTGGTTGGGGCGACAGATTGCCCGCATGTGACACATTTCAGCTCGAATTTCATAATCTCGCCCAGAGTTTGCCTGCAAGCTCCCGGGCACAAGCCATCGTTTCCGGATAATCAAGTGTCACAAAGTGTCCCCCATCCAGGATTTTTTTGCCGCCCACCCAGACCGAATCGGCACGGCAGTTGGACAGGCCGTAGAGGTAATGTCCCCTGATATTTTCCGCAGTAAACGGCGTGGGTGGGTCGTAGTCCCACAACACCAGGTCGGCGGGGAAGCCTTTGGCAATTCGGCCGGTTTTGATTCCCGACATCTTTTCCAAAATTGCGGGATTGTTCTTCAGCAGGAGATCACAAACTTCGGCAAAACCGATAGCCGGATTCCCGCTCTCATGCCTTGTTATATATAATGTCGATTTGGCCTCGTTGATGATGTCCGAGCCGATGCCATCGGTGCCGAGACCGACCTTGACACCTTCATATTCCCACCAGCGGGAAGTGCCGACTGCGTTGTTCTGGTTGGAGCGCGGACAGATCGCGAGGTTGGTTTTCGTGCTCCGAAGAAGTTCAATCTCGTATTGGCTCAGGTGCACGCCATGAATGGCCAGGCTCTTTTCGCCCAATAACCCGTGCCCGGCAAACCTTTCAGCTACTTGCATGCCATATTTTTCGAGGCTGTCACTTTGATCGCATTGATCTTCGGCCAAATGAAAGTGACAACCGATTGAATATTGCCCGGCCAGGGCGGAAATTTTTGTCAGGCTTAAATCAGACAGCGTCATCGAGGCGTGCATGCCGATGATGGCCGCCAATCGGTTGCCATTCCCGGGCCAGCGCTGCAATGCGCCCACCGTTTCCCGAAGTCCATCCTCGAACGCCGTTTCACCGCACCGGTCGGATAACTCGAAACAGAGCGAGCCGCGAAGACCGACGGCATCGAACGCCCGGGCAATAGCGTCGAGGGAACCAGCAATTGCCTTCTGGCTCGAATGGTGATCGACCACCGCAGTCACGCCGCACAGAACCGAGTCGCACAGGCCGACCAGGGCCGAATAATATATATCTTCAAGGTTGAGGGCCTCATCCAGACGCCACCAGATATCGCGCAATATCGCCGGGAAATTCTTTGGCGACCTTCCGGGATTCCATCCCCGCGCAAACGACGAGTAAAGGTGGTGGTGCAGATTCACCAGGCCCGGGGTAATGATGCCGGAAGCGATATTCTCGAACGGGGTATCGGGATATAGCGCTTTTATATCACCGGCTGAGCCGACATCGACAATCAGGCCATTATCGATGACCACGGCGCCGGGTTGGTGGACGGTATTCCGGTCGTCGTTGGTGAAAATCAGTGGGGCTGTGATGATTTGCATGATACCCTTTATGCCTCAGGATGGAGGCGTTTTTTCAGCGACATCCTGAGGCACAGTTCCAATTATGATTCTCGTACGTTCCTCGAAAAGATGGGCCCTAATGCTTGAATGGGACCATTCCTCGGGCAGGTTAACAAGCCCCCTTCGAACGGGATTATAATGAATATAATCGAGCTTTTTCCGAATATCAGGCCAAAAATTCATGGGAAAGACACGGGGTTTTTCTTTCCAGAAGCGGAATTCGGATTTGCCGGCTGTTTTGTAATAAAAAGCATTCGTTTCAATTTCGTTTAGGTGAAAAACATCTTGCGGTTTTGCGCGTTCGGATTCAATCAATCGCCGAACCTTACCAGAAACAGACCTTCTAAAGCCGTGCAAGAATTTTAAGACCTTGTTGCCGGAAATGGATGTAATTAACAGGTGAAAATGCTCGGGCATAATAACATACCCTGGCGTTGAAATTCCCCAAGTTATCGACAACCTATTATATTCATCATAGATAAATTCAGTGATCTGTGGAATTAGCAGAGCCGGCTGCCATTGGTGTACTGTCCCGGTTATATGGTGAAAGTAACAATCCAGGTAGAAGTTTTTCCAATCTCTAGTCATCTTCTTGCGGCCTGCGCCTCAGGATGTCATCCCCCTGCGGGGGATTCCCATCCTGAGGCATAATTCGTTTGTTGATTCATTTTACAAACAACCCCACCGGCTTGAATTCCTTGGCGTCGATCAGGCCATGATCGGTTAGCTTCAGCTCCGGAATCACGGGCAGGGCCAAAAAACTCAATGTCATGACAGGATCCTCAAGTTTCGAACCAAGCTTCTTGATAGCATTGGTGAGCTTCTTAACGTCCTCTGCGACTTCCGCAAGGGGCCGCTCCGACATCAGCCCGGCGATCGGTAATTTGACATCGGCCAGGACTTCGCCATCGGCCACCACCGACATGCCGCCGCCGATCTTGTTTATATGAATGACAGCCTTGAAAATGTCGGCGTCATTAACACCGGCCACGATAATGTTGTGCGAATCGTGGGCTATCGAGGTTGCCACTGCTCCGCGCTTGATCCCGAATCCCGAGACCAACCCCTGCCCAATCCGTCCAGAGGCGGTATGGCGCTCGACCACGAAGAGCTTCAAGATATCGCGGCTGGGGTCGGAAACGACCTCACGCCCGCTGAGTTTCGGTTTTAGTATCTTGTGTTTCGTTATGATTTGGTCTGGTATGATGCCGATCACGCGGCACATCCCCTTCTTGCCTCTTATCTTGAACTCGTCGCCCTCCAGCCACTTGATATTCACAGTGCTGCGGATTACAGGTTTGGGCCGGGGCACGTCCTCGTAGACGGCCTCGCCGCCCTTGCCCACCAGTTTCCCCTTCTTGTAAACCTCTGTAGCCCGCATCTGTTTTAAATTTTCGAGGACGACCAGGTCGGCGACCAGTCCGGGAGCGATAGCCCCCAGGTCACGCAGCGAGAAGTACTCGGCGGGATTTAAAGTGGCCATCCGTATAGCAGTAATCGGGTTCAGGCCGAGCTTGATCGCCTTCCTGACCACGCCGTCGATATGGCCCGATTCCAAGATGTCGCTGGGGTTGTGATCGTCGGTAACGAGTATGAAGCGCCGGGCGTTGGAATCGTTGACCAGCGGCATCAGGTCTTTCAGGTTTCTGGCCGCGGAGCCCTCGCGAATCATGACATGCATTCCCAGCCGGAGCTTCTCCCGCGCCTCCTCGAAAGTCGTCGACTCATGGTCAGAAGTTATGCCCGCCGAGATATATCCGGCCAGGTCCCGGCCGGTCAGCCCCGGCGCGTGCCCCTCGACCCGCTTGTCCTCGGTGATAGCGATCTTCTCCATCATGTCCTCATCACCGGATATAACGCCGGGATAGTTCATCATCTCGCCGAGCCCGACCACCCATTTCTCGCGAAAAAAAGGAAAGATGTCGAAAGCCCGCATGGTCGAGCCGGAGGTTTCCAGGTCTGTAGCCGGCACGCATGACGGCAGCGTGATAAAGACATTCAAGGGATTATATTTCGACGACTCCAGCATGTAGCGGATACCGTCGTAGCCGAGCACATTGGCGATCTCGTGGGGATCGGCCACAATCGAGGTCGTGCCGCGCGGCACAATGACACGGGCCAATTCCGGTATAGTCACAAGCGATGATTCGACATGGAAATGCCCATCGATAAAGCCCGGTACCACATATCGGCCGCCAAGGTTGACCCTTTTCTGCGACTTATAACGCGGACCTACCCCGGCGATCCTGTCTCTGAAGATGGCGATACTGCCATCGAGGACCTCGCCCGAGTAGACATTTACGATTTTGCAGTTATCCAGGCTCAGGTCGGCCGGGTGCTTGCCCGAGGCCACCTCGACCAATTCCTTGATTTCCCGAGTTGAGCGTCGTGCAAATGGATTGGGTGTCATAATCTATCCTACTTTTAAATCAATTCATGCGATCTGTCGTAATTCCAGGCAACCGGAAACCGGTTGTGTCAAAAGGCACAAACCACAGCCGACACATTTTTCGGTTGAAATGCTCGGCCTGCGCTTTTCGCTTTCCCAGACAATCGCCTCATGGCCGCCATCGCGGCAGGCAATATAACAACGCCCGCAGCCGATACATTTCTCATCCACCACGAAACTACGGACCTTCCGGCGCGGGAGGGAGTCGTGGTCGGTGATATATGGAAGAGAGATACCGACCAGGTCGATAACGGAATCGAAATTCATATCCTGAAGATAGTTTTCCAGCCCCGAAGTCAAATCCTTGATAATGTCGAATCCGTTGAGCATGACCGCGGTACATATCTGCACATTGCCGGCGCCCACCGCCAGGAGCTCCACTGAATCGCGCCAGGTCGAAATTCCGCCGTTGCCCGATATGGCCAGGCCCGGCACCTGGCGCGCGATCTCGGCCACTGTCCGAAGCGTGATCGGCTTGATAGCCTGGCCGGTAAGGCCGGAATATGTCGAGTACCCGCCAACATCGGGGACGGGCCTCAAAGAATCCAGTGAAATTCCCATCAAGGCGGGCACGGAGTTAGAGGCCGTGACACCGTCGCAGCCGGCTCTTTGCACAGCTTTGGCTATGGCAACGATATCTGTTACTTGCGGCGTAATTTTGATAAGAACCGGCAAATCTCCAGCAGCCTCTTTCACCCATGCGGCCACCCGCTCGGTTGCGGCGACGCTCTGGGCCAGCATCGCTGGGGCCGCGCCCCTTTTGCCGGGGTCCTCGCCGACATTCCCCTGCGGGCAGGAGAAGCTGCATTCGATTAGATCGCAGCTGGCGCCTTTCAAGATTTTTACAAGCGACTGCCACCCCTCTTTGGAATCGGACATGATCGAGGCGGCAATCATCTTATTCGGGAATTCCCGTTTGAGAATTCTAATCCGCTCCGCGACCTCATTTATATGGTAGGCACTGATAAGATCGATATTGCCCATCCCGGCAATTGCCCCATCGCCGCCAAAGGAACTCATCATCGGGTAGGCAAGATTTACCCGAGTTGTCTCAAGCGATGTTGTTTTTAATACCAACCCTGCCCAGCCGGCCTCCAGGCCGCGTCGGGCGATAGCAAGCTCGTCGGTTGAGGGCGAAGCCGAAAGGATAAATGGGTTCTCCATCTCGATACCAAGGAACGGGGTCTTAAGGCGCGGAGATGTCAGGATCATCGTTTCCCCCGTTCGATGAATTCCGCTATTTCTTGTGCGGCCAGCTTGCCATCCGCAACCGCCTCAACAATCGTCCCCTCGCCCCTGGCCAGGTCGCCGCCGACAAAAATACCGGGAATCGACGTCGACAGGTCCGGGTTAATCGTTACGTCGCGCAAATAACCGCTGGTCATGCCGATCGCGACGATGACCAGGTCGGCGGGTACGAAAAATTCGCTATATGGAAGCTCGACCGGGATTCGACGCCCCGAGGAATCCGTGGTGTCAGACAATTCGGTTCTGGCGCATCTGATTCCGG
>Ga0315293_10007557_pt1 | contig 10086 bp, 9 predicted proteins | sample YL17G13_20_MG_FD_203071 | JGI IMG/M metagenome (GOLD analysis project Ga0315293, IMG submission 203071) | Sediment microbial communities from Yellowstone Lake, YNP, Wyoming, USA - YL17G13_20 | ecosystem: Environmental > Aquatic > Freshwater > Lake > Sediment | place: USA: Wyoming | collected... | reverse complement strand
TCCCCCCTCGTGGTCCTGTGGGGGGGGGTTTTGGGGGGGGGGGGGGGCGGGGCGGGGGGGGGCGGCAAGGGGGGCGAGGGAAGCCCGTAGCGTCACCCCGATTGCAGACTCTGAGATCACCCGATGGCTGCGTGCGCGCGGGGTCAGCCTCGCGCGGCTACTCGGGAAGAAGTCGTCGGCGCGCCTCCGTGAGTTTCCCTTGAAGCGATGAGACGAAGTTGCTGAAGGCAAGTTCCTCAAGGGGTTCCTTGTATTGCCCATCGGTCCCCCGCTCAGCAGGTGAGACGATGAGGCACGCCGCGTCATACAAACGTTCTCTCACCAGCCGAGTGCAGAACAGCTCGTATCTGCGTTGGTAGGAAGCCTCATGGAACTCCGGGAATGCGGGGAAATGGGGTTCGCGCAGTCTAACCGGCCTCGTTGATTTCTGATGTTCCTCCAGAAGCATCATGTAGCCAAGCCAGGGTTTGCTCGACGGACGAAAGGCTCCCTCGCGGTAGGCCGTGTTGAGGTCCGTGGCGTTGCCTAGGGCTTCCTCAACTCGGTTGTTGAAGTTGTTCCCGAAGGAACCGACGTGGGATTTGAACTCAACGCTGGCGATGAGCCTGCCATCGAGAACAACCACGAGATCCCAATCCTTCTCAGGGCGGAAGTAGCCCGGCAGCGTCGTCGCACTGAGCTCAACAGCCTCACTTGGAATCCCTTCGGCCTCGATGATTCTGGCGAAAAGCCGGATGAAGCCGTCCATCTGCTTGCCGCCGGTGACCATGGAGCGTGCCCCGGCGTCTTTGGCTCCAGTCTTTCCGCCTTGCTTTTTGCCCTGTGAACTGCGGGTCTTCCAGAAATGGGCGACGGCAGCTCTGAGCTCCTGTGCGAGGTCTCCGGCTTTCGGCACCTACGCCTCCATCGGTTTTGGATGGAGCTTGATCGTTGCCTGCGCGAACATATCGGTCGTCTCTGCGAGCAGGCGGTCTTTGGCGAAGGCGAAGTAGTGCGGATCGATCTCAAGACCGATGCTGTTTCTACCTGACTGCGCCGCCGCCAGATTCGTGGTGGCTGTGCCCATGAACGGATCGAGCACGGTGTCGCCCACAAAGCTGAACATGCGCACAAGGCGCATCGCCAGGGGCAGAGGAAAAGGTGCAGGATGGTCTTTGGTGGATTCCCCAGGGATGTCGTGCCAGATCTGCTGAAACCACTTCTTGTGGTTGGGGTCGGAGATCACGCTCAGGAGACGCGCCGCCCGGCTGGGCTTGCGGTAGCCGCCGGCCTTTCGCAGCATGAGGATGTATTCGATGTCGTTCTTGATCACCCCGTTTGGCTCGTAGGGTTTTCCTAAGAAACGCGAGTTGCCCCCGACTTCGTAGGTGGCGTTCGCGATCTTGTGCCAGATGATCGGGGCGAGGTTGGAGAAACCGATCCTTCGGCAACGCTCCTGGATTGATGAGTGCAGGGGGACGCATGTGTGCTCGCCGTTGTTCTTCCTTCTCGACAGGCACACATCGCCGACGACGCAGATCAACCTGCCACCAGGCACCAAGGCGCGTAGGATCCACTTCCACACGCTGTCCAGTTGATCCAAGAACTCCTCGTAGCCCTCAACGTGGCCGAGCTGTCCGTCTGTCTCGCGGTATCGCTTCAGCGTCCAATAGGGAGGCGATGTGACAACCAAGTGCACAGACTCCTCAGGAAGGCCAGGAGGCGTTCTGGAATCACAGAGGTAGAGATCGTGATTGGTGGGAATGTGGCGGATTGCCTGCTCTATGGAAGTGATCGCGCGCGCGTTCTTGGCCAGCTGGGGAATAGCAGTATCAGGATCGGCCACGTCCTGCAGTTCTTGGGGGACATGGGCGGCAATGATGTCGTTGGCGGTTTCTTCTATTGTTTGCATAATGAAGGACACAGCCTCGTACGGCGTCCTGCTTGCATGATCCCTGAGACGCCACCTCGGGTCAAGTGACTATGGTCCCTGGTCGGCTTTCTTTTGTGCTGGGGGTTCGCCGTTTCGTGTCGCTCGTTCGAGTTGGTTTTTTCTGGTCAGATTACTCAGGGTGCGGTAAAGGAACGATCGATCGCCGGGAGGGAGCTCAAGAATGTCGCGAAGCTTCTTCAGGCTGCGGGTGTCAAATTGGGAGGCGTCCACCGAGATCGTCTCTGTGGGGTTTTCGAGGAGCGCCGATGCCCGGACCTTGAGGGCTTTCGCGAGTAACTCTAGCTTTGAAAGGGGAGGCTCTGAAGCGTAGCTCTCGTAGTGGTGGATCATGCGCTGACTGAGCCCGGTACGTTCAGCCAGATCGTATTGCGAAAGTCCGCGCTCCTTCCGAAGACGCCTGACGTTGCGGGAGAACGAGGACGGTTGCCCCTTCTTTCCTGCCATGAACTCAGGGTACCGCGGGGATGGAAAAACGGACTTGACATAATACATATAATGTATTATAAAAAGAAACAACAGGAGGGACAACTCCCTCTTGACATGGTTTTGAAAAGCGCCTTTTTCCGGCGCAAGGGCATCCTCTCGTTGAGAGGACAAAAAAGGCCCTGCTTCCCCCAAGCTTGCCGGCCTTCGGGATGCAGAGCCCCATCACAAAGAGGAGAAACCTCTTTGCTGGAAGCAGTATACCGGATCTCCCCTCCCACTGCAAAGACGGTTTCTCCCCTGGAAAGGAACAGCCATGGGAGAACAGATCTCCACCACGGATCTCTACGAGAGCACCTTCTACCTGCTGGGTGGCTGCGAGCTGGTCTCGATCGAAGCCCAGAGAGTCGACGGCTCGATTACCTGCAGCCTCACCTTCAAAGGCGAGAAGCTCGGCCAACTTCAGCTTGAGTACTTCGCCGGCCAGGCGAAGGTACCGCTGTTCGGCTTCCGCCGCGCCTTCGGGCAGGTCAACGCGCTTGTCTACTCGGCCAAGAAGCGGGCCAGGGGGCAGCTCAGGCAGACGGAGCTCAACCCGGGGGGCGCCTCATGAGCCCCCGCATCGTGATCTTTTCAAACCAGAAGGGTGGGGTGGGAAAGACCACCCTCACGCGGGAGCTGGGCATCTATCTTTCGAGTCTCGCTCATCGAGTGCTCCTGGTCGATTGTGATCCCCAGGGCAACCTCACCAAAAGCATTCTCGAGGGGAGCGACGGCGGCCTCTACGATGCGCTCACCACCGATGGCTGCCTGCCGCTCGTCCTGGATGAGAAGCTTTCGCTTTTTGCCGGCGACTTCCGCCTGGCTCTACTGGAGAAGAGCCTCATCGGGGAGATCGACGCCTACAGCCGGCTTCGCGCGTTGCTTGGGGACCCCGCACTCGGTGAGTTCGACTACATCCTGCTTGATACCCCGCCTTCTCTCGGAGTGCTCACGGTGAACGCTCTCACGGCAGCCCAGCACCTGGTGATTCCCATGAACCCGAGTCTTTACTCCATGCAGGGCAGCAATGATCTTCTTCGCACCGTGAGCAAGGTCAGGGTGAACCTCAACCCTGAGCTGTCGCTGCTGGGGGTCATCATCAACGCTTATGACAGCGTGCCGGTGATCACCCGCCAGATTCGAGAGGAGATCGAGCGCTCCTTCGCGGAAAAGGTATTCGGGACAGTGCTCTCCAAGAGCATCAAGCTCGAGGAGGCAATCGCCTCTCGCCAGGGCGTGATCCATCACAAGCACCTTGGGGAAAGCAGGGCACGGGAGGAAGTACAGGCCTTGGGTGATGAGCTGCTCTCCCGCCTCGGGGCGCCTGTGGCGCCGGAGGTGAGCCATGACGACTGACAGACTCTCGGGTCGAAAGACTCTCAAGGTAGACGGCTTCCTCGAGGAGTTCGAGAAGGACGACATCAAGTCTCGTGTAGATATCGTCACGCTCTTCAACAACTTCGGAGTGAAGCTCACCGCCAAGGGCAAAGGTTTCGCAGGAAAGTGTCCTTGGCACCAGGACAAAGACCCCTCGCTTTCGGTGGACCGTGAGAAGGGGCTTTACCACTGCTTCGGCTGCGGCGAGTCCGGCGACGTCTTCGCCCTGGTGGAGAAGGTTAAGGGCGTGGGCTTCCGCGAGGCCTTGAAGTACCTGAAGGCGGAGGCAGGAAGTCTGCCTCCGAGCGGGAGCGTGAGGAAGGGAGCGCTTCCGAAGGCGGAGCCTGCCCCCACGGAGCAGGTGAAAGACGATCACCCCGAGATCACGCTCTCTACGGTCACCGAGCACTACCATAGACGATTCTGTGAGACCTCACAGGCCAGAGCCTACCTGGAGAAACGCGGCATCAAAAGCCCCGAGCTCATGCGGAGATTCCAGATCGGTTTTGCCGACGGCACCATCCTCTCGATGGTCTCAAACGGGCAGAAGGGAAAACTCAAGAACCTGGGGATCCTCACCGAGAGCGACCGCGAGCTTTTCACCGGGTCCCTCACGTTCCCTATCACCGATGAAGCCGGCCACAGCGTCGGGCTTTATGCCCGCAGTATCGGGGAGAAGGCCAAGTGCAAGCATCTTTACCTCCCTGGCAGACACCATGGGGTGTTCAACAGAAAGGCCAGCAAGGCCTTTAACGAGATCGTCCTGACCGAGGGCATCATCGATGCACTGAGCCTGATCTCCCTGGGCTTTGAGAACGTGCAGGCCTGCTACGGGGTGCACGGTTTCACCGAGGAGCACCTGGGCATCCTTAAGGCGGATCGCGTGAAGGCGGTCATCCTCGCTTTCGACAACGACGAGCCTGGGCGCAAGGCTTCAGAGGAACTTGCCGTCAAGCTGGTGGCGGAAGGCTTCTCGGTGAAGCGGATCTGCCCCGATGCCAAGGATTGGAACGAAGATTTGCTTGCCGGCGTCGAAGCCCCCACGATCAAGGCGAAGATCAGCCAGGCCGCCCTGAGCGCCCCTGAGGCTCTTCACGAGGCGCTGGAGGTCAGGCAGGAGGGCACGCGCTTTCAGTTCACCATGGGAGGCGTGAGCTACCGCCTGTGGGGCGTACGAGAGATGTTCACCACCAATCTCAGGGTGAGCATGCGCGCCGAGCACGGGAGGGAGTGCTTCTACGACAACCTGGACCTTTACTCCGCGCGCTCTAGAACCGCCTACAGCCAGAACCTTGCCTCGCTTTTTGCCATGGAGCCTCGGCGCATTGAGAAGGACCTGCTTTCAATGCTCGAGTACCTGGAGGCTGAGCGGGACAAGAAGCTCTCATCCGCCGATCTCGCTCCCGTTCGCCATGAGCTCACCGAAGATGAGCGGCGCCTCGGCCTGGAGCTGCTTCAGAGCCCAGATCTATTCGACCAGATCATCTCCGACATGGACGCCCTGGGCTACGTGGGGGAGGAGCTCAATAAGCAGCTTGTCTACATCGCCGCATCCTCCCGAAAGCTCGAGGATCCCATCTCCATCCTCATCCTCTCGGCCTCCGCATCGGGGAAGAGCTTCCTGGTGGACACGGTGCGAAAGCTCATCCCTCCCGAAGACGTGATCGCGGTCACCTCCCTCTCAGACCAGGCGCTGAACTACATCCCTGACGGAGAGCTGCTGCACAAGTTCCTGATTCTCGGGGAGGCGGTGCACTCCGAGACCATCGAGCATCAGATCCGTGAGATGCTCTCGGGCCACCAGCTCTCGCGCATGGTTGCCATCAAGGACGAGAAGACGGGAAAGATGGCGACCCACACCCTGACCAGCCAGGTCATAGTCTCGGCGATCATGAGCTCCACCAGCCACGAGATCAACCCCGAGAACGCATCGCGCTGCTTCCTGGTGAACGCCGATGAGTCAGGCGAGCAGACCGCGCGCATCCACGCCTCCCAGCGGGAGAAGTACTCCCTCTCGCGCTACTTCGGTCGGCTTCATAACGTGCCGCGGATCATCTCCCGCCACCACGCGGCACAGAGGCTCCTTCGGTCGCTTCTCATCGTGAACCCCTTCGCCGAGCACCTGGACTTCCCGCGGTCCCTCATCAGGACCAGGCGCGATCACGAGCGTTTTGTGGACCTGATCGCCTGCGTGTGTTTTCTTCGCCAGTACCAGAAGCAGGTGAAGCTAAGCCGTGACCCCGAGGGTGTAACTGAAGTGGAGTATGTGGAGTGCGACATCCAGGACTACAGGGTTGCCTACGCGATCATGACAGGGGGGGTGATGTCTTCCACTTATGCCGAGATTCCTCGGGCTATGGCGGCCTTCTATGAAGAGCTCCGCGAGCTTTTCAGGGCCAAGGCCCGCCAGACGGACTTGAAGACGGTGGAGGTGGGCCTCACGCAGCGGGAGATTCGAAAGGGGGTCGCGTGGATCGGAGGCGAGTCGGCAAAGAAGTACCTCAGGCGCCTGGTGGCCCTGGAGTACCTGCAGCTTTCCCATGGAGGTGAGCGCGGAATGCGGAACAGCTACCAGCTTGTGGCCGATGAGCCTATGGACCGGCTTGACTTCTCGATGGTCCCCTCACCCGAGGCGATCCAGCGGATCATCGACGCCAAAGCGGAGAAAGTGGGTATCACTCGCTGAAAGGACTTCAAATGATTTCCAATCAAGGAGATAGGGCAAAGTGGGTAAAGCGGGGAAAAGTGGGGATTTTCCGGTTCTCTCAGACTAACTGATTGCAGCAGAACGAATTGACAAAGTGGGTATCGACTGCGCGGGGAAAAGGGAGAGGAAACAGAGTATCGCCCCAGGCGGAGCCTCTGAATGCTCCGCCTGGGGCGGGAGGGTTGTTCCATGGTGGGACCTAACGGGTGGCTTGTGAAGTTCGGCCAGCATCTGGCCGCTCAGGGTTTCGGGGAGCTTTCCGTTCCCGACTACATCCGAAACACAGGGATGTTCCTGGAGTATTTGCGATCGATGGGAATCGAGCGGCTCACCGATGTTGACCGGAAGGCCATGGCCGCCTATCAGCTGGAAGTCGCCTTCCAGACACACCGGGGCAAGGTTCTCTCCCACAGCACCCAGAGGAAGCGGCTGACCTGCGTGCGGCAGTTCTTTCAGTACTTACTGAAGGAGGATGCCGTACTCTTTGATCCAACTTCCGACCTGGAGTTTCCCAAGCTCAACGACCAGCTCCCCCGGGACATCCTCACCAAGCGGGAGATCGGTGAGCTTCTCTCCGAGGCGGACCCCCAGAGCATCCTGGGCCTGCGCGATCGCTCCATGCTCGAGGTGCTTTACTCCACCGGGATCCGCGTGAGCGAGCTGGCCGGCCTGACCCTTGATGATCTTGATCTCAGGAACGCCGAGCTGAAGGTCCTCGGCAAGGGAAAGAAGGAGCGCATCGTTCCGCTGGGGGAAGTGGTGAAGGATTACCTGGAGCGATATCTGGCACATTCGAGGCCGCTGCTCACCGGCCCTGATGAGAGAAACCTTTTCGTGAGTAGTCGCGGCAGGAAGTTCTACTACAGCAACATCAGCTTCATCGTTCGCAACTACGGAAAGCGCGCGGGGATCAAGAAGCATGTGAGCCCTCACGGACTGCGCCACACCTGCGCCACGCACCTCCTGCAGGGCAGGGCGGACATCCGCCAGATCCAGAAGATCCTGGGTCACGTCTCGATTGCCACCACGCAGCGCTACACCCGGGTGGAGATCACTGACTTGAAGAAGGTCCTGCGCCGCTGCCATCCGCGCGAACTCCACCAGATCGTCACCGTCGATGTGGGAGCATGAGCTTGGCGAGTACCTCGACCATCTCACCGCGCGAGGCCTCCCGAAAGACACCGTCCGCCATCGGAGGAACAAGGTGACACAGATGTTCTCTTTTCTCGTCGCTGCGGGTGTCGGCGAGCTGCAGGAGGTGACGCGGGAGCACGTCGACAGATACCTTGCGTACCTTGGCGGAGAGTACAGGACCGCGAAGGGCGCGCCCATATCGGTCTCGCACCTCAGAGAGCACCATCTGTGCGTGAGAGACTTCTTTGCATGGCTGGAACGAGAGGGGCGTATTTTGCAGTCCCCCTACGGGCCGCGCGAAATGCCCCGCAGGGTCCAGGGGCGGCTTCCAGAGGTTCTCACCCCCGAGGAGGCAGTGCGCGTTCTGGAGTCCCTGAACCCCGGGACCTCCTTGGGTCTTCGCGACCGGGCGATGCTGGAGATTCTGTACTCCACGGGCATGAGGAAGGGCGAGCTTGTGAGCCTGAACGTCGCCGACTTCTCCTTCGAGCGCCAGGAGATCGTGATCGTGAAGAGCAAGTCCAAGATGGGGAGGGTGGTTCCCGTAGGCGAGTATGCCAGACATTTTACCGAGGCCTACCTCAGGACCGTGCGGCCCTGGCTTGTGAGGACCGATGATGAGAAGGCGCTTTTTCTCAGTGACCATCGCGGCAAGCGGCTGGCCGCGGGGACGGTCGGCCAGATCGTGGGCCGTGCGGTCAGGAGGAGCGGGTTAGCGAAGACGGTGACACCGCATACCTTCCGCCATTCGATGGCCACTCATATGCTTCGAAACCGCGCGGACCTCAGGCATATCCAGGCGATCCTGGGCCACGCCACGATCACAAGCACCGAGCTCTACACGCACGTCTCCCTTGAGGACCTGAAACAAGTGGTGCGCCGGGCGCATCCTCACGGGAGGAAGGAATGAATTGCGGTGAAAGTAGAGTTGTTATATATTGTGTGACAAAGGTAGGCTATACAGGTGACTAAAGACGCACAAACTATAACAAGAGCCTCTCTGGGAAAAACGGAGGCGGCGTTTATCACTGGAATCGGGAAGAAACGGTTTTTCACAATCGATGATGCCCGGAAGGCCCTCGGACACAGAAAAAATGACCCGACCAGGCAATTCCTGGAAAAGCTCATAGAAAAGGGCTGGATCCTCAGGATCAAGCGAGGGCTGTACATCGCCCTTCCCCTCGGGGCCGGTAGCGCGACAAACCCGCAGGCCCACGAGTTTCTCATCGCTATGCATCTGGTGAGCCCCGCGGCGATCGCCTACTGGACAGCCTTGAACCACCACGGCATGACGGAGCAACTCCCGCGAACCATCTTCGTTGCCACCAACCATCCGGTACGCCATCCGCCCAAGGATGTCCTGTGGTTTTCCTACAAGATCGTCACCCTCAGGCCGCAGCGCTACTTTGGGATTATTGAGGATTGGATCGACGAAGGGCTCTTCCGGATCACCGACCGGGAGAAGACCATCGTTGACGGGCTGGACCTTCCCGAATACGTCGGAGGGGTCGGCGAGATCGCCAAGGCCCTTAAGCGCTTCTGGAAGGATCTGGATCACGGGAAGCTCTTCCGCTATGCGGTGAAGATGGGAAACGTTGCGATCGTGAAGCGCTTGGGGTTTCTCATGGAGAGCCTGGATCTCGGCGATGCCAGCACCCTGCGCGAGAAAGTGGAGCTCTCGAAAGGGTTTTCTCCACTCGATCCACTGCTTCCTCGAAAGGGAGTGCATAACCGCCGCTGGGGATTGCTGGTGAATGTGAAGGACGTGGGATGATTGAGAAGGACGAGATCAACCGACAGGCTGAGAACCAGGGTCTGCGCTTCGATCAGGTCGAGAAAGATCATGTCATTCTCTGGATCCTGCGTGCTCTCGCGCAGCCGCGGTTGAAGCCGGCAGGGTGGGTGTTCAAAGGAGGCACGTGCCTGCGCCACTGCTTCTACGAGGGCTATCGTTTCTCGGAGGACCTGGACTTCAGCTGCCGGCCGGCGGCGGACGGAATCGAGGAAACACTCAGCCTTCTCACGAGAGTAACGGATTGGATTCGGGATACGTCGCATCTTCGTTTATCCGTGAAGGAGGCTTATAGTGGCAAAGGTGACTTCCAGGTGGAGATCCCCATGGAGTACAGCAGGGGAGGCCCTCGCAAACAGGGGCTTCCCGAGGTCAAGGTTCATCTGACTTTCGACGAGCCCATACTCACCCGGGCTCGGCTTCGGCGAGTAAGACCCTGTTATTCAGACCTCACAGGCTTTTCGGTTCTCTCCTACGGTAAGGAGGAAATCCTCGCCGAGAAGATGCGAGCGCTCCTGCAACAACAGATGAAGTGGCCGCGACCGCGGGATTTGTACGACCTGTGGTTCATCTTGTGCAACAAGAGAGAGCGGTTTGACTGGGACGCGCTCTACCGATTGTTCGTCGAGAAGTGCCGAGTGCGGAAGATCGAGCCGGACAAACGCCTTCTGACCTCGG
>Ga0315293_10007550_pt1 | contig 10091 bp, 14 predicted proteins | sample YL17G13_20_MG_FD_203071 | JGI IMG/M metagenome (GOLD analysis project Ga0315293, IMG submission 203071) | Sediment microbial communities from Yellowstone Lake, YNP, Wyoming, USA - YL17G13_20 | ecosystem: Environmental > Aquatic > Freshwater > Lake > Sediment | place: USA: Wyoming | collected... | reverse complement strand
GTGATGGCCTCATCGAGCGCGATCTCGGTGCCCGGAGGCAGAGGATCAAGCTCACCGACAAGGGCTTCGAGCTGCTAAGGAAGGAGTATTCGGATTATCAGCGCATCTTCGAGATGAAGGATCACCTCGTGATCATCGGCAATGTGACTTCCGGTCTCGGGGAAGGTCAGTACTACGTGAACCAGGAGGCCTACGCCGACCAGTTCCAAAAGAAACTTTGGTTCAAGCCCTTCGAGGGGACGCTGAATCTGAGACTTGCCGATCCGGAGCTGCCCAAGCTCGATATCCTGAGAAAATCCGAGGGGATCCTGATAAAAGGGTTCGAGAAGGAGGGTAGGACCTTCGGGGATGTGAAGTGCTTCCTCGCAACGATCCACAACATGGAGTGCGCGGTTGTGCTGCCGGTGAGGTCACATCACACGGACATCATTGAGGTCATCTGCAAGTACCATTTGAGGCGCTCGCTCGGACTCAAGGACAGCGACCAGGTCGAGCTTATTGTGTCCCTCTGATTGTTCCGTGAGCCGCTTCCAGCCGGGTCTCCAATGCTCCGCATAGGACATATTGTGTCGGCAGAAATCAGGTCCTAATCCGCGCCCTCGCACATTATCATGCACTGATTCATTTCGAGCTGATGCCAGGGTTGTGATTTCAATGAAAGGGGGTCCGAACCTCCTCGGAGCCAGCAATTCATCTTCTGATTCCAACAGAAAGGGAAAATGCATATGGCTGTTCTCTGTCACAACAAAGGAAGGATTCGAAAGACCAGCAAACTCTGAGGCTCAACGCACATTGACTGGGTATTGTCGCAGTAGGTCCATCGAAAATGGCTGACGACGCGACTTCAGTGGCGCTCGACAAGACTTAAATAGTTATGAATCATAATCCATAATCATGCCTAGGCCGAAGAGATGCAGGAGGGTATGCTGCAATCCTGAACACAGGTTCTTCAAGCCTCAAGGGATCCCGCTCAGCCGCCTCGAGTGGATAGACTTGGCTCTGGACGAGTTGGAAGCGCTCCGCCTGTCCGACGTCGTGGGGCTCTCGCAGACGGATGCTGCCAAAAGGATGGACATCTCACAGCCGACTTTCAACAGGATTCTGAACTCCGCCAGAAACAAGATTTCAAGGTGCGTCATAGAAGGGTTCGCATTGCGGATCGATGCTGGCCCAGGCGGCAATCGGACGGCCGTCGACCCCGAGATTGTGCGAGGGCACGGAAGGAGGCGAAAGCGGATGGGGATGACGAAGAAATGAGGCAGGCCACCCTTCTGCTCAAGATTCCAGGGAACTGGATAGGGGCTCTCAGCACTGCCTGCGACCTTTCCATCAGGGTGATGAAGTGTGTTCCAAGGAGCGGCAGCGGTGGACAGAGCTTCTTGCAGATCGACGGCCCATCTGCAATGACTCAGGATGCATTGGTCGAGCGAATTCGTTCAGTGGAGCCAAGGTGCAATGTGCAACTATCCGATGCGGGTCCGGGAAGGCACGTGGGCACTGTCGAGGTCGACACCTGTGTCGCCTGTAAGCTCGTCGCCGAGTCGAGGTGCTTCCTCGATTCTGCCATTTCCAGAGAGAACGGGAGCATCCAATGGAACGTCTTGGCTCCCAACGCGGCCGATCTGAGAGAGCTGGTGGAGAAGATCAAGACACTCGGCGGCGAGGTCAAGGTGGAAAAGATCTCGATGCTGAGAACCGCATCCGAGCTGACGGTCGCACAGGAACGGGTTCTTCAACTTGCATTCGAGCTAGGGTATTATGACATTCCCAAGCGAACGAATCTTGAGCGACTAGCCAAGCGTTTGGAGATTTCAAAGGCCACTCTAGACGTGATGCTCAGGCGTGCCCAGAGGAAGCTGGTTTCCAGCCATCTAGGTGGAATCGCATGATCTTTGGCGGCTAGATAGCGAACTTGTTCGCCGAATCTAGCTTATTGCCAGCTGTTGTACGCCTCGCAATCAGATATCAGGCAGCACCTGTGTTCTGGGAGCGGCGATATGGCAGGAGAACCTCGATCCTTGGCCTTTGGGCCCGTGCCGTCAAGACGTCTTGGGCTGTCTGTCGGCGTGAACACGGTCCCGATGAAGGCATGCACATATTCATGCGTCTACTGCCAGCTGGGACCAACCACTGAGCTTACAGTAGACAGGCAATCGTATTACCAGTCTGATTCGGTGGTGAGGGCGGCGCTCGAGTGCATAGATCGCGCACCTTCCAGACCAGACTACGTGACATTCATCGGTCAGGGCGAGCCGTCTCTCGCATCCAACATGGGAGAGATACATGACGATCTGAAGGCACAATGGAATGGCAAGACCGCGCTCTTGACAAACGGCTCCCTGCTTTGGGATCCAGAGGTCCGGGAATCGAGCCTCGCGTTCGATATCGTGCTGCCCACGGCCAGCGCCTGCAGCGAGGAGATGTTCAGGCGGATCCACCGGCCGCACCGGAGCCTTTCGTTCAAGAAGGTCATCGACGGTATCACCTCGTTCTCCGAATCCTACTCTGGCCGGCTATGGATCGAGACTATGCTCATCGCGGGTGTCAACGACGACGAAGCCTCGCTGCAGGCGATCGGAAAGCTTCTCAAGTCCGTCAAGCTGGACTGCGTCCACGTGGCTGCTCCGATTCGCCCACCGTCCGAGAAATGGGTCCGGTGCCCCTCGAGGGAGAGCATCGAACTCGCCCTCAGGATACTCCCGCGAGCAATAGACACGACCTCACCGGAAGGGGGAGTTTTCCCATCGCCAGCGGAGGACATTATCCGTCACCTGCTGGACATCGCGTCCGTTCATCCTCTGAGGGAGGACCAGGCGATCGACCTGATTGTGTCCAGCGGGCGGCGCAGGATTGATGCGTCGATGATGCTCGATTCTCTGGTGGAATCATCTGATCTGAAGCGCAGGGAATATGCGGGAAGAGTGTTCTACACCAAGACTAGGTAGGCGAGTGAGAAACCATGACGAAGGAATGCGCGAGATGCTCAACCAAGGAGTGCTACGAGGGGAAGGACTGTTTCGGCCTAGCGAGGGAAGCCAGGAATTCTTACAAGGACGAAGAGGTCAGGTCGATGCGCGTGTCCGGGGAGATCGAAGCGGAGCATTATATGAAGTTGACCCGGCTGGAAGAGATCGCTCTGTATGCGAAGAAGATGGGCATGCAGACGCTCGGGGTGGCATTCTGCGTAGGCCTGTCAAAGGAGGCCGAGATCCTGGACGCGATTCTGACGAAGCAAGGGTTCGAGGTGCACTCAGCCTGCTGCAAGATTTGCGGGATAGACAAGGGCGAGCTCGAAATTGTCAAGATGGGCTCGCCTTCTGACAAGGAGGCAATCTGCAACCCCGTCGGGCAAGCTCTCAGGCTGAAGGGGTGCGGCACGCAGATGAATATTCTGGTCGGCCTTTGCATCGGACACGACATGCTGTTCACGAAGCATTCGCACGCTCCTGTCACGACGCTCATAGTCAAGGACCGCGTGTTGTCGCACAATCCAGCGGGGGCAATATACAGTTCGTACTACAGAGAGACCAAGTTCGGCCTTCCGCCCGAGTGAGAGCCAGACTCTTTGCGCGGCTAATATGTTCGCCATCACCGGCTTATCGACCCCTCGCTAGTAGTCCTATCTGAGGAAGCGAAATGCCAAAGAAGACGGATTACTCGAAGAAGTCCCTCCTAGTGATCGGGACTCACGGTGATGAGGATGTGGAGAGGGCCACTATGACCTTCATGTGCGCCAGCGCTGCGAGCGCGCTCGGGGTGAAGACAAAGATCTTCCTCACGGGCAACGGAGTCAAGCTGGCCCAGAAGAACTACGCGGCGAAGCTGCCGCGTGTCGAGGGCCTCGCATCCATCAAGGAGATGATGGACGCCTTCGTGGGCAGCGGGGGCAAGCTGCAAGTGTGCATCCCGTGCAGGGAATCCAGGGGCATAGGCAAGGACCAGTTCATGGCCGGCGTGGAGTTCGTGACTCTCATGGACTTCGCAGCCCAGGCGATGGAGACAGACAAGATCTATACATGCTAGCGAAGGACGGGAGGGATAAGATGAGCGAGTTGTCTGAGAGTTGCACGAGCGGAGGCGCGAAGTGCGCTACGGAACCCAAGGGCATCACGGCCGAGAAGAACCTCGCGGGCGTGAAGCACAAGATCATAGTGATGAGCGGCAAGGGAGGCGTTGGCAAGTCTACCGTGGCGGTGAACATTGCGGTCAGCCTTGCGCGGACCGGTTTGAGTGTGGGCCTGCTCGATGCCGACATGCACGGGCCCAGCGTGCCCAAGTTGCTGGGCATTCCCAACCTGCCACTTGCGATAACAAAGGATGAGCGCATACAGCCTGCATTCGTGCCTCCCTCACTGAAGGTGATATCCATCGCATTCCTCCTTAGGGAAAGGTACGCACCGATTATCTGGCGCGGCCCACTGAAGATGGGCGCTATCAAGCAGTTCCTGGAGGAGGTCGAGTGGGGGGAACTGGACTTTCTCATCATTGACCTGCCGCCGGGCACGGGTGACGAGCCGCTCAGCATCGCTCAGCTCGTGCCCGCTCCTGACGGCGCTGTGATCGTTACGACCCCCCAGGACGTCGCGCTTCTCAGCGTGAGGAAGTCGATCAACTTCGCCAAGGCGGTCAACCTCAGGATCATAGGCATAGTGGAGAACATGGACGGCTTCGTGTGCCCGCACTGCGGCAAGGAGGTCGAGGTGTTCGGCCGCGGCGGCGTCCAGAAGGCTGCCAAGGAGACTGGTATCGAGTATCTCGGCAGCATACCACTTTCGCCTGAGATCTCCCGGAGCGGGGACGCAGGAAAGCCGTTCGTCCTGAACGGAGGGACGGCGTCAAAGGCGTTCGAGGAGATCGTGTTGAAGGTCATCAAGAAAATCGATGGAGAATCGAGGTGATTAGCAGATGCCGAGAGGATACGGAAGAGGGTTTGGAATGGGCAGAGGCAATTGGGGCTGGTACGCAAGAGGAAGAGGTATCTGGCCTGCGTACGGCCAGTTGACGGAAGACGACGTTTTCGGAGAGGCAACCTATGTCGGTCCGTGCAGATGCGGCTTTGGGCCTCACGCGTACTATCGGACAAAGGACGGAAGGCTGGTGCATGCTTCTGCGTCGTGGACGGAGCCAATAGTGCCAGCCATAGCCCAGGAGGCTGGACTCCAGCAGCTCAGGAGAGAGAAAGAACAGCTCGAGGAGAGGATCCGGACTTTGGAAACCGACCTGGCCAAAAAGAGGGATGCGGCTCCAGAGAAAAAAAAGAATTGAGGAGCGTGGTTTAGATGGCTGGGATGAGAAGGTTCAGGTGTTACGCGTGTCAGCACGAGTGGGAGGAGCCCTACGGCACTGGCAGGCCTGCGGTCTGCCCGAAGTGCGGTAACAACAACATACACAGGGCGGATTCCGACCGTGGCAGAAGGGGCCAGACGGGGGCTCACGGGGGAGGCCGAGGCCCCTCCGACGAAGGCAGAGGGAGAGGAGGCCTGGGGCGCGGGCCGAGGGTGATGGAGTGATGTCGATGGAGAGCGAGCTGGAGTTCGGCACCACGATGTGCGTCTGCCCCAAGTGCGGGTTCACCAAACCTCACACTAAGCGCGGGGTCCCTTGCAGCGAACGCAAATGCCCCTTGTGCGGGACGAAGATGAAGGGCGAAAAGTGCGCAGGGGTCTGAAGATGAATAGCGGAGTGGTTGACGGCGCCAAGGTGGCCATCACATCCACAGGCCAGACACTTTCTTCAGCGGTGGATGGTAGGTTCGGGAGGTGCGAGTACTTCCTGATCGTAGATGAGAAGAATGGCAGTGTGACACCTGTTCCCAACGGCGCACGCTCGCTCGGTGGCGGCGCAGGCATTCAAGCCGCTCAGCAGATCGTCAACCTCGGTGTCCAGGCGATCGTCACCGGAGATGTGGGACCAAATGCCTTCCGGGTGCTCGCCACAGCCGGTGTCAGGATGTTTGTGGGCTCATCGGGCACATGCGAGAACGCCCTTGCCGCTTACAGGGAAGGTCGACTGAGGGAGGCCAGTGCAGCGACCTCGCCAGGCCATCATGGAGGACACGGATTCGGGGGCGGGCGCGGAGGTCAAGCGGGGGGTCTGTGAAAGACGATGACAGTATGAATGATGAGCTGGACGAGCTCGCAGAGAACATAACGCTGATAATGGAGGGCGAGGACGCGAAGATCTATTCCGAGGAGGTCATCGCTGAGTTCCGCAATCCATCAAACATCGGCAGGATGGCAGAAGCCGACGGCCAGGGCGTTGCAGACGGTCTCTGCAAAGATACCATGGAAATTTGTGTCAAGGTCCGAGATGGCGTTATAACCGAATGTACATTCTTCACAGATGGATGTGGCGCCACAATTGCCTGCGGCAGCAGACTCACGAGGTTCGTGAAGGGCCTGAGAACGGATGAGGCCATACAGATCAGGCCTCGGGATCTTGTTTCTCTGCTCAATGGCTTGCCTCCGGATCATGAGCACTGCGCAGCCCTGGCCATCATCGCCTTGAGGAACGCCCTCAGGGACTGCGAGGCGCGAAGGAGCGCGGGAGCTCGTGAGGGTGAGACGGTGAAGAAGCTCCGGCGATACAGATGCACAGGGTGCGATCTCCAGATGGCCCTTCCAGAGCGTCCGGAGAAGTGCTTCTGCTGCGGTTCGACGAACATCGTGAGAGAGGGCTGGAGACAGCGGTTCAAGAAGATCAGTAGAAACCAACAGGAGCGTGAAAAGGAATGAAAGTCTGTTTACCAACAACGGGAAAAGGTGGTCTGGACGACCTTGTGAGCGAGCACTTCGGCAGGTCGCCCACGTTCACGGTCGTGGACACGGATAGCGAGCAGGTGCGGATAGTGAGCAACACGAGCGAGCACATGGGCGGAACTGGGAAGCCTCCAGAGCTGATTGCCCAGACAGGCGCCCAGGTCCTCATATGCTCAGGACTCGGTCCCATGGCCATAGAAATGTTGGGCTCATATGGGATACAGGTCTATGTCGGTGCTAGCGGAACTGTGAAGGAAGCGGTCAAGATGTGGAAGGATGGCCGGCTGGAGCCCGCAACGGAGCGGAACGCCTGCAAGGACCACCACCATTGAGATTACGCGATTCCGTGAGGGATTCTGATTCGGATAGCGATAGCTAGTGGCAAGGGCGGGACAGGTAAGACACTCGTCGCGACGGGCCTCGCGGCCTTGTGGCGGGAAGCGCAGCTGGTGGACCTCGATGTCGAGGAGCCAAACTGCTACATATTCTTCCAAGGTGGCGATGTCACTGTCAAGAAGGCTTTCAGGCCCGTGCCGCTGATAGATGAGGACAAGTGCACCCACTGCGGGAGGTGCGCAGATGTGTGCGAGTACCACGCGATTGCAGTGCTTCGGAAGCAGGTCATGGTCTTTGAGGAACTCTGTCACGGTTGCGGCGCATGCGCTCTCTTCTGCCCGAAGGGTGTAGTGTCCGAGAAGGACCATTACATCGGTGATATAGTTCGTGTGCAGAGCAACGGCGGCACAGACCTGCTCTATGGCAGACTCAGGGTGCGAGAGGCCTCTGCAACGCCCCTGATCAGACAGGTCAAGAGGGAGATCGACGAGGGGCGGCCAGTCATAGTTGACTGTCCTCCGGGGACGGCCTGCACCGCAGTCGAGAGCATCCGGGGCGCTGACCTGTGCGTCCTCGTGACAGAGCCGACGCCATTCGGCCTGCACGATCTCAGACTCTCGCTGGAGATGACCAAGAAGCTCAAAGTGCCTGCAGCGGTCTTCATCAACAAGACCGGGCTCAGGGGCCCGGACGTCGCACGCTTCTGTGAGGAGCAGGGCGTCAAGGTCGTCGGCGAGCTGCCGTATGAGCGCGGGATCGCCGAGGCCTATTCCAAGGGAGAGCTTGTTGTAAGGTCCCCCAAGCACCGTCCCGCGTTCGAAGAGCTGGCAGAGGCGGTTCGGCAGGAGGCACGAAAGATTTGACGGAGATAGTCATACTGAGCGGCAAGGGCGGCACTGGCAAGACGACGCTCCTGGCCAGCTACGCGGCTCTGGCAAAGAACGCCGTGCTGGCCGATTGCGATGTCGACGCACCCAACCTCCACCTGCTGCTGAAGCCACAGGTGCGAGAGAAAGGGAAGTTCGTCGGGTCGAAGATCGCCCACTTGGTCGGCCCCCTGTGCAAGAACTGCGGCGAGTGCGTGCCCTTGTGCAGGTTCGACGCAATCAAGGTAATCGGCAACCAACATATCAGGAAGGTCGCGATAGACGAGCGCCTCTGCGAGGGGTGCGGTGTCTGCTCCAGAATCTGCAAGGACAACGCGATCGTGATGGAAGACAGAATCGTTGGGGAGTGGTTCGTCTCGGACACTAGGTTCGGCACGATGGTCCACGCCCTTCTGGAGCCTGGAGCGGAGAATTCCGGGAAGCTCGTGGCGTTCGTGAAGCAGAAGGCGAAGCTGGAGGCCAAGAGGCTGGGCAGGAGCATCGTGCTCGTGGACGGCCCGCCCGGGATCGGATGTCCGGTGATTTCAGTCCTCTCGGGCGCTGATTTAGCGGTCCTGGTGGCCGAGCCCACGCAGTCAGGTTCGAGCGACTTCGGGCGCATCGCGGAGCTGGCAAGGGGATTTGCAGTCCCGGCGGTTCTGGTCATCAACAGGTACGATTTGAACGAGAGTATGACGGAGACCATAGAACTTCAGGCAAAGGAGGCCGGGATAGTTCCCCTAGGAAGGATACCGCACGACGAGGCTGTCGTGAATGCTATGGCGGATGGAAAGACTGTGATGGAGAGCGGAAACGGGAAGGCCGCGAGTGCGATAGAGCAGACCTGGGAAGCAGTGCTCCGGGTCTCCGGAGGGGCGGTGAGATGAATGGTGCCTGATGGCGAATCAGCATCTGGCGACGAAGCAGCGAATGACCACGACGCTTCAGTCATCGTTGGGAGTCGTCGGCCTCTTCCTGGAGGAGAGTTTGCCGCAATCACGGAGCGCAGCATGGAGTTGCTGTCAGGATTCGCGTGACCCGCTGCTGCACCAGCTTCGGGCCGGAGGCAGACATGTTCGCCGCCATTGCTATGATGCTGTTTGCTCATTTGGGAGGCACAGTGAAGTGGTGGTCTGTCGTCTTCTTGGAAGCTTTCGATTGTATACGATTCTGAGGCGCTTCAGGGGTTTGAAGCCGGCTGGGGCTTCTCCGCACTCCTGTCGTCGGAAAGCACGAAGGTACTTTTCGATTGCGGCTGGGACGGACATGTCCTGCGGCGCAATCTCGGCCGCCTGGGGTACGGGTTCGCTGACATAGACATGGTATTCTTGTCGCACTCACACTGGGACCATATTGGTGGACTTACGGAGGTGCTCCAGGATGTGGTCATGAAAGATTCCCTCAAGGTGGTTCTCCACAAGGACTTCTCCAAGAACCTCAAGAAGGAGATAGGCCGGAGAGCGACGGTTCTGGAAGTAGATGGTCCGATGGAATTCGCGCCTGGACTGTGGAGCACCGGCGTCCTCGGTACTGAGATCAAGGAGCACGCCCTCGTGATGTCTTCGGGCTCGCGAGGACTTGTGTTGACTGGATGTGCTCACCCTGGCCTTCGCCCGATAGTATCGAGGGCCAAGGAGGTAGCCTCCCCTTCTTGGCTCGTGGGTGGCTTTCATGACGCTCCCGTGTCCGATATCCCAGGCGGCTGTGAGAAGATCGTGCCCTGTCACTGCACCTCCAGAAAGGAGGAGATAGGCTCGGCGTATTGCCAAGCGGTCGAGTTTGGGGCGGTGGGCAGGAGCTTCACGTTCTTGTGAGCGCACGCGGAGAGATTCGAAACCAGATCGAGCTAGACATCATTTTTCCGATTTCAATCAACACTGGACTGAAACACCAGACCTTGGGCGTTGCGCAGAGTCTGATTCTTTGCCAGTAGTATATGTGGCAGCTTTAGTCACCGGTAGATTCCGGGCCATAATCCGTGTCTTCGAACGTTTTAATTTATTGATACGAATTAATATTCAAACCCGGGCCCTCGCACATTTCAATTTTGACTGGAGAATTAATATTCAGACAAGAATCCCAACCCTGTTGAAATGGGTAATTGGGAGTTGCCGTGGCGGGCCGGGCATGC
>Ga0315293_10007549_pt1 | contig 10092 bp, 2 predicted proteins | sample YL17G13_20_MG_FD_203071 | JGI IMG/M metagenome (GOLD analysis project Ga0315293, IMG submission 203071) | Sediment microbial communities from Yellowstone Lake, YNP, Wyoming, USA - YL17G13_20 | ecosystem: Environmental > Aquatic > Freshwater > Lake > Sediment | place: USA: Wyoming | collected... | reverse complement strand
GGGCCGTAGTTGTCATAGACCGCCAGGATCAGCTTGCCGGAGCCGCCATCGTGGTAGATACTGATGCTCTCCAGGGTACCGGCCTCGGCCATTACAAACGGCATCGCACGGCGACCTGTCGACATAGCGCTGCCTAAGATGGTGGTTTCCCCCACGAGCGTCCGTGCCTCGCCCGGGGTGTACAGAGCATAGATACTGTAGATATAGTTCGACTGGGCAGAGTCGCCGAAATCCTCCGGCATCCCGCCGGCCCATTTCTCGATCGAAGCCGCACGGCCCGGACTCCCCGCAGCATAATGGACCGCCACCGACTTCTCAAAGACCCACGCCAGCCAGATCGTCTGACCGTCAAGGACACTCACCGTCTCTGAGAGGGCAACAGTCTGCCAGCCGGCGCTTGCTTCAACAGCCGTCTGGGGCGTCATTGCCAGCCGGTTGCCCGGCAGGCCATCGTCGCTGGTTCCGGCAGTAAAATCGGGGCCGTAGTTGTCATAGACCGCCAGGATCAGCTTGCCGGAGCCGCCATCGTGGTAGATACTGATGCTCTCCAGGGTACCGGCCTCGGCCATTACAAACGGCATCGCACGGCGACCTGTCGACATAGTATTCGGCAAAACCTCAGTTATTCCGACTGTATTAGATCCCGTCGGCTCACCCTCTGAAATCATGAAGGAAAATGTGCGATCGTAGCTCGTCTCCCAAGCGTTTGGTGCAATATCCTCCTCAATGGCGAACATCTCAAATGTAAGCTCTTCTCCAGCCTGGACAATTACCGTGACGGTCGGCGTGGCAGAATCCGTCTGGGTGATCAAGAGATCCCCGTCGTATAGCTTGAGGAAGTAATCCTCGGTATCACCGATGGGTAAACCGCTGACTGCAACAGACAGCTCTATGTAGAATTGTGTTCCTGCGGCGTATCTGACTGGCGTGAATGTTCCAGTAACTGCCCCGGTAGCCCGGCCACATGACTCCTGAGGATAGTCAGGAGGCTGATCCCACTCACCGTCTACCCCATAGAGTTGGATCGTACCCTGTATCTCGTAGGCGCCAGAAGGAAGAAGCTCTACTTGAGAATACTGAAGACCAGTATCTCCAACCCAGCCTTCAACGTAGGCCGGCCCGTTTGGCACACTTTCTGTCCCCGCCCAGTCGCCGTAGGCCGTGCTAACATAGTCCACATAGACAAAGTTGCCAAAAGCCAAACCCGGATCGTCGGCCTCAGTAATATGAGCCCCGCTTGCGATAGTAATTAAAGAAGGATCCACTGTCGTCTGACTCCAGCCTGTCTGCTGGGCTTCACGGACCCAATAATCGCCGGCCTCAAGGTCGGCGAACGAATAGGTGCCGTCCGGAGATGTTACCTGTATAGATACAGGTGTCGTCTCATTGAACATGCCATCGCCATCGTCTAAGTAGAGGTTAATCATCCAACCCTCAAGGCCCGGCTCGCCGGTATCCAAAACTCCGTTGCCGTTCAAATCGTTCCACTTGGCTCCGTGAATCTCGCCGGTAGTTTCCGCTTCCACCGTGATAGTGAAAACCTGTGGGGTGGACTCATCCTGGCCACCATTGGCTGTTCCACCATCGTCCTGAGCTAAGACTGTTACCGTCGTGCTGCCGAAAGCATCCGGTGCTGGAGTAAATGTCAGCGTCCCGTCAGCGCTGATTGCTGGCTGTACTGAGAACAGACTGTTATTGTCGTTGCTCACGTTGAAGTTGACAGTCTGCGATGATTCGTTTGGCGGGCCCGGTGATATATCGGTCGCCCAATTTGGCTCTGCGTAAGGCCCACTGTCCTCGTTTACTTCTACATCAGCACCTTTTGTAAATGAAGGCGCATCGTTAACCGGATTAGCCGTGATTGCAAAAGTCTGTGGCGCCGAAGTATCTTGGCCGCCGTTGGCTGTTCCACCATCGTCCTGAGCTATCACCGTTACCGTCGCGCTGCCGAAACCGTCCGTTGCTGGAGTAAACGTCAGCGTCCCGTCAGCGCTGATTGCTGGCTGTACTAAGAACAGACTGTTGTTGTCGTTGCTCACATTGAAGCCGACAGTCTGCGATGATTCGTTCGGCGGGCCCGGTGATATATTGGTTGCCCAGTTCGCCTGACTATAGGGGCCGCTATCCTCGTTCACCGCTATGTCGGAACCTTTTGTAAATGACGGCAAATCATTTACTGGATTAACCGTGATGACGAAAGTATCCTGACTTGTCAAATCTCCATCGCTGACCTGGATTGTGACTTCACTTGTGCCAAACCAGTCTGGCGAAGGGTATATATCGATATAATGACCATCAATACTCACTCCACAGTCCGGGTCGGTATCACCAATTTTTGTGAACGACAGTCCACTATCAGGTGTTTCATTGTCTGATGCGTAATCCCAGAGATCTATAGTGTTATCGAGACCTGTATCCTCGTTAAGGTTCCTGTCTGGTACACTGATGCTGGGTGCAGTGTTGAGCGGCAACCGTATGAATGGGTCGCCGGTGAACTCCCCAGCAAGGGCATCAATCATCAAAGCTGCCAAGTTTACTCCTTGGCTGTTGCCGGGTACGGGCGATGGTCCCACGATCCAATCCAACATCATACCGGGAAGTCCGAAGAAAATCTCATCCACGAACCCGTAGAAGACGTCAGCCCTGATCTCATACGTTATTGTCATTGTGTATTCCGGACCGCCTTCTACACCGATTGCGAGGGGCGTCAAGCTAGATGTCCCAACATGGAAGAGGTTCGTGCTGTCGAACTCAGCAATATTATCCACTCCGGCGCTCGCCTCGGCGTTGAGTTCAACACCTGTTGGCGACAGCGTCCCATTGATACCAACAGAGGCATCGCCTCGATAGTTCAGGAGTTGCAGGAATACATCAGACGAGTTCCCAATATCTAACGTCCAGATAAATGGGTCGTCGTTGAGCGACGCTGATTCCAGGGGTGTGATGCCACAGGTGACACTTGCGTTGACAAAGGGTATGCTCAAACCTACGGATGCGGAGACGCCGCCTGTGATACCCAGGCCACCGGTCTGCCATACTGTGATCCAGTCATTGCTCAGGTCACCGTCACTAAAGTCGGCATCATCGGACTGACCCTTCAGGTCCCTAACGTCAAGTTGCGTGACAAGGCTGAACGTGGCCTCCACTTGGGGCCCGGTGTCTACAAAGGCAGCTATTATCCCGGCGGCAGCGCCAACGGTAGTCCCGACACCCGGGGCAACCGCAGTTCCTGCTGCAGCTCCGGCAAGCACTTTGATGAGGTCATCGATGTCCAGCTCAATCTCGCCGCCAAAGGTGAGGACTGGCTTGCCACCCAGAGCTTCGTAGTATGCTGCAAACTCGTTATTATAAACCAAGTCTCTGGGCGTCTCAAGATGCTGCGTATAGTTACCGTCAAGAATTTCAAGCTGCGTGTCTTTATTGACAGAAAACGAGTCCAAAACGGCCAAAGAGAAATCCTTCAGCTTGGCGACAAACTCAAACTGGGTCGCGCTGTAGGGCCACCACGTCTCGATGCCGTCGCCCCACAACTTCTCGTTCTCAGCGACGTTGATTACTATGTTGTAGGTTTGTACCTGTCCCGCACCGACCGTCACGTTCTCGATGGGGGCAAGCGGATCATCGAAGAACCAGTCATCTTCAGCAATCTCGATGACGCCGCCCGTGATTCCTGTTGCGCCGCCGTTCACAGTTACATCGAACTGGAGCTTGGAGGCGAAGCCATCGCCGTCACTATCAAGCTCGGTAACACTGAATGCCTGAATGGAGATAGGAACGGGAGCCGTGACCGTGATATCATAATCGCGGCTCACGTCATTGCCGTAGCCGTCCACCTGGAACATGTAGCTGCCAGCCGGCAACCCGGCCAACGAGATTTCCTCATAGTTACCGGTGCCGTCGGAGCCGGTGATGTACGTGGGCGGGATCACCACCCCGTTGTCGTAGTACAGTTCCAGCCAAAGATCGCCCTCGACGTTCGTGAAGTCGATCCGGACCTTGTCCCCTGCCTGGCCCGTGCCCAGCATCTGGAACTTGTAGTAATCGTTGTCGCCCTCCGTGCTCAGCGTCCGGTTGCTCCGCGTCAGCGTCCCGGCAACCTGGCCCAGGTTCGTGGCGAACGGGTAGGTGCCGTTCATCTCGTCCGAATCATCGGCGATGCTGCCGAACCAGTCCTGGTCGCTGGTCGCCTTGAGGTTGTTCCCCGAGTTGCCGTCGGGGGAAGTCTCCACCCGCGCCAGCACGTAATACTGCTGCCCGGCCGCCCCCGCTGGCACATTGAAATTGGCCGTCTTCACCACGCCAGCCGCACCAGGGTCGCCGCTGTAGTTCTGCGACCCGACCAGAATGTCCGACCCGTAGGCCGTGTCCGGGGACAAGTACCAGTACACCGTCCATGTGTTGGTCAATGCCGCCGGACCGTTGTTCCTCACCGTCGCCGACCAAGCTGCGCTCTGACCCACCGCCGCGCTCTGCCACACGTCCGTCGAGACCGCAGTCACTTCGGCGTCGGGATACTGGCCGGTTGCTGACACTGACTGGTTGTACGTGTCTAGCAGATCGTTCGACGTGATGTCGTCATCATAAAACTTCCAGACAATCGTACCTGAACCACCGAGCAATGGCGGCGTGACGGTGAACTGAGCGTCATAGTAGCTCCCCGAATTCATGTACGGATTGCGGTATGTCGGAGAGATAGACCACCCGGAGGGTAGCGAATCGCATTCGATGATCATGTCATCGCTGAGACCGATGTTCTGCACACGCACAGTGACCGTCGTCGCTTGGCCGCCGGTAAAGGAAGAGGGTGACGCGGATACGATATCTCCCTGTTCGGCCGGGCTCATCGTAACAGCATCGCTGGCGTTGTTGTCTCCGGTGTCCGTCTCATTCGTAACGACGGCGGCCTTGATCCCGTAGTAGACCGTCCCCGACGACGGCATCCCCAAGTAGGGCGTCTCAGGCAGTGTCCAGTTGTATGTAGTCGACCACGTTGCCCCCGGATTCAGGCTGGTGTTCCAGTAGGTAATCGTCTGATCGTCCGCATCACCGATGGTCGAGTCGTTCGAAGCGACCAAGTCAATCCTGAAGGAGCCTGATGCTGCCGTGCCTTGATTGGTGACAGACAGACTTGCCGAAACAGCCGTGCCCCAGCGCCACGGCTCGGATAGTGCATCAATGCTTGCGCTGAGGTCAGGCCGGGCGGCCGTCGCGCTAACAGATTGGTTATAGGTTGCCAGCAGGTCGTTCGATGTAATGTCGTCATCGTAGAACTTCCAGACAATCGTGCCCGAACCTCCCAGAACCGGCGGCGTGACAGTGAACAGGGCGTCGTAGTAACTGCCCGACGCCATGTACGGATTCCAGTACGTTGGCGAAACCGTCCAACCGGAGGGCATCGAGTCACGCTCGATGATCATGTCATCGGAGTCGCCGGTATTCTGTACGCGGACGGTGACGGTTGTGGCCTGCCCGCCGGTGAAGGAGGATGGAGAGACAGAGACGAAACGCCCTGACTCAGCAGCCAACGCATGAAGGTTATCCGCGAGCGTGTCGCCCTCGTGGGCGTATCCAAGCAGGTGGCCCGCCTCATGGGAGATGTTCGCCGCCAGGCGCTCAGCGAGTGCGGACGGGTCTGACTCGACGAAGCTGTCGCTGAAGACGAACGCGATGTCGCTCCGGTCCGCATTGCCAACGTCCACCTGCTCGGCCAAGCCGGGGAACTCACCAAATCCGCTGAACGCAGCCCCATCGCCGCCGATGTAGATGGTGCAGTATTCGGTCCCAGGTGCAGGCTGTTCTGTTATGAAGACAATACCAGTTCCGGCGAAGGTCTTTTCCAGCTCAGAGAGGATTTCAGAAATGATCCACTGTTCCTGTCCGGCCAGTTCACGCGGCGCCTCAAATGCTGGTACATCAAAGGGTCCAACAGTTACCGGGCCGTTGTAGGTGACATTCTGCTCGCCATCGAAATCGAGGTAAATTATCTGCCCATTCCATGAGCTAATATCGGGGTCAACGAGTTGAAGACCCGGCAAATCGGGGGCATTAAGAGAGTGTATACCTTCCACATCAGACGTTTCCGCAATTTCGCCTGAAATGGCATAAGTGCTTGAAATTGAAGCAGTTGAAGAGTCAGTCGTATCAGCCGGAGGCCCCCGGATCTCTATTGATGTGGCATATTCAAGGCTCAAATCAGCATCGTTAACATATATTGGCATATTGCCGTCTTCAGTGGGGACGGCAGGACTATTCGTAGTCGGTTCTTCTATGTCGACGATCTTTGTCGCAGTAATTTTGCTATCGACATTTTCCTCTAAATCATCTGACAACACGGCAAGCTCTGTGCCGGTTTGAGCAGGACAATTATTATAAACTTTCAAGTCGTCCATAGAGTTGGAATCTGTGTCAACAGGCTCGTCGTCGTTGACAGACAAGGTGAAGATCGGCTGATAAAAAATATCTGTCTCAAGCGTATCTGAGGGGGTTAGCTCCTGCCCTTCGGTTGGAAGTTGTTGCCTAACCTGTTCGTTCGTTTCCAGCAGCTCTGCGTACTGGACTACCGGCTGAGTGCTATCAAGAAGCGAATCGGGGGCAACGGCATAAAGCAGGCCATCCCCCGAGAGCAGAATCCGCGGCTCGAGTCTCTCCAGTACAGCAGGCTTGACCAGCTTGGAATCAGTACTCGAAGATGACTTCAAATCCCTGATGTGCCTAAATATTCCCAGTGTCACACCTCACAGTCAATATTGACGGAAAATCAACAGCCACTCAATTAGGCACTCCGGAAGGAAATAAGCCTCCTCCATTTTCATGAGAATGCCCATCATCTATTGAGGTACAAGACACAAAAACCAATAGTAATATAGGACATCTGGAAGAAGTTGTCTATTGTGGTGACTACGTAATTTTGTGGACTCGACCACCATTTTTATCCCAAAAACAGACATTGAGTAAAATTTTTTTGATTTTTCCAAAAAAAACTCGACACAACATTTACGTGCAAAGCAGTAAAGAGATTTCAATTCAACAGCTCTCATGAGGTTACTCAAAGGACTATCTATCCCGACCTGATTACTACTTAATTCTTGGGACTTCCTACGCCAGGAAAAGCTCATAAGGCTAAGTCATCTGATCGCTCATAAAGACTCCAGTGTCAAGAAGAATTACCGTGAAAATAAGTTTTTTATGAGAAAATGATTAGTCATTTCAATTAATCCTTGCTACAATATAGGTCTATTTTAAAGAGATCGGGAGGATTTTATTAAATGAGAGTGACTAAACATTCATTGGTGAAAAGCGCCGAAAAGGGGGCCAGGAATTGCATATCGTAGAGCTATAAAAAGCGCCTAAAGGGGGGCCACCGCAATCGACCGATGTTATGTATTTGGAAATGGTTCCAGATGCAAAAGCAATTACCAATAGCTTCCATCAGCAGATCCTTGAGCCGCTGCATTATCTGGCGGTGTTGGGGCGCCGCCCGGCTGCTTTGGATCACTCTGACGTGTTTCGCAGCTGGCAGCTTCCAGCCTGTTTTGCCGAACTTCGAGGCCGGCTTGAGAGACGTGAGGGACGCAAAGTGCGGTTCTTTACTGTTAGTGCTGATTGTTGTGAGGTATACTTCGCAAAATAGCGATCGATGGGTCGAACAAATTTCTATAGGAACTTATATCTTTTGTTAGCATGAGGCATCTGCCGCAGCTCCCAATGTTTTTGCAGAAGGCGCATATTATCTTGGTATAGAAAACTCTCATAAAGTCTTGCAGCATCAGTCAAGATTTTCAGATTAGAAGATGATGCATCAAGTATTTCATTGCAGGCCCTTCGGAAATGGTTATCTTCCAATAGAAGAATACATCCGGAGCAACTTGGGGTCTTGGTCAGATTTTTCTCAATCAAAACAGGTAAGTGTTTAAGCAGGGCCTCAAAACACATATATATCCTGTCATGTGAATTTGATAATCTGAATGGTTTTGATTTTTGTATTAAAGAAACAAACAACGGCACGCACAAGCAACATTTATTTTCTCTCCGAAGTTCCAAATACTGTTTTTGCTCTGTCCGCCCCAATCGATCGGGAACCCGCGGGGACCGATAGGTTGTGTGTATTACTTTTATCTCTGCTTGATAATTGGCTTTAATTTTTTTAACGCTAATTACCGGCAATAAAATAAAGCTTTCCTGGCTCAGAAGCTCCAACAAGGTCGGGAAAACTGCTGTTATTATCCGAGTGTCTTTTTTCGCTTCTTTCAAGGCTGATGTTATGAAGTGGATTGTATCTGCAATATAACGATGAATCCCTATTGGCATAGCCAAGATAAATTGGTGTTGCAACTTTTTATCCGACCATAGGATTTTATCCATTTCTCTGTAGAAGTTGAACCAGATATCTTGACTCTTAGTCCAATTACTTGGTGGATCAATGTTCTGCATTATATTCAGCATGTCAAGGCCGCTATTAGGATGTCGCGGTACGATATGCATCATAAACACACTTAATCCTCTGATTGATTCTTTCATTGCAACTTCTTTTGGCAATATTGAATCTGCCTTACCGAGTGTTCTTTTCCAGAGTTCTATAAGCTTTGAATATATTTCGGGGAAACTTGCATGATTGGCATAGGATTTGATGTGGTGCATATTTGGTGCGTTAATTTGAATTTGGAAATATAATTCACAAGCGGTTTCTACGATATCTTTAAAGATTTCACTCAAGTCCTGTTTCTTGTTTGCAAGAACCTCATTCAGTAGCAACAGACGTGGAGGCTGTACCGAAGTCATATATACATGTATAAATTCGTGTGCGTAAACTGTGTGAAAATCTTTTCCTGAGAATTCACCAAAAGACCAAACCTGATTTATCGCCGGGCAGTAAATAGGTCTTTTGTGCCTATCTGCTGCAGAAGGTAGTAAATAACCCTCAGCAAGTTGAAGGAATCGCCTCTCGGATCCGATTGATTGCTTCAGATCTTCACTTATTTTTTCCATAGAATCAGTTGCCTAATGGAAATATAAATAATGAATTTTTGCCCTTGAGACTTTTGAGTAACAGGCTATGACATTATTTGTGCGATTCATAGACTTAAATGGGCCAACATATCCCAATAGTTCTGCCCTCAATAGTAGAAGCTGAGAAGGTTGCAGAGATGTTGTATAGACATGCATGGCCTCATGAGCATGTATTAAGCTTGATTCTTCATTAGTTGTACTGTCTCACTTAGGGACCATATTTAAGGTTTTTAATAATCAAGACTTACAAGAAATCAGGCTTATCTGTTGTTTTGCGATAAAAATGACGCAAATTCACAAATGCCCGCTATACAGTGTTTCGCGACAGATTTTCGATTTCTGGTTCTCTTTATGGGCGAAACAAACATAACTCAAATTTGCTTTAACTGATTTACTAATAACACCTTACGTAATATTATAAAAAGGGGGGGTATCCACTTAACGCAAGTATCCCTACATATTGTGGTTTCCTTGCACGAGCAGGCGGTACGGTAATGGGACCGTCGCAACTGTCTGCTCCATGAGTCGGTAGAATAGCATTCCGCGTGAACGGGACGCATGTCGGCTGAAGCGGAACATGTACTCGTCGAGGTAGTAGTCGAGATGCTTACCACTCACAGCACCCTGATGAGTGCCCAGCAACCACCGCTTCAGTAGCGAGGCAATTCGGTGTACACTCGGCATCGCAACGTGGGCTGGGTCTCCACTGTCAGACAGGACAGTCTTGCTGTGCTTGTAGCCTTGCTTGTGCAGGTCATTGTAGCCGCTCCAACCATCCGTCAATATCTCTGATCCCTGTTCAACGACATTGCAGACGAAAGGCACAAGGCTCACGCCTTTGACGTCAGGGATACGTCGCATTCGTATACGTCCAAATCCCATCGGCGAATGTACCTCGACGCCGATAACCACGATCTGCTTCTTTTCAGAGCCACGGCCTCGTTTACTGCCGCTTTCGCTACCACCGACGTATGTCTCGTCGACCTCTACAGGCCCATGAAGACGTTCCCGGTCCGGTCGAACCATGGCCCGTCTCAATTTGTGCAGCCACGTCCAGGCTGTCTGATAACTGCCCAGACCAAGCAT
>Ga0315293_10007548_pt1 | contig 10092 bp, 10 predicted proteins | sample YL17G13_20_MG_FD_203071 | JGI IMG/M metagenome (GOLD analysis project Ga0315293, IMG submission 203071) | Sediment microbial communities from Yellowstone Lake, YNP, Wyoming, USA - YL17G13_20 | ecosystem: Environmental > Aquatic > Freshwater > Lake > Sediment | place: USA: Wyoming | collected... | reverse complement strand
ATCATTTCGGCGAAGACGCGAGCCTGCCGGCGGACACGACAACCGAGATTGCGCGTCATCTCGACGCCTTCGCCGCCGAGTCCTGGGACACAGAGGCGGCCAACCGCTTCAGGGCCGTCTCGCCCGCCGAGCCGATCCGGATAACAAAGACACCCTATTGGATCGCCAAGCATCGCCAGATCGATCCGGCAACGTACAAGGCTCCGGCTGTTAAGAGCGAGAGCAACTGTATTGCCTGTCACAAGGACGCCGAAACGGGCCGGTTTGACGACCAGGCGATCGCCATGCCGCAAGGAGTGGGCCGATGAGCATCGGACGCCCACTTGATGATTGGCGTCAGCGAGCCGTCATGTTCCGCGCCCTAGGGTGCCAAGTGAGGTGCCACGCCTGGCGCGTCACTGCCGGCTAAAACGACACAGAAAGTCACTGGTTCGAGGATCCGGCGATGGCCGTTCTGCAAGGAGAAAGCTGATGGGAAAGACACTGAGGGCGATGAAGGCCATAGGTCTCGCGTCAGGCCTGACACTCGCCTCGGCCTCCGTGTTGGCCGATCCCGCCCGCGACGCCATTCTGGCGACCTTCGCCGCTGAGGCGAAGAAGGCTGATCCGGCCTTTGGCGGATTCTCCACCGAGCGTGGACAGGCCTTCTGGGTAGCCAAGCACACGGGCGGTAAGCCCGACACACCATCGTGCACGTCATGTCATTCGCAGGATCCAACGGCAGCCGGCGAGACACGAGCCGGCAAGCGCATCGAGCCCATGGCCGTTTCGAAAACTCCGAGCCGCTTCACCAAAGTCGAAGAGGTCACCAAGTGGTTCGGGCGGAACTGCAACAGCGTGCTCGGGCGCGAGTGCACCGCCCTCGAGAAGGGCGATGTCATCACGTATCTGTCAGGCAACTAGGAGGATGTCATGAAGCGCCTTATTCTGCTATCGGCCGTCGCCCTTGCCATCGCGGCGCCAGCAGTTCGTGCGGACGAGGGCGTGCGGGTTCCTGCGATTGACCACGCTGCGACGCTCAAGGAGTGCGGCGAATGCCATCTGGCCTTCCCGCCCCAGATGTTGCCGGCCCGCTCCTGGGACAAGCTGATGGGCGACCTCGCCAACCATTTCGGGGAGAACGCGAGCCTCGATCAGGTCGTGCGCGATGACATCGCTTCGTACCTTGCCTCGCATGCGGCAGACGCGCCGATGACCAAGGGGGCCACCCGTTTCATCAAGGGGCTCACCGCGGATGTAGTACCGCTCCGCATTACGGAAACGCCGTATTGGAAGGCGGAGCATGACGAGATCAGGGACAGCCGCTACAAAGACCCGAAGATCAGGTCGAAAGCGAACTGCATCGCGTGCCATCGCACGGCCGAAAAAGGGGAGTTCCTCGAGGGCGAGGGCGACTGAAGACAAGTCAACGACGAACTTGCCGCTCAGGGGCAGTGTCAAACTAATGCGAACCAGACAGCGAAGTGCGCGAAGCGGATTGCGTCAGGCTGCCAGTTGACGCCACTCGGCCAACGCAGCGGAGCGGTGCTGCTTGAAGATGTCGCGGCGGCTGAGGTGGCGATCGTGGTTAAAGTGATTGTGGATCGAGGCGTGGACGGCGGCGAATTTCTGCAGGGTCTTGACGTCCCGGAATTTCGCCATTGCCCCTTCGGCGAAGTCCTGAGCTTCTACCTCACTCTCTAATCAAACGGACCTTCTGGTTATGGGCGCGTATAGCCATTCGCGCGTGAGAGAGTTTATTCTGGGCGGAGCCACACTCAGCATGCTCTCAAAACCACCGGTGCCGATTTTGCTTTCACACTAGGGAGAGAGGCCATCCTGGAGGCGGTGAGACAAGCACCTTGGCGGCCGTGGCTGTGGAACGTGACCGTCAGTAAGGGAGTCGCCGATCTCTGGGGCATCACCGAATCGTCAGCGGAAAAGAACGCAGTGGGTGTTGCGGCCGAGAACACGCCGGGGCGTGGGGGCCGCCCTATTTTTCGTGAGTTCGGGTAAAGCCAATCTCGTCGGAGCGACCAGTACTATCCAGAATTCATGCCTCGCATCGAAGGCGACAAATTGAAAAGTGCAATAGCAAATCTGTGTGTTGAGGTGTTGAACGATCCCGCATCTTTCGCACCGATCCGGGGCCTCCGTGAGGCGGATGTTCAGGCCAGGCTGAAGACCGAGGGGTACAACGAGCTACCCCGCTCGGAACGGCGCACGCCGCTGCGCATCATTCTTGAAGTCTTGCGTGAGCCGATGCTAGCGCTGCTGCTCGGCGGCGGCGCGGTCTATCTGGCACTGGGAGACCTGAAGGATGCACTCATCCTGCTCGCTTTTGCGACAATGTCAGTCTTGATCACTGTCGTGCAAGAAACCCGCACCGAGCGCGTTCTGGAAGCGCTCCGCGATCTGACCAGCCCGCGTGCGCTGGTCATTCGCGATGGCGAGCGCAAACGCGTCGCCGGTCGGGAGGTGGTGCGCGGCGATTTTATCGTACTTGCGGAGGGCGACCGGGTACCGGCCGACGCGGTGCTCTTGCAAAGTCACGACCTCAAGACCGATGAATCGCTGCTGACGGGAGAGTCCGTGCCCGTGCGTAAGATCGCCGATTGTAATGGCGCTCCGGGTAAAGGTCGCCGCCCGGGGGGTGATGACCTGCCGTATGTGTTTTCCGGCTCGCTGGTCGTGCGCGGGGCCGGAATAGGCGAGGTGATCGCGACCGGCGCATTGAGTGAAATCGGCAAGATCGGGCAGTCGCTCGCCACGCTGGAGACCGACCCGCCACGGCTGCAGGCAGAGACCCGCCGGCTTGTGCGGGTGTTCGCCATGGTCGGGGGTGCGGTGAGCGTCCTGGCGGTGCTGCTCTACGGCACTTTGCGCGGCGGATGGCTCGATGCAATGCTCGCTGGTATCGCGCTCGGCATGTCGATGGTGCCCGCAGAAGTGCCGGTCGTGCTGACCGTGTTCATGGCAATGGGGGCTTGGCGAATCTCGCGGGCGCGTGTGCTGACTCGGCGTGCTGCGGCCATCGAAACCCTCGGCTCCGCGACGGTGTTGTGTACGGACAAGACCGGCACTCTGACCGAAAACCGAATGACAATCGCTGAGTTACGAATCAAGAATGGTACAATTTTCCGGCTCCGCGAGCCGTTCGGCGCAAAAATGCCCGAGAGCTTCCATGACTTGGTCGAGTTCGGCATTCTCGCCAGTGCGCCCGACCCCGTCGACCCCATGGAGAAGGCTTTCCATGATCTCGGTCGCGAGCAGTTGGCAGAGACGGAACATCTCCATGGCTTCGCATGGAAGCTCCTGCACACTTACGGGCTTCGCCCCGGGCTGCTCGCCATGTCACACGTCTGGCAGGCGGCCGATGGCAGGCAAGAGTTCGTCATTGCCGCCAAGGGCGCGCCTGAAGCCATCGCAGATTTGTGCCATCTCGACGCCGCGGATCGCGCCGCATTGACGCAATCCGTCGACGCGATGGCCGCCGAGGGCCTGCGCGTGTTGGGGGTCGCCCGCGCCTTCTTCGCAGGGCAGGTGTGGCCGGATTCGCAGCACGATTTTGCGTTTTCGTTCCTGGGCCTCGTCGGCCTTGCCGATCCGCTGCGGGCGAGTGTGCCTGATGCCGTGAGCGAATGCAGGTCAGCCGGCATCAAGGTGGTCATGATCACCGGCGACTATCCGGCGACTGCCAGGGCAATCGCCCGCCAGACCGGCCTCGATGCCGAAGACCTAGTGACAGGTGAAGAACTTGATCAGCTTAGCGAAGCCGCCTTGGCTCAGCGCGTCCGCGCCGCGACCGTGTTTGCCCGGATCATGCCGGAGCAAAAGCTCCGTATCGTCAACGCGCTCAAGGCGAACGGCGAGATCGTGGCTATGACCGGGGATGGCGTCAACGACGCACCCTCGCTCAAGGCGGCGCATATCGGTATTGCTATGGGTGGACGCGGGACGGACGTGGCACGCGAGGCCTCCTCCATCGTACTCCTCGATGACGACTTCGGCTCGATCGTAAAGTCTGTACGACTCGGCCGCCGAATCTACGACAACCTTCGCAAAGCAATGGGCTTCATATTCGCTGTGCATGTGCCTATCGCAGGACTGGCCCTGCTACCGCTCCTGCTTGGCTTGCCTATCCTATTTGGGCCCATGCACATCGCATTTTTGCAGATGGTGATCGATCCGGTGTGTTCACTGGTGTTCGAGGCCGAGACGGAGGAGGACGATGTGATGCGACGGCCGCCGCGTGCGCCCGGTGCGCCCCTGTTTTCCGGCCCGTTGATCGGCTGGGGTCTCCTGCAGGGAGCGTTCGCGTTTGCGCTCGTTGCCGTCATCTTCGTCGTGGGGTTCAGGCGGGGTATGCCGGAGGAGGAAGTGCGCGCGCTGGCTTTCTTTTCGTTGATCCTGACAATTGTCAGCCTGATCTTTGTCAACCGCTCCTTCAGTGCGTCGCTGGTTACGGCTCTGCGCCGGCCGAATCCGGCGCTCGCCTCGGTCCTCCTTGCCGTCACGACGATGTTGGGCCTGACGCTTCTTTGGCCGTTTGCAAGCGGTCTCTTCCGGTTCGGACCTCTGCACTGGAACGATCTCGCGCTGACGCTGGGTGCCGGCGTTCTTGTGCTTGTTTTCCTCGAGGTTCTGAAGCTTCTGTACGCGGGATGGCGGCAAAGCCAATCTCAGCACGCAGATGTTTTGGACCGGCCGCGATGATGTGCACGCGTTATGTCCGATCATGGCAGATTGTGTTGCAAAACGATTCTGAGTTCTCCGCGACGCAATTTTAGTTCAAGGACTCAATAGGTCGCGCAAGATTGATTCAACCAACAGGCCTCTTGGATTCGATTATTGCGTAGCAGGCACGTGCCGCCGACTTTTGCAACACAATCGGCACTTATCGGAACTTCAGCCTGCCGGGACGCCCGTCCGCTAACGGGCGTTGTCACATTAAGTGAAATTGCCCCAATTTGCCGCATGCGGGACGGGCTAAAATTTCGGGCGGGCAGCGTCGTCGTGAAGCAGAGTTAGCACTAGGTGCCGCTAGGACAGAACGGCAAGCACGCGTGAAAAGGCCCGGACACGACGGCAAGCATGCCTGATAAGCCAAACCACGATAGCCAAGGCAATAATGGCGGCGATGATTTCCGGATCGTAATGCCGTCCCATTGGTGACCGCTTGACACGCCTATTCCCAAGGCTCGGCCAAAGCCGGGTGATCCATAAGAGCCGCGCGCGATCACTGCCACGCAGTCGAAGACGAGGCGGTGCCCCCCGCATAGCGATGCTCAGCTGATGGCGGAGAAGCAAATTCTCAGTCTCAAGCCGGCACCGCGACTTTAACAGGTCGGCGACGAACATTCCGAGCGCGTGCAAGATCGCAAACATCGCTCTCAATGATGCGATGATCCTGCCTTACGATGCGAATCCAGGCCGGATGGAATTTTCCGAAAGGACATCTAAAGCGGGTGCCCGTGAAATATCCACATGACGATAAGCGCGACTACAAAGGCTGCGATGCCCCACAAAATCCATTTAACCATTCTCGCTTCCTTATCGCGCCAGGCGTCTGCTCACATCCTCCTCTTAAGCCTGCAACCCTGCCTCGCCTAAGAGGTACTTGGAGAGGCCAGTATACCCTCAAAATTGGAACACATTGCGATCGCCGTGACCATAACCACCGTAGCCGTGGCCAATGCCCTGGTTCTCCTCCATGTGCTCCATCATTTTCTGAGAACGCATCCCGATGTCCGACCTGGAACAGCATCCTTGAAGTCGCTGCTTCTAGGCCTCGTCCGCGAGCGGCGTTTACGGCGCCGCTTGCTCCATCAGCCTGAACACCCATTGATCCTGATCAACGCCGAAGAAGCGTGCGTGGGTTAGCCGTGACGGCTCTGGAGTCTTGCTCCGGCGCAAACACCAAGCTAGGGAGAGTCCGATGGCTATGCTGAAGGTGATCGAAGTTCTGGCGGAGTCCAACAAGAGCTGGGAGGATGCCGCCCAGACGGCCGTGGCTCATGCGAACAACACACTACGGAACGTTCGCTCAATCTATGTGAAAAACATGGAGGCCACTGTCGAGGACGGAAAGATCAAATCGTACCGAATTAACGGGAAGATATCCTTCGTGCTTGAAGCCTGACCAAGGCTCACGTCCGCTTTCTCGAAAGTCAGCTCGTTCAGCTCGCGAATACAGCGCATAATGTCGAGCTTGTGAATGTAACGCGTCCGGATTTTCCGGTTGCTGCCGGAATTTGACCGCGTCAACATGGCTTTTTTCCTCGCGCAGCTGCGCTTGGTCCGGCGTTGTCACATTAAGTGAAATTGGCCCAATTTGGACGATCAACCAGGAGGCTAAGTCTTTGAAATTGCTTTCGTCAACATTGGCGGTTGTCGGCAAATTCCGCTCAGTCTGACTTAATGTGACAACACCCTTCTGGGAGCGCAGACGACTGGAGGCAGGTCCATGGCCAAGGCACAGCCCATGGATGGAAGCCGATTGGAGGTTGGGAGTTCGGAAACACAATCGAAGGCGCATACGAACTCTTTGCCAATCAGCGCGATGGCGTGCTGAAGGTTGCCATAACACCGTGAGTGATCGCCATGACGTTCAAAGACATACTGCTAGTACTCATTACTTACCCGCAGGCCACCGATGCCTCTGAAATTCAGGAAGCCGTTTCATTCGCGGTCGCTCTGGATGCCCGAATTTCCGCTCTGGCCTGCATCGTACAGGTTCGGGCTCCCTCGCAGCACCTACTGAGCGATGCCTTCGTTGCGGGACTTGTCGCTTCGGAGAGGAAGAAAAGCGCTGATACTGCTGCCGAGCTTTCGGCGGTCTTTGAAGCGTCCGCAAAGAAGGCTGGGGTGTTTCAGGAGAGCCTGACGGAGACGTGTTTCACGTCCGATGCTCCAGATTTGCTAATCCGAGAAGCACGACTGAGGGATCTGACAATTGTCCCCGCAATTTCAGAAGGCACCAATTATCTATGGTACGCTGAATCGATCGTTTTTGGTTCTGGGCGCCCAGTCCTATTGCTACCTCAGCGTAGCCGTCCTCGCGAGCTTGCCCTCGATACTATCGTGATTGCATGGGATGGAAGTCGTCCAGCCGCTCGTGCAGTTGCTGACGCTCTTCCCTTTTTGGAGCGAGCGAAAAACGCTCGCGTTCTAACCGTCTTGAATGAAAAAGAGCTAGCTAGCGAATCGCCCGCTGCAGAATTGTCAAAGTACCTGGAACGCCGCGGGATTGATGCCACGCCGGATTGTATCGATGCAGCGGGTCGTCGGATCGGGGAGATCCTGAGTTCCTACCTGACCTCTAGTCAAGCGGACCTACTGGTTATGGGCGCGTACGGTCATTCGCGCCTCAGGGAGTTTATTCTGGGCGGAGCCACACGGAGCATGCTTTCAAACCCGCCGCTGCCGATTTTGCTTTCACACTAGGCACGGGTTCTTCCGGCACGTTTCGGACCTTGGTGTCGCTCTAAGGTCTAGAGCCGACAGGCGGCACGCGTGAGCGAATCAATCGAAGCGCTCGTTCGCATCCATAATGCGCAAGAGGAAGACATCTACGAGCATGCCGCCGCGGCCTAGCTGCCAAGGCCCTCAGCGCGCGTCTCTTGTTTGGGGACGGTGAACAACCAATGTGATCATGCGTCCACGTAGCTGGGCGAAAGCCACGCCTTATGTTTACCGTCGCCCCAAAAGCATGTTGTAGAGCCAAGCGAAAATGCCGAAATGAAAAAATCCCTCGACGAGTCCCCAAAAGGCTCCGATCAAGATGCCGACGGCTGAAACGGAATACCCGTAGAAGCCGTAGAACTGCACCAGCAAGTCTGTAAACGGCTTAAATCCCGGGACATCGAGGAGCGCGCAAATCGTAACCAATGCAACGCAAGCCGCGCCATAAATACCGCCCGCGAGAGCAAACCTGAGTGCATCGAGCCTCTGCATGCGAGGGCCTCCTGCCTGCCTTCTGACGTCGAGTCAGCTGATCATGGCCTGCCCGCTTGATCAAGCGCGTCCGGATGTCGTGCCCTCGACTTCCGCTTAGGCACTTCCGTGACATGCACCGCCTCAGCCAACTCGTCCGCAATACCTTCCAGAGGAGACATTTGGGCTGAAGGCCTTGTCACGTTGTCGGCGTTCAGTCGCGGTGAATGTAGTGGGCAACAGGCGTCATGCGGCGGATGCCCTGGTCCAAGTGCGGAATGAACCGGCGCGAAGCTCCTTGAAATGCGGTCGGCGCAGCAGATGACGTTGATGGGTGAATGCGTTGAATGTGGCGGCATGGATGGCGAGGAAACGTTGGACTCCGCCGGACCGTCTCGTAGGATGCGTCAATACCTCGCTCGGCCAGCAATTCCGCGACATCCCGAAAGGACAGTGTGAACCTGGCATAGAGCCAGATCGCGTGGCGGATAATTTCTGGCGGGAAGCGGTGGCGCTTAAACGATATCGGTCTCATCCGATGATGCTAATCGGCGTCGAACCGCAGAGCTATCCGAGTTCCGTGACATTGCCAAGTGCGCCATTGATGGTTCTGGGCGTGGGTGGCTGCGATCACCCTTGGTCCAAAATCGCCTTGATCGTATAGCCGACGACGTTGGTCGCCTTGAGATAGTCCTCCGGAACGTCCTTGTTCATAACAGGTAATCGGCGTGTGGCCGTGGGCCCCCAATGTCAGTCCCTCGCGATCATGACCTTGGCTGCGGGATGATGCGCAAATAGGGCTTTGGCGCCTTCCACCCGCCAGGATATTTCTTCCGCGCCTCCTCATCGGAGACGGAGGGCACGATAATGACGTCCTCGCCGCTCTTCCAGTTTACGGGAGTCGCCACCTGGTGTTTGGCGGTGAGCTGGAGCGAGTCGATCACACGCAGGATCTCATCGAAATTACGCCCAGTGCTCGCGGGGTAGTTGATGGAGAGCTTGATCTTCTTGTCCGGGCCGATGATGAATGCCGAGCGTATCGTGAGCGTGTCGCTCGCATTGGGATGGATCATGTCGTAGAGACCCGCGATCTTGCGACCCGGGTCAGCAATCATGGGAAAGTTGGGCGCCGTGCCTTGCGTCTCCTCGATGTCCTTCGACCACTGTCGGTGGGCATCGAGGGGATCGACGCTGAGGCCGATGACCTTGACGCCGCGCTTGTCAAACTCGGGCTTCAACCTCGCCGTATAGCCGAGCTCGGTGGTGCAGACCGGCGTGAAGTCCTTCGGGTGTGAGAACAACACGCCCCAGGAATTGCCGAGCCACGCGTGAAACCGAATAGGACCTTCAGTGGTGTCGGCCTCGAAATCCGGGGCTATGTCACCAAGTTGGAGCGCCCCAAGTAAATATTTCTTTAATGTATTTTTTTTGTAAACTTCACTATCGTAACCCTCCATTCGCGGCACTGTCACAGTAACACACTGGCTTGGTACGGACGGGCCGTATAGCATTCGCTTATGGACAAGCTTTCATACCGCTGCCACCGCTTTCCGAGCATCGTCATCCAGCAGGCCGTCTGGCTCTAGTTCCGCTTCGCTCTGAGCTACCGCGACGTCGAGGATATGCTCGCCGAGCGCGGCATCGATGTGTCCTACGAGACGGTCCGCCGCTGGGCTTTGAAGTTCGGCGGGATCATTGCGCGCCAGCCGAGACGAGGACGGCCTCGACCGGACGGGCGGTGGCATCTCGACGAAGTGTTCGTCTCCATCAAACGGCAGACAGTTGTACGTCTGGCGTGCCGTGGACGGCGAAGGCGAGGTCCTGGACCTCCTCATTCAGCCACGGCGAGACCGCAAGGCGGCGCTCAAGCTGATGCGAAAACTCCTGAAGAAGCAGGGCGTCACCCCAGCCACCATCGTGACCGACAAGCTCGGATCCTACAGCTCTGCGCGGCGCGAACTTGGTGTTGCGCGGCGGCACGACACAGGTCGCTGGAAGAATAACCGGGCAGAGAATTCCCATCAGCCATTGCGACAACGCGAACGACGAATGAAGCGCTTCAAGTCACCCGGATCGGCACAGCGCTTTCTCTCAACCCACGCCGACGTCTACAATGTGTTCAACATCCAACGCCATCTGACCTCCCGGCGAACCCTGCGCGTGTTTCGCGATCAGGCT
>Ga0315293_10007547_pt1 | contig 10092 bp, 12 predicted proteins | sample YL17G13_20_MG_FD_203071 | JGI IMG/M metagenome (GOLD analysis project Ga0315293, IMG submission 203071) | Sediment microbial communities from Yellowstone Lake, YNP, Wyoming, USA - YL17G13_20 | ecosystem: Environmental > Aquatic > Freshwater > Lake > Sediment | place: USA: Wyoming | collected... | reverse complement strand
CCCGTCGAACTCAGCCTTTCGGTCGGCGTGGCGGAGTACGACAGGAAGGAATCCCCGGCCGACCTCGTGCGCCGCGTGGACCGCGCCATGTACGACGCGAAGAAACAAGGCCGCGGCCGCATCGCCACCGCCGACTGAGCCGTGGTCCTAACCGCAAAGGGTGCAAAGAACGCAAGGCGGAGGGGGAATGGAGAAGGCAACTCGGAACTCGGAATGCGGAATCTGACGGCAGATGACCCGATACAGGACACCCAAAGGGACGGAAGCCGCGTTTGAACCAGGGTCACGCGGGCGGGTCCTACGGAACCGCCTGGGCCTGAAGTGCAAGTCCGATATGGACCAGGCCGAGTACGAGGCGCTTCTTCGGGCACAGACGTCGTGGCTCGACCGGGTGGGGCCGGACACGTCCTTCACAGCCGCGCTCCTCTGCCGGATGCACCGGGACTGGCTGGGCGGCATCTACGACTGGGCCGGGCGATACCGGACCGTGGAAGTGGCCAAGGCCGATTTCCGCTGGCCGCCCGCCCACCGGGTCGAAGCGAATATGGCGGCGCTGGAGCGCGGGACGCTTGCGAAGCACACACCGTGCCGTCCCGGGCTCGTGGCGGACGTGGCACGGCGGATGGCCGAGGTCCACGCGGAACTCTTGCTCATCCATCCGTTCCGTGAAGGGAACGGCCGCCTGGCACGGTGGGTGGCGGACTTGATGGCCTACCAGGCGGGCCTGCCCGCGCCGGCTTATGGTTTCGTCGGGCGGGGCTCCGAGGTCCGGCGGACGCAGTATCTGGAAGCGGTAAGGGACGGGTATCTGGGCAACTACGACGACCTCGCAGCCTTCTTCGCCGAGGCCGTGGAGCGGCGGCGGGAAGCACGTCGCCCGCGATGACCGCCGGAAGGCAGCCCGCGGGCGCCCTCGAACGCGGACGACTCGCGCGCGTTTTCCTCAAGCCAGCGACGGCGCGTCTCGGCGTCGCGCAGATGGGGGTTGCTTTGCGGGAGCGTTTTCATCAAAACCATTATACCGCGCGACACGGACAAGGCAAAGGAAACTCCGGCATCTTGAGCCGAGCCGTCGGGTGTGGCCGCAGATTGTGGCAACTGTACCGCCCTGGGTTTCTTGGACACGGAACTGACGGTAATCCTGCCGGGATCTCCACGGTCGGGCAAGCGTCTTTTCGGGCCTGGGCCGGCGTTCTTTGCGGTTAAATCACGGCAAGAAAAGCGGCGAGAGGGCGGCGAACGCCTCCCGGGCCGCCCGGTCCGGTTCGTCGGCGTAGGTGTAGAGTTCGACGGCCGCGGCGCGCGAGTAACCCACCTCGTCGAGCGCCCGCCGGACGGACGCGAAATCCATGTCCCCCAGGCCGGGGATGAGGTGGTAGTGCCGGCGGTCCTTGATGTCCTCCAGGTGCAGATGCTTGAGGCGCCGGCCGAGCAGGCGGACGGAGTCGGCCGGATCCTCGCCCATGCAGACGGCGTGTCCGACGTCGAGGTTGGCTCCGAGTCGCGGATGGTCCACCTCGTCGAGAAGTTCCTTCAGGGCCGCGCTCGTTTCGATGAACTGTCCGGGCTCGGTTTCGATCGCCAGTTCGGTGCCCGTCAGGTCGGCCGCCCGCACGAGCCGTTCCAGGCCCTCGAGCAACCTTTCGCGGAGGACGGCGGGCGGTTCGCCGGAGAGGGGCTGGCCCGTCGTGATCGTGACGACGGGGGCGCCGAACGTATGGGCGTGGGCCATGACCGCCTCCACCAGGAGAATTCGGGCGTTGCGCTGGGCGTCGTCGCGGGTGATGAGGCTCGGCTCGAAGGTGAGTTCCTTGGGGAAGGGTTTCCAGTAGCCCATCAGGGTATTGGCATTCATCGCGACGACCGCGAGGCCCAGCGAGCGGACGCGTTCGGCCAGGCGTTTGCCGGTTGCGGCAAGTTCCGGGCCCGGGTAGGCGTGGGGGACGTCGGCGAGGATCTCGACGGCGCGGTATCCGGCGGCGGCGATCCGCTCGCAGGACTCGGCCAGGGAATGTTTGGTGTACGCGTTCGTGCTGAAGGCGAGTTGAATCACGGGGCGCTCCTCGTTTCGGCTCCGCCGATGCGAACGGCCCCCCGGTAAAACTTTGCAAGGTCCTCCGGCGGATACAGGCAAAACGGGTACTCGCGGTTCGTAAGGATATCATTGTACCGCGCGTACCGCTGGATGCGATGAAGTTCTTCGCGTGCGGCCTCGGGCTGCTCCGGCGCGAGGGCGAGGAGCCGCCCGTTGATCTCGCGGATGCGCTGCCAGACGCGCCGGCGTTCGTCGCGAGTCCGGCCGCACGCCGCGATGAGTCGTTTCTTTTCCTCGGTGAGCGCCTTGGCCTCGCCGCCGCGCCGAACGCCCTCCGGAAGCAGGCGGTCGGGGTTGCAGCGCCAATCGCGGACCGCCCGCTGCGCGGCCGAGAGGTCCGCGGGGGTCGCGGAGAAAGTTTCGAGCGGCAAATGGACCGTGGCCGAGGCAAGAATGATTTCCGGCGGACGGACGCCGAACAGACGCTCGATGATTGCGTCGGTGATCTGGTCATAGAGCGCCCCCCCGACGCCGTGGATGAAAACGTCGCCCACCGCCAGGCGGACGAAGAGCGTCATCGAAATCGCCCGGGGGCGAATTTTCCAGCCGCTTCGCCGAAGGCCCGCGAGCCGCTCGGCGCCGCGCGAGGCATCGTCGAGGTCCTCGGCGCTAAGGCGTCCGACGGGTTCGTCCTCGGCGGCGAGCGCCAGGCCGCCCCCGGGCGTCGGCTCGACCCAGAGGCGCCGGCGGCGCGCGTCCCCTGCCCCGTCCGCGCGCCAGACCCAGTACGGAAGTTCCATCCGGGCTCCCTCGCGCGCGAGGTCCGGCACGGGCTGGGCGGGGCTCCGCTCGCGGTACACGCGCCGGAACTCGTGGAGCGAATCGTTGTAGGCGGCAAAGAAGTCCTCGCGCCGCCGGAGCATCGCGGCCAGGAAGAGCCGAAACGCCTCCGAGTCCGCCAGTTGCGAGACAGGCAGTTCCAGGTTCGCCAGGCCCAGCCTTTCCTCCAGGCGCCGGCGCGCGACGACGAACGCTTCGCCGAGACTCGCGGCCTCCGGCACAGCCCGGGCGAGGCGCTGCCAACAGTCGCGAAAAGCGTCACCCAAGGCAGGCGCCGGCACGAGCGCGAGAACGTCGTCCACCGTCTCCGGGCGAATCGCCCCGGCGGGCTGTTCCTCAAACGGGACGCCGCGCGCGTGAGGAGCAAACTCGACTTCGACGGTGCGGACTTCGTCGCCTCCCATTTTGCACACCGGGTCGCGCGTCGGCAGGCGGAAGACCTGCACGTGGGCCTCGTCGTTGTCGACGTTGAGGTTCAGCGCGACGCCGCCGACCGCCGAGGCCAGTTCGCCCGCCAGGAAGTTCTTGATCCAGACGCCGGGATGGAACGGCCGAGGCTGATGGCCCGAGAGAATAATCGGCTGGGGCTCGGACCAATCTCGCTGGACGGCGAAGCCCCATCGCCGGGCATATCGGCGGGCCAGCGCCATGACCTCGGCCCGCGCGGCCGCGCGGAACTCCTGGAATCCCGGCCCCAACCCCGGCGCGCCGGGACAGGGCGGGGCAGGCGCGCCGGGAGCAAGGTCGAACCGGTAGGATGCCAGGAGGTCCTGATTGCGCCGGACGAGGGCCGGGAGCGCCGCGGGCTCGGGACGGATGAGCGCCTGCCGGTCGCCGCGGGGCACACGCAATCGCCGGCGCTCGATGGGGCTCATCAGGCGACCCCCGCACAAGCGCCCTTTTCGGCGGCCCAGGCCACGAGTTCACGGTCCAGCACGTCGAGGTAAAGGCGAAGGCGTCGGCGCGGGTCGTCGAGGCCGCCGCGAAAGTGCCGCGACGGGTCCACGTAGACGAGCGTGATGGGGATCTCGCGGACGCGCAGGCCCGCCCGCGCCGCCTGAATCCAGAACTGAAGCGGCATCGCGTAGCCAGTCTCCGTCAGGTTCAGACGCGCAAGGGCCGCCACGCGGTAGGCCTTGAACCCGCAGAACGCGTCGGTCAGGCGGTGAGGCGTCACCCGATTGAGAATCTCCGTAATGAGGACGTTGATGGCGCGGCGTTCCTCGGGGACGGGCGTCTCGCGAAGCGACTGGGGAAGGTAGCGGGAGCCGGAGAGGACGTCGGCGTCGCCGTGCGCGGCCTCGTCGAGGAAGACGCGGATGGCGGCGGGGTCGTGCTGCTCGTCGGCGTCGAGGGTGACGATCCAATCGAAGTTTCGACATGCGGCGATGTGGAAGGCGTCGATAAGGCTCTGGCCGTAGCCTTCGTTCGTGTCGTGGTGGTGGACCTCGACGAACGGGTGGGCGTCGAGGATTTCGGCGCTTCGGTCGGTGGATCCGTCGTTGACGGCGAGGACCTCGGGCGAGTACTTGACGACCTCGGCGAGGACCCGCTCGAGGTGCTTTTCCTCGTTATAGACCGGGATGGCGATGAGTGCGCGCAAGCCGCCCTGCCCTTTCCTCGGACCATGGTAGGCGTGGAAGCGGCGTGCGTCAAGCGGAGGGGCCGGGCGCGATCGGCCGATTAGGGCTTGCTCTCCGGAGGTCATCGAGTATGATTCACACGAAGGAGGTGTGTGTCATGGCCAAGATATTGCATCTGACGGCGGTTATTTGGCGTGAGGGGAAACAGTTCGTCTCGCGGTGCCCGGAGATCGGGGTGGCTTCTTATGGGAAGACGCCGGCGGCCGCCCGAAAGGCGCTTCAAGAGGCCGTGGAACTCTGGATCGCCAATGCGCGGAAACTGGGCATTCTGAATGAGATCCGGCCGTCGCTGGAGATGACGGAGCGCTACACGGCTCCTCTGGAAGTGGCTGTCTAAAGCCATGGTCAAACTTCCCTCGCTGCCGGCCACGGCACGAGCCTTATCCGTGCCAGGGTCGTCGCGTCAGATCGTCCAGGCCCTTCGCCGGGCGGGGTTCGTGGAGGCGCCGGACCGAGGCAAAGGAAGTCACCGCGCTTTCTATCGCATGGATTCGTCGGGGCGCCCGCGACTCGTCATCGTGCCGAAGGGCAAGGATATTCCTCGCGGAACGCTCCGGGCGATTCTGGAGCAGGCGGGCCTGACGCGCGAGGAGTTCGTCCGGTTGTTATAGGCGCCTGGCGGGACCACGCATACCCTCGGCGAACGGCCGAGCGGCAAGCCGCACGCGCACCTCGATCACTCACTTATTGTGCGCGAAGCATTCGCGGTTCAGGCGATTGCAGATGGCCGCCCGTGCCGATAGACTGGAGAAGCGCGGAGAGGTGCCCGAGCGGTTGAAGGGACCGGTTTTGAAAACCGGCGTGGCCCTTGTGGTCACCGGGGGTTCGAATCCCCCCCTCTCCGCCATTCTTGCCACAAAAACCGCGATTCCTGGCCAATTCTTGCGGTTTTGGGGCCTCTTGGGCCTTCGCGCCCCAGGTGGCTTTCAGTCCGCCGTGGTTCGCCGAAACAGCGCCAAAGTCCGCCCTCTGGCGCAACGGGGGCCCAAGGAAAGATGATCCCGCGGCCGCATCGTCTGGGACATCCGGTATATCGACGCGCCGGTCCTGAGGCGGCGGTCGGCCCCTTGACATGCCCTGTTTCATGGAAGCGACAGATGCTGAAGACCCTGACGACGCGAGCAACTTCTCCGGCGGCTCATTTCATGCCCGTGCGGGGGCGGTCGCCGACGTCGGCCGGGTCGTCCTTCAGGTCGGCCTGAAGGCGCGCGAGTTCCTGTTGGAGGTCCTTGACCGTCCGGGCGTATTCGGGGTCGGCGTACACGTTCTTGAGTTCGAGGGGGTCTTTCGCAAGGTCAAACAGTTCCCACTGGTTGATGCGGTTGAAGCAAATGAGTTTGTGCCGCCTGGTGCGGACGCCGAAGTGCGGTTCGGTCTGAAAGTGGGAGAAGTAGTAGCGGTAATACATCGACTGGCGCCAATCGGCGGGCGTCTTGCCCTTGAGGAGGGCGAGGGCGCTGCGGCCCTGCATGTCCGCCGGGACCGCCTCGCCCGCCGCCTCCAGCAGCGTGGGGGCAAAGTCCACGTTCAGGACGATGTCCTCGTTCACTGACCCCGGCCGGATGACGCCCGGCCAGCGCACCAGGAAGGGCATCCGCAGCGACTCCTCGTACATGAACCGCTTGTCGTAGAGGCCGTGCTCGCCCAGGAAGCAGCCCTGGTCGCCCGTGTAGATGATGAGGGTGTTCCCGGCCAGGCCCGATTCGTCCAGGTAGTCGAGGACGCGCTTGACGTTGTCGTCGACACCCCGGACGCACCGGAGGTACTTTTTCAGGAACAACTGGTACTGCGCCTTCTTGCGGGCCTTTCCTTCGAGGTGGCCCGTCTCTTTCTCGAAGTTGGTGTGGTCTCTGCCAATCTTCTGGAGGGTTTTCTTCAGGGCGTCGCAGCGCGTGGCGTAGTCGTCGAACAGGGTGGGCGGTTCGGGGATCTCGACGTCGGCGTAGAGCGCTTCGTACCGCTCGGCGCACTGCCACATGTCGTGGGGCGCCTTGAAATGACAGAAGAAGACGAAAGGCTTGTCCTTCGGGCGGAGGTTCTTGAGGTAGTTCAGGGCTTTGTCGCCGATGACGTCGGACGAGTGTCCCTCGTAGGTGGTGAGTTTGCCCTTCTGGACCAGGCCGCCGGGGTGCTCGTCGCCCATCTCGACGAACTGCGGATCATAGTAGCGTCCCTGTCCGGGCAGGATCGAGAAGTAATCGAACCCGCGCGGGTTCGAGAACAGGTGGTACTTGCCGACGATGGCGGTGTGGTAGCCGGCCTGCTGCATGAGTTTGGGCAGCGTGGGTTGGCTCTGGTCCAGGGCTGTAAACTTGTACACCCCGTTGAGGTGGGAGTACTTCCCCGTGAAGATGGCCGCCCGGCTGGGGGTGCAGATCGAGTTGGTGACGAAGCAGTTCCGCAGGAGCATTCCTTCCCGGGCGATGCGGTCGATGTTCGGCGTCGGCGCCACGTCGGCCAGCCGGCCGCCGTACGCGCTGATGGCCTGGGCACAATGATCGTCCGACATGATGAACAGGATGTTGAGGCGTTCCGTCGTCTTCCCCGCCGCACGGGCCCAACGCGCCGCCCCCAGGGCGGCTGCGCCCAGGCCCAGAGTCTTGAGGAACGCTCGTCTCGTGTTGCCATGGAGGATCACGCGTCGCATCTCCTTTCCAGGTTCACTCCCCCGGCCCAAGAGCCCATCCTGAGGTTCCGCACAACAATCTGGCGGAGAGGGGGGGATTCGAACCCCCGGTGACCAATAAAGGCCACGCCGGTTTTCGAAACCGGTCCGATCGACCACTCTGGCACCTCTCCGCGCCAACTACAACCCTTTGAGCGGATACAAGTGACATCCCGTCACGACCCTATCGCCGATCACACGCCACGGCCCAAGGCCGACAACCGGACGAGACCCCGTGAACACACGCGATTCATATATGTATAGCGCGATTACAGGCTGTAGCCACGCAGCCTATCGCGTCAAGGCCCTTCGCCCAATCCCATGGTGACGAGCGGCAGCAAGAATACCGCAGCCAATCCCGGCGCGCCGGGATTGCCGCCCCCCCAAGGCCCCCCGAATCTCCTCTGAAAGTCTCGGGCCTTCGATTCCCTCCCCGTCCTCAGGCTCTATGGTATCCGGCGCTGCTATCCTCGTCAAGCCAGCATGCCAGACGGCATCGCAGCAACGCACCAATGTCGGGCTCGTGGAAAGTGGAATTGTCCGCTTCCGGGGAGTCGGTGTCCCCGTCCGGCGTCTGTCTGGTGGCCCAAGCGCCGCCGCTGCGCTCGCCAACGTCACACACGGAGTTGCGCCTGGCCTGGCCGCCAAGCATCATCAGGAAGGCCGTGTAGTCCTTGAACCCCGCCCCCGAGGAGCTGAACGAATGGACCAGCATGATGGCGTGCCGGGCGGTGAACCGCCGGGCTTCAATCACGGCCGAGGCCGCGCGGTGGAGGAAAGGATGTCTGTACGTCGCGCATCTTAGGGTTCTTGTTTTCTTTGGGTTGGCGGCGGCACTCTTTTGACAGGCGTTCTCGTCTCAGGCCTCTCGACAGGAGTTCTCCTCTCAAGCCCCTCGACTCGCTTTCTCAGATTCGCGAGTTCGCCGTCCTTTTGCCGGCCGCCAGGCAGCGAGCAGAGGTTGGGATCACGCGTCCACCAGTCGATGCCTATCTCTTTGGCCTTGTCCACGGAGGCGATCAAGAGGCGAATCTGGATCGTGAGAAGTTCGATGTCGACGAGTTTGATCTTGATGTCCCCGGCAATGACGACCCCTTTGTCGAGGACGCGTTCGAGGACATCCGCGAGCGTGGCGCTCTGAACGGCGTGCGGCATGACTCGCGCCTCGGAGATCACTACGGCCTCCTTTCACAAGAGCCTGCCCAGGGGACCGAGGTCGATGTTCAAGTCGGCGTCTGCCAGGCCGAAGTGTTTCTTGAGTTCTTCCACCTGTTCCGACAGGCGCATGAAGGTGTTGCCGAGCCGCTCGATTTCCTCGTCGGTCAGCGACCCGGCCTCGATGCGTCGGATCGCCTGGCGTTCCAGCAGTTCGCGGAGCAACTCGACGATCGTGAGGACGAGTTTGCCCAGGCCATTCTCGACGTCATGTTCTTTGAGGGTGATGCGCGGGGGACTCACGGATCGGTCCGGCGCCATGACCTGCGCGAAGTCGCCCAGGGCCTGCGACTCCATTTTCGGCATTTCGTGAGCGATCACGTTTCACGCTCCCTCTAGCCGACACCGAGGCGTACCCCGGGGACCCGACCCCTGATTGGCGGTTTCCACGGACGTCAACACGAGTTGGAGGCCAAGGTAGATCAAGTCAATGTCCGCCACCGAAATCACCACCTCCCCCACGACGACAACCCCCTTGTTGAGGACACGGTCCAAGGTCTCGCACAAGGAAACGTGCTGCTCGTCGCGGAGGGCCGGCTGCCGGGATGCTGCGGTCGTGCTCATCTCACAACATCCGCTCGTAGATGCTTCGGGCCTGGTGGAACTCACCGGCCTTTTCGCAATGATCGGCGATTTCCAGCAGGCGTTCGTGCGCTTGGCCGGCCTCTTGCGTGCCGCCGTGCTCCTCAAGGACCTCGAAATAGATTGCCACGGCTTGGCGCACCGCGTGCGCGGCGAGGTAGCCATCGGCCATCTTCAGAAGGTGCGCGAGCACTCCCGACGGCGTCCGCGACGAGCCGGCCGACATGATTACAGTCCGCGGCCTTTGGGCCGCGATCGTGGCCCGAGCCGGACGGTGGTTCGCGTCTTCTACGGCTGTCGCGCGACTTTCCGCGCCGCCTGGGGTGCCGGTATCCATTGCACTCGCCTCCACCAAGAAAGGGCCCTAGGTTCGATACAGCGAGCGGCCGAGTTCCGCCAGCCGGTCGCATCCTCGCAGTTCGCCGCAGTGATATACCAGGCACTGGTGTACATCCTTGAAGATTTTCTCAAACTCGCGGCGGACCCCGGATTCCGCCCGAAACTGGCTTTGGCACAGCGGGCATCGGTTGTCGGGTGTAACCTGGTTAAGGAACAGGACCGGCACGTGGATCCCCAGCCGGCGGCAGGCCTGAAACAGGTCCCGCGTCTCTTCCAGAGTCATCTGCGTCAAGGCGCTCACGGCATAAAGGCGTCCTTTCGCCGGGTCTTCCAACACGGATCGCAGAAACCTGACCTTCCTCGACATGGCGGTCAAATAGTCCGAGGTGGCGGGGAGCCAGCACAGGTCCTTGTATTTCAACAACAGGCCGATCATCACCTTGAGCCAGTCCTGGATCAGTCCGGGCAGTTCCAGCAGCCGCACCAGGTGCCCGGTTGGGGCGGTGTCGAGGACCACGATTCGATTGTTCGCGGTCCCCAGGAGCGCGACGACCCGCGCGACGGCCATCAGTTCGTCCAAACCGGGCGGCGAGAGATCGAGAAAGTGCTCCATCGCCTCTCGCTCGAACTCCAGATCGACCATCTCGTGCCCCGAGAGGAGGTAGTCGAAGAACTTTGCCACTTCGTCGGCATACCGGCCTTTGAGTTCCTGGAACTCCGCTTCGGCGTCTATCTCCAGGGCGGTCAGGCGGTCCCCCACGCGGGTTCCTTCG
>Ga0315293_10007545_pt1 | contig 10093 bp, 10 predicted proteins | sample YL17G13_20_MG_FD_203071 | JGI IMG/M metagenome (GOLD analysis project Ga0315293, IMG submission 203071) | Sediment microbial communities from Yellowstone Lake, YNP, Wyoming, USA - YL17G13_20 | ecosystem: Environmental > Aquatic > Freshwater > Lake > Sediment | place: USA: Wyoming | collected... | reverse complement strand
ACCTCGCCTGGCAACACGTTGCTGCTCGCGGCCTTGGCTGTCGCGATCGCGTCCATGAGCGGGCCGTAGCTGCGCTGGAGCGTCTCCTCGAACTGCTTCTCCTCTTGCTGGATCCAGGTGGTGATGCGCTGCTCCGCCTGCCGAAGCTCCGGATAGATGTCCCCCATGGTGGCGACGACGGTCGGGACGATCTGGTGGAGGAACGGTTCCTCGATCCCCAGCGCGCGGCCGAATCGGTATGCCCTGCGCAGAACCCGGCGCACGACGTAGCCTGCGCCGTCGTTGGAGGGCGTGAAGCCGTCGGCGAGTAGAAACGCGACCGCGCGGGTGTGGTCGGCGATGATGCGGGCGGCTTGCTGCTGCCGGTCGTCGAGGTCATCGGGGAGGCTCGGGTTCGCGCGCATCGCACGCGCGAGGACCGCGGACAGGATGGGCGCCAGCAGGTCGGTCTCGAAGATTGACGGCACTTCCTGCATAACCGCGACCACGCGCTCGAAGCCCATGCCGGTGTCGATGCCGGGCTTGGGCAATGGCTCCAGCTTGCCGTCCTCGAGCCTGTTGTACGTCTGGAAGACTAGGTTCCAGAGCTCGGTGAAGCGGGGGCAGCCGCAGGTGGGACCGCACTCCGGCCGGCCGCAGCCCAGGTGCTCGCCGAGGTCAATGATGATCTCCGTGCACGGGCCGCAGGGTCCGGACTTGCCGACCGGGCCCCACCAGTTGGTGGGATCCGCCACGATCCGATCCTCGGGCACGCTCGCGATCCGCCTCCAGAGCGCGGGAGCCTCTTCGTCGTCCGAGTGCACCGTAATCCACAGGCGCGACTTGGGGAGTTGTAGCACCTGGGTAACGTACTCCCAGCCGTACTCGATAGCGCCTTCCTTGAAGTAGTCCCCGAACGAGAAGTTGCCCAGCATCTCGAAGAAGGTGGAGTGGCGCGGCGTCTGGCCGACCTCCTCGATGTCATCGGCGCGGAAGCACTTCTGGCAGGTGGCGACCCTGGGGTAACGCGGCGGCACGATGCCGCGATACCAGGGCACGAACTGCTGCATGCCCGCGCTGGTGAAGAGCGTGGTCTCATCGCTCGGTTTCAGCGGCGAGCCGGGCAGGATGCGGTGATCGCGCTGCGCGAAGAAGTCGAGGAAGCTCTGGCGCAGCTCGCGGCTGTGCCGCGCCTGCCCGCCAGAACCCGATGAACTCGTCATAACCAGGGTGTGTCTCCAGAAGGTTGCGCCCGCCGGAGGCGGGCGACGATACGAGCGCCGTGGGGCTTCGCTACAGGGCGATTATAGCAGATTCAGGCGGTGGGCGCATCGGCCGGGGAGGCGAGCCCGCCCGAGGCCGGTCGCTTCCGCGATCGGGTTCCGGAACAACGAATCGAGCGCATATTCCCCCTCTCCCCAGGTACCGGACTGATGCCCTTCCCCTCCCGGCTACGGAATCCTCTGTCTCTCTTTGCACGCAGCAACCAGCGAAGGGAGTGGGCAGAGTGCTGGGTCATATGTCGCGAATTCCGTGCCAGCGCGGCGGCATTCAGGACCGCCAATGCCGTACCGGCGCTCAGAGAAGTTCGTCGTCTCGTCGACAGGTCTGGCAGTGTCGAGCAAGTGGTAAGCCCATGTCTCTACGGAGTACTTCGGTGCGAAGATGGCTATGTGTTCGTCTGCGGTCCTCCGGGCGAGTTGGGCATCTGTCAGCCTCCTGTCGAGATCGAGGTATGGATCGGGCTGGCTCGGCGCGTCTTGATCGATCATAACGACAAGCGCGTATGTCTGCGATCGGTGCATCTGGCAGTACCTTCGAATGGCGCGCACTTCCTCGACGTAGCGCCGCCGGACGGATTCCTTACCGCTGCCCTTCCCACTGGCCGGATAGGGCAGTAATCGCACCTTCCAGCGGCTGTAGCCGCGTCTCTCGAGGTACTGAAGCGCGAAGGACTGATGTTCGTCGTCTTCACACAACACAGGTATCTGCACCTGTCTCTTCCTCATTCCCAGCCTCGCGCTACCACCTCAGATGGGGTCAGAGCCCCGTCTCGGGTCCCGGCATCAAAGGGCCTAACTCTGGCAGGCCCATTCTGCCGCCGCTCAAACACCAGTCCACAGCGGGGGGCAAGATTGTTGATAAGCTCAGGGTGGTGCGAGATCAGGAGGGACTGGGACCCGCTGGAGTCGACGGCCTCTCTGAGTCTGAGCAGCCAAGGCTGAATCTCTGACAGCGACAGGAAATTGTCGGGCTCGTCCAGACAGAGTGTCGTCTCGGGATCCCCGACAAGCTGAAGGAGCGTGTACAGAATGACCAACGCGCGCTCTCCCTCGGAAAACTCGCCGAAACTGTACCTGACGAATTCCGGTCTGCCTTTCTGCTCTTCCTTGACTCCCAGCCTCGCGAACAAGTGCTGCGCGCTGCCCCCCTCTTGTTCCAGCGTAAGGCCGCGGAACTCTTCGTACATCTCCTTTAGGGCGTTGTATAGATCTATCGTCGCGCTCATGTCTGTCGATACGCGATGCCGGTACCATCCAACGTAGTTCAGCGCATGTGCATCCAAGACCGGCTCCGCCTCATCTGCGATGGCCTTGACGTTCACAGGGTCGATCTGCAAGCAGAGCAGCTTCTGTCTGAACCAGTCCTTGAACCAGGTGATCCTAGTGTTGTCGTGCCTTGGGCCAAGGAAAGGAAGGCTGGATCGTGTCCAGTCTCCGCTGATTATCGGGCCTTCGGAGTAATCATCTCTGAAAAGGTGGGTCTCGCCTAACTCGGCACGGTATATCAGGCCGCCGTCATACTTGACGCTCTCAAGCTGTATTCGCTGCTTGTTCTGGCCGATTTCATGTTCCACTTCGAGGTGGTACTGGTAGATGCCACCACCCCCTGCGATCTCCAACTCAACTGTTTGCGCGTCACGCTTCTGCCAGCGGGTCAGGGTTGACTCCCTGAACAGGCTAATGGGCGAGGTGCCAGTGACCACGGCACGGACGCCCCGAAGCACATCGAACACCGTCGACTTCCCGCTCCCGTTGGCCCCAAGCATAAGGTTGATGTGACCGAACCTGCACTCGAAGTTGGACAAGCATTTGTAGTTATCTACGTAGAGCCGTGCTATCACCTCGCGCCTCCGTCAGTCGATTGCATTGGCTTGCAGACCCATACCAGTATACCAGAATCGTTGCGCAGGGCACCGTATCCTCGCCCGCCCTAGCAGGACGGGCGAGATTCGGAATCCCGGGTTGGGCCTACAGACCCGCGTGACGGCCGACTACACCGGCGCGGTTCGCCCGGTCGGGTCGCCCTGGAACAGCTCCGGCCAGAAGTGGAGCGAAAGGACTTTGATGGCCCCGGCGAGGGGCACCGCGATGACGACGCCGACGAAGCCGAAGAGCGCGCCCCCCGCAAGGATGGCGAAGATGACGATCAGGGGGTGGACGCCCACGCGGCGCCCAACGATGCGGGGGTAGAGAATGTAGTCGGCGATCACGTTTCCTGCGACCATGATGGCCAGGATCACCACGATGAACCCGACTTGCTTCCCCGTTGCCATCATCACCAGGCCCGAGATGATGACCGCGGAGGGGTAGCCCACGTACGGGATGACATAGAACACCCCGGTCATGATTCCAAGCAGCACCGAGAAGGGGACGCCCGCGGCGGTCAGCACGACTCCGGCGTAGACAGCGACGATCCCGGCCATGATCGCCATGCCGAACAGGAAGTTGCCGGCGACCTGGTTGATGTCGCGCAGGATCGCCCGCGTCGCCTGCCGCTGGCGCTCGGGCAGCGGAAGCAGGGCCTGCGCGGCGAGGTGGTGGTAGTCGCGGAGGAGCCAGAAGGCCACGATCGGCGAAATGACCAGCAGCGAGACGATGACGAGGGAGCGGTTGAGCAGCCCGACGCTCTGCTGGAGCAGGGAGAGCGCGTAGGCCTGGGCCCTGTCCCCGACTTCGGCGAAGGCAGCGCGCACGTCGCTGGGCACGAGCCCGATGACCTGCCCCCACACCTCCGCCGCGCGGCGCGCCTGGCCCACCAACTCTTGGGCCTTGGTGGCGTAGGCGTCGTAGTTTCCGCTCAGGGCCTTCGCCTCCGCTGCCAGCGCCGGTATCACGAGCAGCGCGGCGGCCACGAAGACAAGCAGGAAGGCGCCGAATACGATCGCGATGGCATGGGTGCGCGCGCACCCGCGGCGCTGGAGGCGGTCTATCCCGGGGTTCAGCAGGTACGCGATGATCGCCCCGACCACGAACGGGAGCAGGATGCCTCGGACGCGGTAGAGCACGCAGAGCCCGATCAGCACGGCCGCCAGCGCCAGCAGCCAGCGCGGCCACACCAGCAGGGCCTGCTCGGCCCGCTCGCCCTCGCCAAGCCCGGCCATGCGCCGCATGGTCGCGGCATACATCACGATGATCAGGTAGGCCACGATGAGGACGACGGTGACAGCGATCAGCGCTGTGGGAAGGTCCAACCCCTCGCCTCCGCTGGGACGTGCTATGCTGCCTGGAAATACCGCAGAATGGGATGTGGATACTACGGAAGGGAACCACAGAGGCACCGAGAGAGCAAAGGCCCGACTGCGGCGGCGCTGCGTGGCGGAGCCGACCAAGCACCAGGCGGTCTTGCTGCACAGGCTGGGATTGACCTTGCCCAGGCACCTGGAAATGCACGCGGTGTAGTGTAGAAAATGGGTCCAAAATCGCCTCTGACCCCCCTCATTCCCTCTACACCGTCATAACTGCGGAACTTGGGCTAAACGTTCTCCTGCTTCTTCACCAGCTCTCTCATTCGCTCGATGGCGCGGTGCTGGAGGCGCGAGACGTGCATCTGTGAGATCTTCATGCGCCGGGCGACTTCGGTCTGGGAGAGGTTGCGGAGGAAGCGCAGTTGGATGATCTCGCGCTCCCGCGGGGGAAGCGAGTTGACCGCTTCGGCCAGTCGGCTGCGACGCTCGAACCGCTCTATCTCGGCATCCACTTCGCCGACGTAGTCGGCAAGGACGGCGTGAGAATCGTTCGAGTCCTCGCCCAGCGCGGTGTCGAGCGACGGGAGCTGGTACATGTCGCCCAACTCGACGGCCTCGAGCGCCTCGTCTTCGGTCACCTCGAGGCGGTTGGCCAACTCGATGATGGTGGGCGACCGGTTCATCTCCTGGGCGAGCTCATCGGCGGCCCTGGTGGCCGCGAGGCTGAGCTCCTGGAGCCGGCGCGGCACCTTCACGGTCCAGCCCCGGTCTCGGAAATGGCGCCTGATCTCGCCCACGATGGTGGGCGTGGCGTAGGTGGCGAAGCGGATTCCCCTGGTCGGGTCAAACCGATCGATGGCGTTGATCAGCCCGATCATGCCCACCTGGGTCAGGTCCTCCAGTGGTTCGCCGCGGTTGGCGAATTTGCGCGCCAGGTAGCGGACGAGGTTCATGTGGGCGAGGATCAGTTTCTCCCGCACCTCCGGATCGCGGCCGCGCTGGAATCTGGCGAACAGCTCCGGAGTGGCCGCGTCATGCGTGCCGGTTTTCACAGGCGCGACGACTTCCTCGGGGACCTCTTCCTCCGCCCCGTCATCGGACACTTTGGCCTCTTCGGGAGGGGCCTCCCGGGCCTTCGTGTCCTCTCCGTCTTGTCGGGCCTTCGCGCTCACTGTCGCTTCCGATACTTGACCATGCGCACGCAGGCGCCTCCTGCGCTCGAATCGCATTTGACCTCAAGCTCGTCCATCAATGATCGGATGACGAGCAACCCCAGCCCGCCGATGGTCTCGTCCTGCACATTCACCGCGGGCGTGTGCTCCGGGTCGAATCCGGGGCCCCTGTCAATGACCTCCATCACGAGTGCCTGCTCGTCCACCGAGAAGCGCACGAGGATCTCCGGGCACTGCTCGCCGACGTGCTCGACGGCGTTCGTGCAGGCCTCGCCGACCGCCAGTTCAATGTCGTACACCTCGTGCAGCGTGAATTGGAGTTGGTGGGCCAGCGCCCCCGCCGTCTTGCGCGCCACCCTCACGAACTCGCAGCTTCGGGGTATCCGAAGCTCCACTTGAGATGGCACCACCGCGTTCATCCGCCCACCTCCTTCGTCGCCGTGCCGAGGTCCTCATAGATGGCGAAGACCTGGTCGAGGCCGGTGATCTCGAACAGCCGGCGCACCTGGGACTGTGGACCTGCGATTGCCATCGCCCCGCCCGCCTCCTTGACCCTCTTGAGCATCCCGATGAGCGTGCCCAGACCGGCGCTGTCCATGTACTCCGTCTGGCTGAGGTCAACCACCAGTCGGGTCGCGCCGTCCGACAGCAGCTTCACGCCCGCTTCCCTGACCTCGGGAGTGTTGGAGACATCAACTTCGCCGGCGAGCGAGAGCACCGCGCTCCCTTCGCCTGTCAATCGCGAGCTAACTCGCAGCGGTGTTGCCATCTTCGCCACCCAATCCTCGGGGCCGCAGCTCCGGCTGCGCCCGCCGATCTGATCAGTCTCCCCGCTCTCCCTCGCCCTCGGAGCGAGAGCCGGGTCGCCCCGCGGCGCCGTCCTTGCGGCGGTAGGCTCTCAGCCCACGTCTGACACCGGCCACCCAGGATGCGAGTCGTCCCAGCGGCCCGGTCAGCAGGTGCGCGACCAGCTCCGGTTCGAGCTTGTCCGTGAACAGGCCCGCCCAGTCGAGCGTGCGGCCGAGAGAGGTGAGATTGCCCTCAAGCTTCCCGGCCGCCCGGCGAATTCCTCGCGCGGCCTCGCCCCACTCACGTATGCCCGGCCTCAGGTCGCCCTCGATGGCCTGGTCGAGCCGCTCCCAGACCTGCTGGACACGCCTCACGAGGAAAAGGACCCTGATGACCAGTATGATCACGGCGAGCGCGGCGAGCGTGCCCGCGACCAGTGCGACCGTCGTCATCCACGCCTCCCGTCAGCGGCTGCCTCGATGATCCCGCCGAAGGCGACCGCATCTTCATCATAGCATACCGCGGCTTGACCTGGTGTGACCGCTCGCTGCGGCCCAGTGAAGCGGAGAGCCACACCGTCATCTTCCTTCCATGCCTGGCAAGAGACCGGCTGCGAGCCATACCGGATCTTGGCGCGCAGCGCCATCCCCTCGTCGGAAAGTCCAGGGACTGCGACGTAGTTCACATGGCGCATGAAGAGGCCGCAGCTCTGGAGGTCTTCGTCGCTGCCCACGATGAGGCGGTTCTCCTCGGCGTCGATGGCGGTGACGTAGAGCGGGGAGCGGTGGGCGATGCGCAGTCCGTGGCGCTGGCCCACGGTGTAGAACGCGATGCCCTTATGCCTCCCGATCTGCCGGCCATCCCGATCCACGATGGGCCCTGGCTGCGACACCTCGGGCCGCGACCGGCTGAGGTAGTCGCGGTAGCTGCGCTCGGCGACGAAGCAGATCTGCTGGCTCTCGGGCTTTTCGGAGACGGCCAGCCCGATCTCGCGGGCCCTGGCTCGCGTCTCCTTCTTGGTCATCTCGCCCAGGGGGAAAAGCGCGCGCGCGAGCTGCTCCTGGCGCAGGTCGTAAAGCGTGTATGATTGGTCCTTGGCGGTGTCAACGGAGCGCCGGATCGCCCACCGGTTGCGGGCCCCATCGAACCCGACTCGCGCGTAGTGGCCGGTGGCCAGCTTCTCCGCGCCGATCTCCCTCCCGCGCCGGAGCAGGCCGCCGAACTTCACGTGAGTGTTGCACAGGATGCACGGGTTGGGCGTGCGGCCGCGCACGTACTCGGTGCAGAACGGGTCAATCACGAGCCGCTGGAACGCGGTGCGGAGGTTGACGACATAGTGGCGGATGCCCAGCGTCTGGGCGACGCGCCGCGCGTCGGTGATCGCGTCGATCCCACAGCACGCACGTACACCCGGGCAGGAGTCCTGCTCCTGGTCGCGGGGCCAGATCTGCATGGTGAGTCCCACCACCTCATACCCCTGTTCCAGCAGCAGGGCTGCCGCGGCCGAGCTGTCTACACCGCCGCTCATGGCGACGGCGACGCGGTCACGTCTCATCAGAGGGCGGTCCTTCCCGCTCCGCCTCCCCGCCCTGCGCCGCCTCCTGCCGCCGCCGCTCCCACTCGTTCAAGCGCTCTCGTATCCGCTTCTCGTAGCCCTGGTCGCTCGGCTCGTAGTAGGTCTTCGATTTGGTGCCGGGCGGCAGGTAGTCCTGGGGCACGAAGTGGCCTGGGAAGTCGTGCGGGTACTTGTAGCCCTCGCCGTGGCCGAAGCTCCTCGCGCCGGGGTAGTTCGCATCGCGGAGGTGCTTGGGCACCAGCGGCACGACGCGGTTGCGCACGTCTTCCATGGCGCGGGCGATGCCGGTGTAGGAGGCGTTGCTCTTGGGTGCGCAGGCGACGTAGATGGTGGCCTGGGCGAGGGGAATCTGCGCCTCGGGGAGGCCCACGTACTCCACCGCGTGGGCTGCGGCAGTCGCGATCACGAGCGCCATGGGGTCGGCGTTGCCAACGTCCTCGGCGGACTGGATGACCAGTCGGCGGGCGATGAAGCGCGGGTCTTCTCCGGCCGAGATCATGCGGGCGAGCCAGTAGAGCGCGGCGTCGGGGTCGCCGCCGCGCAGGCTCTTGATGTAGGCGGAGATGACGTCGTAGTGGGTGTCGCCCTCTTTGTCGTACTTCAGGGCGCGGCGCTGCGCCGCGTCTTCCACGACTTCGAGTGTGATGACACGGCGGCCGCTGGACTCGGGCCCCGCGCGCAAGGCCGCCGCCTCGAGCGCGTTGAGCGCGGTTCGCGCGTCTCCGTTCGCGAGGTTGATGATGTGCTCCCGCGCCTCGGGGGTCAGCTCCAGGCTCATCCGCCCCAGGCCGCGCTCGGCGTCCGCGAGCGTGCGATCCACGATCAGGCCGACCTGCTCCTCGGTGAGAGGCTCGAAGACGAAGATGCGGGAGCGGCTGACGAGGGGGGCGTTGATCTCGAAGTACGGGTTCTCGGTGGTGGAGCCGATGAGGATGATGGTGCCGTCCTCGACGAACGGCAGGAACGCGTCCTGCTGGGCCTTGTTGAAGCGGTGGATTTCGTCAACGAAGAGGATGGTCTTCTGGCCCCGCAGCTTCATGCGCTCCCCGGCCTGTTGGCTGACGCGGCGGATATCGGCGACTCCCGACGTGACCGCGCTGTAGCCCTCGAACTGCCCCTTGGTGTAGCTGGCGATGAGCCGGGCGAGGGTGCTCTTGCCGGTTCCGGCGGGCCCGTAGAAGATGACAGAGGAAAGCTCGTCGCTCTCGATCGCCTGCCGCAGATAGCTGCCCGGGCCGACGATCTGCTCTTGCCCGACGAACTCGTCGAGCGTGGCCGGCCGCATTCGGGCGGCCAGCGGCATATGCCTCAGATCGGCCCCACGCGCCGCCTGTCGGTCCTCCGGAAACAAGCTCTCGGGGCTATCCGCGTCACGTCTGGTCATTCTGCCGCGATTGTAGCATTGGGGAGAGAGGGGGTCAACGAAGGGGGGCGGCGGGTAACAGTTCACTCTTGGTGAGAACGATTTTGTGGGGAGGTGGCGGAGGTCAGGGGGCGGGGGTGGGCAGGAGCAGTTCTCGGCAACCCTGCAGCTGCCCTTTGCCTTGCGCACGCCAGGTGCCCAGGAGACTCATCAGCCCCATCCGGGTAGCGGAGCCTTTGGGCGAGCGGGTGCCCCCGCTGATCTTGCGCGCGATCACCGCCGGCCGCAGGCTGCGCTCCGCCAGGTTGTTGGTCGCCGGCACCGCCGAGTCGGTCACGAACACGAAAAGCTCGTGCAGATGTTTCAGGATACGATGGGCCAACACCCGCTGAGAAGCGTCGGGGTTCTTGGCATAGGGTCGCGGCAACTGGGCTGCCAGCTTCTCCAGGCGCCGCCGCTCTTTGCGGCGCACCCGGCAGTCCGCGGGGAGTTCCGTGCAAGCTGACGCCACCGCCTTCGCCTCTTGATAGAGCGCCTGCAGCGACTCCACCCAGAGCCCTACCTCCGGCCGGTCGGCGTTGAGTTCGGCCAGCTCCCGGGCGTCCTTCAAGAGATGGAACCAGCAGCGCTGCAGCACTCCCAACTTGTTATAGCCGCCGTAGAAATCACAGGTGACCACCCCCCCCGAAATCCTCGCCCAGGATCTCCTTGGGCACCTGCGCCGAGCGGCTCTTGCGGTACTCGAA
>Ga0315293_10007544_pt1 | contig 10094 bp, 6 predicted proteins | sample YL17G13_20_MG_FD_203071 | JGI IMG/M metagenome (GOLD analysis project Ga0315293, IMG submission 203071) | Sediment microbial communities from Yellowstone Lake, YNP, Wyoming, USA - YL17G13_20 | ecosystem: Environmental > Aquatic > Freshwater > Lake > Sediment | place: USA: Wyoming | collected... | reverse complement strand
TTATCTTTCTTTTATCTTTCTTTTATCTTTCTTTTATCTTTCTTTTATCTTTCTTTTATCTTTCTTTTATCTTTCTTTTATCTTTCTTTTATCTTTCTTTTATCTTTCTTTTATCTTTCTTTTATTTTTTGTTTTACTTTAATTTAATAAAACCCTTGGCAATCTTGCAAGATTAATTTCGGTCATTCCATTTTTCCTATATTTTATTTTCACTATATCTGGATATTTCTTTACCAAATATTCTGCTGCTTTTTTATTCATTTCAAATCTGTCTTCACCCAATCCACCTTTTGCGTTAAATTTTGTTTTAACAGTTACATCATTAAATCTTAATACACCACCATCCATCTTATAATATAAAATACTTAATTGATAATCTTCTTTTCCCTCTACTGATGTTAGTTGTAATTTTTTATTATGACGATTAATAAAACCGTATAAAACACCAATTATAAATTTAAGCCCGTCTGTATAACCTTTTTTCATAAAAAATGGATTACGAACTGGATAAATGCCATACATATATAATCCTTCTTTAACAAGCAAGTCATAGGCATCTAACAAAAAACCATTTACATCTGTTATCTTTACAAGTTTGTCTCTGGAGAGTTCTTCTAATGCTTCAATATCATCATCGCACGAAATTACATATTGTCCTTCAGGAAAATATTTGACAATAAAATTTCTTTGATTTGTAATTCCAAGTTTTCCAACAACTATTTTTCCATAAAGCTCTTTTGGAACATTATCTTTATATATTTTTTCTTGAGCTTTGTTGGCAACAAATAAATGAATAGCTGTTCTAGGAACTCCGCCTTCTTTTAAAGTTGTAAGCGTTTTATTGCTAATAACATCAGAACGATTATATGTAGGAATAGCAACAACATATTTCACCATATTTATATATTACTCTCATTAAAAAATATTAGATGAATAAGACTTAATATTTTTATATAATTAAATAAAATTATATTCTATCAATAGGATTGTCAAGCTCATCTTCCCAATGAGGCAATCCTGTAATCAAATTTTGTTGTGCTTTAACTTTTGTGTCTTGAAAAATCTTTATTTTAGATAATATATATGTCTTTTTTTGCATATCCATTTGTTCAATTTCATCTGGTGTTAGTTTGCCTTTATATTTATAAAGCAGTAAAACTCCTAAAATTATAAAAAACACAAATAACAACCCAATATTGAACATCATATTATGGTGTGTTTCCTTAAATATATGACATTGTTTAAGCGTCTCATTAATAAAATATTTCACACCTGGTTCTGTCAACATTGGCCTACTATATTGAAAGGAATTCATTATTAAATAACTTTAAAAAACAAAAAAAAATTATACTAATTAACTATATGGATATATCTTTTCAGTCATTAATTTTTTTCATAATAATAACAATTATATATTTTGCATTTCCAAGTATAGGAAAGCCTCATTTAGAATTAAAGGATTTAGAAAACGACGAGACAAAGGCTATATTTTATAATAAAAATGTATTAAGTTTAGCATTTTATTTGGGAGCCGTGGTCGTATCACAATTGTTTCTAAATATTGGATATTTAATGTCTAAATGTGGAGGATCGTTGGATAAAAATATTGGAGCTGCCGCATTATTTACATTTATTCCGTGGCTTTTGATTTTTGGAGTTATGTTAGCTGTTTTAATAATATTTCCAGGATTTAAAAGTGCTTTTTCTGATGTAATTGGTTATTATGTCGTTGCTGGAGGAGCCAATGATATATTTGGCTCAATATTAATGGGAACTGATTTAAATGAAATGATTGAAAAATCTGGAGACGATAAACAAAAGGCTGAACTAACAAGGGCAGCAGAAGCAATAGTTAAAATCTGCGGAAATAAGTCAATATTAATTAATCAAATGAATCCAGATAACTTTTTAAATATTTGGAATGCCTTAAAACCATTAATGATGCCCGGAGCATTTGATAATGTTGAAATCAAAACACAATTGCTAGATTTAGTTGTGTTAAAAGATAATATAGGCGAAATATTTTGGTATATATATACATCAATATTGATTTCATCAATTGTATATTATAATTTAGCTACAAGAGGATGTGTTAAAAGTATAGACGAAATAAAGTCAGACCATGACGCATATATAAAACAACAAGAACAAGCAGCTGAACAGAAAAAACTAAATGATACTACATATACTGTAGCTTAAATATAAGTTAAATAATATAATACAAATACATATGCTAAAATTCCTAAAACAATAGAAAATAACCACATTGGCAATATTGTTTTATTTTTATATCCTATTCCAAATTCTCTTAGCGAACCATCATTATTATATAAAAAACTTGGTTTCATTAATTGCACCAATCCAAAAATTATCAAAAATAATATAATTGAGGCTAAAGTTGTATTATTTCTTATTATTTTTCTTAACATATATATTATTATTACTTTTTTTAAATAATATATATACTATTTGCTGTATTTCTTTTATTTTTTTCTATTCTATTTCTTTTATTTTTTCTTTTAATTTTTCTTTTATTTTTTCTTTTAATTTTTCTTTTATTTTTTCTTTTTCTTTTATTGTTAGTTCTTTCATTTGTTAATCATATTCATTGTCATTTTCTAATTCTTCGCCCCAAGGATCTCCGTCATTATAATCATCTGTGTAATTCATATTTATCGCCATATCTAAATCAATATCTCTTTCAACATTCATTTCATCTACAGCATCTTCTAAATCCATATCATCAGTGGTCGCTTGTCGTTTTTTCAATTTATTCTGTATTTGCGCTACATTTTCGGCTATTCGCTTATCGTGCTCAAAATGTTCTGTATCATATTCTTTGATTCCTTTTGATAATCCTAAGCTATATAATGGTCCTAATTTATGATGTTTTAATATTGTATCAACTGCTCTCGCTTCATCTGTCAAATCTTTTAATTTGTCAGTAAAATCGTATTTTTCTGCTTCCTTCAATTTAAATACTTTATCCTCAACATCATCATACGACACATTGATTGTTTTCTTTGACCTCATCATTATACTTAAGTAAGCAGTTATTAATTTGGCTACTTCTTGATTCAATTTCATAACATCTCCTTCAATAAATTCTTGTTCGGATTCGGTAAATCTCATTTGTTGCTCTATTAAAAAATCAGCTGAAAATATGTCAGATTCATCACTTTCAGGATTTACCAATAATCGCGTTACCATTGACGGCATCTTTGTCAAATATGTGTAATCGGTTAAAACGCTGAATAAATAATATTCATATAAAAGAACAGTTATTCGTTTATCAAATACATTATATAATTCTTTATCTCCAATTGTTATATTTGTTAGTGCTGGAGTGTTTTGTGATAATAAATAAATTCCTCTACTCTTTGTCATAATTTCATTCAACACATTTTTAATCGTGTCATCTCCATAAAATTTCTCTATTGGTTTATAAAAATCAGAAACCATATCTTTAATATCATTCATATGGTCAACTGCTAATCCCCAATATTTTGGAGGCTTAATTGTCTGCATCCTTTGATTTATAATCATTGATGGAAATACGATTACAAACAATTCTATATAATTCTTCATAAAATTTATATAATTGTAAAACCCGTCATCTGATATTTTAATATCAACATTTCTTGGATTTTCGTTAAATTTCCATATACTTATTTCATTTAAAAACTTTGTTATATTTCGTAGTTCTCCAGAACCAACTTTTCCTTTTAATTTGATAAAATCTAATAATTCATTTCTCATTGTGTCTATTGACGTTTGAAGATAATCCTTTAAATTTCTCATTTCTCTAGTATCTTCTTTAATTGTTACATCATACGATTCAACTAATATTTCTAATTTCTGGATAAGAGGTTTCGGAACATCTTCGTTATTCTCCTCATCAAATTTAACTAACAATCTTTTTAAATTATCCCCATATGAACTACTCTTAGAATCTAATGAGATTTTGATTATATTATTTCTACTTACTATTTGAAACAAACGCAAAAATTGTTCCTTTGTATAATTTCTTCCATCCCTTTTAAGTTTTGTTATTTTTTCTTGAATCGTATCCATCTTTTTCAAATAATCAGGCTTATCTACACAGATTGTTGCCAAATCCTCAGATAATGGAATTGATGATTGAAACTTACATAATGTTATAAATGCATGATAAATTGTTTCTTCACTAAATTCGTTTGAAATCATTGGATACGACCGTTTAGTATTTATTTCCGACAACATTATCGCACTTTCGGTTAAAATTTTTATGTCATGAAGCAATGCGGATAAACTCGTTACCGTATAATTATATAGTTCTATATTTTTATCATCATTTATAAAATATTGTAATGCAGTTACATTTGTATTGCTGCTTTCATTACAACACGCATTATCCATAAAAAAACTACCTGCTGATTTTAATAATAAAGATTTCTTTTCAACTAATTTTTGTATTGATTCTTGAATTGCCAAGGAAAACGCAATTATTTTAGAACTAATAACTAACAATTTATCAATTTGTCTACTATTTCCTGTTGTCAAATCATTGTGTAGTTGATCAGTAAAACCATCAGATATATTTTCCAAATGGTTTATGTGAAATTTGCTTAAAGGTGGTAAAAAGGTTTTCCACTTACGTAGGTCGTGTTCTTCGGGTATAATTTCTTCAGGATTTATCAATAAGTATTCTGTTTTTTCCTTTATTTTTTGTTCAATTTCTCCGTTTGGAAGCAAATATCTAACAACAAATGATTTTAATGTTGTCATTATTTTTTCTTCATTTTTTGGCAATATATTCCATGGAATGGTTGATGGGTCGCGACTTTTTAAAGCAACACACGCAACATAATTTAAAGAACTATCATCGCCTTCTCCTTCAAATGGAAACCCAACAAATGAACGAACACATCCAGGAGCTGTTTTGCGAGTTCTTATTGAGGGAATGCTTGTTTGAATCGCAATTAAATAAGCACCAAGGGTTAAATATAAAATTGTAGACGCATAAATTGTTCCATACGATGGCAATTTTTTCCCTTTTTTGGCAACTTCTTCTTCTCTTTTTCTATAGGCTGGTTCCTTTTCAATAATTTTTGTATCACTCATCATTTCAGTAACTACACGTACAATAAAATCACGCGACTGCTCAATATCTATTCCCATATTTGTAGCTAATACAGATACAACATTTGAAACTATTTCTCCTTCAGGACTCAACCGTCTATCTCTTTTTTCCCTTTGTCTTTCTAATGTTATTTCACCAATATCCTTTTCTACAATATCTCGGCTTTTATCTACAAATCCCTCTTTATAACCCTCAGATACATCTAAATCAATATAACAAATTATCTCTCCACTATGCTCATCAACCCAAGCATCTCCATCATCAGACGCTTTTCCAATTGTCCTTTTCAAGTCATTTAATACGTCATCATATTTGCTATTATTATTTATAAAAGTTGATGCCAAAATATAATGGAACTTGGGCAATAATTTTGTATTTGTTTCTAGACAATATAACCACCACTCATCCTCCATTTCGCCATCATTAACATTTGGGGTTAATGGATTACCTTCATAACAATATAATGAAACAAATCTTATTATATCTGTTTGTCGTTTTATAAAATCATTTTGTCCCATAATTAGCCCGCGCAATTTTGCGTAAGGAGATTTAACCATTGATTTTATTTCTTCAGAAATAGTTAATCCCATATCGTACTGCTTATCATTGTATTTAAATATTTGAGACTTTTTCAATATTTTAAGCTTGTCAAATATTTTTTGAAAATATTCCAATTGATTGTTTATGTGAGTATTTAATTCTGTTTTTGATATATCATATTTTGAATCAAATTGATCTATTATTTGTTTTAACGCATTTTGAACAACCGAATTTTTAGAAACATCCGTCGATACACATTTGTCTTCTCCTTTTTGCGAAGAATCATATATACAGCTATAATTTATGTTACATAAGACATCATCGTCTTTAATAAACATCTTTGGGTCAACTGCTTTTTCTAATACCCAAACATCATTGTTTCTCACATAATATTCTAATTCATCAGCTGTTTTATCACCTGGACCATCATCATCTGTTCTTAATAGAATCGCATAATCGCCTTCTCTTACCCTTTTAGCTTGATTTAAAAGAGTTGTTGCCATATACTCGGCAGAATCTTCATCCATTTTATGCTTTGTTTTTAATTCATCCGTTAAAAATATTATAAATTCCTCTGGAGATAATTGGTCTCGCTGTTTTTTATACTTTTCTTCAATTATATTATAATTTGTTGAATCATATTCCCTATCATAATATATTGGTTTGTCATTATCGTTTTGTAATGATTGAACTGAATAATATTTTTTAGAAATTATATAAGATGAACATTTATCAGACGCATTATCCTTTTCAATTATTGTTTTCATTCGGTCTTTATCTTTATTAAATACTTCTGATAGATTGCTTGGAAACATCAAATTTATATTTGAAAAAGCAATTGACGTATTATATAAGTTTCCGTAATCAGCAACCGTTATATCTTTTAAAAACTCGGAACCACTAATTGTCATTTTACTAGATTGTTCAAACCCATATAACTCCAATATCTCATTATTCATTTTTGAATAGTCTATTTTTGGAGCAATCATATCAAATAATGGATTAGAAAAATAATAAACATCTTTTTCTCTACGCCCTCTGCTCTGAAATTTTGTATATTTTAATGATGAAAATGCCATTCCATATTCTTTAAATCGAATATTATAGTCTTTTATTTTTTGATAAATAAAATTGTTTATTTCTTTATATTGCATATACGTTAAATCAATTGGGTAAATCATAAATGGTTCTAAATAATTTACAACATCGACTAAAGATAATCGCCCTTTTATGTATTTTTTAACAAGTTTAAACAATATACGGATTTTTGGTATAATGGTTCTTAAAAATATTTTATAAATATCTAGATTTGTTAGTTCAGATGGCTTTTCATATTCAGATAAATCTAATAAATATTGTTTTATATTGTCAACAAAGTTAGAATCGTCATACTCTATCTCATTATCTAAACCATCAATTGTTATTCTTGTAAGCGATGTTCTTTGTTTAAGTAATTCCCAATAATTTAAAAAATGAATATTTAAGTTGGCTTTAACTAACAAATTACTGCCAGGTAAGTTAACTTGCGAAAATCTAACTGTTGGTTCAGGAAGAGTAATTATTGAATTAATAGATATTGGATCGTTATTTGATACTTTAACACGCTGAGCAATCATTTTTGAACCTTTAAGATTTATTGCTTCTAATTTTTCTAATGCTAAATTATATTTTTGTATAACAAATCGTCTGTTAGTTACTTCAGATTTACCTACCACAGTAGAATATAAATCGCCTAAATTATCTACAATTGCGTTAATATCTGTCTCAACATTTCCTTCAATTATTATTCCATTTGGTTCGGAAAACGCGTCATTTGCGGAATCAGGATTAACTGAATAAAAAGGTGTCATATATTTATCAAATGGCTGAAATGTAAATCCGGCATATCTTGTTTGACTTTTGTTAGTTGATTCTCTATTAGCTTGTCTACTAATATATAATGATGATAATTCTAATAAATCTTCGTTTAAATCAAGGGTTTCATAATCATCATATCTTTTGAATTCAGCAGTTTTTTCTGATGGATATATTTTTTTAACATTTTTCGCAACCATCATAATCCAATACAACCTGTTCTTAAATTCTGCTAAATATTCGGCTAATGGTCTATCATCTGAAGTGCGTTTAATAATTCCTGTAATATTTTTATTTAAATCAAATGTTGATGATATTTCACGCAACTGTAAAAAACGCGTAATCATAATATGAATACTATTTAAAACGTTGTTAGTTCGTTTATAATTGGGAATTGTAGAAATCATTTCTTCTAATAAGTCACTTGTTTGTGTTTCAATATTATATCTATATTTATCCTTGTCAATATTAACTAATTCTTCAATCTTAACAACATCTCCAAATTCAATATCGTTCATATCAAAAAACATTCGCTGGATTTTTTCTTGAACTATTTTTCTAGGTATTTCTTCTACCTCTTTACCTTCTTCACCAAATTGTTCTAATTCCTGTTCTCTACCTTCTTCTACCTCGCCTTCTCTACCTTCTTCTACATCGCCTTCTCTACCTTCTTCTACATCGCCTTCTCTTACCTCTTTTCCTTTAATTGCTGGTCTTATTTCAAAAGTCTCAATGGGTAAATCTTCCGGTATTCCATGATAAGCAAAGTTGATAAATAATGTATCGTCATCTGTTGTTCGTATTTCAATCATATCTTCTTCAAGATTTGTGATTTTTCCTGTTATAACAGTAGGAATCTCTCCGCCAAAATAAATATTAACCCAAGTACTCGGCAATAAATCGTTTTGTCTAGCATATCCGCTTTCAGGATTACTACTAAGTATCTTTATTGATTTAATACTTCCGTCTCCAATTACTCCATCTGATGATATTTGTAATATGGTTTTTTCAAATGTTTCGCTATTAATTAATTTCATCTTTGTTGGGTCAATATATTCAATCAAAAACACATTATCATTAAGTATTTCATTAGTTGGGTCTGATATTAAAATAATATCTCCTAGGTTTAACAATATTTCATCTTTTTGAAGTTCCTCTTCTTCATCTTCTTCCTCTTCTTCTTCGTCTTTTTCTTCCTCTTCTTCCTCTTCTTCTTCTAAAACAATTTTAGGATTATCACTATCAATGTCAATCGCTTCTTTTTCTTCAACTTCTTTTATATTTTGTTCTGACATCTTATATTTATTGTAGAAATTTTTATAAATCATTACATCTCAAATTAATATTTTAATTACTATTAATTTAATTACAATTATTTGTGGCTTAAGTATATACAGAATTAATATAAAGACATTTCACAAATATTATATAATAAATATGAATAACAAAGTATTATATAATCTATCTAATATTCCTTTTGTTTCGCATGTTCTTGATATGGGTGAAGTTTTATTAACCGATGAAAATAAATATTTTACAGGACAACAATATTCTACTAAAGCAAATGAAAATTATTTGATATTAAAATATAACAAAGACTATCTTTGCCAAGATTTAACTAACACTTATGGGTTATTAAGATCTGTTGTGGTATCAGGTTCAAATGTTGTTTCTTTTGCTCCTCCAAAATCATTATCTGGAGAAAATTTTATGTTAAAATATCCAACTAAAACGGATAATATTTTTGCGGAAGAATTTGTTGAAGGAACAATGATTAATGTATTTTTCGACACGAATTATAAATGTTGGCAAATTGCTACACGCAATACAGTTGGCGCGGATGTGTCTTTTTATACATCATCAAAAACATTTAATCAAATGTTTAATGAGGCGTGTTCTTATAATAATTTAAGTGTTGAGACATTAAACCCAATATATTGTTATAGTTTTGTTTTACAACATCCTGAAAATAGAATTGTTGCTCCATTTAAACAACCTCAATTATATTTAGTTGGAGTTTATGAGATTAAACAGAATGGAAATGATGATGTTGTTGTTGTTGAACAAAATTTAACAGAAGTTAGGACTTTTGGAGAATGGCATTTAACAAGCATTAGATTTCCCGATAGATATGAATTTGCTAATTATACTGAATTAATTGATAAGTTCGCTTCCAGAAATACTCCATATAATGTAATGGGAATCGTTATTAAAAATACATTAACTGGCGAAAGAACTAAAATTAGAAATCCAATATATGAAGAGGTTAGACATTTAAGAGGTAATCAGCCAAAACTCCAATACCAATATTTATGTTTAAGACATTCTGGAAAATTGCCCGAATTTTTAAAGTATTATCCAGAAACAAAAAACAATATGTCGAAATTTAGAGAACAGGTTCATATGTTTACTGAGAATTTACATAAAAATTATATTGCTTGTTATGTGAAAAAGGAGAAACAACTCAAACTTTATCCTGAACAATATAGAACACATATGTATAAGCTTCACGAACACTTTATTGAAAATTTAAGGCCAAATGGATTATTCGTCACAAATACTGAAGTAATTAAATATG
>Ga0315293_10007542_pt1 | contig 10096 bp, 7 predicted proteins | sample YL17G13_20_MG_FD_203071 | JGI IMG/M metagenome (GOLD analysis project Ga0315293, IMG submission 203071) | Sediment microbial communities from Yellowstone Lake, YNP, Wyoming, USA - YL17G13_20 | ecosystem: Environmental > Aquatic > Freshwater > Lake > Sediment | place: USA: Wyoming | collected... | reverse complement strand
GCCATGTCCCAGGAGTAGTGCTCGTTGATGTCGCTGGCCTGCCTTCCGGGGACCCACAGGCCGTTCCTGACGATGCCGATGGCCTCTGACAGGGAGTAGGCGAAGCCATCGATGTCTACCTCCCGCTGGTCAGGGCCCCTCATCGGGCAGACCATGCCGTGGCCCAGCGAGGTCTCGGGCAGCGCACCGCGGTCCCCGATGACCGTCAGGAGGTTGGCCGACAGCGCCTCCATCTGGACGATGCAGCTGGTCTCCTCCCAGTAGCCCGGGTAGGCGTGGATGTGGGCCTTGGCCATGTGCCCCAGGACTGTCGCATGGGGAGTGGGGCCGTAGTAGGTGATCCGGGGGTCGAGGACGACGTCCTCGATGTCATCCATATTGGAGATATCTGGGTTGAAGTCGTTGAAGACCTGCAGCTCGAAGTCGTCATCGATGCGGTGGACGGCGGGGATGAGGATCTCCATCCCCCGGTCCTGAGTGGAGGCGTGGATGATCGTGATCGCGTCCACCTTGCCGTCGAACCGGGTGACGTCGTTGACCACCGGGTCGATGGCGTTGGGGATGACCACGAACTTGTCCGGGTCCACCTTGGTGGTGGCGATCATCTTCTCCCTGTGCCACTGCGAGGGGACGATGACGAAGGCCAGATCGGATACGAACAGCGGGTCCTTGAAGAGCATCTCCGCCTCAGGAGGCAGCTGGTAGAGCGGGTTGTGGATCCACAGGATGACCGGCTTGGTCTGCTGGTAGTAGTAGGACATCTCCCCGGGGATGATCAGCAGGCGGTAGTTGTCGAACTTGGGCAGGGTGGGCAGGATCTCGGCATTGACCCGCCGAGCCATGATCTCGGTTCCGCCATTGGCCATGCGGTTGAGGTGGAAGATCACATCAGCTCCTTGATCGCCTCGGGGGAGAACGCCACCCAGTTGGGGCAGCGGAAGAAGTCGTTGTCCGTGTACTGGAAGGCCGCCCAGTTGACCCCGTCCTGCCGCAGCCGGCCGACCTTGTAGCCGTAGCCCGAGAGGTAGTCCCAGAAGTCCTTGAGGACCACGTGGAGGTCACTGGTGGTGTAGCCGTACTCGAACTGGATGACCTCGATGCGGTTATGCACCAGCATCGAACTGAAGCCCTGGAGAACCTTCCAGTCCCAGCCCTCGGTGTCGATCTTGAGCAGGTGGATGAGATCGATGCCCCTGTTCCGGCAGTAGAAGTCCCCGGTGACCGTGGCCGCCTGATCGATGACCGGGGGGTAGATGAGGTCCCAGTAGGTGGTGTCCACGAGGGTGTTGACCCCCTCGTGTCCTGGGTACCTCTTGAAGGGGAAGGTCCCGCCCTTGTCCCCCAGCCCGAAGGCGTTGATCCGGAAGTCGTTGTCGCAGAACCTGTCGGACAGCCGCTGGTACATCGTCCCGGAGATCTCGAACAGGTGCCCCTCGATGGGCTGGGTGGCCACGGACTCCAGATAGCCAGACCAGTCGCCGCGGTTGGCCCCCACGTCGAAGAAGACGAAGGGGTCGGCGTCCTTTCTGAGGGACAGCCAGGAACGGATCAGCCCCTCCTCGCCTGAGTCAGCCAGCTCATAGGGGAAGTGACTATCAGGATCAAGGGGCATGGGCCGACCCTAGCCCACTCTCTACTGCGATGGTGGTTGACACTGCCAATGGATCTGGTACGTTCCTCCTACTGCACCAAGACCGGCACCTGCGAAGGCGTTGGAGCGAAGTCCGAAGGCCCCCGTGGTCGTAAGGCTCTGGGTGCGGCAGGCAAGGCGACCGGCCCTCGGGCACGAGTCAGGCCGAGGGACCGGGATCAGAACGAAAGGCTTCGGCCAATCGCTGGTCCCGATTCCTTTTGTGGCGTGACCTCCTCGGTAGCCTTGGGGTGGAGGTTCCTATGCCCGATCCGAGTGTCGCCCTCGTTGACTTCTACTCCAACCAGGGGACGACGTTTAGACGTCGCCTGTTCTACGGCTACAGCGCCCTGGCGCCGGCCGACATCACCTCGATCGCCGACATCGACGGCTACTACGACCTGACCGACTGCACCGCGGAGATGTTCATCCGCACCTGGGACAAGGCCACGATCATCGCCCGGCTGTCCACCGAGGACACCGACCCGGGGATCGTCCTCAACGCCGTCCAGGGGGCCATCGACCTGTGGGTCAGCGCCGCGGACACCGACCTGTGGGACCAGAAGAAGTACCGCCACGACCTCGAGCTGACCTACACCGATACCGGGGACGTCATCAAGAAGTGGAAGGGCACGATCTTCAACGACGACACGATGACGCGAGAGCTCGATGCCTGAGGTCGTCGCCGTACCCCTCCAGCAGGCCACCGATGTCTGGGTCATCCAGAACACCGACACCGACGTGCTGGTGGACGTCCCCACCCCACCGTGCGAGCTCATCGTCTCCCTGGCCACCGAGATCGTGGCCGTCATCGACACAGGCAAGGGCGATCCCGGCCCTATGGGGCCCGTAGGGCACTCAGTTGTTCCCTTTGCCAAGGATGGCCCCATCGAGGTTTCTGTGGGCTCACAGCCCTTCAGGTTCCCGTTTGACGCCACTGTGCTGGGCCTGTCGGCCTGCTTCCGGATCCCCAACACGACCACCGTGACCTTCGACCTCCATGTGGACGGGGTGACGGCCTTCCCCAACCAGGCGAACCGGCCTGACATACCCGGGGGAGACACGGATCTGCCCGAGATCACCCTTAATGTCCCAATTGTGAGTGGGAATCGGCTCACAATCGACGTGGATGACACTGGGGGTAGTTTTGATGGTGAGGACCTCATCGTCTTCGTCAGGTACGTCCAGGCGGTCTAGGAGCCCACATGACCACGGTGAACGGCAAGGAGATCCCACCGGGAGCTCAGGTACTGATTCTCATCCCCCAGGCCGATGGTGAGGTCACCAAGGCGGCCGATATTGCTGCCCAGGCAGCGGACCACAAGGAGTAGGCAATGGCAACACTCGGCACCTCGACCATCCTCAACAACGGCTGGTTGAACACCATCAAGAGCACGGGAACCTCCTACAACGTGGCCGGCGCCATCAGCGTCACCCTGCACACCGGCAACCCCGGTGCCACGGGCGCCAGCTACACCTCCACCCAGGGGGAGAAGCACGCGATCGTGTTCCTGAGCTCGACTCAGAGCGTGCTCACCCAGTCGGGCACCCCGACGTGGACCAACTGGACGGGCACCAACGGCGAGATCGTCTCCCATGTGGCGATCTGGGACACCTCTGGCACGGGCGGCAACATGCTCTGGAGCGCCCAGCTCTCGGCTCCCAAGACCATCAACACCGGCGACACCTTCACCCTGTCCTCCTCCTCCCTGACGATCGCCAGCGCCTCCAACTAGCGCAGGTTAAGCACCGGGCTGCCCACCCCGGTGTGAGGAGGGTGAGCCGTGGCAATCGCGCATAACGTCACCACGGTTGCCGCGAACTACTCGTCCACCGGCACGTCGGTGTTCATCAGATACCGAAAGGTTTGATCCCATGGCTGACAACCTGTCCGACGCTGCTGAGAACGCCCTCCTCGACCACCTGTTCGGGACGGCGAGTTACACCATCGCAACACCCATCAAGCTGGCGCTGTCCACCTCCGACGGCACCGACTCGACGGCGGGCACGGAGTGCACGGGCGGCTCGTATGCACGGCAGACGATCGCGTTCACGTCGGCCGCCTCCGGGTCGACCGGCAACACGGCGCTGATCACGTTCACGAACATGCCCGCCTGCACCGTCCACGGCATCGAAATCTACGACTCCACCGGCACCCCGAAGCGCCTGGCCTACGGCACCCTCGCCGCGGACAAGACGGTGACCGCCGGCGACACCCTGTCGTTCGCGATTGGTGCGATCACCCTCGCCCTGTCGTAGTCCGTTCGGTTCCGTCGATGGTGGGGTGGGAGGTGTAGGCGGTGGCGGTCACGTATCCGACGGTCAGGTCATCGTCGTCAGCCGTTGCTACAGCCACCGGACTCACCGCATCCCTCACCCTCCCCACCGAGGTTGAAGATGGGGATGTCGCGGTCATCTTCCTAGCGAAACTAGCTACCCCGACACCTCCCGCTCCAACTGGATGGTTCCGCTGGGACAGCACGGGCAGCGGAATGGCGTACCCGATTGGTTCAGCCGTTGGTGAAGGCAACTTCCTCTACTGGCATCCGTGTGATGGTACTGAGGGCGACTCGACGGTAGACATCACGTGGACGACGACATCATCCCTGTGGGCAGTCGGCGCAGTCATCGTGGCAGGAGCGCAACACGCCGCTCGTCCACAATGGCTTGGCTATGGTGAGCAGCAAGGCTCAGCCGGAATCATCACGATGGGCGCTTCTTTCAATGAGAACTATCCCCAGCCCTACAGTCTGGTCATTCGTGGCGCGGCTCACATGCTTGTGTCTGCGAGGGCGGCGGGTACTGTCACCGACTGGTCGGATGACAACGGCACCGAGGTTCTTGACGTACAGACACAGGTGGGCACTTCCCAGCAGATAGGGCTGTTCGTCTCGCAGACCGAGAATGGGGACACGGCGGTTGATCCGGTTGCGGGTGACTCCAACCAATTCCGCTACACCCAGACGCCACAAGTAGGTGCCGGAACTATGGCCGTCTACTTCACTCCGAAGGCCGCTCCGTACTGCATCTGGCCGTCTCCCGCTGGTGGAGCAGAGAGCGGCACGTCACTCGTCTTGACGATGCCAGACGATTGTCGAGAGAACGATATTGCGATACTCACTATCGGCAGGAATGGGACGGCGACGGGGACGACAGGACCGAATGGCTGGACATCGCTGTACACCGATACCGTCGTTCAATCCGCTTCCACGATGTCGTTGTTCTGGAAACGCCTCGACGGTTCCGAGGGTGGCACGAACATCACGACGACGTGGACGACGAGTGCCATCAATACGGGCAGCATAGGAGTCTTCCGAAACGTCAGCACGTCATGGAACGGGGGTTACGCCTACACCACCGCCACGTCGGGCACGGCTATCACCTACAGGTGGGGAACGTCGACAGTCGGCCATTCACTCTGGGTCAACTTCAACCATTACAGGTACACGTCAGCGAATTACGGCTGGGCTATATATGTAAACAAGAGTCTCAACATGGAGAAGCAGGAGACTGTCTCCACCTCCGCGCCCCTAAACAACATCCTCAACCATGTCTTCACCGAGGTAATGACTCGCCCCGGCTACTGGCCGGGTGCGGGGACGACTGCGGATCGCACCCATACAGCCAAGATCGGCTTTGCGAGTACGTCTGCTACTGCGGCCATCAATTTCTACTCCGACTTCCCCACCGAAGCCCGACTCACCGCACAATCCGTCCTCACCGCTGACGCACACCAGAACCCTGAGTACGGCACCGCTGCTCTCACCGCCACCTCCGCCCTCGTCGCCACCGCCGGCGTCGATACCGCCGTCCCCTCGCACGTCGCCTCCACGACGGGCCGCGCCACCGCGACCGGCACCACCGCCACGGTCGCGATCCCGGCCGGTGGCGCTGCCGGGGACCTGTGCCTGTTCTTCCTTCACAAGAACGGTGTCGTCGCCCTCAACGCGGGACCGTCGGGGTTCACCGAATTGGGCAGCCGGTTGGACAACACCACCACGTCTTCGACGAATGTCTACTACAAGATCATGACCGGAGCCGAGTCCGGTAACTTCACGGCGACGTGGACGACCGGTGTGCTGTGGTCTGCCGCTATGTCGATCTACCGCAACGTCGATCCGGGCAAGCCGTTCGACCAGACGACGACGACGACCGTCATGACGTCGGCGGGGTCGACGACGACGTTCCCGACCATGACCACCGTCAGTACGTCGACCCGGATACTGCGATTCCAGGGTATGCGCCGCTCCACCTCGTCCACGTCGGGCAGGACGGCGACACCGCCCACGAACTACACCGAACGGTTCGATATGTCGTCCCTGACGGCGACCGGCTACCACGTCGCAGTCGAATCGTCGGACTACGCCGAGACGGGCAACGTCGGAACGGAGACGTCGACACTCAGCGGATCCGCGACGTCGAACGCGTACACGATTGCCCTGCGTTCGGCGTGGACGTCCCGCGCCACCTCTGCCCTCACTGCTACGTCGGCCCTCGTCGCAACCGCCGACGTCGAAGGTGGTGGCTCCCCGCAGGGGAGTGCGGCCCTGACCGCGACATCGGCACTCGTGGCAACGGCCACCTACGGTCGATCCGCGACCTCTGCCCTCACGGTTACGCCCACCCCTGTGGCTTCGGGGATGCGCACCCAGTTCGGCACCACGAACGGCGTTGTCACGACTGTCCCCGCCGCTGCTGGGTTCGTCACCGATCTGGCATCTGCTACCCAGAGCGTCAGCACGGTCACGGCAGCAGCGGGAACCGTTACCCATGCCATCTGGTCCTCGGGTGCAACCCTGGCGTTGGATACCACCGAGGTTGCTGCCGGGTTCGTTACGTCGTTCCGCACATCACCTCTAACGGTTACGCCCACTCCTGCGGCTTCGGGGTTCGTCACCTCGTTCAGGACTGCCAGTCTGACCGTTGCTACGACCCAGACAGCCACTCCCCTGGCTATCACGGACAGCGCCTCTGCTGACCTGACCGTCACGCCTGTCCCCGTTGCCCTGCCACAGTTGATGTCCAAGAGCTCGGGTGCAACCCTGGCTTTGGATACCACTGAGGTCGCTGCCGGGTTCGTCACGTCATTCAGGACAGCCAGCCTTGTCGTCACCCCTGTGCCAGCGGCATCTGCTGCTGCCATCACCGACAGCGCTACAGCCAGTCTGACCATCGATCCCACTGAGGTAGCTGCTGGCTTCGTCACAAGTTTCCGCTCGGCAGATCACACCGTCGCTACCACACCAGCAGCGGCTGCCTCACCCATCACTGACACGGCATCGGCCAGCCTGACGGTCGATCCCACTGAGACTGCTGCAGGATTTGTCGCTTCGTTCCGCACGGCCAGCCTGGTCGTCACGCCTGTGCCAGCGGCGTCGGCTGGTGCTATCGGCGATGTGGCCAGCGCTGACCTGGTTGTCACCCACACCGAGGCCGCCGTTGGCTTCGTCACGGACACGGCCACGGCTGACCTCGTCGTCACTCCTGTCATTGCTGCTGTTGGCGACTCCTTTACGCCCACCAAGTCCGGTGATGCCACTCCGCTCATCGTCACCACCACCCAGGTTGCTGCGGGCTATGTCACCGACACGGCTACTGCAGACCACATCGTCACGACCACCCAGACGGCCAGCGCTGCTGCCATCACCGATACGGCCTCAGCGTCCATCACCCTCATCCCTGCCACGGTGGCCGCAGGAACGGTTGCCAAGTCCACCTCTGCCACCATTACGATCACCCCCACTGGGCTGGCAGCGGGGGAGGCAGCCAAGTCAGTAACCGCCGCGTGGACCGCCAGCAGCGCGACGGATGCAGCGGGCACCAAGTCGATCGGGGCTGCCACCACAGCCATCGTGTCCTTGGTGCCTGCTGCGGCTGGTTCTGTCAGCAAGAGCGCCTCGGCTGACCTTGTCGTCACGACCACCACATCAGCCTCGTCTGGGGCCATCTCGGACTCGGCTACGGCCAGCCACACCGTCACCACCACTCAGACGGCAGCCGGTACGGCAAGCAAGGCCGCCTCGGCTGACCTGATAACCACCACCACGCCGATCGCGGCCGGCACAGCGAGCAAGAGTGCTACTGCTGCCTTGACCGTTGCTCCTACGACGCTGGCAGCCCTGGGGGTCAACTTTGGCTACGCCACGGCCACCCTGAATGTGGGGACGACGCCACTGGCCGCGCTGGGTAGCGTGAGCAAGAGCGGAACAGCTGATCTGGTAGTCGCCCCCACCTCAACGGCTGTTCCGCTCGCTATCGCCGATGTCGCCACAGCCGACTGGACGGTCACCACCACCCCTGCTGCCGCTGGCGTAGCCAGCAAGAGCGCGACCGCCAGCCTGGTCGTAACCCCAGCCCCCCTTGCAGTTGCCGGGGCAAATGCAACCTCCGCAGGTGCTTCCCTTGCATTGTCGCCTGTCACAGCGGCAGCGAGCAGCGTCAGCAAGGCCACAACGGCTGACCTGAGCGTTGTTCCTAGCGGAACTGCTGCCCTGGGTGCTGTCAGCAAGGCAGCGGGTGCTGATCAGCTCGTCACCACCTCGAGCACGGCCGTTCCCCTAGCGATCACCGACTCGGCTACCGCCTCCTGGGTAGCCACGACTGTCGGGACGGCCGCTGGCGTAGCCAGCAAGAGCGCGTCAGCTGACCTGACCATCGCCCCCGTTGGCGCTGCTGCGCTGTCTGCCATCACTGACAGTGCCTCTGCTGGCCTCGTAGTGGCCCCTGTGGGCGCAGCAGCGAGCGTAGCCAGCAAGAGTGCCACCGCTGATCTCATCGTCTCCACGACCTCCACAGCGTCTTCTGGGGCCATCACTGACACAGCCTCTGCTGACCTGAGCGTTGTGCCTACGACGCTGGCTGTGGGCACTGTCGCCAAGTCTGCGACGGCCCATTACGAGATCCGTGGGCAGGAGGACGACGGCTATCGGACGGCTGCTGCCGGCCGTGGGCTGAGCTCGAGGACAGCCAGCCTCATCGTCACCACCAGTCCTGTGGCATCCCTGGGTGCGGTCAGCAAGGCCAGTGGCGCTGATCTGCTCGTTGTCCCTGTCGGGACTGCCACACCCCAGGCGATCGCGGACACGGCTACTGCGAGCGTTGCTGTCAGCACCAGCACCACGGCTGACAGCTGGGTGGCCAAGAGCTCCTCAGCCTCCTGGACCGTCACGACGACGACTGCTGCCGCGCCTGAGGGCTACGCGGTCGTCGAGCCTGTCGTGGTTACGCTGATCACCGCTGCTGCCCTGGGTGCTGTCTCTAAGAGCTCTACAGCCGATCTGGTCATCACCACAGCGCCTGAGGCTGCACCCCAGGCGATCGCTGACTCTGCCTCTGCTGATCTGACCCTCACGCCTGTCACAGCGGCAGCGAGCACAGCGAGCAAGTCGTCCACAGCCCTGGGGATAACTCTGGTCCCCATCGTGCTGGCCGCGAGTGAAGTGAGCAAGAGCGCCGCGGCATCTGCCACGACTGCCACGACCCCGGCTGCTTCGGGATCAGTGAGCTCGAGCTCGCCTACGGCACATGTCGTCACCACGACCACGCTGGCCGCTGGCGTCGTGAGCAAGAGCGCCTCTGCTGCGCTGGTCGTTGCGCCTACGACACTGGCATTTGGCTACGCCACGCAGATGGCCACAGCCGATGCGAGCGTGTCCACGCTCAGCAGCGCCTCAGGCGTGTGCCTCAAGAGCGCCTTTGCTGATCTGGTTGTCACGACCACGAGCACAGCAGTGCCCCTGGAGTTCGCTGACGAGGGCACAGCCGATGGGTTGGTCACCACCACTCAGACGGCCAATGGCTGGTCAAGCAAGAGCGCCACAGCCTCCTGGACGGTCACCACCACAGGCACCTCGAGGATCGAGGAGGAGGGGGCAGCAGAGGGCGCTGTCACCACGCTCACCACTGCCTCAGGCACAGTTTCCAAGTCCTCCACGGCCAGCCAGAGCGTGTCCGCCACGCCGCTGGCCGGCGCCACCCGCTCCCAGTTCGCCACAGCAGCGGGGACGACGTACGCCACGGGCAACGGCATCCCCTCACCCATCACCGACACCGATGGCTTCGCCTTTGGCGTGATTCCGCTCACCCAGGCTGCTGGCTCTGTCAGCAAGGCCTCGTACGCCGATGTCGTGGTGACCACGCAGGTTATGGCCACGGCCCTGAGGTACGCCTACGCCACTGCTGCCCTGCTGGTGGCCCAGGACCTTGCTGTTGAGGGCTCACGGGAGGCCGTGGCCACTGCTGAGCATCTGGCCACCCTCCTGACCGATGCGGGTGCCTGGTGCCTGAAGCTCGCTGAGGCTGGGCTCGAGGTCGATCCTGTCCCCTGGGCACAAGGATCGATCTACGAGGACTGGTTCGGTGAGGCGCACCAGGTCGTCACTGTGCTCACGGCAGCAGTTGGGCGGATGAAGACCAGAGAGCACTGGGGATTCCTGAGGCTCTAGTCAGCACTGAGAGGATGACTCC
>Ga0315293_10007541_pt1 | contig 10097 bp, 7 predicted proteins | sample YL17G13_20_MG_FD_203071 | JGI IMG/M metagenome (GOLD analysis project Ga0315293, IMG submission 203071) | Sediment microbial communities from Yellowstone Lake, YNP, Wyoming, USA - YL17G13_20 | ecosystem: Environmental > Aquatic > Freshwater > Lake > Sediment | place: USA: Wyoming | collected... | reverse complement strand
CAAGGGGCCGGGTTATAGCGCGATCCGACCTCGCCCCAAGGGCGTGAGAAAAAAAGAGGAGGGGACCGGAGTGGACCTGTAAGCCGGGTTCTGTCCCGGCCCGATTCGCATCGGGCCGGCGATGGCCATTTCTCTAGGAGGCCGATTGCTCGGCCCCTCAAGCGGTCTACCCGGAAGTCGATAGCGGGCCGGACCAGCCCGCGGGCACGACCGGAGGCTCAAGGCCACCGATCGACGCCCTGCTCCCTGTTTGACCTTGCTCCCGGTGGGGTTTGCCGAGCCAGGCCGGTCACCCGGCCTGCTGGTGAGCTCTTACCTCACCGTTTCACCCTTACCGCGCGGGCGCGAGGCCCGCGAGGCGGTCTACTCTCTGTTGCACTTTCCCTGGCCTCACGGCCGGTGGGCGTTACCCATCACCGCGTCCTTCGGAGCCCGGACTTTCCTCTCGCCGGGGTCCTTGGTGGGCCGATATGGCAGCCCTGGGAACCCCGACCAGCGGCCATCCCGTCCGCTCCAGTCCCCAACACATAACGATAAGCACCGCGATGAGGGATGGGAAGGGGGGGGAGAGTCGAGAGTCGAGAGTCGAGGGTCGAGGGTCGAGAGTGAAGAGTGAGAGGCGGAGGTTGTACGCGTCGCGCAATCGCGGCCGTTAAGCGATGAATCCCGCGGCGAAGCTGGTCCCTCACCCCTCGACTCTGGACTCTCTACTCTGGACTCTCGACTCTGGACTCTCGACTCTCGACCCTCGCCCCCTGCCAACTGTCCCGCCGCACCAGCTCCGCCTCGATGCCCGCCCGAACGGCTGATTTGTCCCTGCACCACTCTGGGGCAATGAGATACTCCAGCGGGGCGTCGCCGCAGAGCCGGTCCACCACGCACCCGGGCGGAATTGCTTCTAGGAAGTCCGCTGCGTATCCGATATATTCGTCGAGTCCCGACAGCCGGACCGCCCCTGCGGCCACCGCAGCGGCCAACGGAGTGTCCTTGACCGCGTAGAGGTTGTGGAGTTTGACGGAGTGGATGGGCAGGCGAGCCAGTTGGCGGGCGGTGGCAAGCATGTCTTCGCGCCCCTCGCCCGGTAACCCCAGGATCACGTGGACGCCTATGGCCAGGCCGCGGCGGTGGCTCCGCCCGACGGCGTCCAGAAACGCCGCGTAGTCGTGCCCCCGGTGGAGCCAGACAAGCGAACGATCGTGAGCACTTTGCAGCCCATACTCGACCACCAGCCAGGTGCGTTGGGCGATTTCGGCCAACAGGTCCAGGACCTCGTCGGGGACACAATCGGGCCGGGTGCCGATCGCCAGCCCGACGACCCGCGGATGGGCCAGCGCCTCCTCGTACAGCGCGCGGAGACGCTCGACCGGGGCGTAGGTGTTGGTGGCGGGCTGGAAATAGGCCACGAAGTGCTCCACCCCGTGCTGCCGGTGGAGGCGCCGGGCGCCATCGTCGAGCTGCTCGGTGATCGATCGGGGCGGCCCGCGCCGGCTGGGACTGAAGCTTCGGACGTTGCAGAAGATGCACCCGCCGGTGCCCGTCGGGCTCTGGGCGTTGGGACAGCCGAAGCGGCCGTCCACGCTGATCTTCCAGACCCGGCAGCCGAATTTGCGGCGGAAAAACCAGCTCAGGCGGTGGTATCGCAGGCCGGCGGCCCGCCAATCGGCGTTGCCCCGCCCTGGAGGGGGAAAATTGATTGACGCCAATGCAGTCTCCGCCTAGACTAATTAACGAGGGCACTCTTCATCTCGATCCTATGATTCCCCCGAACTCGTCGCAAGGGAACCAGAGAAACCACATGTACGGCGAACTGATCCCGCTCGGAGGCGGTGACCCGATCCCCTTACGGAAAGCGTCGCTGAAGGTCGGACGCCGCGAGAGTTGCGACGTCGTTCTGCGATTCTCGAACGTCTCGGCGGAACACTGTCAATTGACCTTGAACTGCGGCTACTGGTTCGTCAAGGATCTCAATAGCCGCAACGGCATCAAGGTCAACGGCGTCCGCGTCGGGGAGAAGCGGCTCGACCCGGGCGACACTTTGCGCGTCGCCAAACACAGCTACATGGTCCAGTACTCGCCGGTGGACAACGGCGCGGTCGGGGCCACTCCTCCTCCCGATGTGACGGCAGAGGACATCTTCAACAAGTCGCTGCTGGAACGGGCCGGACTGGCGAAGGTCCAGTTCGGCCGGGAGCCTTCGAAGCCCGATCACTTCGGGGACACCCGCTACGACATCACCAACGACGAGCCCGGCCAGGTCCGCAAACGACACGATGCAATATGAGGAGGACAGACATTCCTGTCTGTCAGAAGGACGGGGATTCCGACCCGTCGGACGTAAACACGAGGCGCTCGGAACCCACTTTGCATGGCACGCCGGCAGCGGAAGATTCGAGCCGAGTTTCGCAAGAATCGCACCGTCCGCACGCGACGCACCGACTGGACGGAGCAGTTTCACCAGGACGAATTGGGCGAGGACGGTCCCTCTCGCACCGAACGGATCAGCGGCAAAGGGGAATTGGCTCGTCGCCGCACCGTGACTGGCCAGTCCGTCTCGGGCGACGACGGGTCGACGTTCGGCGTGCGTTTGGACGTGGACGAAGCCGGGTGTCTGGCCGGCCGGGTCTTGAGCGTGCGCGGCCTGGCCAACGTGATCCAGGCCGAGGACGGGACCATTTACCGCTGCGCCACCCGGCGCCTGCTCAAGACGCTGAGCACCAATCAGCGGCACGTCGTGGTGGTCGGCGATCGGGTGCTCTTTCGGCCCGTGCCGGGGGCCAGCCAAAACGAGGGGGTCATCGAGCGGGTCGAGCCGCGCCGCGGCTGTATCTCGCGGACGAGCGGCGGGCGCCAGCACGTCCTGGTGGCCAACGTCCAACAGGTGCTCTTGGTGGTCAGCGTGGCCCAGCCGCGCCTGAAGCGCGAGCTGATCGACCGGGTGTTGGTCTCGGCCGAGAAGGGCCGCGCAGAGCCGATCCTCTGCATCAACAAGATCGACCTGGTGGACCCGGTCTCCCTGATGCCGCTGGCGGGCATCTACAGCCAGATGGGCTATCGGGTCCTCTTGCTCAGCGCGGCGACGGGTTTTGGGCTCTCGCGGATGCGCCAATCGCTGGCCGGCCGGCAGAGCGTGATCGTCGGGCAGAGCGGCGTGGGCAAGTCGTCGCTCTTGAATGCCCTGGATCCTTCGCTTCGCCTGGCGGTCGCCGCGGTCAGCAGCGAAAACGAGAAAGGCCGCCACACCACGACCAACGCGAGGCTGGTGCCGCTGTGCTTTGGCGGGTGCGTGGTCGATACCCCGGGGATGCGCCAGTTCCAGCTTTGGGACGTCATCCCGGAGGAGGTGGCCGGGTTTTTCCGCGACCTGCGCCCCTACGTGAGCCGCTGCAAGTTTCCCAGTTGCACCCACACCCACGAAACCGACTGCGCGATCAAGAACGCCGTGGCCGACGGCCGGCTGGACCAGCGACGCTACGAAACCTTTTGCCATCTGTTTGCCGGAGACGAGGGGTAGCTTCGGATTTCGAGTTTCTACCCACAGGTAGCGCATGTACACGCGGCGAACCTTGTCGCCTCGTGAAATGTCTTGAAGGAGGACTACTGGTTGCCAACCCGTACACCTGCTACGCTTAACGGCATGGGAGGAGCTGAACCGTCGTGATTGAGCTGACCCGTCTGGAGGGTGTCGTCAGTGAGGCAGCCGTGCTGGTGGCCGTCCTGCTGGACGACCAGCCCGTCTGCGGAGCGCCGCTGGAGGAATTGGCGGGGCTGGCCAAGACGGCCGGGGCCCGCGTCGTCGGGCAGCTCGCCCAGCGGCGCCGAGCGCCCGACGCAACCGCCTACATCGGCAAGGGCAAGGTCGAGGAGCTCAAGTTTCTCGTCGAAGACGCCGGCGCCGACGTGGTCCTCTTCGACAACGACCTGAGCCCCGGCCAGACCCGCAACCTGGAGAAGACGCTCGGGGTGAAGGTGCTGGACCGCACGGAGCTGATCCTCGACATCTTTGCCGGCCGGGCGCGGACCTACGAGGCCCGGCTCGCCGTTGAGCTGGCCCAGTTGGAATACTCGTTGCCGCGGCTGAAGCGGATGTGGACGCACCTTTCGCGGCAGAAGAAAGGGATCGGCCTGCGCGGTCCCGGCGAGAAGCAGCTCGAGTCCGACCGCCGCCTCGTGGAACGGCGGATCCACGATCTGCGGACCGAGGTGAAGACGATCCACCGCCGCCGCCAGCGCGAGGTCGCCACGCGCGGCGATCTGATGACCGTCTCCCTGGTCGGCTATACGAACGCCGGCAAGAGCACCTTGCTCAACGCATTGACCGGGGCCGACGTCCTCACTCAGGACGCCCTGTTTTCCACTCTCGATACCCGCACCCGGCGCTGGCAGCTTCCCGGCTGGGGTCCGGTCCTGTTGAGCGACACGGTCGGCTTCATCCGCAATCTGCCGCACCACCTGATCGCCAGCTTCCAGGCCACGCTGGAAGAGGCGCGGCAGGCCCACCTGCTTCTGCACGTGGCCGACGCCTCCAATCCCGCCGTGCTGGAGCAAATCAGCGCCGCCTACAAGGTGCTGGAAGAGATCGGCCTCCAAGCCAAGGACACCCTCCTCGTGCTGAACAAGATCGACGCCCTGGCCGACCGCGCCCGGCTGCAAGGGCTGCTGAGCCGCTACCCCAACGCCGTGCCGACGGCCGCCCGCTCGGGTACGGGTTTCGGTCCGCTGGCCGCGGCGGTCAGCGAGGCCCTCAGCCGTAGCTTCGTGGACGTGGACGTCGAGCTGGGGGCGGACAACGGCCGGCTGATGGCCTATCTCGCCGCCCACGGCGAGGTCCTGTCCAAGCAGTTCCGCGACTCGCGCGTGGTGGTCCACTGCCGCATTCCGCAGAAGCACCTGGGCCGCATCCACGGCGACGAGTGCGTGATCCGGCGCCGCGCCAACGGCGCCGACGCGGAGAGCGGAGAGTTGACGGCGATCGAAGAGGCGTAAGAAGAATGTGGGACAGCCGCCCCCGGCTGTCCTACGCTGCGAAAAGCCGAAGGCGGGCCGTGCCGGGCACAGCCGGGGGCGGCTGTGCCACAGGGAGCCTGTGCGTGGCCAGACGCGAGATCCGAGGCAAGACGGCACTGGTGACCGGAGCCACCAGCGGGATCGGCCGCGCGATCGCCGTCGAGCTGGCCCGGGCGGGCGCCAACCTCGTGCTCCTGGCCCGCCGCGAGGATCGGCTCCGCCGGCTCGTTGCCCAGATCGCCGCGATGGGGCGCGAGGCCGAAGCCGTGCCGGGCGACGTGACCGACCCGGCGACCCGGCAGCGTGCCGTCGAAGCTGCCGTTGCGCGGTTTGGCGGTCTGGAGATCCTGGTCAACAACGCCGGCGTCGGGGCGATCGGGCCGTTCGCAGAAGCCCATCCGGCACGGCTGCGCCGGATCATGGAGGTCAATTTCTTCGCCCCCGTCGAGCTCACCCGGTTGGCCCTGCCACTGCTTGGTCGGGCGAAGCACTCCATCGTGGTCAACGTCGGCTCGATCCTCGGCCATCGGGCCATCCCTTGCAGCAGCGAGTATTGCGCCAGCAAGTTCGCCCTGCGAGGCTTTAGCGAGGCGTTGCGAACGGAGCTTTCGCGCCACGGCATCGACGTCCTGCTGGTCAGCCCGGGCACCACGCGGAGCGAGTTCTTCCACCACCTCATCGAGAGCAAGGGCCGACCCAATTGGCGCAAGGTCGGGCAAGTCAGCGCCGAGTACGTTGCCCGGAAGACGGTGCAGGCCATCCGCCGCGGGGATCACGAGGTCATTCCGTCCGCCTTGGGCAAGGTGGTGTGGCTTGCCAACCGGCTTTTTCCCCGCCTGATGGATCGAGTGATGGGCAGATACGCGTGAACTGCCCGGATCGGTCAGCCCGCAAGTCGGCCGGTACTCGATGTATCAGGAAGAGGGGGGCTTCCCTCGACTGAGGTGCGGTGAGGCTCGCGATCAGTCTCGCTCCCGAGAATCGACAGGCCGGCGCCGGCATTTTCGCTATAACGAGCAACCTCTGCAAACTCGTTGTTCCCCGCACATTCCGGACAATCGTCACCTTTTGCTCAACACTCCCTTGCGCTAACCCCGATACGAGAATTACCGTGGCATACCACGCTTGGATCTTGTCTTTGGACGGGTCCCCGGTTTGGGGGGAAGCTTGTGGGAGTAGCCGTCATGATTGTTCGACCACGCCGCCGCCTGCAAGCGCCTGACTGTCAGCGCCAGCGGCCGGTCTGGCGGGGGGTCGGCAGACTGGTCGCGGCCCTCGGGCTGCTCGGCCTGTCTTCGGCGTGCTTAGGGGAAGAGGGGGTCGGTTTGACGCCTCAGCCGGATCGCGCCATGGTGGTCAGGATCCCCGGGGCTCGGATCGACGGCGACGCCGATGGCGTGCAGGCCCCTCCGCGGCCTCCGGTCAAGGAACAGGACGAACGCAAAGGCTGGCAACCCGGCGCACGGAGCCCGCGGCGCTATCTCGCCGCGCCCCAGCGGGATGGGCCCCCTTCGCGTGCGGTTCCGCCCACTGGGGTCCGCGGGCCCGCCTCTCTGGACTCGGTCCCCGCGCCTTCGGGCCCGGCGGTTGAACCCAGGCTCGACGGCGAATCGCGACCACCCGAGCGGCCGGGCAATGAGGGGCTCACCGAGGAGCCCCGGCCGGTCGGTCAGGAGGTACGCGAAGAGAAGCCACCCGCTGACCGCGTCCCCGAGCCTGCGTTGAGGGAGGACGCGCCGTCCGAAAACGGGCCTTCCGCGCAAGCTAAGCCCAGGCTTCGGTTGTTCGTCGACCAGCCGCCGGTCTGGCGAGTGCCGATCGGCGATGAACCGGCAGGCGATGAAGGGCCTTTGGCGCGTGGGGCGGCCGAGCCCGACGCGAGCCCCGGTGTTCCCGAAACTCGTACGCCGGTTGGCGATGACGACGCCGCACCGATCCGGCTGCGGGTTGGCCCGCCCGGTGTCGGGGAACTCCCGCGACCGCAAGTGTTCGCCGACGAGCCCGCTCCCCAGGACCCGCCTGCCCGGGAGTTGCCGGTCGCGGAGCCGCCCGTGCAAGACCTACCGGAAGAGAGCGCCGCGGCTGGGCAGCCGAGCCGCTCGATCGCCGAGAGAATCGAGATCGCGCGGGACGTCGGCACGCCTGAGGAGCCCGAAGGCGAAGATGCCCAGGCTACGGACGGTTCGCCGCCCGGCGAGGCGGTCTTGCAAGACGATGCGATGGTCGCCGGTCCGTCCAGCGTGGCCGCGGCCGATCCGCGGCCAACGGTCGACAAGCGAGGCCCGGTGGAGCTGAGACTGTCGCCCAGTCGTCAAACCGCCGCCTCGCCCCGGGAGACGATTCGAGTGTCCGTGGGTTCGCCGAGCGAATCGCCGGCCGTGGGGAAGTCTGCCGCCGGGGCGGCGTCCTCGCCTTCCTCTACGCCGGGACAGAAGCCGATCCACCTCTCGCTGAAATTCCCCGCCTCGAAGTCGGCCACGCCACCCGAGGCCCCGCGCGTCCGGAAAACCGGCCCGGCAGGAGCGGCCACCCCCAAGTCACCCTCGCCTGCCGCAACACCCGGTCGCCCGGGCGCGAAGCCGGTTATCATGGCGAAACTGGGAACCGGCGCGGGCTCTGCCGAGGGAACGTCACCCGCGTCCGGCGGAGCGCGGCTGAAGACCGCGGACAAGGCGGCAGGCTCTGCCCTGCGGCCGATTCGCCTGACGATCAAGGGGTCCAAGGTGATCTCTCAGTCGGGCGGAGAAGCGGCGCCCGAGAAAGCCCCGCCTGCGTCGTCCGGGCCCGAGAAGGACTCCAAGGGGAGCGGCTCCTCGGCCAAGGAAAAGTCCGCAGACGCCGGATCGGCGTCGTCGGACCGCGGTGGGCACACGGCCCGTGCGGCCGCCAGGCTCAACCAGTGGTCGCTCTTTGGCGCCAAGCCCGGCTCGCCGGCCACGTCTGAGGCCGGCTCGCCGAGACTCCTTGAGGCGTCGCGGCCATCCACGGCGTCGCTGCGCTGAGCGCGTCTCGTAGCACAGGCATCTTGCCTGTCTCGGATCGTAGCACAGGCATCTTGCCTGTCAGTAGCACGGGCATCTTGCCTCGCTCAGATTGCGGAACAGGCATCTTGCCTGTCTTATCCTGACACAGGCTGGAAGCCTGTGCTACTGGGAAGCCTGTGCTACTGGGAAGCCTGTGCTACTGGGAAGCCTGTGCTACTGGGGCGGGGGCCGCGTCCTCGATCTGCTTGGCCTAATGCTTGGGGATCTCTTCCACGGCCCGCATTCTTCCATCCCCCGGGCGCGTTTACAGCGACCAGCCCTCCCGATACTCGGAGCCGAGGGCCTTGTCGGCCTCGGGGTGGTTTGTGATCCTGCCGGCCAGCGGGTCGTAGTCCAGCGGCCCTTCGAACTGCGTGGCGACGTTGCCGAGCATGTTGAACTCGGTGAGCGGCCCGGCGTAGTCGTAACTGGCCCACGCCGGCTTGCCGCCCCGGCAGGCCGCAAGCCAGTCCTGCTCGTGGCCACGGGACGGCTCGACCTTCTCGGGCCGTTCCTTCTGAACGCCGGCGAATTTCTCCTCGGGCAGCATGGTGAAGGTGGCGTTGTGGGCCGTGGCGTAGATCTTCCCCTCGGTGCCGACGATCAGGCACCCGGCCCAATCGGCCCACTTCTTGGCCCCCTTGTCGCCCCAATCGAGGCCGCGCCCCAGGAGCCGCTCGAGCTGGTCGCGCATGCCCGGGGCGCTGCTCCCGTTGTGCCATGAGAACGGCAGCGGCCGCAGCTCGCCGCGGGCGGGGATCTCCCAGCGGACCTGTTCCCACCGCGGGAACGAGACGCGGTTGATCTCGCGGACCTTGGCCTCGACGCGGAGGACGGGCTTCGCACCGGCGCGCCAGAGCGAATCGACCTTCAGTGCCATGAAGGCCAGATTGGACGTGTGCGAGGCCCAGTTGCCGAGGTTGGCCGTGCCGAAGTCGCGCCACCCGTGCCACGCCAGCCACCGGGGATGGAACGGACGCTGCCGCGCCGGACCGAGCCACAGGTCCCAATCGAGATACGAAGGGACGGGCTCCTCGCCCTCCGGGGGCTTGGCAAGGCCGGCCCCGCCCTGGTCGTTCCACGCGTGGACCTCTTGGATCCGCCCGAGGGCGCCGTCGCGGATCAACTCCAGCGCACGCCGGAACGGGCCGCTGGCGGTGCCTTGGTTGCCCATCGAGGTGGCGACCTTGTGCTCCTGGGCCAGTTCCCGCAATCGGCGCGACTCGCGGACGGTCCGGGTGAGCGGCTTCTCGGTATAGACGTGCTTGCCCGCCCGCATGGCCGCGGCCGAGGCGACGGCATGGGTGTGGTCGGGCGTGGCCACGACGACCGCGTCGATCTGGCCGTGCATCTGGTCGAGCATCTTCCGGAAGTCGGCGTAGGGCTTTGCCTTGGGGAGATGCTTGAACGCGCCGGCGGCCCGCTCTTGGTTGACGTCGCAGAGGGCCACGACGTTTTCCATGGCCGGCATGGAGCCCACGAACGCCGACCCCCGGCCGCTGACGCCGACGATGGCGACGCTCAGCTTTCCGTTGGCCGGAGCGCCCCGGGCGGAGCCACTGTTGCGGAGGATGACGATCCCTCCTGCGCCGGCCAGAGCGCCGCGGAGCAAAACCCGCCGATTGAGTTGCCGACCCATCGCTGCGTTCTCCTTTCGGTCATCGCGGCCCGAATTCCCAGAGTGGCTGCGGACGCCGCAGCCGCGGCTAGCGCCCTCAGCACCGCCTCGTGGTCTTGGCGCGGTAGATGCCTGTCCTACTGGGTCTGGGCGATCCGGTCGGGCCCCGCGCGGCCGTTCCGCGGCAGGATTCCCTTCTCGTCCGGCACCTCGGGCAGGTCAACCTTGTCGCGGTAAAGCCCGGGGATCAAGACGGCTCTCTGGTCCTCCCGGAGTCCGGCGCGGATCACCGTGGTGATTCCATTGGTGGGGCCGAGGGACACTTCGTGCGCCGCAAAGCGGCCCCGGTCGAAACTGATGCAGTAAGGCTTCCGGCCGTGGCGCAGCACGGCTTGAGAGGGCATCTGCAACTGGCGCTCCAGGCGCTGGACGTGGATCGTCAGCTCGGCCGT
>Ga0315293_10007540_pt1 | contig 10097 bp, 8 predicted proteins | sample YL17G13_20_MG_FD_203071 | JGI IMG/M metagenome (GOLD analysis project Ga0315293, IMG submission 203071) | Sediment microbial communities from Yellowstone Lake, YNP, Wyoming, USA - YL17G13_20 | ecosystem: Environmental > Aquatic > Freshwater > Lake > Sediment | place: USA: Wyoming | collected... | reverse complement strand
GGGCAAACGATCCCCTAGATCTCATCCCTTGCCCTTTGCCCAGCCTGGCGTTTCCACTCGCGAAGCAACTCACCACAGTGCCCATCTGCAAGAGTTCATTCGAGAATTCCACTGGACCTGGCTCATCTTCATCCAGCGCATAGCCAGGTGGCATGTCAGACAACTGCAATACTATGCTCCTGGCTCGCAAGTTGTGCGGCGTTGGCGGTTCTTGTCTGCTGACATACGGAAAATACGCCTGCGGTGTCAACGTTCCATGTTCTGCCACACCTTTGCGTATCAAGCTGCCTGGCGCCGCTATCTCCCTCCCTGCGACTTGGCTGTTGATTCTGGCTAGGGCTACTCTTGCGATTGACAGCGCATTGCTGAACTTCACCTTGCCCGGTACACCTCCGTGTGACAGAAGTGCAGCCAGGTTGCCTTTACGGAAAACGATATCGCAGAGAGCCCAGTACTGATCCTCGCCGCAGTAGGCTGTTGTTTCGTCGCCCAGGGTGGGGCACGATACAGGCTCCCACGTGCTGTATCTGTTTTCCTTCTCCCACTGGATGTAGCTATGCGCCCCCTCTGACGTTTGGAACACTGTCGCGAGCTCATATATAGTGACCTCGTCCCCGGTACCATTGTACCAGACACGGTATCCATCAACGAGGCCCATCTGTACAACTTCCGCGATTTCCCACAGGAAATCCGCTGGGCCTGATGCTGCCTCGGCTAGCGTGTAGCCGGGCAAGTCGGACGGCTGCAGTACGATGCTTCTCGCGCTCAGATTGTGGGGCATTGGCAACTCTTGCCTGCAGACGAGTGGAAGATACGCCCACGGTGTCAGAGTTGCATTCACGGCGAAAGTAGCAGATGCTGAGCTGCCGGAGATTGCTATGAGGACACAGGCCGTCACAAATACAGCAACTGCGACGATGCCAACGACCCGCCCATTCCTTGGCTTCACCGCCCGCTTCCTTTCAGTGTATGTGTTCCTTGTGACCTAGCTGTCACCACAGACAAGCCAAAGGCAGACCAGTTCTCATGGGAGACATCACCAGATTCTGCACGCTCTCCAGAATCGGAGGATTCAATTGTCAATCTAAGGTCGCGTATCCTCTCAAGATTGCGCACTAGGAAGTTGTCCATGTCAATCACCTCGCGGCGAGCATGGTAGCCATTGAACAAAAACAGGACCGCCGGGATGAGCGCTACCAGCCATAGCCCTAACGTGCTCATATGAAACACGCACGCCGCCGCTATTGCCACGAAACAGGCACTCGCGGAATTGATGTTTATGATGTAGTGTTCCCACCTTCCACGCATCCAGTCTTGCACAAGTGGAGATGCTACGTCGCCAACAAAGCACTGTTCGCATTGTTCAGCTTCTGCATTGAAATTCCTGAAGTGATACTTCTTCCTGATGATTTCTTCTGCCTCATCACTCCAACCTGTTGAGAACCCCTTGGGTCTTCGGAGGACCAGAGCCAGAAGACGTGTGAAGAAGACGGCTATACTGGCGATAAAGAATCCCATCGCGAATATAGCCACATTGGCTGTCAAGAAAGCCACTACTGCTAGAGAAAGAGGGCCGGCCTGCACAAATGCATGAAGAGTTTGGTCATTCCACCAGGCAGGCTTTGGGTCCATGAAGAGTATTGCCAGAACCACTAAAGACACGAAGACAAATGGCGGTACAAGAAATCTTTGAGTTGCATGCTCTCGCATCTCTCATGCCTCCAATGATTATCGTTGGCGCGATGATACCTGACAGCGCGGCGGATAGGCCACCAGCGTGATACACTGCTTACGTGCCGAACCACCGGCCTGTTCCATCCACTGCTAGATCCCCTCCCCGCAAAAGCCCCTGCCTCAACCTTGACGGCGGGCGGGTTCTGCACTATTGTACGCTTGCCAGAGCAGCCCACCGCCTTGGTCATTGCCTCGGGCTGGCAGGAGCCGCGAGGCGTCTTTCATTGTGCGCTTACAGTATAGTGCAAGTTTGCGCAGAAGTCAATACTTGCTTTGCAACTTTAACGCAGTAAGGCCATCCCGGCTGGAATGACCGGAGCGGCTGCTGCGTTTGGCCCTCTGCATTAGACCGTCTACCTGGCTGCATCCAGTTTGGCCATCAACGCCAGGCTCTCACGTGCGGTCGGCCAGCCGCTCCACTGATTTGCCAGTTGCTTGATCCGGCGCGGATATGTACCAGCAATTCGTGAACGTCCATGATGTCCCTCCTGTTCGACATAGTGCCTCCGAGGCAACGGATTTCCTCAGAGGGTACTTGACTTCCAGGAGTCATGCCACCCCGCAGGAGGCTTCCAGGGCGGTACATCCTGGCCGCACATCGCTGGTACATTTTGGGTGAACAAGGCTGGCACATTTTGGGTGCAAGTTGCCGGTACAGTTTGGGTGAAAACACCTGGCACAATTTGGGTGATCAGACCGAGACTGCGTAATTGACGTTTGTAGACATCGTGTTCGGCCGCTTGTTGGTCCAGGACGCTGTCTTTATCGCTGATTTGGCGCGTTCTTGAGCAAGAAAGCCGCAAGCGGGCTAACCACCAAACGTCAATTACGCACTGTCGCATTGCGCACTCAACATGTGCCAGCCTTTTCACCCAAAAGGTTCTTCCGCGATCGTAGCGAAAGGTGAGAAGCCCTTACCAGAAAGCCGAGCAACAGGTACACTTCTGGCCCAGCCTGCCGGATTTTTCACCAGAAATGGCTCAATTGTGAGAGTGCCTTGGGCAGCTTCACGGAAAGCGCGGAAGAGCCCATTTTCGGCGAACATCACTGGTGCATTCTTGGTGAACATCGGGGTCCATTCGCGTCCACAGCGCTGCCCGTCACAGCGCTCCCCGCTTGTCCCCGATGTGCTCTCTGGCGCTCAGTATCTCGTCGGCCCCCCGCGACGGCGTGGCCTAGTGTGCCGCAGGTCATTCGTGCTTTGTGCCGTCGGGCATAGTCGCGCCCTTGAGTGATTTGACTTGATCGAGTTGTTTAGTGGTTACTTTCGCCTTGGTCAGGTCGGCTCCACTCAAGTCTGCTCCACTCAGGTTGGCTTCGTCCAATTCGGCTTCACTCAGGCAGGCTCCACGCAGATCAGCCCCTGTCAGATTGGCTCCATGCAACTTGGCTTTGAACAGATTTGCCCTGCACAAGTGAGTGCCGCGCAGATCGGCCACGATCAACTTGTCCTCGGTAGTCCTCAGGTCGGCTATACCCAGATCAGCCTCGTCCAAGTAAGCGCCGCGTAGATCGGCTCCTCTCAAGTTCGCCTGGTAAAGCCTAGCTTTGATTAGCTTTGCGCCATAGAGGTTTGCTTCTCGTAGGTTGGCCCTTTCTAGCCTGGCCCCACTCAGGTCGAGCCCAGTCAGGTCGGCACACGCCAGATTGGCTTGGTACAGGTCTATCCTGTTACCGCTCGCTCTAGCACTCTCTACCCAGGCCTGGATTTCGGCCCGCAGTATCCGATTGCCGCCAAATAGCTGCTGGCGGGCACTTTCTAGAAACTGCTTTTCCCTTTGACGCTTTTCGCTTCGCGTTCCCAGAAGATAGCTGACCAACGCAACTAACATCCCACCCGTCGCAACCAAAATGCCACCACATAGTGTATCACACAGTGTTTCGACAACACTCATTATTGCCCCTAGTAACTCCTCATGCACTTGCCTAATCTCCTTAGTTGGATAGACTGTCCACTGCCGCTCCTGCGCTCAGTTCTCACTCACCCACAGCACCGACCGCCGATCCCCGATGTGCTCACTGGCGCTCAGGATTCCACTCTCACTCAAACGGGCGCAACCTCGATGATCTGCCGCGTACAGCAACTGCCACTGGCAGCAGCAGCTACGCCAGCACACGCTCAAGAAAGTTGCTGTACTTGACAGCGGGCAGGGCCTTGATGGTACGAATGAGGGCCAGGCTGCCAAATCCTATCCAGATTGAAGCTTTTCCTAGCCCTCATCCCGCCTTCGCCTTTCCGCAAGACGTCGAGCCCCTGATGCTAACTGGTGTTCTGACTCCTTATGTAAGAAGCTTATTAGATCCTCCACGACTTCAATGCCTAACATCAACTCCTCCTCGGTTGGAGCCTCTCGATGATGTGCCGCATCATCGCCCATGAACTTAAGATTACGCAAGTTGTCAACAATGTCCTTCCTTACAAGGCTCCGTTCTGCCAGCGCATCCAGCTTCTTCTCGAGAGACCAGGTAGGTTTTCTATCCTCTATGCCCATGTCGACACAGATACCTTCTAGCAACGCCCTGAGACCCATAGTACAAACGGTTCTCAAGCCAGCATTGAAGCTCTCGATAACCTCGTGGTAGATAACCCTTAAGGACTGATTTCCGAATTGGTGGACTCTCTTCGGTCTCAGCCTTGCGCGAGGAGGATACAGGATTGAGATTCCCTCAGGCTCTTCGTCTTCGCCTGAAGCCATGCCCGCGTTGTCGTAATTCTCTTCAAGAGTGGCTGTACTACACAACTGACAAACCCAGAAGCGATACTCCCACCCTTCCCACCAAACTACGTCTTCAAATGGCGTACCCTCGTTCTGTAACTCATACTCTCGCCGAACCGAAGCCTCTTTCAGCTCATGATAGGTTTTCAGACCACAAGTATTACAGTACATCTTCTGAATCGTTCCCAGTCTCAGCGTGGGTTTCATTATGTACAGCCTCAATTCATATTGATCTAAGGGCCAGTCTCCAGATGGCTTGCCCGACGGCCCAGCGGATGGGCCAAGTGGAGCAGTCGTCAAAGCCCCTGACAACGGCACCCGCCTCAACTTTAACGGCGGACAGAGTGTGCCACGATTTGTGGCATTGGGGCGCGCTCACCGTCTTGATCATCGCTTCCGACTGTGCTGAGTCGGGAGGCAGTCTCTTATGAGCGTCCTTCCACTACGGCGATTTCCTCCTCCGTCAATCCGTACAACTCGTACACCCGCGCGTCAGCCTCCGCGTCTAGCCGCTTGATGGTGCTCAGGGCTCCGGTGGCGCAGACGAGGGCTTGTCCTAGGGAAAGCGTTTTGTCGGGGTGAAAACGATCATTCGTAGTTGCTGATCAGGATTTGCGGTGATGTACTGCTGCAGGGCTAAGGTAGGATCCTCTGGTAGCCCCAGCCAGCAGGGTATTCGGTCACTTCTTCTGTCTTCAATAGCAATACTCCAAGTTGCTGCCTGTTCTCCTGTGAGTATCCAGATCGTAGATCGGGGGTCTGCTTTGGGCAAGAAGGCCAACACCTGGTCAATTGTACCTGAAGCGACCATGCTATTCTTACCTCCAAAGTTGGGGATATCAACGAACCAGCCGGATACCAATTCCTTGTCCTAACATCTCTTGTTCGTTGTCGTACCAATCTCCGGTTAGTGTGATTTCAAGTTTCTTTGTGATCGCTTTTGCATTCGCTGCTGCTACTATGATGGTCAGGTGATATATTCCGAAGGGTAGTAGATGGCTCTGTGTGTAGGGTTGGACAAAGGTGTCTAGACTCAGAACGGTCTTGGCTGGAGATACATTGGGCCAGGTAGTATCCTCGCCGGGAACCCATGCTCTGTCTTCAGGGTTGAGAATGTGAGCCAAGTCACAATGCTTGTATGTGCCTGGCGAAATGGCTGGAAGGAATACCTCACGAAGGTGTGACCAAACTAAGTTCATGGGCAGGAAGGAACCCACCGGCTTGGGCGAGCCATCTGCTTGTTTCTTTGACAAGTGGGCTGCAAAGACCTCGACCGATTCCGCCTTCTGGCTCCCAGAGTTTTTCACTCTCAACCTGAAGTAGTACGTGTCTACTTCCTTCTCTCTTGGCCATTCTCTGGGGTCTCTCGGAGGCTGCACAGATGTTCCTCCCTCGAAGTAGCCACGAAGGCTATGGGCATAGCGCATCTTAGTCTTGTGACAATCGGGCGGACAAAGGTCAATGGAGATCTCAAGTTTAGGGCGCATAAACCAGGTACGCATTCTGTCCTGGAAGACTGCAATTGCGAGGGCAACTATAGCCGCCACCACGGCACCTATTGCCGTTATCAGGTTGATGATCTCGCCCCTACTCCACGGCACCGGCATCTCATCCTCCTCCAAGATAAAAACACCTACCTCAACCTTGACGGCGGGCGGGTTCTGCGCTATTGTACACTTACCAGGGCGCCCACCGCCTTGATCGCCGCCTCGGGCTAGCAAGAGCCGCGAGGCGTCTTTTATTGTGCGCTTACAGTATAGTGCAAGTTTGCGCAGAAGTCAATGCTCCACGGGGTTATTGCAGCAGATCAAGCACACCCCAACCGCTGTGTTTGCTCATAAGGAAGAGGCCCGGCTCGCAAAAGGCCGGGGCTTCCTGTGTAGAGCATTCTCTTTGTCCCCTGCCCCGGAAGAAGAGTGATTGGATCTGAGAGCCAATCCCCAAGAGATCTTCGAGCTTATGGAGACTCACCTCTGCCAGATAAAGAGGTAGACCCTTGTCTAAGTGACTCAGGCGGATTCCGGCGGTGCAACAACGGTATAGTCAACCACATCCTCGAAGATGCGATCGTATGCTCCGAGAAGGGCGACCTGCCGGACCTGATTATCCGCCTCCAACCATACGGAAAAAATGCGCTCAGGTGCTTCTGCAAATTGCTTGTAGGCATCCTCTGTCAGGGGCAGTGCGAACGTGATAGGTGCCCCCGGTAGCAATGACTCCAAAACAGATGAGGAAACGGCGAGTCGGATGTTGGATTCGGCTAATGGTTTCTCAAACAAAGCCGCTAGATCGAGAGGCGGTTCGGGTTGAAGGGGAGGGTACTGCAAGTGCCACGTGGGATTCCAGCGAATGGCCTCAAGGATCTCCTTAATGTGTAGGCGTATCTGCCCCGTCAGGACATCTATGTCAACCCGGCCTACCAGCAGTGTAGCCTCGGGCGAATCAGGTCGCATACCGTTAATGAGTCGTAGCCGAAAGGGTGGAGGGCCAACTCGTTCGAGTCTCGACAGCCAATAGTCGGTAGCATCCCGATACTCGATCTTCTTCGAGCCATCCAGTATTCGTGCCAGCCATTCCCGCTGGATGTTCGCGGTGAGGGTATTGAGCTCCTGCATCTAGCACCTCGTGGGCGCGGTGATTTTACGATTTGCGCCTGACGGCGCAAGGGTTGAGCCATGCGAAGTTGGAAGGTTGTCCTGCTACGTACCGGCTTTCACCCTTGAAATCCGTTCTTCCATCCGCGATTTGCGCTGAATGGTTGCCTTTTTACTGGTCAAATTGTATAGCTCACCCCATTTGTCATGAAGTTCTGACCTATCAAAATCCATAACACGCTCATCAGGTATCAACATTCCATTGAATTGGAAGACCGCTATTTGCTGACCATTTGAGACAAGGTAACATGCTGGTAGCAATTCTTGAGCATAGGATTTGGCCTGACCAATATGGTCAGCGCTGATACCCTTATCACTTTTCTTGGCTTCAACTAACAAGAGCACACTTTCTCTTGTTCTACGTGCCCCGTTAAACACCACAAAATCGGCTTCTGTTCTAGATTTCTTCACCCCTTTGAACATTTCAACTGGATAACCGATGACAATATCATCGTACTCATAACCCAGCTTTTCTAGCAGTGGAGCAATAAAATAGGCTTCAACTTCCCGCTCACTTTCATAGTTTCGGGTTTGCATCATTTCAAACCATTCTGCGGACGGCCACTCCGAAGGAGTTATAGGTGGGGCTGACTCTTCTATCGGCGGTAACAGCTTTGGGGTAAGTATGATCCAATCAGAGTCCTTCTCTCGGCCCAATGTCGCCCCGGATCTTACCGCGATTCTGAGACCTTGACTATCAATAATACTCGCAATTCTTTCGACAACCGTCGGATGTCGCGCTTTAACGTTGAAAAGACCCCAGAATCATAAATGATTTTCTGCCCCCGTAAGGGGGGGAGAGTGCGTCATTTGAATTACGCAGACTCTCGTCGGTAGAGCCCTTAACAAATTGGCCGTTTGGTGGCAAACTTCTCTCATCTCCATTCCGCTTGAGAGGGAGGTATGGATGCCACGACTGGCGCAGCAAGTGGACAGTGATGGCGAGCACGTCTGGCTCACCATGGATGGGCAAAGGCTGGTACCCTTGCGCATCGGCGATCAGGAGGGACTGAAGACCGCCACGACCTGGCTGGTGGACGGTCAGGTGGTCGGCGCTGTAGAGGCGGCGGCGGTGCGAGGTGTCACGCCACGCGCCGTGGAAGCGCATCAGGCTACCTACGCCACGACGGGGGATAGCGCCGCTTTGGTGGATCGGCGGCACTTCAGTGCGGGACAGCAAACGGCGTACCGGATGGGGTCCCACAAGCCAGGCCTGGTACGCCAGGCCACGCTGAACCTGCTGCAAGGCCAGCGGAACAGCGGGCGGCGTCTGGCCGAGCAGTTGGGCGAGGTCGTAGATGACCGCACCGTGGACCGCCATCTCCACGCGATGGGCTGGCGGACGGCGGAGGCAGCCGGGCTGCGCGAGGAGGTGGCGGCCTATGTGGAGGCAGAGCGGCAACGGGCCTACTGGGCGGGCGTAGCAGGAGTGCCGTTGGAGACGGTGCTGACCGGCGGCAGTCCACGCGAGTGGCAGGGCCCGCAGTGTGGGTGGGTGGGGGTGGCGCTGGGGATCGTCCACCTGACGCTCAACGGTACGTGGGAGAGCCTGAAGCGCCTGACCGTCATGCCTGTGCCGGTGTTGAGCCAGTGGCCGGCGTTGCGCGTATGGTACGTCCTGCTGGTCTACCTGCTGGCGAGCGCAGGGGCGCGTGTGAGCCAGGCCAAGCACTTCGCCTGGCAGCAGGTGCAAGGGTTGTTGAGCGGTTGTCGGCGCTTGTCGGCCACCAGTCTGCGTGGCTGGCTGGTGGCGGTGGCGCAGAGGGCGCAGCAGGGCGTGAGTGTGTGCCGCTCGGACGGGCAGGAGGAGACCATCACCTGCCTGCAAGACTACCAAGAGGAAGCCGTGGCCCAACGGGTGCGGCGTGGGCTGATCCGGGGGCGGGCCATCTACCTGGACGACTACGTCAATGCCATCTTCCGCCGGGAGCCGATTGCACGGGCGAAGCACGGGACGCGCTACGTGGTCTGCAAAGCCTTTCGTCGCCACCTGGCCCAGGATGTGGACACCGGTCACGCCGTGACCTGCCCGCTGGGGCCATCGGACGTCACCCCGCTGGCGGTGCTGGAGCAAGTCATCACCTCGATCAACGGTGGACTGGAGCGCGTCTGCTCCGGCCGGCAGGTGGGGCTGGTCATCGCCGACCGCTGGTGGAGCGTCAAGGCCGTCATCGGCTGGGCCTTGCGGGGCGGGCTGAAGTTGCTGACGTGGGGGAAGAACATCAAGACGATGCGGCAGGCCTTGGCAGGGGTGAGTGAGGAGGAGCTCAAACAGCACCCGGTCACGGTCGAGGTACGGGATGAGGCCACCGGGCAGACGGTGGAACAGCTCACGGGCTATCGTCTCGACACCGAGTTGTCCATCTACGAACAGGAGCCGCCGATCCGGTGTGTGGTGGAGTGGGACGGTCAGGCTGGGAGCAAGAAGCGGGCGCGACTGGTGATCGGGGTAGGGCCGGACGAGATGGACGAGGGCGCGGTGGTCGACGGGCTGCGCTTCCGGCAGCGGGTGGAGATTCTGCTGAAACAGCTGCAACGCCGCGTCCACTGGCCCGCGTTTGGCGGTGGAGAGGCCCACCTGCGGCCCAGGGGATTCGAGCGGCCGGACGAACACGAGCATCGGCGATGGTGGAGGAACCGGCGTCAGGTGACCACACGCCGGGCCAATGACCAGGCCAAGCTGCGGGAGGTGGAGCGGGAGTTGGAAGACCTGCATCAGGGCGTGTCGCCCACCAACGGGCTGGGGTTGGGCATCCAAGACCTGAAGAGGTTGGCCAAAGAGCTGCGGCACCGCATCCGCCGCTCTACAGCACGCCTGGAAGAGCTGGACAGCTTGCTGGATTGGGCCGAGGGCAAGCGCCCGCACCCGCAGGAGGAAGCGGTGGCTGAACTGGATCTGACACGCGAGTCTATCCTGACCCAACTGAAACTGGAGGTCTTCACCGCACAGGAAACGTTGGTGGATGACTTCATCGAACGAGCCCTCAAGCCG
>Ga0315293_10007539_pt1 | contig 10097 bp, 14 predicted proteins | sample YL17G13_20_MG_FD_203071 | JGI IMG/M metagenome (GOLD analysis project Ga0315293, IMG submission 203071) | Sediment microbial communities from Yellowstone Lake, YNP, Wyoming, USA - YL17G13_20 | ecosystem: Environmental > Aquatic > Freshwater > Lake > Sediment | place: USA: Wyoming | collected... | reverse complement strand
CCCCCAAAAAATAATTCCTCTTGACATTCCAGTATTACACCATATAATGTAACTTCTTCATGGAGGATTTGTCATGAGCAAGAGAAAAGGGTCGAGAGCGCGCGCCTGTTGTCCGCCGAAGCCCGCGCTGGAGGACCGCGCGCTCATCACTCCCCACCAGGCCGGGAAGCTCATGGGCCTGTTCAAAGTTCTGGCCAATGACACGCGCCTGCGACTGCTGCACGTACTGGTGCGCTCCGGCGAGATGTGCGTGACAGACCTTGCAACCGCACTGGGAATGAAACCGCAGGCCGTGTCCAACCAGCTCCAGCGGCTCGTAGATCGGGGCATTCTCGGGGCTACCCGTAGCGGCCAGAATATCCATTACCGCATCGTGGACTGTTGTGTGCCCAGCCTCCTTGATAGAGGGCTATGTCTCATTGAAGACGGGAAGGAGACAAGACGATGAACGCGGACGAGAAGACGCCCTGTTGCGGGCCGTCGGAGAAACTACATGCCGACGGTTGTCCATCAACAGCGAGTTCCGAATGCGCGACAACACCATGCGCGAGCCAGGGTTGTTGTGCTCCTGCCGTGAGTTCGACAAGCCGCTGGAAGACGTTGCTTTTTCTTCTCGTCATGGGCGCGGCCGTGGCGGTGTTGGGGCATGGCTTGGTCAAGAGGTCCGGCGAGACAACAGACGCAGGCCGACCGCCGTTTTTCACGGGTGCGCCCGCAAAGGACCCAGCCAATACCGCCCCCGCCGTGTGTGGCCTGACGCTGGACTCGCTCGCCTCGCTTAACAGCATGGCAGCGGACAAGGAGGCCGTCTTCATCCTTCTTCCCGGTGAAGACCGCGAGAGTGTAGAAGCGGCATCGAGGAAGGTTGAGGCGGCGGTAATCAAGATTCGTTCCAAGGGCAAGAGGGTAGCCGCTTTCACGCTTGAGAAGATCGCTACCGATCACGCACGGCTGGTCGAGCAACTGTCCATTACATCATTCCCCTGCGTAGTCGCCCTGGGAAGGGGATGCGGATCGAGTGTGGTAACGGGCGAGATGACCGAGGCAAAGCTGCTCCAGGCGTTCGTGGCGGCATCTGCGCCGTCGTCTTCCTGCGGGACGACAAGCTGCGATCCATCGGGCTGCAAGTAACGGAGGGAGGCGAGACAGTTGCAGGAATGGATACGTGAAACCCTCAATGCCTCGGAATTCGGCCTGGCTGTGTTGCCCGCCGCGTTCCTCATGGGGCTGTTGGCCTCGGTAACGTCCTGCTGTACCCCGGCCGTGCTGGGCGTGATGGCCGGGTACTCCGGCTCGGGGAACAACAACGGACGGCGCGCAAATTTCCTGGTCGGCACTTGTTTCCTGATCGGGACTATTGTAGCCGTGGCAGCCCTCGGCGCGGTCGCCGGTTTATCGGGCCAAGTCGCTGGCACCGTCCTTGGACGTTACTGGAAGGCCTTCGCCGGACTCCTGGCCATTCTTTTTGGGCTCGTGGCGCTCAACCTCGTGCCGTTCAGGCTGCCGAAGGTGGACATTGCGAAGCGTACCGCGCCGAAAGGACTTCTCGGTGCGTCGATCTTCGGATTTGCCGTAGGAGGCACGAGCATAGCTTGCGCCGCTGGCTGCAATCCGCTGATAGCCGTGCCCCTTGGAGTGGCGGTTCTTCAGGGGGATTTGCTGGGAGGCACCGTGCTGCTGGTTGCCGTCGCCGTTGGCTACGGCCTGCCCTTCGCGGCTGTCGTCGTGGGTCTGCGGACCGGCTTCGGGAAGATGAAGAGCGCCTCGGACCGAGCGGCCTCCGTCGTCAAGATTGTTGCCGGGATAACTCTGATCGCCGCGGGATTCTACATGCTGGCAACGGTATAGGTGGTTTCGGGAGAGACGACATGCCTGATGGTCCTCGCTGGGTCACTGGCCGTGTGGATACACCGGTCGGCCAAGTACAGCAGGTAGCGACAATCCTTGGGTGGGCGGACCACCTGGGCGCGCTCATGGTGCGGCTCAACATCCGGCGCATGCATTACGCCGTGGAGCCGGGCTTGTATGCGGTCGGGAACCCGTGTTCAGATTCGCCGGTGCTTGTCTCGGCGAACTACAAGCTGTCTTTCGACCGCCTGCGGCAGGAGCTCGGCGGGATCGACGCATGGGTAATGGTCTTGGACACCAAGGGAATCAACGTCTGGTGCGCGGCAGGGAAAGGGACGTTCGGTACGGACGAGATTGTCCACAGAATCGAGGCCACGGGGATCGGCAGAGTCGTCACCCACCGGACGCTCGTTCTGCCTCAGCTCAGCGCCCCCGGCGTGGCGGCCCACGAGGTGAAGAAGCAAAGCGGTTTCCGCGTGGTCTACGGCCCCGTGTATGCAAGAGATATTCGCCGCTTCCTCGAGAACGGGATGCGGGCCACCCCGGATATGCGGCGGATTCGCTTCGGGCTCTACGCACGCCTTGCTCTGGTGCCCGTGGAGCTCACGCAGGAGGGCCGGTACGCTCTCCTGCTGGCGGCGGGCTTGGTCCTCCTGGCGGGACTGAGCCGCGACGGTTACGCCTCTGGGCTTGCTCTGGAACACGGCGGCCGGGCTGCCTTGCTCGTGCTTATTGCTTTCTTCGGTGGAGGGTTGCTTGCGCCGATCCTGTTGCCGTGGCTTCCAGGCCGGGCGTTCTCTATCAAGGGAGCTGTGGTCGGTTTTGCTCTGGCCTGCGCCACGATCCTGCCGGGACGGTGGGACACGAATGGAATCGGCGGTTGGTTGGAAGTAGCGGCCTGGTTCCTGATGATGCCGACTATTGCCGCGTTCATGGCAATGAACTTCACCGGCGCTTCGACGTACACATCTCTATCAGGCGTGAAGAAGGAGATGCGCTTCGCGGTGCCTATGCAAATTGTGGCGGGGTCTGTGGGGCTCGGCTTGTGGGTGACGGCAAGGTTTTTTCACTGACGCCAAGCGTAAGAAGGAGCGGAAGGATGTCCAGATACCTTGTGGGAGTAACGACGCTCAACCTTAATACTGAGAAATGCATCGGCTGCGGGATGTGCGCGACAGTATGCCCGCATGCGGTGTTCCTGGTTGAGAACGGGAAGGCGCGCGTGGAAGACCGCGATGCCTGCATGGAATGCGGCGCATGCGCAAGGAACTGCCCGGTCGATGCCATTCAAGTGAGAGCGGGTGTCGGCTGCGCCGCAGGCGTAATCCGTGGCGTTCTCGGCACGCGTGGGGACTGCTGTTGCGAAAGCTCGGACTCATGCACATGGCGATAGTCGCAATACGACCAATTGGCCGCCATAAGCGGTTCGACATCACCGCCTTTCCGCGTAAACAATCTGGTTCGGCGGGCTGACTGGCGCGACGGCGTCCCAGTCGAGAAGGAGTTCTGCGGCCGGGCCGACGTCCGTACAGCCCTTTACATGCCCACGCTGACGGCCATCCGCATCAATCCCGTGCTCCGCGCCTTTTACCAACGCCTCCGCGCCGCCGGCAAGACTGCCAAGATGGCCCTGACCGCCTGCATGCGGAAACTGCTCGTCACCCTCAACGCCATCCTGAGGAGCCAATGCCCATGGCAACCCCAACACGCTTGACCCCCAACACAGTCGCTGCCCTGAGCGAGCGCAGCGAGTCGAACGGGTCCCTTCGTCCCTCCGTCCCTTGCCCGCGTAATCTGCGCAATCTGCGTAATCTGCGTAAGTCCGTCCCGGAGCCTGCCCTGCCTGCCCCGAGCGCAGTCGAGGGGAGCGAGCGCAGCGAGTCGAACGGGTCCCCCCCAGCTCCCTAATCCCTATTCCCTCGCTTCTTGTCTGTTCCCCCAGACTTCCCTTTGCGCTCTTCGCGTCCTTTGCGGTTAACGGCTGTTGTTTTTGCCGTTCCTTTAAATAGGCTCACTTTTCGTCCCTTCTCCTAAGTCATTTTGCAAAAACGCGACTTACATCAATTTAGAGCGCGCGGAAATCCCGAAAAAAACCGAAAAAAGACGTAAAAAGCCGGTGTAAAATCGAAAAAAGTATCAAAAAGTCGAAAGTGTTTCCTTTACCCATCTTAACATTTCGACCCCTCAACCGCCCTGGCGCTACCGCCAGGGCCGCCTCACCCCCAAAAAACCCTCCAAAACCCTCTTTTGGAGCCATTTTCGGACCCCTTTCGCACGTAAGTTGTTCTCGTTTTGCGCGACTTATGCGCGACTTACGCGCGGCAGAGCCTGCCCTGCCTGCCCCGAGCGCAGCCGAGGGGAGCGAGCGCAGCGAGTCGAACGGGTTCACTCCGCACTCTGCCTGCCATAGCCTTGGCGAGCCTACTCCGCCGAAGCAGCCGCGTCGGCTGCGAAGGCTGGAAGGCGGGTCCGCGTTCCGCACTTATCTCCCCCCCGCATCCATGAAAGCCTTGCCCGCCCCGCGGAACCCGCTTATAATCGCCCTCCTGTCTGCCCGCCGTAGCCCGACGTAGCCTTGGCGAAGTCGGGGCGAAGGCGGGTTCCTCGAACGAGGAGTACCCGTGGCCCTGTTGCCCCTGGCGAACATTCTGACCCGCAAGGTCCGAACCACGATCACCGTCCTGGCGATCGGCGTCGGTGTCGCCCTGTTTCTGGTGCTGACGGGCCTCACGAGCATGCTCAGGGAGATCGCCGACCGGACCACCCGCGTCGATGCCCACCTGATGGTCTGGCCCGCCTCCGACCAGGTCGTCGTCAGCGGCGGGTTGCCCGCCGACAAGGTTGAAAAGGACCTCCGGTCCATCCCCGGCGTCACCCGCGCCGTCCCCGTCCTGCGGTGGCCGTTCAAGATGGCCGGCCGCATCCAGAACGTCTATGGCATCCGGCCCGAGGACTGGCCGTTCTTCGCCCGGCCCGGCGCCTTAGTCGAAGGCCGGCCGCTCGAGGGCGGCTGGGAGATGGTCATCGACTCGCGCCTGGCCGCCGCCGGAGACTTCCACGTCGGCCAGACCGTCGAACGATGGGGCCACACCTTCCGCATCGTCGGCATCGCCCGCGAAGGCGTCGCCGGCCGCGTCTTCATGCCCATCGACACCGTCAGCCTCGCCCTCCAACAGGCCGACCGGCGTGCCTCCTTCTTTTACGTCCGCGCCGCCGACCCGACCCGCATCGCCGATCTCCGCCGCCAAATCGCCGACCGCGGCCTGAGCGTCTTTACGATGGATGAGTTCTACAGCGTCCTCGCCTCCAGTTTCGTGGACATGGACCTCGTCATCGGCGCCGTGGTCTTCGTGGCGGCCTTCGTCTGTTTTCTGGTCGTCCTCCTGACGATCTACACGATGGTGCTCGAACGGACGCGCGAAATCGGCATCCTCAAAGGCATCGGCGCCTCGCGGACCCAGGTGTTCGGCCTCGTGATGGCCGAGGCGGGCCTGATCCTGGCGGCCGGCATCCTCGTCGGGTTCGTCATGACCTTCGCCGGACGCATCTTAATCCTCCGCCTCCAGCCGCTCTGGACCATCGAGATTCCCGCGATGCGGTTCGCCTATGCCGCCGGGCTGGCCGCCGTCGGCACGCTGCTCGGCGCCCTCAGGCCCGCCTTCCGCGCCGCCAACCAGGACCCCGTGGAGAGTCTGCGCTACGAATAATCGAATCGCCCGATTCGTCTAAGGCTACGAGATGGAAACCATCCTGGAAACCCGCGGACTGACGAAAGTGTACCGCGCCGACGGTGTGGCGACGCCGGCGCTCGGCGGCGTGAACCTCGCCGTCCGAAAAGGCGAGTTCGTCTCCATCATGGGACCGAGCGGCTGCGGCAAAAGCACGCTCCTCTATCTCCTCGGGCTCCTCGACACGCCGACCGACGGCACCGTCCTCCTCGCCGGAACCGACACCCGAGGCCTCGGCGACGGCGACCGCACACGTCTCCGACGCCGACACATCGGCTACGTTTTCCAGGGATTCAATCTCCTGCCGACGCTTTCGGCGGAAGCCAACGTGGCCCTGACGCTCAAGTTGCGGCACCGACCGGTCGGAGACGCTCCGCGCCGGATGCTCGCGGCCGTCGGCCTCGAAGACAAACGCCGACGCCGGCCCAGCCAACTCAGCGTCGGCGAACAGCAGCGCATCGCCATCGCCCGCGCTCTCGTCACGCAACCGGCGGTGCTCCTGGCCGACGAGCCCACCGGCAACCTCGACTCCGAAACCTCCGACCGGATATTGGACCTCGTGGCCCGGTTCCACCGCGACCTCGGCCAGACGATCGTTCTGATTACCCACAACCAGCAGGTGGCCGACCGGGCCGACCGCCTCGTGAGGATGCGCGATGGCCGACTCATCATCTCCTGATGCAACCGACGGCCGCCAGCCGTCAGGCCATCCCGACCTGTCGGGACCTGCCGTGCCAGGGGTCGAACTCCGGCTCCTCCGGCACGAGTCCATCAGCCTCCGCGCCTGGTTCCTTTTCTTTTTCACTCTGATGGCCGTCCTCCTGGCCGCCTGGTGGTTTTCAGGACGCGGAAGCGCCGTCGCCGCCATGGCCTTCTTCTTCGGGTACCTGAGCGTCGCCTGCACCTTTTTCCCCGTTCCCACATCGTGGGTCATCCTGTGGGCGGCGGCCCCGGCGGCCGGCGGCGGGCTCGGCCTGCCCCCCCTTCTGGTCGCCACCGTCGGCGCCGTCGCCACCGCTATCGCCAACATGCACGATTACTATCTCGTGACGTTCCTTTACCGTTACGAGCGCATCCGTCGCGTCCGCGCCACGTCTCTCTACCGCCGCTTCGCCGGCTGGTACAACCGGGCGCCGTTCGGCACGCTCGCCGCTGCATCCTTCCTGCCGATTCCGGTCGATTTCGTCCGCCTCCTGGCCATCAGTGAAGGATATAATCGTTTCAAGTTCGCCCTCGGCTCCCTGGTGGGCCGATGGCCGCGATACCTGGCGTTCGCCATCCTGGCGGACCGGTTTCAACTGGGTTGGCAATGGATCCTCGGCATCGCCGGCGCGACGGTGGTCCTCGGCCTGTGGCGAGGTCTGCCGCCGCTCGTTCAAAAACTGGCCGAGGCGATCCGCGCCCGCCGCGGCGCCAAACAGGAGAAAATCTCCGCATGAAAATGAAACAGACACTAACGATGCTCCTGCTGATGTGGAGCGGCCTCCTGGCCGTCACGTACGCCGGCGAACCGAACACCGAAACCGAAAAGACGGCGCCACAAGCGCCTTCCCCGGCGCCCGAGGTCATCGAAGTGCTCGATAAGATGGATGCGGCGGGCAAAGACGTCCGAACCGTCCAATCCCAATTCGATTACGAATTGAACCAGACGCTCTACGAGGACGTCCAGAAACGTCACGGGAACCTGTCCTACCAAACTCCGAACCTTCTGCGATTCGAATTCACCGACAAGCCCCGCGAAACCTTCATCTTCGACGGCCGCACCCTCTACCACAAAAAAGAGGCGACGAAACAACTCATCCTCTGGGAACTGCGCCGGCCCCAGGACCCCCCGGTCGAATCGTTCGAACTCGGCAAGACGCCTTTCCCCCTGCCTTTCGGTCAGCGAAAAGAGTCGGTCCTGAAGTCCTTTACCGTGAGCCGCGATGCCGAAGCGGAAACCGCCGACAAGGAAAAACGAAGCGTGCTCGTGCTCGTGCCGAAACCCGATACGAACCTGGCCCGCGACTACACGCGAATCCTCCTTTGGGTGGACATGACCTCCTGCCTGCCGACCCGCGCGCGCCTCTTCGACACGAGCGAAAACATCACGACCGTGGATTTCCATCACATTGAGATCAATAAAGACGTGAATCCAAAGGACTTCGGGTGTCCCGAAATGCCCGGCGACTGGGAAGTCATCGCCCACCCGAAAGAGGAAGGCGAAAAAGAGTCGACGGCACAGCCGTAACCACGTTCTGCGTAAGGACTTATCTCGCTTCGCCCGGCGCCCGCCAACCCTTCAGCCCCGCGCGAATCGCCTCGGCTTGCTGCTTCAGAATCTCGGCGTCGGCCGACTTCGCAGGCCAGCGGAATCCCAGGCCGTCTCCCGGCCACCGCGGAATCAGATGAACGTGCAGATGCGGAACCACCTGCCCGGCGCTCCGCCCGTTGTTCTGGAGAACGTTCACGCCGTCCGACTTCAGCGCCGCCTTGACGGCCGCCGCCAGCGCCGGGAGTTGCCTGCCCAGATGCGCCGACTCCTCCGGCGGCATCTCCATGATCGAACCATAATGCTTCTTGGGAATCAGAAGCGTATGGCCCGGCGAGATGGGCTGGATGTCCATAAACACCAGGCACACGTCGTCCTCATGGACCCGCGTGCAGGGGATCTGGCCGGCGGCAATCTTGCAGAAAATGCAATCGGACATGACCGTTCCCTCCGCCACACGCTGCGCATAAAAAAGCGCGCCCGCACCGTCGAGGTCGGGCGCGCCCGATTACTTCTTTTCTTTGCCCTTCTTCTTCGGCTTTTCCTTCTCGCGTTTTTCCACAAGTTCAAGCCGGCACAGCGGCGCCGCATCGCCGATGCGGCATGTGGCCAATTTAATCAGGCGCGTATATCCTCCCGGCCGTTCGGCAAACCGTGGAGCCACATCTTCAAACAACTTCTTCGCCGCCGCCTCGTTCCCCAGCCGCGAGGCCACCCGCCGCCGGGCATCCAGCGTTCCGCGCTTCGCCGCCGTAATCAACCGCTCCGTAAACCGGCGAGCCTCCTTGGCCTTGGGAACCGTCGTGGTAATGGCTTCGTGCTCCACGAGCGCCGCCGCCAACTGTCTGAGCGTCGCCATCCGATGGCTCTTCGTGCGTCCCAGTTTCCGTCCCTGCTTCAGATGCCGCATGATTAACTGCTCCCTCCACCGCCGCCGGTCGTGACACCTTCCAGGTCCATCCCCAGCGAAAGCCCGAGGTCGGCAAGTTTCCGCTTTGTTTCCCGAAGGCTCGTCCTGCCGAACGACCGGAAGCCCATCATGTCCTTCTCCGTCAGACGCACCAACTGGCCGACGGTCACGATGTTTTCCGCCTCCAGACAATTGGCGGCCCGCAGCGACAACTCCAGCGCGCTGATCGGCATCGCCAGTTTGCGCTCCAACTCCGAAACGTATTCCTCGGCGCCCACCGCCTCTTCCGCCACCGGTTCCACCTCCGCCCCAAGTTCCTCGCCGGGCTGGAAGTACTCGACAAACGGATTGAGATGCTTGCGCAGAATCTTGGCGGCTTCCACAAGCGCCATCTCCGGCGACACCGTCCCGTTCGTCCAAATCTCCATAATCAGCCGGTCGTAATTCGTCCGGTGACCCACTCGCGTGTCCTCCGTCCGATACCGAACGCGAACCACCGGAGAAAAGTGGCTGTCGACCGGAATGCAACCGATCTCCTGGTCCCCTGGCGGCGTGTTTTCCTCAGCCGTCACGTAGCCGCGCCCTTTCGCCACCCGCAACTCCATGCGGAAGTTCATGTCCTTCGAAAGGGTCGCGATCCGGTGATCCTTGTTGACGATCTCCACGTTGGCATCCGGCAGGATGCCGGCCGCCGTCACCGGACCCGCCGTCTTCGCTTCCAACGTCACCACGCGCGGCTCATTGCCCTCCAGGCGAACCACCAGCCCCTTGACGTTCAGGATGACGTCCGTCACGTCCTCCATCACGCCGTCAACGCTGGAGAATTCGTGCAGGACCCTCTCCATCTTGACGCCCGTGACGGCGGCGCCCTCGAGGCTCGACAGGAGAATCCGCCTCAGGCTGTTTCCGATTGTCACCCCGAAGCCTCGCTCGAACGGCTCGGCCGTAAATTGGCCGTACGTCGGCGTCGCGGTCGCGGCGTCCAGAACCGCGCGCGTGGGCAATTCGAGGCCCTTCCATCTGATCCGCATCACGTTCGTTGCCTCCTCGCCTATGCGTTAACGGCTGCAGAATTCGACGATCAATTGTTCGTTCAACGGAATCGAGACGTCTTCCCGCGACGGCAGCACCTTCACCTCGCCCCGGAAATTGGCCGGATCCGCCGCCAGCCACGCCGGAATCACCCGACCTTCTTCCTCCGCAATCCACGACTGAACCAGATTGCGGCTCGTCCGGCGGTTGCGAATCTCGATGACATCGCCCGCCTTCACCTTCAGGCTCGGCACGTTGGTCATCTTCCCGTTCAGGAGCACGTGGCCGTAGGACACCAGTTGCCGCGCCGCCCTTCGGCTCGTTGCAA
>Ga0315293_10007538_pt1 | contig 10097 bp, 8 predicted proteins | sample YL17G13_20_MG_FD_203071 | JGI IMG/M metagenome (GOLD analysis project Ga0315293, IMG submission 203071) | Sediment microbial communities from Yellowstone Lake, YNP, Wyoming, USA - YL17G13_20 | ecosystem: Environmental > Aquatic > Freshwater > Lake > Sediment | place: USA: Wyoming | collected... | reverse complement strand
GCCGATGGCATGATCTTCTCTCCTTCGCAGAAACGCTAGTCCCGGCTGGGGCGTATTGTCATCGTTGCCCCCGTGCGGCCGCGGGAAACCCGCTCAGTCACCTCATGGACGTCCATAGCGACCCGGGCCCGAACCGGCCTCAACGGTCTCCGCGGATGACGGGAGCCGTGGAGTTGGAGTAGGGAGCGGCTGGGGTTCGTTGGTCCCAGTTGTGACCGGCGGCGTTGCGCCGCGGCACTGTCCGCAAACGCTTGACGTCGTCACCGTGCGGGGGTAGACCGCCCCCATACGAGGCTCCTGAGAGGTGCAGCGCTGCACGTGGGAGGCTGTGATCCGCTATCTTGCGGGGTGGAGCCAGAATGCCGACTGGCCCGGGAGGATAGGCGGCGGCAGCGGCGCGATCCTGCTGTCGATCGGCATGTCGGTGCTCTTCGTGGTCCTCGCAGGGATCATGGTCTTCCTCGTCCCGCAGCGGGGCCTGCGCCGGGTGCTGGAGAGCGGCGCCCCCGCGCAGGCCACGGTGGTGAGCGTCAAGGAGACCGGCGCTCAGAGCTGGGGACTCAAGGGCACGCGTCACCAGGTGTCGTGTGAGCTCGAGGTGTGCCCCTCTGACGGGTCACCGTACCGCGCCCGGACGACCCAGTTCGTGAGCGCCGCGGTCGAAGGCGCCCTGCAGCCCGGGGCGACGGTCGCGATCCGTTACGACCCGGCCAAGCCGAGGCGGGTGGCCATTGAAGGGCCCATCGCTCCCGCAGTGGGATAGGCCGGCCTGGCGGGAGCCAGGGAATCCGCCAAACGCACGGGGTCCCAGACGCCGCCAGACCGGAGGGCGCCTGCTCGCCCTTGTCGACGAGGCCCAGGAGAGCCAAGTGGGCGAGGGTACAATGAAACCTTCCTCATCTGCTCCCGCGCGCCCGGCGGAACCGAAGAAGGGACATCATGGAGACCAAGAGGTTCATCTACCACCAAGAGGGCGAGCTGTTTGTGGGCCGGCTGGAAGAGTACCCGGACTACCGCACACAGGGCGAGACCCAAGAAACCTACAGTGAGCTCACCTCGGGGCAGATCCCTTGCGTGCACAAGGTTGGTGAGTTGAGCGTCGCGTGAAGCGCTCCGAACTCATCCGGTCCTTGGGCCCGTCGACCAAGGTCAGCCAGCCGGCGCCTCGGCACCGGGAGATCGCGGGCACGCTGGCGAAGCACATTCTCAAGATGCTGCAATAGGGCGCACCTCGCGTCCCCTCCGTGGGCACCTCATGCTGGGATGCCTGTCACCATGGTGGTGGAAGGCCGCACAGGCGCACACGGCGATAGCGAAGGTCGTGCTCGAAGCGTGGGCGGCAGGCGGTCATGTGGGCTGCCCGGTCGCCGATCAGCGCCGCGAACCAGCTGGGCCTTGCCGGAGCGCCCCTACGAACAAAGGCACTCAAGCGCCGTTGCCGTGGTTGTCGGCTCACCGAGACGCCGTCGCGACTGCGTCCACGCTACAGATGCGGACGGCAATGCCCAGGCGAAGGCCGGCGCCACAGGTCGGTGCGGACCTACCTGACCACCACGAGCGCTTCCGTCGCCGCGGCCAGACCGTCGCCGTCACCGGCCATGCCACGCCGCGGCACGGGAGCCAGCATGCGCGCTTCGCCGAGCTCGGCCGCCCAGACGTCGTGCGTCGCGCAGGCGGCGGGGTCGTCTGTGAGGAGCGCGGGGTCGCGATGTCGCTCGAGGCCGTCGCCGCGCTGCCCAGACGGTCGCGCGCTCGATCAGGCGCTCGGCCTCGCTGAGACGTTCTGGTGAAGGGTGAGCCACGAGCGGCAACGTAGCAGAGGCCGAGCGCCGTGCCGCGGGAGTCGCCCTTGGCTACGGCCAACAGTGGCTCTCGACCCGCCATTGGATGTATAAGGAGTGCGGAGGCCGCACATGGAGGGAACGTGGGGTGCGGTCGCGGCCCGAAGGGGGTCCAATGGCGCACGACGTGTTCATCAGCTACGCGTCCAAGGACAAGATCGTCGCCGACGCCGTGTGTGCCGCGCTCGAGGCCGGCCACATCCGCTGCTACATCGCTCCCCGCGACGTCCTCCCCGGTCAACGCTACGCCCACGCACTCGTCGACGCGATCCACGCCGCCAAGGTGTTCGTGCTCGTCTTCTCGGCGGCATCCAACGCCTCGCTCCAGGTGGAGCGCGAGGTCGATCGAGCCGTATCGTGCGGACTGCCGGTCTTGCCCCTGCGCGTCGAGGACGTGATGCCGTGCGACTGGCTCGAGTACTACCTCGCCGGCCAGCACTGGCTCGACGCCGTAACGCCGCCGCTTGCGGACCATCTCGCCCGTCTCTCCGAGGCGATCACCGTCCTCCTGCAGCCGCCGGCCAAAGGTGCGCATTCCCTGCTCAAGGATGAGTGGCGGGAGTTCAAGCCGGAGGCCGCCAGGCCGCCGGTCGCCCCTTCGCCGGTCACCGAGAAGCCGCCAGAGGTCGTCAAACCACCAGTCGCTCCGACGCCGGTCGTCCCTCCGCCCGTCACCGAGAAGCCGCCCGAGGCCGTCAAACCACCAGTCGCTCCGACGCCGGTCGCCCCTCCGCCGGTCACCGAGAAGCCGCCAGAGGTCGTCAAACCACCAGTCGCTCCGACGCCGGTCGTCCCTCCGCCGGTCACCGAGAAGCCGCCCGAGGCCGTCAGGCCGCCGGTCGTCCCTCCGCCCGTCACCGAGAAGCCGCCCGAGGCCGTCAGGCCGCCGGTCGCTCCGCCGCCGGTCGCCCCTCCGCCCGTCGCCGCGAAGCCGCCCGAGGCCGTCAAACCGCCGGTCGCCCCTCCGCCCGTCACCCGCACGCCGCCGACGGTCGTCAGGCCGCCGGCCGCGTCGAGGCCTGCTCCCGCCGCGCCTGCTCCCGCCGCGCCGCCGCCAGGCTCGGTCGCAGCGCCCAAGCCGATCACGACGGCCAAGCACGCGGCCAAGCCGGGAAGGCGACCGGCTCTGATCGCGGCCGCGGTTGTGGGCGCCTCGTGGCTCGTCGTCCTGATCGCCGTCGAGCTGCTGGTCCGCTAGGCGCGCTGCGCGGCCCGGGGCGAGCCGCTCGCGCTGCGCCACGCCAGCACGACGACGACCAGGTCCACGGCCACGGCGAGGGCGACCCAGAGGGGGCTGCGGAACGGGTCGAAGAACGCCAGTGCCAGCACGACGGCCGCACCCAGGCCCGCGAGCATCCCCACCACGACCTTCCACACGACGGCGGCGTTGCGACGAGGCCTCGCGGCCAGGGCGCCGACCAGCACGTAGGCCTGGAACGAGAAGAGCAGGGCGCCGCCCGCCAGGACGAGCCACTTGAGCCACTGGCTCTCGTCATCGGCCAAGGCGCTCAGGCGGTCAAGGTTCGCCTGGGCGGCGCGTTCTAGCGTCGGCGATTCGGCCGATGCTTTCACCTCATTGAGAAGGGCCGCCGCGGCGCCCCTGTCGCCGCGCTCGGCGTCGACGAGGGCTCGGCCCATCCGCGCGTAGTCGTTCGCGGCGGCCTGGGTCGAGCGGGCGAAGTCCTCGGCGGCCCCCGCGAGATCGCCGTCGGCCAGCTTCGCCATGCCGCGTTGGTAGTAGGCCGCCGCCAGGTTCACCCTGAGCGCTGCGGCAGTCTCGCCGTCCGCGGACGCCGCCCGCTTGAGCATCGGCAGGCCGGCAGCGAAGTCGCCAAGAGCGCACAATGTGCAGGCCAGCCCGATTCGTGCCGAGACTGTGGACGCGACCTTGAGGGAGCGCTCGAACGCCGACTTCGCGTCCGCGAAGCGTCCTTCACGGGCGGCGATCAGGCCGAGGTTGTAGTACGCGGCCGCCTGCACGCGCTGGGCGGCCGCCGTCTTGCCGCCGCTCTGAGCACGTTCCGTGGGTGGCTTCGCGCGAGCGAGGTCGTCCTGGAAGATGTACGCCGCGCCGATGTTGAGGTCGGCACCCCGGTAGAGCGCGTTGAGGCGAAGGACCTTCTGCAGCAGCGGCAGAGCGTCGCGGTAGTCGCCCGCCATCATGTGGCAAACGGCCAGGTTGTTGAGGGCGTCGGTGTCCGACGGGTCGAGCTTGACCGCCTCCTGGAACAGAGCCTTCGCCTTGTCGACATCCCCGCGGGCGAGCGCCTCACAGCCCAGGTTGTACGGGTGCTCCGTCACGGCCAGAGCCGGTCCGGCCGTCCCGGCGAGCGTAGCGACGACGGCCAGCAAAAGAAGGACCGCCGGCAGCTTCCCCCTGAGTGTGATGGTGGTGGTCGGCATGTCGCGTCTCCGCCCGGCCGCCTACAGCGGCTCCACCTGGCAGGGGCAGTTGTTCACGCAACCGCAGAAGTCGCCGACGCAGGAGCACGTGTCGCCGACACAGGCGCACGTGTCGCTGACGCATGAGCACCCCCCGCCGCCGGGCGCGGTGTGTGCCACGCAGCTGCAGGTCGCGACGACCTCGCAGGTGCAGACGAGGTTGCAGGTGCACACCAGATCGCAGGTGCACAGGGTGCCTCCGAAGGCATCGTGGCCGGTGAGCTGCGTCGTGGTGGCGTGGGTGAGCGTCGTCTTTCCGGGCTTGGTGGTCTTCTTGAACACCTTCTTCGGCTGGGGCACCCGGCGGCGGGGGTCCTGAGGCGCGACGAACACCGCAGGATCGTCGTAGACGTACTCGGGCCGGGGAGCGGTCCAGCCGAGCACTTCGGGCGCCTCGCTCGACGCCGGCGCGGCCCCCAAGGTGTCGTCGGGCGGGCTTTCTCCGGCACGGTCGTAGGCCCACGCGACGGGTGCGTCGCCCTCGTAGATCGAGAGCTGCGGCGGCTCGTAGCGCCCGTCGTCGCCGCCGTCGGCGCCCTGCTTCGACAGGTCGTGCCGTTCGTCGTCGGGCACTAGGCCACCCCTCGATCGGCCGTTTCCACCTCGCGCGATCGCGGCGCAGCCGGGGATGCAGACTGCTCACCGTCGACGGACGTCGCTGTGGGCCCTCGTAGCACGTGCTCCTCGAGCTGATCCAGCGTGAGGCACCGGTTGATCTCGCAGCGCGCGATGACCGCGTCGTCGGCGCCGGGGTACAGTCGCTTCGACGGGCAGTCCCCGGCGCAGTGGTACTTGGCGAAGCAGTGCGCGCAGCGCGGGGCATCGTGGACCGTCAGCTGGCGCAGGGCTGCGAGGCGCGCTTCGTCGAACACAAACGACCCGCTGGCGGCCTCGTGGGACCCGTAGATGAACGTCTCGGCGCGTGGATCGTGGCGGCCGGTGACCTCGTAGCAGGCGGTGAGATCGCCCTCGGTGGTGACGTTGAAGCTGGGCGTGCTGGCCTGGCAGAAGGACGACGTCAACGACGACTGCCGGGCGCCGGAGTAGGCGACCTTGACATCTCGCCGGCGGGCGTAGTCGCGACAGGCGCGCACGACCTCGACGAACCGCCCGGGGTCGGGCGGCCGCAGGCCGCCACCCACAGAGCGGCCGCACACGAACAGCGGCTCGAGGTGGACGTGGCTCAGGGCGTGGTTGTCGACGAGGTGACAGACGGTCGCGTAGGCGTGCTCGATCGACTCCGACGTGCACGTGAGGCGGGCGCCGACAGAGCAGGCGCCGCCGGACAGGCGTTCGAGGGTGCGCTCGACGGCGGCCGACGAAGGGCCGCCGCCGGCGAGCGGTCGCAGACGATCCTGGACCGCCGCAGGCCCGTCGATCGAGACCACCACGGACGTCATCGCGGCCGCCAGGTAGTCACGCATGCTCTCGCTCATGACGCCGTTGGTGGCCACGCCGACGCTGAGCTCCAGGCCTTCGTCGTCGCAGCGGCGACGGGCATGGTCCACGCAGCGTCTCAGGACGGCGGCGGCCAGGGTCGGCTCCCCGCCGCCATGGAACGTCACGCTCGCCTTGCCGGCCCCGCTCTCCGCGGCGTTGCGCACGATGAGCTCGATCGCGTCCAGAGCGATGCGCTCGTCGAGGTAGCGCGGCTGCTCGCCGCCTGAGGCGTAGCAGTACAGACACCGCAGGTTGCAGTCGGTGGTGAGGAAGAGTGTGCAGGCGACAGGGCGCAGCGCGCCGTCGGCCGGCCCGCGGCCGAGCCGGTGAGCTTCGTGCGTCTCGCCGCCGCGCCGTTCTTCGGGCTGGCCCTCGACGCTCGGGCGGATCAGGTCGAGCTCGAGCAGGAGCTCGATGAGCTCGCGGCTGCCCGCCGAGGGCGTGACGTCGCGCTCGGCAGCGATGTCGGCCATCACGGCGAGCGCCCCGCCGTTGACCAGCATGCTGGTCTCGCACAGCGGGGCGTAGACGATGTGGTGCTCCCCGCGGGGCAGGGCGAAGACCTCGGTGGTGAGGCGGTAGGTCGTCATGTGTGCGCTCCGCTCACCGTTGGTCAGCCGGCGGGGTCGAAGACGAGGCCTATCTGCATCATGGACCCCAGAAAGGTCAGCGTGTCGGCGCGCGCAGCGACCGGCGGGAGGCCATAGGCAGCGCCCAACTGCGCCGCAAGATCGTCCGCCGAGCGTTTTCCGTCGACGCGTCGCCAGACGAAGGATCCGGGCCCGTTGAGGCGGAACGTGGGACCCTGGTCGTCGACTGGGGTCGGTCGCAGGTCGAGTCCGGCGCCGTGGGGCTCCTCGAGCAGGTTGTCGGCCCGCCTCGGCCGGAATCCGCCGACGGTCGAGGGCGTTCCCGCGCCCGCCAGCCGGTGGCCGATCGCGAGCGCCAGAGCCCCACCGCAGGCGGCGAGCAGAAACGCCCGTCTGGTCAGTGCCGAGCCCGGTTGTCTCAACGCTGCGGTCACGGCTCGAGCCCCCCCTCGGCTCCCGTCCGCGCGCGGCGGCTGCCGCGCGTAGACGAACCACATACTCCGCCTCGCCGCGGCCTTCGTCAACGTTGGCCCGGGTCGCGGCGGTGGGCGAAGCATCGTTGCGAAGCGTTTTCAACGGGGCGGAGCCAGTGTGCCGAGGACGCTTTCGCGGTGCATCTCCGCGTATTCATCCCGGGCAACGCGCGCCTGCAACGTTTGACAATCCCCCGCGAGGAGTACAAGGGAGGTACGCAAAGTGACGGGTCCGCGTACGGCTGAGATGGGGGCAGGGTGCCGGGACTCGCATCGCGTTTGTGGCGCTGTGCTCGGCATCCCTCGCCCTCCCGTGTTCACCGTGTCGGAAGAAGGCACGGAGTCCGGCTCACGCGACCGTCGCGCGAATTGAGGGGGTGGTCTCGATGAGACCGCGCTGTGTGGGATCGGTCAAGCATGGCGTCGAGGGGCGACGGCGCAAGTCCGGCGTGGGTCACGGTGAGCGGCGTCTCGCCGTCGGGCTGATCGTGGTGGTGATCGCAGTGCTCGTCGCGGCGGCGAACGCGTCGGCGAGCCCGCTGACGATCAGAGAGGTGGTGACCGGCGACCTGCCGCAGCTCGACATCGGCGGGCTCAGATCACTGTCGGCAGGCGCCTCGGGCGCGTTCACGACCCTGCCCGCGTTGCCCAGTGCGAAGGGCAACGGCGACATCTTCTACAGCGGGTTCGAGGGCGCCAGCCCGCCGTGGTACACCACGGGCAATCCGACGTGGGCGGGCACAACCTACCGTGCCGCCGCGGGCAGCCGGTCGGCCTACTGCGCCGCGAGCGCCGTCGCTCCACCGGGACCTTACGTCAACGGCATGGTCTCGGGCCTCTTCACTGATCCCCTCAATCTTGCGGGCGTGACGGCTGCGACCTTCGCGTACTCGCTCTACCTGGACACTGAGAAGGACCACGACTACCTCGTTGTCCTCGTGTCCAACGACGACGATCTGGCGACGTACGGTGGCTGGGCGTACCACGGAATCAGTCAGGGCTGGCTCCCCTATTTCATCGACCTCACCGATGTGCCCGACCTCGGCAACGTATGCGGCAAGACGAACGTCAGGCTCTACTTCATCTTCACCAGCGATGCCAGCACGACCCGTGAGGGCGCGTACGTGGATGAGGTCCGCGTCAGCGGGGGCCAGGTGGCTCCGACGACCGCGATCACCAGCCTCACGCCCAACCACGGCCAGACCGGTGCCACGGTGGTCATCGCCGGCACCAACCTGGGCACCAGCGGCGTGGTGCGCTTCGGCAGTACCACCGCCACGACCAGCGCCTGGAGCGCCACGTCGATCACCTGCACGGTGCCCGCCGGCCTCGCCACCGGGGCCGTCAACGTGACGGTGACGCCCAGCGGCGGCGCGGCATCGAACGCGCGCTCCTTCACGGTCGACGCGCCGCAGGCCTCGAAGCCCATCGAGTGGACCATCAGCGGGCAGCCGCTGACCGTCGGCTACAACGGCACGGTGACGGTCAGCGGGCAGCTGAGCGACGCTACGTCAGGAGCGCCGCTCAGCAATCGGAGTGCCGACCTCTGCTGGACAGAAGACCCCAGCACGCCTATCTGGCTCTGGGACACGCTCGGGTCCTACGACTCCGCGACGGGTCAGTTCGCCGTGCGGGTAAGCGGCCTGCAGCGGCGGACGCATTTCTACTTGTGGTTCAACGGCGACAGCCAGTACGAAGCTGGTTTCAGCGATCAGATCAAGGTCATGACGCGCGCGAAGCTCTCGAGTCCGGGGTTCTCCTCGAGCGTGCGCCGTGGCGTGAAGGTCACCGCGTGGGGCACCATCTGGCCCCAGCACTCCGCGGCGGCAAACCAGCAGAGCCACACGAAGATCAGCTTCTATTGCTACTCGAACGGGAAGTGGCGATCCATCAACACACTGTGGGCGAAGTCGTACCGCAACACGACGACTGCGACCAAGTACAGGGTCGTAGCCATCTTCCGCGCCGCGGGCAAGTATCGCGCCTGCGCGGTCCATCAGGACGCCGACCACGCCAAGACCACCTCATCCTGGCGGTATTTCAGGGTCCTGTGATCTGACGGGAACCGGTCTGGGCCGGGCGCCGCGCCTTGGCGCCGCGCCCGGCCCGTTCTACAGCTCGCGCCGAGCCGCGACGCGCACCACCTGCAGGCCGACGGAGGCCAGCAGGCGTGGCAGGTCGCCGACGGTGCCACGCTCGTCGTCCTTCTGCCCGTCGGGCAGGTCCTTCCAGGGGAGCAGCAACGGGCTTGTCTTGCGATCGAGGTCCTTGGGGCCGGGGTCGAAAGTCCAGCCGTCGCCCCGGCGTTCGTCCCTCCAGCGCGTGTGCTCCATGACGGCCATCGCTTCGATCTCGTCTGGCGTGAAGGCGAAGTCCTCGGCGTCCCAGTCGGTGAGCGTCGCGATGTCGCAGCCGATGGCGGCGAGCTTGGCGACGATCTGGTCGGCCTGTCGCAGGTTCGACTCGCGCAGGTCGCCCGACAGTCGCTCCCAGGGGACGAGGACGGCGTTCACGAGCTCGGTGGCGCCGCGGCGCGCCTGGTCGGCGACGTACTCCTCGTGGATCGCGCGCGCCAGCGTCTCGTGGGTGCCGGCGAAGAGACGGTCGGGGCTGCAGACGCTGCCGATCACGTCGAAGCAGGTCAAGCCCGTGAAGCCCCCGCCCGAGCAGCTCGCGAGGCTGGCCAGGCCCGAGACGTGCGACGTACGCACGACGATCGGCAGCCCGCGCCCTTGGGGGGTGGCGTGCACGGCGAGTGCGGCCGTCAGGCCGCGCGAGTCGTCGTCCAGGCACACGTAGACGCACCCGACCGCCGGGCGGCCGTTGCCGCTCTCGTCCAGGAACTCGCCGCGTTCGAACTGCGGCGTGGTGACGTCGAGCTCGACAGGCACGAGGTCGCAGGAATCGGACAGTCGCGGCGAGCGCAGCGCGATGGCCTCACATCTCGCGCGCGCCTCCCGGTCCACCACGGTGACGGTGAGTCGCCGGCCGGTGTCGCGCTCGGCGTGCCACCACTCGCGCGCGGCCTGCGCCACCAGGCTCGTGCCCATGCTGCCGCAGCCGACGACGACGAAGTGGGGCGCCGCTTCCGCCGGCGCCGCAGCGGCCGCGTCGAAGAGGGGGTGGCTCCGGAGCAGAAGCCGCGCGCCGCGCTCGTAGGCGTTGAAGAACTCGAAGCGCACCATGCAGTCGGCCTCACCCCGCAGCTCCTGCTCCTTGAGCAGACGGCAGAGGTTGTCGTCGACGATGTGGACGACGCAGTCAAGGGGCCGGGCCGCCCGGTCGCAGCACAGCTCGCGGGCGTGCACCGC